>NPIG01001091.1_pt1 | contig 15791 bp, 11 predicted proteins | sample 8637441 | NCBI WGS metagenome assembly NPIG01 (sample SAMN07420675, study PRJNA396082) | bioreactor metagenome | isolation source: sample BR6 brine-fed electro-methanogenic bioreactor BR | place: Japan: Kochi | collected 2016-06-14 | reverse complement strand
GAGGGCGTTGACGAGATCGGGCAGGTCATACCATTCGAGGGCGGCATGGACACAATTGATGAGTTGGTCCTGCGCCCGGCGCTCTGCGACCACCGCCTGCCAGGACGGGATGCCCCCGTCAAGCCGTGTAATCACGAAACGGTCCTTTTCCAGAAAGGCGGCGTGCAACGCGGGCACGGCGGCCTCGCCGCTGGCGACGAGTTCGATGGCCGGGGAGCCCGCGAAACGCTGACGGAGGAACCTGACGCACGCGAAGATATCCTCGGTGCGCATGCCGACAAAGCTCTTCTCGATGAGGTAGGCGCGGTAGAAGTTCGTCCAGTCGGGTCCGACAGTCCTGCCCCATCCCTTGTGACTCTCGAGCGAGGCGGTCTCGCCGATGCCGCGCAGGTCCACGGCAAGCACGGTGGAGCCGGCCCTCACGAGTTGCGCGATGGGGCCGTTCGCCCCTGCCGCCCCTGCCATTGACTCGCCGTCGCAGTAAAGCGCGACACGGGACGGGTCCTGGCGATTCCCGAAGAGAATCGCGGGAAGCACAATGCCGGGCTCGGTCCGGAGCACGAGCTTTTCGGCGGGCATGCCGTTGATTTCCGTGGTCTCCAGCGTTTCCACCGCCGGGTCGTCGACAGCGTCGTAGGTGCGGGCCACGATCAGGGCGCGGACCCTGGCCGCCTGTTCTTCCTCTGCCGCGCCCTGCCAGAAACGCTGCCGCTGTTCCGCGAAGCGCTCCGCGCGCAACACGTTGTAGTCATTCACCGTGCGGGCGCCCGCCATGTGAATGACCTGCCCCTCGGGCGAAGCCGTGATTTCCTCATCGGCCAGAATTTCGAATTGCGGTTCGTCCACGTCTTCATCGATGCCCATCAACCAGCGGCGCATCCACTGAACGGCGCGCTCGCGCCGGGGCTGGCTGAAGCCGTGCTCGTCATCGTACTCGATGATGTCGCAGCGTTCCGAGGCATCGAGCCGGGCATACATGCGCTTGGCGTCGCGGTAGCAGTCCCACGTGCCGGTGATGTCGAAAAAGTCCTGCGTGGCGGCACAGATGAGCGTGGGCCGCGGTGCGCGCATGATGACGTATTCTGGATGGTCCATGCCGAAGGCGAGTTGTCCGTAGATGTCCTGTTCGGCGTCCTGGGGACCCGCGGTGGCGAGTAGCCGCTCGAAGGTGGTCAGGTAACAACTGGGCGCGGCACACGCCACGCGAGGTTCGAGGGCCATCACATAGCTGGTCTGCGTGCCTCCGCCGGAATTGCCGGTGCAGCCGATGCGCTCCGGGTCGATGTCGTCGCGGCTTTGCAGGTAATCGATGGCCCGCATTCCGTCCCAGATTTCGAATGCGGCCATGTTGGTGCCGGTGAGGATACAGCCCACGCCGACGACGGTGTGGTGCTGCGTGGTGCCCAACTCTATCTTGCCGTCGGGCTTGAAATAGGTGTAGCGCTCTCCCTGGCCGGGCGGGTCGTAGCAGAGCGCCGCGAAACCATTGAGCGCCAGCAGGATACTCGCGCGCTGGTAGGCCTCATTGGCCTTGCCGTTGCTGCTGTGGCCGCAGGGCACGATGACCGCCGGGTAGGGGGGCGCGGTAACGGGCAGGAAAAGTATGCTGGACACATAGAGACCGGGGCGGCTTTCGAAAATCACGTTCTCGTAGCGATACCCTTCCTTGTCGCCCTTGCCCGTGACCTGGGCATTGAGCGGGGGCCGCTCGGGCCAGCCGCCGAGTCGTTCGGTGAAGAAGGCAATCATTTTCTGCTGGTAAGCGCGGACATCCTCCGGCGTTTCCACGGACTCATAGCGCTCCCGCCGTTCGTCGAGCAGGCGGAATGCTTCGGCGTCGAGATAGCGTTTCATCATCTCGCGGGCGGGCTGGCCGTCGATTTGACCGCCGAGCACCTCGAGCGGGTCTGCTCCCGCGGTGAGGCTGAGTCCGACAAAGATGCATAGAAGCAGACGGCCGTATATCATGATTTTCTCCCGTTGTGGTTTGTCTTGAAGGATACAGTGTGGCACTTGCGGCGGGCCGCTGTCGAGTGCGGCGAATCCTGGGCTGTCCGGACCAGGTCGAATCAGGTGATGAGTACTTCGCTTGCACGTTTTTTTCTGGGTTGTTTCGTGCCCCTCTTGCTGGCTGCCGGGGGAGAACCGCCCACACCGGAGCAAACGCTGGGGCAGGCACCGGCCTTTTCGCTCAAGGACCAGTGGCGGACCGCCCATCAGATCGATTTTCCAAACGACAAACCGCTGATCATTGGTTTCGCGGACCGGCATTCCGCCTATGACGTCGAGGGGTGGCACACGGCCCTGAGCGGCCGCTACGGGGAGCGCGTCTACATGCGCGGTGTGGCGGCGCTTGACGATTGCCCCTTTCTCTGGCGGCCCTGGGTGCGCCCCATCCTGCGCCGTGAGGTGGCCGAACAGAGCGTGCTGCTCGACTGGCGCAACGAGGTGGCGGCCCGGTACGACTTCGAGCCGCGAAAAGTGAATGTCCATGTCATTTCGTGTGACGGGCGGCGCCTGGTTCAGGTGAACGGACGGGCGACAGAGGAGCGTCTGGCCGTGGTCTTCGATGTCCTGGACAAGTTGGTGGCGCCAGAGGCGGACGAAAAAACGGATGAAACAGAGGCGGCCGAAGCAGGGGCCATGGATTGAGGGGTTCTTGTTGCGCTTTCCAACGGGGCTTGATAGGCTGGATACTGCGGTTTCGGCTACAGGGGCATTTCAACCAGGGGTTTGCGAAAGGAGCCTGAAATGACGCGCTTTCAAAACTTCGCCGTTCTTCTGACACTGGCAGTGAGCGTCTGTGCGACCGGCCTTGGTGCGGGCATGCCGGGTGCGGGAGAAGACGCGGGCAAGACGGTCGTCTACCGGGACGATTGGGGGGTGCCGCACATCTATGCGCCGAGCATGGAAGCCGCTATGTACGCCATGGGGTGGGCGCAGGCGGAGGACCGGCCCGAGCAGTTGCTGCGCAATCTTCTGCTGGGCATGGGCGAGTTGGCCAGCATAGACGGGCCGGGCGCGGTGCGTGCGGACCAGGCGAGCCGCATCTTCGCGCACTACCGCAAGGCGAAGGAACTGGCCGACCAGGAACTCAGCCCCGCGCTGAAAGCCAACCTCGAAGCATTCGTTGCCGGGGTGGAAGACTACTTTGAGGCAAATCCCGGGGAACTGCCGGCATGGTGGGAAGAGCGGGAGTTCGACATCTACATGGTGATCGCTTTCGGGCGCATATTTCTCTACGAATGGTCCATTGACGACGGATTCGGCGACCTGAAGCGGGGAGGCATTGAACCCNNCCGGGATTTGACCAGACCTACCGCAGTTCGAACCAGTTCTCGGTGTCGCCTGCCCGCAGTGCGGAAAACGCGGCGATTCTCCTGATTGACCCGCACCTGAGCTGGTTCGGCCCGTCCCGTTTCTGGGAATTTCGCGTGCACGCGGGAGAATGGCATGGCAGCGGCTTTACCCTGGCGGGTTTTCCCTATGTGGGGCTGGGACACAACGCGGACGTGGGTTGGGCCATGACCACCGGCGGACCGGACACCGCGGATGTCTATGAGTTGGAACTGAACGGGGAGACCCCGCCCCAATACAAGTACGAGGGCGAGTGGCGTGACTTCGACCTGCGCACCGAGCGCATCGAGGTGCAGGGGGATGACCCGGTGGACCTCCCGGTCTTTTCTTCGCTGCACGGGCCCGTCGTCGCCATGCGGGAAGGCAAAGCCTACGTTCTGAAGACGGCCTACATGGACTGCGTGCGCGGTCTCGAGGCCTGGCACCTGTTCAACACGGCCAAAGACTATCGCGGCGTGGTCGCGGGGCTCGAAACGCAGCAGGTCTTCCCGCAGAACGTGATGGTGGCCGACACCTCGGGGAACACCTACTATCACCGCACCGGGCGCGTGCCGAAGCGTCCGGCCGGCTATGACTGGTCGCGCCCGGTGCCCGGCGGCACAGCGGCCACGCAGTGGCAGGGGTTGCTGCCGCAATCGGAACTGGTGCACATGCTGAATCCGGAGCAGGGATACATGCAGAACTGCAATATTCCGCCGGACGCGATGATGGTGGACAGCTCGCTCACGGCGGACAAGTACTTCGAATACGCGTACACTGACGTGGGATACGGGGCGCCCGGCAAGTGGACGAACAACCGCGGCGCCCGGGCGGTGGAACTGCTCATGGCCGATGACAGCGTGACGGCGGAGGAGGCGCAGGCCTACGCCAACGATGTGTCGCCCTTCGGAGCGGGGCGGTGGGTGAATGAACTGTTCAAGGCCGACGAGGCCGCGGGCGCGCAGTACGATGGCAACGAGGTCTATCAGGCCGCGCTGGCGGAATTGCGGGAGTGGACGGCCGGCGAGGGGAAGCTGGAGCTGCACAAAGACTCGAAGGCCGCGCTCAAGTACTACTACTGGCGCGAAAAGCTGGCGAAATCACCCGAGGGGCGGAAACTGGATGATGTTATCGACCAGCACTACCGGATTGTCGTGAGCGGTTCCGATTTCACCGAACCGGAGTTATCGGAGGAACAGCAGCAGGTCATGCTCAGGGAACTGGTCGCCGCGCTCGAGGAACTCCATGTCGAGTTTGGGCTTGACGCCGTGTACGGTGACAAGTTCCGCGTCGGCCGGGACGAGGAGAACTGGCCCTGCGGCGGCGGCGGAGATTACGGCACGCGAACAGTGCGCAGCGTGAGCTACTCAGGCGAGCGTGACGACCACACGCGCTGGGGCCGCGGCGGCCAGACCTCAACCCAGATTGTCGTGTTCACGAAACCGATTCAGAGTTGGAGCCAGCCTCCCATAGGCCAGAGCGACCATCCGGACTCGCCGCACTACGACGACCAGGCCGAGAAGCTGTTCAGCGCCCGCGAATTCAAGGACACGTGGTGGATGCCCGAGGAACTGAAGGACCATATCGCGTCGAGGATGGTGCTGGAGGGTGCGCCCTGAGAACAGGCGATGGCGGGCTGCGACCGGTCCGACCTGGACGTGTGCTCAGGGGAAAGTGAACAACTGGCTCACGGATCGGTTGAAGTGCAGGCGGTCGATTGCGGCGGCGAAGCGGTCCACCACCGAATGCACCTCGACATACTCGCCCAGGGAATCCGCGGCGTGGGGGATGGTGTCCGTGATGTGCAGGCGGGAGACCGCGCCTTGCCGGTGCGCTTCGGCGAAGCGGCCGTAGGACTCCGGTTCGGCCTTGAAATGGGAGACGGCGGCCTGCACGTTCTGGATGTGGAATTGCTCGTGGAGGATGCTCGCCACGCCGAGCAGTGACCCGCCGGTGACCGTTTCGTCGTCGATGAGAATAGCAATGCGCTTGTTCTCAAGCGGGCCGATGACCCCCAGGCTTTCAACGTTGCGGCCGGATGAGCGGAATTTGCTCGCAATGGCGTAGTCAATGCCGAGTATATTCGCGAACTTGACGACGAACTTGGCACCGCCCGCGTCGGTGCACACGGCTATCGTGTCTTCACGCTTCTTGTACTCAGAGAAGATGTCCGCCATCAGGTGTATGCCATCGAGCGGGACAAAGCGGATGTGGGGCTCGCAGAAGCCGTAGAGCGCGTAGGTGTGCGGGTGATAAGTGAGATAGGCGTCGGCGCCGGCCGTCTTCAACTGGTCGACGAAGAGTTTGGCGAGAGAGGCCTCGCGCTCCATGAAACTGGGTTTGTCCTGGCGCGCGTAGGGGCTGTAGGGCAGCACTGCCGTGATGGTCCGTGCCCGGTGTGTCTTGAGGGTGCGAATGGTCTGCAGCAGTTCCTGGATGTTCTCATTGACCGAGGAATCCCAGGTGTGCGTGTGCGCGCATTGGAACACGTATGCGTCCGCGCCCGCAACGGACACCGGGAAGCGCGCACAGGTCTCCGTGTCCGGAAAGCGCCGAATGACCGGGTCGCCGTCAGCGCCCAACAGGGGGATGTTCCGTGTGCCGGACTCCGACTCGAAAGCTTTCTTCACGCGCGTGGCGAACTGCGCGCCGGGGTCGCAGGCGACGAAGAGCAGCCAGCCGTTGGGCCGGGCATGCTCGCTGGATTCTGTTTCGTCCTGGTCGTTGCCAGTAATGAAGTGGCGTTCTTTCATAGCGGTCACCAGATAGTTGTCGGCGCCTCTGTTTGACTGAACATGGGTCTACTTCCGCACGCCCCTGGCGTCGAGCACCTTTGCGCCGCGTCCGCACGCGAGCGTTTTGCGTATGGTGAAGTAGTCTTCCCGGGAAACCGTCTTGTCCATGGCGGCGGCCGCCTCGGCGACCTGCCCGGGCGTCTTGATGCCGCAGATGGCCGTGTGGAGCGCCGGGTGCATGAGTGTAGCGGCCAGGATTAGTTGGTACAGGCTGAGCCCGTAACCGTCGGCCATGGGCCGCAGGCTCTGCACCGCTTCGCAGACCTCGCGAAAACGCGGGTGCTGGAAATCGGGGTGGTTTTTCCTGAAATCGGAAAAGGTCTCGCCGCCGGCGTATTTCCCCGTCAGGAGTCCCTTGTGCATGGGCGAATACACCATGACGCCGATGTTCTCGGCCTGGCAGTAGGCGAGCAGGTCGTCTTCGCCAACCGGTTCAAGCAAACTGTACGGGGGCTGGACCACGTCGTACGCGCCGAAACAGCGCTGTGCGCGCACCTGTTCGACGGTATGGTTGCTCACGCCGTAGTGGCGGATCTTTCCCTGGTCCTTCAGCACTTCAAGGGTGGCCGCCACGTCGGCCAACGGCGTGAGCTGGTCGAAGAAGTGAAGGAGAACCAAGTCAATCGAGTCGATGCCGAGGCGTTTCAGGGAAGCCTCACATCGGGAAGTCAGGTACCCGGGCGACAGGTCCGGATAACGGGACGCGTCCGGATTGAAGTGATTGAACCATTTCGTGCAGACCACCACCTCCTGCCGGGGCAGTCCGGCAAGGGCTTCCCCCAGCACGGTCTCGGCATAGCCGTCTCCGTAGGCGTCCGCCGTGTCGAAGAAATTGATGCCGCTGTCGAAAGCGGTCTGCATGGCGGAGAGCGCGTCTTCCCTGGACTGTTCGCCCCAGAAGCGCGGACTGAGCTGCCAGGTGCCGAAGGCGACGGGAGAAACAGAGAGTTCACTGCGGCCGAGTGAAAGGCGTATCATAAACGGGGATTCTCCTTATGGTGACCCATTTCTCTGAGGCAAGAATACCGCGCGTACGCGGTCCATGCAACGCGCGAAACGGGACAGACGACATGGCAGAACAGCGGAAGGCGGGAAAAGGCGGGGGCAGGTGGCAACGGCACGGACGCTATGCGAAACCGGACCTGGAACTGCAGACGACCACCTTGTGGGACTACCCTTCCCAGCACTACGGAGACGAGATGCAGGGCGACCAGAAGTACGTGGGCGCCACGCCCTCCTACATCATCTGGAACCTCTTGCAGCGGTACACGAGGGAAAAGGACCTCGTGGTGGACCCCATGTGCGGGAGCGGCACCACGCTCGATGTGGCGCGCGACCTCAACCGCCGCGCTCTCGGGTACGATATCGCGCCCTTTCGCGACGACATCTTTCGGGCAGACGCGCGCAAGTTACCGCTGGAGGATGCAAAGGCGCACTTCGTGTTCATCGACCCGCCGTATTCGACGCACATCGAGTATTCGGATGCACCGGGGTGCATCGGGAAGTTGGACGCCTTTGAATCGGCCTACTATGAAGCGATGGAAGAGGTCTTTGCGGAGGCCCATCGCGTATTGCGTGAGGAAGGGCGCCTCGCAGTGTACGTATGCGATTCCTTCAAGACGAAGAAAGGGCTGTGCCCTATTGGTTTTCGCCTGTTTGAGCTGCTGCAGCGGCGGTTTGCGCCGGTCGATATCGTCGCCGTGACGCGCCGGAACCGCACGCTCATGCGGCGCCATTATCACACCGAGGCCGTCAAGGGGAACTACTTCCTTCGCGGATTCAATTACCTGTTTATCCTCCAGAAGGNNCACCAGCAGTCGGCCGCCGCTGCCTCGAAGACGCGCCGGCCAGGGACCGCCAAAAAGCGGCGCGTCCAGAAAAAGCCCGTCCAAGGCAAGAATAGTTCTTGACGCCGCGTCCGAGAAGTCTCACACTGGTGTTGGGGCCGCGAGACATTGTGCATCAAAAGGTTAAGCTATGGGAGGGGGGACTATGAGCCGGAAACACAGTTGCGCGTCGTATGCGGTTCTTGTGTCAGTGCTTGCGGTGCTCGGGCTGGGTTGCCCCACGCCGGAGAACAAGGTGAGCGTGCCCAATGTGGCGGGACTCTCGCAGGCCGCGGCGGAGGCGGCCATCACGGCTGCGGGACTGTCCGTGGGCGCCGTCACGCAGCAGCACAGCAACACGGTCCCCGCAGGGAACGTGTTGAGCCAGAGTCCGGCGGCGGGGGCGAGTGTGAACGAGGGAACGTTGGTGTCGCTTGTGGTTTCGAGCGGGCCCCAAACCGTCTCCGTGCCGAACGTGACGGGGTTGACACAAACGGCGGCCCAGACCACGGTCCAGAGCGCGGGCCTTGTGCTGGGTACCGTGAGTGAGGCCTACAACAACACGGTGGCCGAGGGGCGTGTCATCAGCCAGTCGCCGCAGAACGGCGCGGTGGTGAACGCCGGCACGGCGGTGAATATCGTGGTCTCGCGGGGGCCGGCTCCGCTGAGCGTGCCCAATGTGGTGGGGATGGCACAGGCCGCTGCGGAAACGGCGATAACGGACGCCGGACTCAGCACGGGGACAGTAACCCGGCAGCACAGCGATACCGTGGCGGCAGGGCTGGTGCTCAGCCAGTCGCCTCTTGCCGGCGCCGAGGTGGAGGCCGGCACGGCGGTGGACCTTGTGGTTTCGCTGGGGCCGGAGGAGGTGGCGGTGCCGGGAGTCGTCCACGAGGCGCGGGCGGAGGCCGAGGCCGACCTGTCGGCAGCGGGTCTGCAATCTTCCGTGACTTTGGTGGCAAGCGACGTGATTGCCGAGGGCTACGTTATCAGCCAGAGCCCGGTGGAGGATGCGATGGCNNNGCCGCTGGCGATGGTCGAGACTTCGGGGGGCACGTTCTGGATGGGCGACGACAGCCCGGGCAGACCGAGGCACTCCGTCACTTTGTCCGCCTTCGAGGTTGGCAAGTTTGAAGTAACCACCTGGGAATTCTGCGCGGTGCTGAACTGGGCGCTGGACATGGGGTACCTGGAAAACTCGAGTGGGGGCGCCTACACCGGCGGCGACGGTTATGTAAACCGCACTCGGATTTTCGATATCGGGACAAGCCCCTCCGAGGCAGCGGGGATTCGCGTCTCCTTCTCGGAGGGGGTGTTCTCGCCCGCAGTAACCTATGGGTTCACGCGCGCGGTGCACCCCGTGACCAACGTCACGTGGTACGGTGGGCTGGCGTTCTGCAACTGGCTGAGTGAATGGCGGGGGTACACCCCCGCGTACAACCTGGATTCCTGGGTGTTAATCGACACGGAGCCCGGTGACGACCTCATTCAGTTCACCAACGGCTACCGCCTGCCGACGGAAGCCGAGTGGGAGTTCGCGGCGGCGTGGGATGGCGCGCAATCGTGGTTGTACGGGATACAGAGCAACTCGATCGACACGAGCCGCGCGAATTTCGACGACAGCAATCCGCTGGGCATCAAGGGGTACCCGTACACGACCATTGTGGGCTATTACGACGGTGTCAACCCCGGCACGGTGAACAGCCCGTCCCCGGTGGGTTGCTATGACATGGCCGGCAATGTGAAGGAATGGTGTTATGATTGGCTATCGGACTATCCGGACCGCTCGCTAATCAATCCGACGGGTCCCGGAGACGTGCGGACGTACCGGGTGTATCGGGACGGTTACTGGAGCGTGGGCGACCCAAGCTGGCTCGAGGCGACGGACCGCCATGGCCATTACGCGGATGTGGAAGGAACGGACATTGGCTTCCGTATTGTGCGGAGCCTGCCATAGGAGGAAGAGAGGAGTCTGGATGCAGTGTGACCGGCGGGAGTTTCTGGCGTTATGTGGTGCGGCGGCGTGTCTGCCGGCGCTGGGCTGTGTGACTGCGGGGCCGCGCGGGGAGCGACGGCCCAACATTGTGCTGTGCATGGCCGATGATCAGGGCTGGGGCGACATGGCCTACAACGGTCATGCGGTGCTAAAGACGCCCAATTTCGACGCGATGGCGCGGGAAAGCCTGCGCTTCGACCGCTTCTACGCCGCCGCGCCGGTGTGCTCGCCCACCCGCGGCAGCGTGATGACCGGCAGGCACCCGAACCGCTTCGGCTGTTTCACCTGGGGACGCGCCCTGCGGCCGCAGGAGGTGACCCTTGCCGAGGCGCTCCGGCGCGCCGGGTATGCGACGGGGCATTTCGGCAAGTGGCATCTGGGCAGCGTGCGCGCGGGTAGCCCGGTCAACCCCGGCGAAAGCGGTTTCGACGAGTGGTTCTCGGCGCCGAACTTCTTCGACAACAATCCGATTCTCAGCCGGGAAGGCAAGGCGGTGCAGACTCAGGGCGAAAGCTCGATGGTGACCGTCGATGCCGCGCTGGACTTCATTCGCAGGAAGTCGGCGGTGGACGAGCCCTTTTTCGCAGTGGTATGGTTTGGTTCGCCGCACAAGCCGCACCAGGCCGCGCAGGAATACCGCGAGATGTATGCGGAAGTGGAGGAGCAATGCCGTGATTTCTACGGCGAAATCACGGGGATGGACGCGGCCTTCGGCAAACTGCGCAACGCCCTCGGGGACCTGGGCATCCGCGACAACACCATTCTGTGGTACTGCAGCGACAACGGGGGCCTGCCCGAGGTCGGTTCGACGGGTGGACGCGGACACAAGGGCCAGATATACGAGGGGGGGCTACGTGTGCCCGCCATGCTGGAATGGCCCGCGCGGCTTTCCAAAGCGGCCGCTACCAGTGTGCCCTGCGTCACGTCCGACATCTACCCAACCTTGCTGGATATTGTGGGGGTACGTGTGCCGGGGCAGCCGCCGCTCGACGGGCTCAGCCTTGCTCCCGTGCTCGATGGCGGCATGCACGCGCGGCGGCAACCAATCGGGTTTTGGAGTTATCCCGCGAAGGGCGTGCGCACGCCGAGCGACGAATGGATGCAGGAACTGCTGGAAGCGCAGCAGGCCGGCGAGGAGCCGGGCAACCCCGAACGGCTGCGCCTGGACGCGGGAGAAATAGGAAGCCGGTACAGCAGCAGCCGGACATTCCCCGGTCACGCGGCCTGGCTTGACTGGCCCTGGAAGCTGCATCGCATACAGGACGACAATGCGCCGGGGGTGCGCCTCGAATTGTACAATCTCGAGGCCGACCCAATGGAGACACACGACGTGACAGCGTTGAACGCCGAGCGGGTGCGGGAGTTGCGCGCACGTCTCGAGGCATGGCTGGGTTCCGTAGTGGACAGTCTCAATGGCGAGGATTACTAAGGCCCGCGAGCGGTCGGGGGAAGCGAGCATGTTGTCGGCGAAGGAAGAGGCCTTTCTCGAAAAGCGCGCGCGTCTGGCGCGGTGGTGGAATGTGGCGGCACTGGGAATGCTCGCCGTACTGGCGGGAATCGCGCTGTGGCTGTATCTCAAGTCGCCGCGCCTGATCAGCCCGGGGCGCGTGCTTGCCGACCTCGAGGCCGGCACACTGCCCGTGGAAACGGCCGAGACCATGGCCGTGCTGCTGCCGGTGCTGGTGCTCATGTGTCTGGTCATCGTGGCCGTCGTCGTCTTCTACGGCTTCTTCGTGTTCTCCAACGAACGTCGCTACCACGACATCATCGCGAAGCTGAAACGGGGCGAATAGCGGGACAAAGGGACGCGGCAACCTAGGCGGCAACGGCTCCCGGGAGCCAGAATGGTCTCACCCCATTCAGGTAAACTTGCATTTTACAACGGTTTACGGCTATACTTCGCCTTCCCGCCTGGGTGTGTTTTCCCGCCTTCTTCTTGTGTTTCCACCGACAGAGGATAGCCCGCAGTATGGCGTCTATAGAGCGTATTCGGAATGTGGCGATTATCGCGCATATTGACCATGGCAAGACCACGCTGATTGACAGCATCTTCCGTGCGGCCCGCGTGTTTCGAGAAAACGCGCGCGTGGCCGAGCGCGTGATGGACAACAACGAACTCGAGCGCGAGCGGGGCATCACCATTCGCGCCAAGCATTGCAGTGTCGAATGGAACGGCTATCTCATCAATATCATCGACACGCCGGGCCATGCCGACTTCTCGGGCGAGGTCGAGCGCATTCTTTCAATGGTCGATTCGGTGTTGCTTCTGGTCGATGCAAACGAGGGGCCCATGCCCCAAACGCGCTATGTGTTGATGCGGGCATTGCGGCTCGGACTTCGGCCCATCGTGATTGTGAACAAGGCGGACCGGCCCAATGCCAACGCGCAGGGCACGCTCAACAGGACCTTCGACCTCTTCGTAGAACTGGGAGCAACCGACGCGCAATGCGATTTTCCGGTGCTCTATGGCTCGGGGTTGCACGGCTGGCTGGTGCGCGACCTGGACAAGGAGCGCCATGAAGGCATGGACGCCCTGTTCGAGACCATCGTGGAAGCGATCCCCGCGCCAGAAGGGGATGCGGACGCACCGTTTCTCATGCAGGTGAGCACCCTTGGCTGGCGAGACCACATTGGGCGCACGGGCTGGGGACGTGTTCTCCAGGGGCGTCTCAAGTGCGGTGCGGGCGTCACCCGTATCACTACGCGCTGGAAGCACGCGGAATGGCTTCAACAGCACGACCGCACGCAATCGGACGCGTGGGAGGTCGTGGGGGCCGAAACGGAACGCACCACGTACATGTGGGTAACCCGTGGACTCGATTCCGTGCAATGTGACGAGGTGAGCGCGGGGGACATCGTGACCATTGCGGGTCCAAAAACGCTCAGTATCGGCGACACGCTTGCGGCGGCGGGACTCGGCGACTGCGCGTTGCCGCCGCTCGAGATCGAAGAGCCGACGGTTTCGATGCTCTTCCTCGTTAACAGCGGCCCCTTTAGCGGCCAGGAAGGCGACGCGGTCACCATTCGCCAGATTCGGGCGCGCCTCGAACGCGAACTGCGCACGAATGTGGCGCTGCGCGCGGAGGACGTGGACCGCGGCGACGCCATCAAGGTGTCCGGTCGAGGTGAACTGCACCTCGCCATTCTTATTGAAGAGATGCGGCGGGAGGGCATGGAACTGTGCGTGTCCCCGCCAGAGGTGATCACGCACCGCGCTCCCGACGGGCGTTTGCTCGAGCCGTTTGAAGAACTGGCTATCGACGTGCCCATCGGCTTTCAGGGCACGGTGATCGAGAAAGTGGCGGGGCGCAAGGGCCAGATGCTGCACATGGAGAGCAATGGCGGCGGCATGGTGCGCATGGAGTTCAAAATCGCCACGCGCGGACTCATCGGCTACCGCAGCGAGTTTCTCACCGACACGCGCGGCCTCGGCATCATGGCGTCGCGCTTCACCGGGTATGAGCCCTGGTGCGGCGAGGTGGCCACGCGCGGGCACGGCTCGATGATCAGCATGGACACCGGCGCGGCCACTTCATACAGCCTTGAAAACCTGCAACAGCGCGGCACCCTGTTCATCTCCCCGCTGGACCCGGTCTACGAGGGGATGATCGTGGGGGAGAGCGCGCGGCCGGGCGACCTGCCGTGCAACCCGACCAAGCGCAAGGCGCTCACGAATCATCGCGCCGCGGGGAAAGACCACAGCACCGGACTGGACGTGCCGCGCGTGCTCACGCTCGATGCGGCCCTGGAATGGATTGCGCCCGACGAACTCGTCGAGGTGACGCCCAGGAGCATTCGCGTGCGCAAGGCGACGCTCAGCGCGGAAGAGCGGAAACGAGAGCAAAAGCGCAGTGCCGCCGGGTAAGTAATGGGGAAGATGCGGATTGTCCCGGCGGATTTCGCAAGGGCTTCCGGGATCCTGCTTTCGGGTCTGTCGATGTACCCAACACAACCTGCCCGGTGGAAACACCCAACAGTCATTGCGAGAAGGGGGCAAGCCCGNNCCGACGAAGCAATCTAAGTCTTTACCCTGCATGAGATTGCTTCGCTTCGCCCGCAATGACGCGAGGGGGGCCTTCTTGGCAGACCAGTATACTGGTCGCAACGACGGCAAAGATGTATGTTCTATCTGCTGCGCGTAAACTAAATCGACAGGCTTTTTCGCAGGCATGACGATGGCGGGGGGGTCGGGCAAGAGCCTGAGCGCGCCGGGTATGGTTCGTCGCCTCTCGATGTAGGGCGACTTCGCGGGCCGTTCACCGCGTTCACAAAGCGGCTTCCGCCTCTAGGTCTTCAATTCCACGATATCTCCGTCATGGAGTACGTGGTCGCGGCCGGCCATCTGCCCGTCGTGCACGCCGGTGCCCCAGACGCGGGCAGACTTGAGGTTCTCCGCGAAGTCTTTGTGCACTTTCTCGGCGAAGTCGAGCACGGTGCCGCCCGTCTTGAGGACAAAGGGGGCGCCCATATCGGGGTCATGCCCCGGTATCTTTGAGTAGACGCGCATGATTCCGAGGCGGTCGAAGACGGTCTGCTTCAGGCGTTCGAGATTACGGCCGGTCCTGGCGGACACGGGCATGATATCCCACCGGCCTTCCAGCAGCTCGACGACCATCGCGTAGTTTTCGTCGCATTCTTCGTCGTCGCATTTGTTTGCAAGCACGAGCGTGGGCATGGGCGGATGCCTCATGCCCTCGGGCACCTCAGTGACCGCGTCGCGAAGCACGATATGGTGTTCGGCCAGAATGGCCGCGGTCTCTTCGAGCTGAGCGATGGGCGCGCCCTGTACATCCACTACGACGAGCGCCAGTTCCGTGGTGCGAATCAGTCCAAACAGTTCCGGCTCGACATGCTCACGGCTCACGGCCGGCGTGTCGATAAGCTGAATCTGGATGTCAAGCACAGGCATCATGCCCGGCTGCGGCGCCCAGGTGGTGAAAGGGTATTCGTCAATCTTGGGCGTGGCGTGTGTGAGCGCGTCGAGGAGCGCGGATTTGCCCACATTAGGCGCGCCAATGACGGCCACCCGGCCCGCGCCCTCCTTTTCGACGGAGAAGACGGACTCGTGCCGGGTTTTCCCCTTGGCGCTTTGCGCCGCTTCCTTGAGCTTGGACAGTTTGCGGCGCAGGTCGGCGCGCAGGTGGTCGGTCCCCTTGTGCTTGGGCACCGTGGTCAGCATTTCCTCGAGAAACTCGATCTTCTCCTCGGGCAGGCGCGCCTCCCGGAAGCGTTCCTCGGCGTCGTAATACTCTGGAGGCAGATTGGTTGGCATAATTCAACACCACATGCACGACCGGTTCCACGTCGGAATCTCTGATGCCTGTTGTCGAGTCTAGATAACAGCCTCCACGCTGTCAAGGCGGGCGTGGGAATGCTACACTGAGTTTGCCCGGCGACCTCGAGGAAACTTCGATTCAGAGGGACTTGTATGTCAGCAGAAAGCCAATCGCGCCGCAGCAGGCACCAGCCGAAGGGGCTCATTCTCCTGCATGAGGACCGGGACATTCTTGTCGTGGACAAGGCTCCCGGGCTGCTTACCATGGGCACGGACCGCGAAAAGGAGCGGACTGCCTACTACCGCTTGACGGACTATGTGCGGAAGGGAAACCGGAAATCCCGTGAGCGGGTGTACATCGTGCATCGTCTGGACAGGGAGGTTTCGGGAATCCTGGTGTTTGCACGAAGCCTGGCGGCGAAAAACGCCTTGCAGCGCCAGTGGCCTGACGTCGAGAAGCACTACCTCGCGCTGGTGCACGGGCTTCCGAAGGAACCCGAGGGCACCTTCAGTTCCTACCTTGTCGAAAACGGCGTGCATCAAGTCCGGTCGACCACGGACCC
>NPIG01000544.1_pt1 | contig 15812 bp, 13 predicted proteins | sample 8637441 | NCBI WGS metagenome assembly NPIG01 (sample SAMN07420675, study PRJNA396082) | bioreactor metagenome | isolation source: sample BR6 brine-fed electro-methanogenic bioreactor BR | place: Japan: Kochi | collected 2016-06-14 | reverse complement strand
GAGGTGGCAGTGTCGGGAGATACTTCGGTACCCGGTCAACTGGCCGAGGGACGCCGGGCTTGGGGATGCCGTCGAGGCCATCGAGGCGCCTGGCGGATCCTGATCGATGCGCACCCGGCACCGCGATGACGGGCCGGAACTTCCGGACGTTGCCAGGACCGAGTCTGGGGCTGCGACTAGGTTGAAGTCGAAAGGAAGGAAGTACGGAATGCGTGGACTAACCACAGAGCAAGTCAGGGCGATGATGTGGTGTGATGTCCGTCTCTTGGGTATCTCCTGGGCTAGGGGGGGCACGGAGCTCATGCTCGACGTGGATGGCCGGAGAGCCTGATGCGAAGACTCGCCGCACTCTGTACAGACGCCTTGAGGATCGACTTGTCCTACGAGAAGCCTCGAGAAGGAACCCCGATGACATGGAACGCACAGTTCGACAAGGCGGAGTCGGGAGGCTGGTCAGTTCTGTTCGACTTCGCAAGCACTGGAGAAGTCTCTTTCCAGTGCAGCGAGCTGGAAGTGACAGACGTGAGGGACGAGAGCCCAGGCGCGAGCTAAGCATCGGTGCAAAACTCCAGTCGAGTCCGGGAATCTCATTGGCATCGATGTCCAGGGTCTCGGTGCGAGGAGTGGGAGACTGACGTGTTTCGCTGGGTGCAGAGAAAGCAACACCTGAGCGTCGTCTCGCAGATTCTCGCTGCGTCCGCAGAGATGCCCTCGGCGATCGAGGGGCAGCTTCGTTACGACATCGATGACTTCGAGTTCCACCGGCGCGACGAGATGCCAGGAGTGGATCTGGGTATCGATCGCGTGCGACTGAACTCGGTCCTCGCCGCTTCGGTGAAGCACCGTGCTCCTCACGTCGCGGATGGCTTCTACGACATCGCGTACCTCGTGCGGGCTGCGGATTCACTCGAGCTGATCGTCTGCATACGGATGTTGGACGGCTATGTCGCCGGGTTCGACTTCCGCACGTCGGGGGGCGCGCCGTATCCTCGGCTCGTCTCGGGGTTCAAGTTGGCGAGAGTCGAGTGGGATGCGCGCCTACGTGGGGAGACCAGCTACGAGTCCCTGGAGTCGCCATTCCAGTTGTGGCTGCGCCAGAACCTCGACCAGTCTCCCGACGGGGACCCGGCTTTCGAAGCGACGACATTGGGCTTCCCGGCGAGCTACGAAGAACTCCACCGCCTCTATGGCGCAGTCGAGTTGGATTCCGTGCGGGTCTCGCCATACCTGAACTTCGACGCACCGCTCGCCTGGGAAGGCGAGACCTTGCTCGTCGTCGGCATCGACGCGGGCGAGACCGTGTACGCACTCCTCGAGGGCAAAGACGAAGTCTGCTCGTTCGACCCGGCCGGTGGGGAACTGACCCGCCTTGGTCAGTCTTTCGAGGTGTGGATTCGGGGCCTGGTGGAGAACTCCGCCGAGTCGCGGTGATCGCGGCGACGACGGACCTGCGGTCCGTTACCTGAGATCGGCTGGCGAGATATGGCGTGTGGGAGTTCGAGGACTATCAGCCGTCTCTCTCCAGACGAGAACGCGCGAGGCAGCGCGTGGCTACTCCGTCTTCCCGCCAGGCGGCTTAGAATTCCCCGGCGGCCCCGCCGGCACCGGTCCCGCCTCCTCCTTCTTCTCCTCGATCCGCTCGAGCGCGTAAGCCCGCAATCGCGGCTCGAACGCCGACCCCGCGCTGTCCCCGTCGCCCTGGCTGCTGCGCGCCGCGCCGTCCGTACTCAGAGGCTCACTCCCCAACGGCAGCACCAACAAACTCGCGTAGAGGCGGCCCGGGCCGAAGGTCGGCACGCCGCGGAGCAGCTCGTTGCGCATGCCCTTGATCTGGCCGGCGTGGACGCCGTCGCTCGCGCGGTGGAAGCGGATCTGCGTCGTCTCCTTCGCGAAGACGGCGACGAGCTCCTCGTAGGGTTGGGGCGGGAGGGCGAGGCGGGTGCCCGTGCCTTTGCGCCAGACGAGGTGGCCGTTTCTGCGGTCGAAGGCGTAGAGGAAGGTGTCCCAGCTCCCGACGAAGACGTTGTCGGTGCCGATCAGCGGGGGCGCGGTGACCGCGCCGCCGAGGCGCTGGCGCCAGGGGCGGCGGCATCGGAAGAGGCCGCGGCGGTTGTCGCGGCAGCGCCAGGCGGTGATCGCGCGCTCGCGGGCGGCGTAGAGCCAGCGGCCTTCGCTGGCGGCGGTGCTTGCGGTGACGTCGTTCGCCTGGCGGCGCTCGAAGGGGTCGCCGAGCGCGTAGAGGCGTCCGCTCTGGTCGTCGTGGACCACGACGCGGCCGGCGACCTCGCTCAGGGCGTCGCAGCTCCCTTCGTCGATGCGGTACTCGGTGCGGATCGCGGCGTCTTGGCCCAGCTCGAGCACGCGGCCGGAGCCGAGTGGCACGACCCAGCGGGCGGGAGGAGCGGCCAGGCGCAGCGGGGCGGCGCAAGCCGGGGCGGGCAGCGCAGCTTCGGCGAGGGTCTTGCCGGTCGCGGCGTCGAGCACGTGAAAGCGCGGCGAGTCGCCCGGGGTGACGGCGCCGAGGGCCACAGCGCCTTCGGGCACGACGCGCTCGAGGCCGGCGGCGGCGATCCCGTCGCGGCGCCACAGCAGCTTGCCGTCGGCAATCGCCCGCGCCTCGAGCGCCTCGGGCATCGGGACGAGCAGGGCCGCGCGCTCGGCGCCGACGAGGCGGAGCGGGGCGGCCGGTAGCGCCTCGAGCCCAACTTCCCAGGCCTGGCTGCCCTCGACCCGGTCCGGCGGGGCAGGGGGCGCCTCCTCCGCTCCGAGCAGCGGGATGGCCAGGGCGGCGATGATCAGGGCACGGGTCGCGGCGGTCTTCAGTCGGCTCATGGGGCGCGAGAATACCGCATGGCCGAGGCGCGTGGCAGAATGTCGCCTTCCTCGCGGCCCGTGAACACGGGGCCGCTCTTCGGAGAAAAGACGATGGCGGACGGGAAGCTGGTCAGGAGTGCGGCGGGTACCTTGCGGGCGGAGCACATCGGCGACGAGCTCAGGCTCGCGGGCTGGGTGCACAAGTGCCGCAACCTCGGGGGCGTGGTCTTCGTCGACCTGCGCGACCGCTCCGGCCTGGCCCAGGTCGTCGTCTATCCCGACGCGGGCGAGCTGCACACCCTCGCCGGCCACCTGCGCCCGGAGACGGTGATCGAGGTCCGCGGCACGGTCCAGCGCCGCGCCGAGGAGGCGATCAACACCCGGATGCCGACCGGCGAGGTCGAGGTCAAGGCCTCGGCGATCGAGGTGCTGGCCGAGTGTGACGACCTGCCGCTCCAGCCGGCGGGCAGCCAGATCCCGAGCGAGGAGACGCGCCTGCGCTGGCGTTTCCTCGACCTGCGCCGGAACTCGATGCGCGAGGCGCTCGAGCTGCGCTCCGAGGTCGTGCGGGTGATCCGCGAGGAGCTCCACGGCGAGGGATTCTGGGACGTCGAGACGCCGATGCTCACGCGTTCGACCCCGGAAGGCGCGCGCGACTACTTGGTGCCCTCCCGCGTGCACCCCGGCCGCTTCTACGCGCTGCCGCAGAGCCCGCAGCTCTTCAAGCAGATGCTGATGGTCTCCGGCGTCGAGCGTTACTACCAGATCGCGCGCTGCTTCCGCGACGAGGACCTGCGCGCCGACCGCCAGCCGGAGTTCACGCAGGTCGACATCGAGATGTCCTTCGTCGAGCCCGACGACGTGATGGGCGTCGTCGAGCGCCTGATCACGCGCGCCGGCGAGCTCGTCGGCTGGAAGGTCGTCACGCCCTTCCCGCGCATGGGCTTCACCGAGGCGATGGACCGCTACGGCATCGACCGCCCCGACCTCCGCTACGGGCTCGAGATCGCCGAGCTGACCGAGCGCGCGGGCGCGACCGACTTCGTCGTGTTCAAGAGCGCGGTCGAGGCCGGCGGAGTGGTCCGCGGCATGGTCGTGCCCGGCGTGGCCGGCAGCTACTCCCGCAAGCGCTTCGACGAGCTGCAGGCCCGGGCGAAGGAGCTCGGCGCCGGCGGCCTGGTGTGGTTCAAGTGGACGGAGCAGGGGATCGCCGGCCCGGCGGTCAAGGCTCTGGGCGCCGAGACGGCCGAGCAGCTCGCCGCAGAGGCGGGCGCCGGCGTCGGGGACATCCTGCTCGTCGTCGCCGGGCCGGTGGCCGTCGCCCGCAACGTGCTCGGCACGCTGCGGACCGAGATCGCCGAGCGCGAGGAGCTGATCCCCGCCGACGTCCACGCGCTGACCTGGGTCGTCGACTTCCCGCTGCTCGAGTGGGACGAGGACGAGGGGCGTTACTTCGCCTGCCACCATCCGTTCACCTCGCCACGCACCGAGGATCTGCCGCTGCTCACGAGCGATCCCGGGAAGGTGCGGGCACGGGCGTACGACGTCGTGCTCGACGGGCTCGAGGTCGGCGGCGGCAGCATCCGAATCCATCGCCCCGACGTGCAGTCGCAGGTCTTCGCCGCGCTCGGCATCGACGAGGCGGAGGCGCAGTCGCGCTTCGGCTTCCTGCTCGACGCGCTGCGCTTCGGCGCGCCGCCGCACGGCGGGATCGCGCTCGGCCTCGACCGCTTGGTCGCGCTCTTGCTCGGGCGGGACTCGATCCGAGACGTCATCGCGTTCCCGAAGACGACCTCGGCGTCCTGCATGTTGACGGACGCCCCGTCGGCGGTGGACGAGGCCCAGCTCCGCGAGCTGGGGCTCAAGCTCCGCTGATTGACCACTAATAGGGTGCGTGTTAGCGTCGAAGAGCGTTTGGGGCGCCGCAAGTAGGAGCGCCCCGTCGAGGCTCTGAGAGTGCCATTCAGCCAGTCGGGCGGCCGTCGCGCCGCCGCGCGGACCGCCCGAGGTCCGCTCCTTCAGTGAACGGCTCAGGCCCCGAGCCGAGCCGGCCCCGCGTGCGCTTCTCGCCCGAGGGTTTCCGAGCTCTGCTCGGGCAGTTCGACGCCAACTTGCGCCGGATCGAGAGCACTTTCGGTGTGCGCCTCGGTGCTCGCGAGGGTGAGGTATCGGTGTCCGGGGATCCGGCGCCGGTCGCCGCGTGCGCGCGCTTCCTCGAGGAGCTCCGCGTGCTCGTCGAGCGCGGCTTCCACCTGCGGGCGCGCGACGTCGAGCTCGCGTGCCAGCTCGTGCGCGAGTCGCCCGAGACCTCGCTCGTGCGCCACTTCATGGACTCGGCGGTGCGGGGCCGCGGTCAACGCGAGGTCCGGCCGCGGACGGCGAAGCAGCGCGAGTACCTCGATGCGCTCCAGAAACACGACGTCGTCTTCGCGATCGGCCCGGCCGGCACCGGCAAGACCTACCTCGCCGTCGCCGCCGCGATCCAGGCGCTCGGCGCCGAGAAGGTCAAGCGCCTCGTGCTCTGCCGCCCGGCGGTCGAGGCCGGCGAGCGCCTCGGCTTCCTGCCCGGCGACCTCGTCCAGAAGGTCGACCCGTTCCTGCGGCCGCTCTACGACGCGCTCTACGACATCTGGCACGGCGACCGCGCCCGCCGGATGATCGAGGAAGGCGTCGTCGAGGTCGCGCCGCTCGCGTTCATGCGCGGGCGCACGCTCAACCACAGCTTCATCATCCTCGACGAGGCGCAGAACACGACCTCCGAGCAGATGAAGATGTTCCTGACGCGCATCGGCGAGGGCTCGCAGGCGATCGTCACCGGCGACATCACGCAGACCGACCTGCCTCCGGGCAAGGTCTCGGGCCTGATCCACGCCCGCGAGGTCGTCCAGGGCCTCGACGGCATCTCCTTCATCCACTTCGGCCAGAAAGACGTCGTGCGCCACGCGCTCGTCCAACGCATCGTCAAGGCGTACGAGGACCACGGCGGCGACAACGGCAACGGCTCGGGCCGCGGCGGTGAGGAAAAGCAATGAAGGCGGATCTCGTCTCGGGCGCCGGAGAGCTTCCGGAAGGCCTCGGCAGAGTGGTCGAGGAGACCCTCGCGCGCGGCGCGGCGGAGCTCGGCCTCGCGGAGACGACGCTCGCCTTGCGCTTCGTCGACGACGCGGAGATGGCGCGCCTCAACGGGCGCTGGCGCGGCAAGGAGCGCACGACCGACGTGCTCTCGTTCCCGATCGAGGTCGACGAGCCCGGCGACGAGCTCCACCTCGGCGACATCGCGATCTGCCTGCCCGTCGCCGAGCGCCAGGCGGCGCTCGCGGGGCACACCCTCGCGCAGGAAGTCGGCGAGCTCGCGCTGCACGGCCTGTTGCACCTCGTCGGCTACGACCACGAGAGCGACGACGGCGAGATGGCGGCGCTCGAGCTGCGCCTCAGGCCACGCGTCGTCGCGACGGGGGAGACGCGATGAGCACGTGGCTCACGCCCGAGTTGCTGCAGATCCTCTTGCCGACGCTCGCGGGCGTCGGCGCGTTCGTCTACATCGGGCTCTCGCTGATCGTCGGCGCGCGCCTCGTCGTCGGCCGTTTCGCAGCCGAGCGACTCGAGGACGAGTCCGGGCTCCCCGAAGCGCTCGACTTCGACTCGCGCGCGTGGAGCGCGATGGAGCTCGTGCGCCACCTCGCGCTCGTGCTCGCGGCGCTCGGCGTCGGGCTCGCGCGGGAGCCGCTCCACGGGGCCGGCTGGGCGCTCGGCCTGGCGCTGTTGCTCGTTCTTGCGGCCCGTCTGCTCGTCGCGTTCGTTGCGGCCCGGGCGCCGGAGCGTGTGCTCAGCGGGGCGGTGCCTCTCGTCGCGCTGATCGACCGCGTGCTCGGCCCGCTCTTCGCGCCGCTCGCGCGCTACCACGAGTCGCGGGTCGCCGCGGCGCGGCGGGAGCGGGCGGAGCTCGACGAGGAGGCGCGGGAAGAGCAGCTCGAGGAGGTGATCCTCGACGCGGAAGAGGATGGCCTGCTCGAGCGCGAGCAGACGAAGCTGATGCGCGAGATCGCGGACGCGGGCGACGCTGTCGTCCGCGAGATCATGACGCCGCGGACCGAGGTCGACGCCGTGCCCGCCGAGGCGAGCTTCGAGAGTGTGGTCGAGGTCTTCGTTTCTTCGCGTCACTCGCGCCTGCCCGTCTACGAGGAGTCGCTCGACCGCATCGTCGGCATGCTCAGCGTGCGCGACGTGGTCTGCCACCTCGGCGGCGGGCCCGGCACGGCGAAAGTGGCGGATCTCGCCGCGCGCGACATCATGAGGCCGCTGCCGCTGGTGCCGACGAGCAAGAAGGTGCTCGAACTCTTGCGCGAGCTGCAGGCCGAGCAGCAGCAGATGGCGGTGGTCGTCGACGAGTACGGCGGCACCGCGGGCCTCGTCACCCTCGAGGACATCCTCGAGGAGTTCGTCGGCGAGATCCGGGACGAACACGAGCCCTCCGAGGACGATCTGCGCCCGGATGGGCAGGGCGGCCTCGTCGCGGAAGGGCTGACGGCGATCGACGACCTCGGCGAGCGCCTCGGCGTCGACCTGCCCGACGACGGCGTCGAGACCGTCGGTGGGCTCGTCTTCTCGCATCTCGGCCGGGTCCCGCGCGTCGGCGACCGCGTCGAGATCGCGGGACTCGTGCTCGAGGTCAATGAGATGGATGGACGGCGCATCGCCCTCGTTCGGGTGACGCGCACGGCGGCGGAGCAGTCCGACGAGGGCCGCCCCGCCGAGGAGACCCGGTGAACGATTTCCCGGAGCAGGACACCCCAGAGAACGACGACAATCCGGAGCTCGAGTACTCAGAGCTCGATTCCGAAGAGACCGACGCCCCCGTGCAAGACGAGGTGAAGAGCTACCGCTCCGGCTTCGCCGCCCTCGTCGGCCGCGCGAACGTCGGCAAGAGCACGCTGCTCAATCACCTGGTCGGCGAGAAGGTCGCCATCGTCTCCGACGTGCCGCAGACGACCCGCCAGCGCATCCTCGGCGTCCGCACGATGCAGACGGGGCAGATCGCGTTCATCGACGTGCCCGGCTTCCACAAGCCGCAGCACCAGATGGGCGAGGTGATGATGGAGCGCGCCCGCGAGGCGGCGGGCGAGGCCGACGTCATCCTCTTCGTCGTCGACGCGTCGCAGGGCATCGGCCCCGGCGACCGCTTCGTGCTCGAGCAGCTCGAGCCCTCCCGGCGCAAACAGCCGGTGATCGCGGTGCTGAACAAGCTGGACCTGATGAACAAGGGCAAGGTCCTGCCCATGATCGAGACCGCGGTCAACGAGTGGGGCTGCACCGAGGCTGTGCCGCTCTCGGCCAAGGACGGGCTGAACTGCGAACGCCTGCTCGAAGTCGTCGTCGACGCCTTGCCCGAAGGTCCGGCGCTGTTCCCGCCGGACTACGTCACCGACCAGCGCGAGCGCATGCTCGCCGCCGAGGTCGTCCGCGAGAAGCTGCTCCACCGCCTGCGCAAGGAAGTCCCGCACGCGGTCGCGGTCGTCGTCGACCGTTTCGAGACCCGCGAGGACGGGCTGCTCGAGATCGAGGCCTCGATCCTCGTCGAGCGCGAGTCCCACAAGGCGATCNNCATCGGCGCCAAGGGTCAGATGCTCCGCGAGGTGGGCCAGGCGGCCCGCAAAGAGCTAGAGAAGCGCTTCGGCTGCCGCGTCTTCCTCAAGCAGTGGGTCAAGGTGCGCGAGGGCTGGCGGGACCGGATCGCGGTCCTCCGAGAACTCGGACTCTTTCCGGGATAGGTTTCCGCGCGGCTTTCTGCCGCTCGGGCTCCCAGGCGCCGCGACCCGCGCTCGATGCCGGGGTAGAATGTCCGGTCTTTGGGCTCGTGGAAGTCCGCACGGGGAGATACCGTCATGACGCTGGACCGCCGACAGTCCGTCGTGCTCGAGTCTGTGCGCCGATTCCTGCGGCGTTCCGCCTTCGGCCATCTGATGAACCTGATGGCCAAGACGCGACCGCAGGATTTCGCGCCGCTCTACGAGCTGCTGACGGATCGCGAGCAGCTCCAGGTCTTCCGGGTGCTCTCCGCGCGGGACCAGGACCTCGGCGCGGAGTTCCTCTCCGAGCTGCCGCACGGCGAGGGGCCCTCGCTGCTGCGCCGCATCGGCCCGACGGGCGCCGCCGCGCTCCTGAACCGCTGCCCGGACGACGACGCGGCCGACATGCTCGCCGACCTCGACGACGACGAGGCGCAGGCGATCCTCGAGGCGATGAAGCCCGAGGAGAAGGCGGCGGTCGAGCAACTGCTGATCTTCGAGGAGGAGACGGCCGGGCGCATCATGACGCCGGACGTCTTCTCGATGCACGAGTCGACGAAGGTCTCGGACGCCGTCGCGTCGCTCCAGTCGAGCGGCGACGTCGAGATGGCGTTCTACCTCTACATCGTCGACGAGCGCGACCACCTCGTCGGCGTGCTCTCGCTGCGCGAGCTCCTGATGCATCCGCCGTCGACACCGCTCGGCGAGATCATGAACACCGACCTCCTGACGGTGCGCACCGACACGGACCAGGAGGAGATGGCGCAGCTCGCCGCGAAATACGACCTGCTCGGGATCCCGGTCGTCGACGACCAGGGCCGCCTGGTCGGCATGGTGACGATCGACGACGTCGTCGACGTTCTCCGCGAGGAGGCGACCGAGGACATCTTCAAGATGGCCGGTACCTCCGAGGAGGAGCGTCACGAGCCGTCCATCCTGAAGTCGGCCCGCATGCGCTCGCCGTGGCTGCTCGCCACCTTCGCGGGCGGCCTGCTCGCCGCGTTCGTCATCGCGGCCAAGGTCGACCTGCTCCACAGCGTCCGCGGCCTCGCCGCGTTCCTGCCCGTCGTGCTCGGCATGGGCGGCTCCGCCGGCAACCAGACCGCCACGGTCATCATCCGCGGTCTCGCCACCGGCCGGATCCACCAGGGCGTCTTCGCGCGGAACATCGGCCGTGAGCTTGGCGTCGCCGTGCTGCTCGGTCTGCTCTACGGCAGCCTGGTCGGGCTGACTGGCTTCGCCCTCTCCGTGTTCTTCGGGGACTCGATTCAGATCACGTGGGTGTGGGCGGGGATGATCGGCCTCGCGCTCAGCGCCTCGATGATGGTCGCCACCGTCGTCGGCGCGCTCTTCCCGCTGATGCTCGAGAAGGCCGGGATCGACCCGGCGGTCTCGACGACGCCCTTCGTCACCACCGCGGTCGACTTGCTCGGCTCGCTCGCCTACGTCGGGCTCGCGCTCAGCCTGCAGTCCTGGATCCCGTGAACCGCCACGCCGCCAAAGCGATCGTCCTCGACGTGCGCGAGCGCGGCGAGTCCGATCGCGGCGTGCTGCTTCTGACGGAGGACGGGGAACTCGTCGGCACACACGCGCCGGCGGGAGCCCGCTCTCGCCGGCGATTCGGCGGGGCACTCCAGCCAGGGGCGCTCGTCGACGCGCGCTGGGTCCTGCGCCGCGAGGGCGCCGAGGCCAGACTCGAGGAGGCGCAGCTCCGCGAGGAGCCGCCGCCGCCGGACCCGCTCGAGCGTTACTACGGGGCCGCGCACCTGCTCGAGCTCGCGCGCGCGTTCGCGCGGGAGGGCGAGGAGGACCCGGCGTTCTTCCGGCTCTTTGCGGCGCTGCTCGAGCGCCTCGCCGCCGGGGACCCGGTCGTGCCGCTCCTGCGCTACGCCGAGGCGTGGACCCTGCGCCTCGCGGGATTGCTCCCCGAGTGGGATGCTTGCGCGGAGTGCGGCGAGGAGCTCGGCGTCCGCGAGCGGCAGCTCGCACCCGGCGCGGGCGTGTTCTGCGCCGCGCACCGGCCCGCCGGAGCGCGCGCGGTGCCGGTCACCGTGGCCGCCTGGATCGAAAACACACGCGGCGCGGCGCCCGCGAACCCGCCCGCGCTGCCGGAATCGTTGGAAGCCCTGCTCGAGCGCACGCTCGGCGGGCTGATCACCGCCTTCACCGAGAGGCCGCTGCGCGCCCTGGACGCGTGGCGGACCGTGAGACAAAAGGAAAGAGGCCAGCGCTGATGAGCGTGAAGATCACCTTGCAGGAGATGATCCTCGGCCTGTCCCGCTTCTGGAGCGAGCAGGGCTGTGTGATCCACCAGCCCTACGACTCCGAGGTCGGGGCCGGGACGATGCACTTCGAGACCTTCTTCCGCAGCCTCGGCGACGAGCCGTGGCGGGTCGGTTACTGCCAGCCCTCGCGGCGCCCTGCGGACGGGCGCTACGGCGAGAACCCGATGCGGGTCTACAAGCACTTCCAGTACCAGGTCGTGCTCAAGCCCTCGCCGGACGACGTGCAGGAGCTCTACCTGCGCTCGCTCGAGGCATTCGGGATCGACCCGAAGGTTCACGACATCCGCTTCGAGGAGGACAACTGGGAGTCGCCGACCCTCGGCGCCGCCGGCGTCGGCTGGCAGGTGACGATGGACGGCATGGAGATCTCCCAGTTCACCTACTTCCAGGTGATGGGTGGCGTGGAGCTGCGCACCATCCCGGTCGAGCTGACCTACGGGATGGAGCGGATCTGCATGTTCACGAACGACATCCGCGACATCTTCGACATCCCGTGGGCGCGCGCCGACTGGGCGCCGGGCGGGATCGTGCCCTACGGAGCGCTGCGCAAGCGCGCCGAGCGCGAGCAGAGCGCCTACTCCTTCGAGGAGGCCAACGTCGACGAGCACCGCCGGGCCTTCGCGTTCGCCGAGAGCGAGGCTTCGCGCCTGCTCGAGCGCGTGACCGGGGAAGGGGACGCGGCCAAGGCCGACCCGCTGCTCGTGCCGGCCTACGAGCGCGTGCTCGAGGCGAGCCACCTGTTCAACGTGCTCGACGCCCGCGGAGCGCTCTCCGTCACCGAGCGGCAGGGGATGATCCAGCGGATTCGCCGCCTCGCCGTGCGCTGCGCGCAGAGCTACCTCGGGATCGACCCGACTCGCGGCAAAGGCAGCAAAGGCGGCAAGGGCAAGAAGAAGGTGAAGGGCGGGAAGGAGAAGGGCGCGTGAAGACCGTGGAGCTTCTCATCGAGATCGGCTGCGAGGAGATCCCCGCGCGGATGTTGCCGGCGGGAGCCAAGGCGCTCGCCGATGGCGTGATCGCGATCCTCGACAAGGCGGGCCTCGCACACGGCGTCGCCCAGCTCTCTTGGACTCCGCGGCGCCTCGCCCTGCGCCTGCCAGACACGGCGGCGGCCACCGAGCCCACCCGCGAGACGCTGCTCGGCCCGCCCGCGCGCGCCGCGTGGGACGCCGACGGCAACCCGACGAAGGCGGCGATGGGCTTCGCGAGCAAGCAGGGCCTCGACGCGAGTGCGCTCGAGAAGATCGAGACCGAGCGCGGCGTGTACGCGGCGGCGGTGGTCGAGCGTCCCGCGCGGCCGCTCGGCGAGGTGCTCGCTGCGGACTTCGAGCGCGCCGTCTCCGCGATCTCCTTCCCGAAGATGATGCGCTGGGGCATGGGCGCGTCGGTATTCGTGCGGCCGGTGCACTGGCTCGTCGCGCTCGCCGACGACCAGGTGCTGCCGCTCACGCTCTTCGGGGTCGAGGCCGGCCGCACCACCCGCGGTCACCGCGCGCTCGCGCCCGAGCCGATCGAGGTCGCGGACGCCGCGTCTTGGGCCACGGCGCTTGCCGAGCACGGCAAGATCGAGGTCGACCCGGTGGTCCGGCGCGAGAGCCTGCACGAGCGGCTGCGCGCCGAGGCGCGCCGCGTCGGCGGCGAGCTCGTCGAGGACGAGGCGCTACTCGCCGAGTCGGCCGACATGGTCGAGCTGCCGGCGGCGCTCGCCGGGAGCTTCGAGGACAAGTTCGTCGAGGGGCTGCCGCGCGAGGTGCTCGCGACCTGCCTCAGGCATCACCAGAAGGCGTTCAGCATCGCGAGCGGCGACCAGGTGCTCGCGCGCTTCGCCGTCGCGGTCAACATGCCGGAGGACCCGGACGGGCACATCTGCCGCGGTCACGAGTGGGTGAACTCCGGGCGTCTCGAGGACGCGCTCTTCTTCTGGCGCGAGGACCGCAAGGCCCCGCTCGAGGCACGGGCGGAGTCGTTGTCGGGCGTCGTGTTCCAGCAGGAGCTCGGCACCTACGCGGAGAAGAGCCGCCGCGTGGCCGCGCTGACCGCGGAGCTCGCGGAGAGCGCCGGGGCGAGCGCGGACGAGCGCGCGGCGCTGACCCGCGCGTCCGAGCTCGCGCGCTGCGACCTCGTCACCGGCCTCGTCGGGGAGTTCCCCGAGCTGCAGGGCGTCGTCGGCGGCCTGCTCGCCCGGGCGGACGGCGTCGACGAGGAGACGGTCCAGGCGATCTACCACCTCTACCGGCCGCACTCGGTGGAGGACGCGCTGCCGCCGACCCGCGCCGGGCAGCTTCTCGGCCTCGCGGACCGGCTCGACACGCTCGCCGGCGGCTTCGCCGTCGGGCTCGCGCCGACCGGTAGCCGGGACCCCTTCGCGCTGCGCCGCGCCGGCCTCGCCGCCGTGCGCCTCGCGGCCGCGCTCGGGATCGAGCTCGGCGGGGCGCTCGAGACGGCGCTCGGCGTCTACTCCGGTGGCGACCGCGGGCCGGATCTCCGGGAGACGGCGGGCGAGGCGCTACCGGCGCTCGTCACCTTCCTGCTCGAGCGCTTCGGTGCCCTGGCCGAGCGCGAGGGCGCGCGCTACGACGAGATCGCCGCCGTCAAGGCAGTCGCGGCGCGCGGCTTCGAGCCGGGCGACCTGTTCCAGCGCGCCGCGGCGCTCAAGGAGTTCCGCGGGAGCGAGGTCTTCCTCGCCCTCGCCGGGGCGAGTAAACGCATTCGTAACATCCTCGCCCAGGCTGCCGAACGTGGCGATGCGGCGGAGCCTGCCCAACGTTCTGAGTGCCTCGCGCTCGCGGCGGAGCAGGACCTAGCTGAGAATCTCGGGCGGGCAGGGCAGAATGTGGCGGACTGTAGCGGACGCGGCGACCATGGTGGTGCGCTGCGGGCGCTCGCAGAGCTCAGACCCACCGTCGATCGCTTCTTCGACGAGGTCCTCGTCATGGACGAGGACGAGGGCAAACGGCTGGCCAGGCTCGGATTACTCGCGAGCTTCCAGCAGTTGGCCCACGCGATCGTCGATCTGTCCGAGCTCGTCGTGGATGGCAAGTGAAGAGAGTGAAATCAACCGAGGCGGGTTCCCACCCACGCCGCGGAGCCGGGCCTTCCGGTAGTCGAATCACGGAGGAAAGTCGATGACGGACAAGAAGTGGGTCTACTTCTTCGGAGGGGGCTCCGCAGAAGGAGCCGCCGACATGCGGGAGCTCTTGGGCGGCAAGGGCGCCAACCTCGCCGAGATGGCGCGCCTTGGTCTGCCGGTGCCCCCGGGCTACACCGTCACCACCGAGGTGTGCACGCATTTCAGCTCGACAGGCGGGGAGTACCCTCAGGGTGTCTCGGAGCAGGTCGACGCTGTGATGGCGCAGCTCGAGCAGGCGATGGACAAGAAGTTCGGCGACGCGAAGAACCCGCTGCTCGTCTCCGTACGCTCCGGCGCGCGCGCGTCGATGCCCGGCATGATGGACACGGTGCTCAACCTCGGCCTCAACGACACGACCGTCGCGGGCCTCGCCGAGTCCTCGGGCAACGAGCGCTTCGCTTGGGACGCCTACCGCCGCTTCGTCGCGATGTACGGCGACGTCGTCCTCGAGCTCAAGCCGACGAGCAAGACCGAGCGCGATCCCTTCGAGGTCGCCCTCGAGGCGATGAAGGAGAAGCGCGGCGTCGAGAACGACACCGAGCTGACCGCCGACGACCTCAAGGAGCTCGTCGCGCAGTTCAAGGCGCTGGTCAAGGAGCGTGCGGGCAAGGACTTCCCGGACGACCCGAAGGAGCAGCTCTGGGGCGCGATCAGCGCGGTCTTCCGTAGCTGGGACAACGCCCGCGCCAAGGAGTACCGCCGGATGTACCACATCCCGGCCTCCTGGGGCACGGCGGTCAACGTCCAGGGCATGGTCTTCGGCAACCTCGGCGAGGATTGCGCGACGGGCGTGGCGTTCACCCGCGATCCGGCGAACGGCGACAAGCGCCTCTACGGCGAGTACCTCGTCAACGCGCAGGGTGAGGACGTCGTCGCCGGCACCCGCACCCCGCAGCCGATCTGCACCGCGCAGAAGGACCCGAGCAAGCCGGAGCAGAAGTCCTTCGAAGAGCTCATGCCGAAGAGCTACAACGAGTTCCTCGAGATCACGGCGAAGCTCGAAGCGCACTACCACGACATGCAGGACGTGGAGTTCACCGTCGAGCGCGGCCGCCTCTACATGTTGCAGACCCGCGCCGGCAAGCGCACCGGTCTCGCCGCGATCCGCATCGCGACGGACATGGTCAACGAGGGCCTGATCGACGACCGCACCGCGGTGACGCGGATCGAGGCCGACGCGATGGAGCACCTGCTCGCGCCGATCTTCTCCGCCGACGAGCTGAACAAGGCCGAGGGCGAGGGGAAGCTGCTCGCGATCGGTCTGCCGGCCGGCCCCGGCGCCGCAACCGGAAAGGTCGTGTTCCACGCCGACGATGCCAAGGAGCTCGGCAACAAGGGTGAGCAGGTCGTGCTCGTGCGCGTCGAGACCTCGCCCGAGGACGTCGGCGGCATGGAAGCTGCGCGCGGCATCGCAACCGCCCGTGGCGGCATGACCTCCCACGGCGCGCTCGTCGCCCGTCAGCGCGGCAAGCCCTGCGTCGTCGGCTGCGGCGCGCTCGACATCGACTACGAGGCCGGCGAGATGCGTGTCGGCGGCCGCGTGGTCAAGCAGGGTGAGTGGATCAGTCTCGACGGCACCACCGGCAAGATCTACGTCGGCGAGATGGCCCCGAACCCCTCTGAGGTGGTCGAGGCCCTGCTCAAGAAGACCCGCGACATCGCCTCGAGCGACATCGCCCAGCGTTACGTGAAGATGCTCGAGTGGGCCGACAAGCACCGCCGCCTCGGCCTCCGCCCCAACGCCTACACGCCGGACCAGTCCTCCGAAGCGCTCTCCCTCGGCGCCGAGGGCATCGG
>NPIG01001089.1_pt1 | contig 15827 bp, 11 predicted proteins | sample 8637441 | NCBI WGS metagenome assembly NPIG01 (sample SAMN07420675, study PRJNA396082) | bioreactor metagenome | isolation source: sample BR6 brine-fed electro-methanogenic bioreactor BR | place: Japan: Kochi | collected 2016-06-14 | reverse complement strand
TTCTTTGCTTAAAATATATTATAGTTTCTAATAAAAAATAATGTTATAATATATTAATAAAATATTCCTTTTCGGGAAATACTATGATAATTTCAGATATTAAAAAAATGGCTCATTCTATTATAGAAAATCAAAAAATAGAAAATAGTTTTATTGAATATAAAAAACCTGCAAAATTTAAAGACAAAATATTAAAAACAGCTTGTGCTTTTGCAAATAATTATATGAACAATGAGATCGGACTAATATTCATAGGCATTGAAGAAATAGATAATAAAGAAAATGGTGAGAAAGCAATACCGAAAAGACCAATTACTGGTATAAAAGAATCAATGATAGAAGGAATAGAAAATGAATTAAAATCACTTTTATCTAATATCCATCCAAGGATACAGTATCAGATTATTCAAGATAAAATTGATAATAATTATTATTTAGTAGTTGCTGTTGAACCAAATTCTAATGGCCCTTATCAGTCAAGTGAAAAGGCTCAAAAAGATAAAAATATTAAATTAAAAGTTGGAAGGTATATCCGAATTAATAGAGATTCAAAACTTCCTAATCCTACTGAAGAATTTGAATTGCTTAAAAAATACTCGGATTTCTCATTTTCTTCAAATTTAAATAGTATAGCTACATTAGATGATTTGAGTTATGAGTATATTAAAGAATATTTAATAGAAACAGGTGCAAAAAAGATATTCAAGAAATGTCAAAATTAGAAATAGCAAAAAGTCTAGGACTTATAAGTGAAAGTGAATATGGAGGATATAGAGCCAAGAATTTTGCTGTATTAATGTTTGCTGAAAACCCAAATAAATTTATTAGAAATGCTCATGTTGAAATAATTAGAGAAATTGATGGAACAGATAAAATGGAATCCAAAAAATTTGAAGGACCAGTTTGGATTCAAGCTAAACAAGTAAGCCAATATTTTAAAGTTAATATTCAAGCTAGTTATACAATAAGAAAAACAGATACAATAGAACATGAAATAATCTATAATTATCCTCTTTCAGCATTTGAAGAACTTGCTACAAATGCAATTCTTCACAAAGAATATGACAATTCAGAATATGTTGGGATATATGTTTATAAAGATAGTATTTCATTTTTAAACCATAATAGGCCACTTCCTCCAGTAACAATAGAATCTTTAAATACTGAGAAACGGTTTGATAAAAGAAAATATTTAAATAAAGAGCTTAAAGAGATGTTTTTTGCACTTGGTTTAATTGAATCATATGGGTCCGGAATAAGAAGGGCAAAAGAAGCTTTAAAACTTAATAGATCCCCAGAGCTTAAATTTTACCCTGATAATGACATAGATGATTATACTAATGCAGTAATGGGTATTTCTAGTGAATTTTTGAGTAATAAAGATTATGTAACTACCACCAAAACTACCATTATGCAACAGAAAATTTTAGAGATTATAAGTGAAAATCCTAATTTAAGTGTTAAAGATATAGCTTCAATATTAGGCCTTTCTGTAGATGGTGTTCGCTACCATATAAATAAAATGAAAAAATTAGGATTGATAGAATATAAAGGTTCATCAAAATCAGGGCAATGGATTTTAATTGATAATAACTAAATTACTTTAGATTATTTTTGAAATTAACATTACTTTCGATAATATTGAGAAATACAGAATATAGTGGTTATGGAGTTCTCTATTTTTATTAAATATGGTCATGATGATTTTGATAAAGAAAGTAATTACATACGATGTACTATTCCTTTTGATGTTGAAGTTATATCAAAAACTAAGAATAAAAATGTCGGTTTGAATGTCGGTTTGAATAAAACAGAAAAGAAAGTAATACGTTATTTATTAGATGATGAGAGCTATTCTGGAGAAGATATAAAAAGGTAGATGTTACAAAAAGAACTATTGAAAGAGTTTTCAGTTATTTACAAAATAAAGGAATAATTGAAAGGATAGGTTCGAAACGTGATGGAGTTTGGCACGTTATAAAATAAATTAACGGATTTATTAAATATTTTTTCACCCTATTCTTGATACAAAAATAGACAATTCAAATAAAGATTTTTCAATAAAATAAGAAAACATCAAAAAAGAAATCTTTCAAAAAACATTTTTAAAATTTTCTATATTCTTAACAATCAATATGTTAAAGTTTATGAATAGAAACAATTAGAATGTTATTTGTAAATTAAAATGATTTGTGTTGATTTGTATAATTACTTTATAGACCAATTATTAGTCAAAATATTCAATTTATCTAATTTAATATTAGAAAATAATGATTGTTCAATAAGAATCACTTTATTGAGAAAATCAAGAAAATGATTACAAAGAGTATATAAACAAATGGAGTGTGATTATGGATACAGTGGCAAAAGCAAGATCTTTTATATATAAAAATGCAAGACCTTTAGACATGGCAAGATGGAATTACTTATTTGAAAACGGAAAGCGTGAAGAAGTTATAAAATACCTTTTATCTTATCAAAATGAAGATGGAGGATTTGCAAATGCACTTGAACCTGATTGTTGGAATAAAAAATCAACTCCACTACAAACATGGGTTGCAACAAGGATTATTAAAGAGATAGGGCTAGATGATAAAAATCACCCTTTGATATCAAAGATTTTAGAATATCTTAATTCAGGGGATGAGTTTGATGGACATAGATGGAATGGACTTAATACTGTTAAAAGTAATAATAATTTTCCTCATGCACCTTGGTGGTCTTATAAAAAAGACAAAGAAAATGGCTATAATCCAACAGCAAGTTTAGTTGGGTTCATTCTTAAATATGCAGATGAAAATTCATCTTTGTATATTTTTGCCTATGGTCTTGCTCAAGAAACATATGCTTATTTTAAAAAAAATTTCCCACTAGAATCCATGCACGAAATTTCTTGTATTGTAGAGTTGTATGAATATATGAAAGAGTGCAATATAAAAAATATATTGAATTTAGAAGAATTCAGAACTTTATTGCAGAAGCAAATTAGTAAAATCATTACATATAATACTGAGAGTTGGAGTAGAGAGTATGTCTGTAAACCATCTCAGTTTATTAGTAGTAAAAAGAGCGATTTTTATTTTAGTAATGAAGAGATATGCACTTTCGAATATAATTTTATTAAACAAAATCAAAATGAAGATGGTACTTGGAATGTAACCTGGAATTGGGATGCATTTGATAATTCGTGGGCAATAAGCAAAAACTGGTGGAAATCGAATATTATTATACGAAATATATCTTATATAAAAGCCTTTGAATCTGAAGATTTAACATGTAAATGAGAATAAGGGAGGGGTGTGGACATTTTTTTGGACAATCATGCAGTGGTTTATAAAGATTTTCGATATTCTAAAGGTCGTAAATACCCAAGAGATTTCTTAATTTTTTTTTCATTATTCCAATTTATATATTCATTTATCAACATCATAAATCTATTAATTGATACATGTTGCCAATTTTTTCCATAGTAAAATTCATTTTTCATTCTTTTAAAAAATAAAATGAAATTTATAAATTATCATATTATAAAGTGATTTGAAATTTTATATATATTGCAAACAAATTAATCAATAAAGATTAATAGAAGAGATTATTATTCCTAAAAGAGGACTATCTGTTTAAGTTCATTATAACAACTTTTTAATCATCTGCAGGGAGTCTATCATCTTCCCATGGAGTATATAAATCATAATAAGTGTATGTTGGATCTGTAGTTGAATTGTTTGCTATACCAGGATTATCATTTTTTATTATATAAGGATGAATACCATTGCCATATAAAGGATAATAATAAACCCCGCCTTCTTTGTTATTAGTAACGATGTTATTCTTAAAATCGCCACTATAGTGCCACAAAAGGAGCCCTAATAAAGAATTTCCACTGATAATATTATTATTTACTATTCCATAGCTATGATATATTTCAACTGATGCATCATCTCTATTTCCTGCTGCTTGTGTTCCATTATCTAATATTTGATTATTTATGAATTTACCAGTTGATCCTAACTTTGATATAACTATGCTAACTATTTCATTATTTGTTTGTATAATATTATTAGAAATCTCTCCATCAACATTTTCTATTGTTATATTACAATCACCAGTATTATTTTGTATAATATTATCACTAAAAATAGCTCCATCACTTAAATTTTTAATCTTCATCCAAACTTTTTTTTGGCTACCTTGAAAGCTATTATCAGAAATAATTGAGCCGCTTGTTACATCCTCTTTAATATATAGGCTTGTATAATAAGTATAATCATCAAAAGTATTTCCCTTTATTTCTGAGTTTTCAATTAAATCAATTTCAATACCACCAGCATTTATAAATTCATTATAATTTAATTTTGAATCAATAAACTCATCAATTATAATTGTTTTTTCAGGAGGATTGGTATAATTTATTATATTTTCACTTATTTCAAAATTTTTTAAATCATCAGCTTTTATAAATCTTCCTTCTTTTTTTACATTCTTACTTATAACTCCACTATAAATTACTGGATAGCCTATGTACTGTCCATAAGGCAATTTTATACTTGTAAATGATAAATCTTCATTAAATTTATTATCAATAATTTCTATATTATAAGTATCTAGATCTTCAACAATATTTGGATACGTTACAGTACAAATTACTGCATTATCAGAAGAATAAGTTCCACCATTCAGTTGGAATCCTTCTATTCTAGTATTTGGATACATATATATTGTAGCTGCGATAATTGAATTTTGATTCCCTGATAAGGTTAAATCATTCCAAAGGTTAATATTGTTTGGATTGTTTTGACCTCCTGTATAATATCCATCAGGAACTTCTATTGTAGCAATATCATCTTTATAAACATCAATTATTTTTTGCAAATCAGTTAAGCTTGTAATTATTTCAATAGAACTATCTGCTTTATTACCATTGTAATCTTCCACAGTTAACTTAACAGTATAAATTCCCTCTTCACTATATTGATGATTAATACTAGTTGTATAATCATTAGAATTTACATTTTGTTCAACAATTGTTCCATCCCCAAAATCCCATGTAAATTTCAACCCATTAAATACGAAAATCGAATTAGGTTTTGCATAAAATGTAACATCTAAAGGAACAAAGCCTGCTTTTCTTGAATAATATATTTCTGCCTTATAATCATTTGCCTCAGTTGGATCTCCTATTTGCTCATGATTCTCATATTCATCGTCAAAATCCTCTTTATCAAATATTTTAGGAAGGGTTGATGTTTTATCAATGTTTTCTTTTTCTATTTGATTACTCTCATGTGATTGATTCCAATCATCTACAAATTGATTAAAAGAATCTTCAAACTCTTTATATTTATTTCCTGTAATATCTTCTATTCCATCATATAAATCTTCCCAATATTTTAAGCCCTGTTCAGTCCAATCAAAATCTGCGAACTCCCAATTAATTATATCTTTAGGAATATTATAATCACCATTAACAAGAACACCATTTAAATTGTCAGGATTTATATCATTAGGTGTTGTTTCAATCATTTTTTTATTACTTTTTTTTATTCCATCATCTGTTATATTAATATAAGTTGTATATCCATCAGAGCTCGTACCAATAAGTGCTAAGGCTTTCTCTGCTCTATTAGAACCAGTAAAACCACTCACGCCTCCTAAGACTAAAGAAACATATGAATTATATTGATTTATTGTTTTTACAGTTGGAGGGATATCCTCTTCATCTACAGCTAAATTTAGAATATTACCTGCAAATGTTATAACTGCACTTGAATTTTCAACAACTGTCTTTGCGGTTTTTACTTTAGTAATAAACCCCGTAGCTGTAGCTGCAGTTGTTGTAGCTGTTGTTGTTGCAGCTCCAAAAGCTCCTAATGGGGTTGCAAGTGCTAAAGTCGCATTAACCTTTCCTGCAGTATCTCTTACTGTTTCATAAAATTCAATTTGTTTTGTGTATTGTTCAACATCTACACCATCAACTTCAGCATTAAATTGAGAAGATACTTGTGAACAGAGAAATCTAAGACGAGCCATATCTACGCCTGTTTTTCTTGAAATATCTTGGAGGGAAAACGTAGTGTTATAAGATGAATCTAAATACATTTCAACAAGACGTCTTGCATAGGCCCCATCACTCATACCGGAAACTCTTGAAGTTGAAAATGTCTTTTTTGTTATTTTCTTCTCTGCTTCATTAATAGCTGGTTGAAAAACTGTTTCATTCCAATTTTCCATTTCTTTACAGAATGCTATAAAATCTTCTATCTCTTTTATTGCAGCTTCATTTAATTTTACTATTTTAGCTTTACTTGTTTTATATGGATCAGAAAAAAGTGCACTATTTACTAAAGTATTAACTCTATTATATCGTAAAGTATATTCATATAAATACTTATTTAAATCATCATCAAATTCATTAACAAAATCTAATATTTCAGGAGGAGTCTCCAAAATAGGAATATCAATAATTTCAGTATTATTTTCTTGATTATCAATAATTCCTATATCCTCAATAGGACAGGAAGTTAATATAAATAAATATAGAAAAAATAATGTTGATAATAATATTTTTTTCATAATACTCTCACCTACATAATAAATTTGTTATATATATTTTACCATAGATGTTTTACACTAACAATAAAAAGTGGATAATAATTTAAATTTTAAAACAGTGAAGAATCTTTTTTATATATAATTATTATTTATTGTGAAGTAAAATATTTGCTAATTATTAATTAACTTGCATCATAAATAAAACAATGTTATTATTTAACTATGTAATTTTGAGTAATAAAATACAAATAAAGAAAGATAGGATTTATTTTAGTAAAACTTTGAAGTAATAAAGTTATTGTTAAATTTGTAATAATTAGAAAGTTTTTCATTTTAAAGATTATTTTACAAGAAGTCTTTAAATATGATTTTTATTTTGTTTTTCTAATTATTATTAATGAGGCGTTATTTATTTATTTTTAATTTGCCAGTTTATAAAATTTGTTTTTAGCTAGTAAATAAATATTAAAAAAATAGATGAAAAAATTCTAGTATGAAATTAAAAGATACTTAATAAAACTTTTTAAGTGAATAAGATTTTTTAATTTTGAACTAGAGTGAGATTCCCTTCATATGAATCTTGTAAATTCTTTATTTATGTTTTAAATGTAAATAAATTTATTTTTGGGATTTTATAAGATTCTTTCTCTTGCGATAAAAATATAATATGATTATGCTAATGATATTCAGTATCATTAGTGATATACTTTAAAGCATAAAATAAGAAGAGGTACCATATGAACCGAAGAGTAAACATTATAACGATTATTTTATTGTTATTTCTTACCTTATTATTTTCTTCATGTAATAAGAATATGGAAGAATCTGATTCCATTGTGCTTGATGAAGTCTCCGCAGCCACAGACTACACTCAAGTAGTATCTTCTGCAGTTGAAATAAAACAAGCTGCATTGCGTGATCGTGTTCTTGCTAGTGGAACAATACAGGGACTTGAAGAAGTAAATATAAAAGCTAGAACTTCAGGTGTTATAAAATCGATTGATTTTAACTTAGGCTCAAAACTTAAAAAAGATCAAGTTCTTTTAGTTTTAGATGATACTATTCCATTATTGAATGTAAGCCAATTGACAACACAATATGAAAATAGTCTTAAAGAGCTTAATGTAAATAAGCAACTATATGAGAGAGGTGCTATATCGCTTGTTGAGTTAACTCAAACACAGAGTCGTGTTGATGGACTTAAGGCTCAACTTGAACAAGTTAATACTAATTTAAAAAATACAAAAATCATAACCCCTATTGCAGGAAGTGTAGCAGAAAAAACTAATCTTGTTGTTGGTGATCTCATACAAGCCGGACAACAAATAGTGCGGGTTGTGGATCTTGAACATCTACGTATTACTATACCTGTAGGACAGAATCAACTTTTCTTAATTAAAGAAGGAGCCCCAGCTATCATTACAATTAAGACTCCTACAGAAGTTATTAAGGCTGAGGGTAGAGTAAGTGGTATAAGTGCTAGCAGTGATTCAAGAACAGGAAGTTGGTCAGTATTAGTTGATTTTACTAACCCAAATCCATCTATTATTAAAGCTGGTATCAGCGCAGATGTAATTGTATTTAATGAAGATGCACCTATTTATACTTTAGTTCCTAATTCAGCTATGGTTTACCGTAATGGCGAGACTTCAATTTATATGGTTGAAGGAAATAGTGCAAAGCAAGTTAATGTAAAAGTAGTTGATCAATATGGGGATCAAAGTGCCATTGAGAGTCTAGATGATGGAATTAATCTCGTCGGAAAAAAAGTACTCGTAAGTGCACTTTCTCGTATATTAGATGGAACAACTGTCGTTACAAAAGAAAACTAAAAAGGAAATGATTATGGATAATCAAAAAAGATTTAGCATTGGTAGGTTCTCTGTAACTAAACCGGTGATGGTAAATATATTAATGATTACAGTTTTGCTTTTAGGTGGATTAAGTTTGGCCCGTTTACCTCAAGAGCAATTTGCTGAAATTCCTTTCTTTTGGGTAAATGTCATAGTCCCTTATCCAGGTGTTGGGGCAGAGGATATGGAATCTTCAGTAACTATTCCTGTTGAAAACGCATTTCAAGGGATAGATAAACTAAAGAAGATAAGCTCAACTACTAGTGAAGGACTTAGTGTAGTTAGGGTTGAATTTGACGATGGTATTTCAGAGCAAGAATTTAAATCTCTTTATCAAGATGCACAAAATCGATTTAATCAAGTAGTATTACCAGATGGAATACTGGATCCTATTGTTGATGATTTTTCTTCATCAGACTTTCTTCCTGTTATAGAAGTTGTAATTAGTGGTAATTTGCCTTATGATCAGTTACGCAAACAAGCTATTTCACTACAAAACAAGATTCTCAAAGTCAATGATGTTTCCGATGTTGAGTTACTTGGACTCCCTGATAGACAGATTCTTATTAACTTAGACAATAGTAGTCTTATTGCTAGGGGGTTGAGTGTAAACGAAGTAGTTCGAGCTATTTCTGATCAAAACAATACAATACCTAGTGGAACATTAAATACTGGTTCACGAGAATACCTTTTAAGAACCCTTGGCTCAATTGAAAAGGTATCTGATTTTGAATCTGTAATTGTAAGACGTTCTACAGATTCATCAGGAGTAGTAAGAGTAAGTGATATTGCAGAAGTAGTTGATGGCTTTGATCCAGAATCATCTCTTGCTCGTTTCAACGGGAATCCTTCTGTAAATCTTAGAGTTATTAAAGTAGTAAATGGTAACTCAGTTGATATTGTTGATGAAGTAACTAAGATTGTAGAAGCTGCTAAGTGGGAAAATAATGGAGAAGCTAATATTACTCTATTTAATGATTCAACTGTTCAAATAGAATCAAGTCTTAGTGTGTTATCTTCTAATGCTTTAATGGGACTATTATTACTTGTTTTTATACTTTGGCTTTTTATAGGTTTACGTAATGCTCTAATAACAGCTTTAGGTATTCCTGTCACTTTTGCTTTGACTTTTCTTGTCTTTGATTTGTTAGGAGAAACAATCAACACAAATACTTTATTTGGTCTCGTATTAGTTTTAGGTCTTATTGTTGACCATGCTATAGTTATAATTGAGAATTCCTATAGATTGCAAGCTAATGGACTTTTACGTCATGATGCTGCAATAGAAGGCTCTAATCAAGTTGTTTGGCCGGTAGTTGCCGCAACAGCAACGACTGTAGCAGCTTTTTTACCTTTAATGCTTCTACCAGGAACAATTGGAAAATTCCTCAGAGTTATTCCTTTAACTGTTACAATTGCCCTTATAGTTAGTACAGGAGAAGCACTCTTCTTTCTTCCAAGTCACTATGCAGAGTGGGGACCAAGAGAAAAGAAAAAAAAGAAAAGAGAACCTGGTGCTTGGTTTAATAAAATTCAAAATGGATATTCCAAGCTCTTTAAAAAAGTATATAAATTTAAGATTCTTATACTTATAATTTCTTTAGTATTAACATTAGGTGTATTTTCTCTTATAGGAACACTGCGCCAAGACCTTTTTTCAGCTGAAGATTATTCTTATTTCAATATTGAGATACTTACTCCAAGGGGAACTTCTTTAGAGCAGACTAATAAAATTGTTGCACAATATGAGGATATTTTACTTGATAAAGTAGGCAACGGAGAAATCATTTCCATAAGTACAAAAATAGGAACATTAGGTAGTGGTGAATCTAATTCAACTCAATCTCAGATAACAGTAGATCTTGCTGAAATGGATGAAGGAAGAACTCGTAGTATTAATGAAATTATAACAGAGGTTCAAGAAGAAACTTACTACCTTAGTGGAGTTGAACAAATCTTTTTCCGTAAGGCTCAAAATGGACCACCTACTGCAGTTCCACTTAGCTTTCGCTTGTCAGGTGATGAATATAAGGCAATTATTGATTCTTCTAATGCTATTGTAAATTTATTAAATTCTATCGATGGTGTAACAAATGTTGAGAGTGACTTTATATCAGGTAGTCCTGAACTTCGTATTAAAATAAATCAAGATAGAGCAAGTGCACTTGGTGTAAACGTTGCTAGTGTAGGTTCGTATATCCGAGCTCGTTTTGATAATATACCTGCAGGGATTTTCTTTGAAAAGAATGAACAAATAGATATTGTTGTTCGCTTTGCTGAAAGTGATTCTAGACAATACGAGAATCTTGAACAACTCTTGATTCCAACTGATGATGGAAGATTAATTCCTCTCTCTAGTGTTGCAACTATTGAGTTAGATAATTCTATTGGATCCATACGTAGAGTTGAAGGTAAACGTGAGATAACAGTATCTGCTAACGCTATTGAGTCTTTAGATTTACAAGAAGTAAACAAAAGTGTTCAAGAACTATGGGATAACTCTCTTTCAAATCAATATCCAGATGTATTTTTTAATGTAGGAGGGGAGTTTGGTGATTTTAATAAACTTATATTTGATATCCTAAGGGTATTTCTCCTTGGTATCTTTTTAATATACTTAATTTTAGGAACACAATTTAATAGCTATAGTCAGCCCTTGTTGATATTGTTTTCTATTCCATTTGCTTTTATAGGTGTTGTATTATATCTCTTTATATCAGGTACTCCTCTTTCGACAACAGTTATATACTCAAGTGTTGCATTAGCAGGGATTGCTGTAAATGATGCAATTGTTCTCATTAGTTTTATCAATGAATTGAGAGATAGTGGTTCCTCAGTCAAAGAAGCTGTTTCACAAGCAGCTAAAACAAGACTTAGACCAATCATCCTTACATCCTTAACTACTATTGTTGGTTTATTACCAACAGCAATTGGAATTGGAGGGTATTCAGTTGTTTGGGCTCCAATGGCAAGTACCATAATCTTTGGTTTGATATTCTCAACACTAACTACTTTATTTATAATACCGATGCTATATGGAACTATTTATGACAAAAAAAAGAGGAGATATGATTCATGAAAAAATACTTATTGATATTATTAACTTTATTACTTGTTTTCGTTTTTCCTCTAAGTGCAATATCTTATCCCTCTCTCGATATTCAGTATGAGATAGAAAATGGGGATGAAATCTTATTGGATCAAGAAATCTTGCAATCTTTTATAGATCAATGGCAGGATGAATCTCTTGCTGTCTTTTCTGATATTGAAAAAGATTTACGACTAGCACTTATTGAGGGAAATTCTGATCTTGAACAACTTAATTCTTTATATAGAATGCAACAGGAGCAAATAGAATACCAAAAAAGAGAGCAAAACCTAAAGATTGGTATTTCTTCTCAACCTCTTTACTCATTGAGTAGAAGTGTTAGTACTTCTGGTGGTTATGATACCTCTAATACATTTGGTATTGGTGCAAATATTTCTAAAAATCTTGGAACAGGAGCAGTTGCAACCTTTAGTGCTTCTCAAAAATCGTCTATAACGAAAAATAGTTCTACAGGATCTGTATGGCAGTGGTCTCATAGTCCCTCTGCAAGTTTTACTTTCAACCAACCTTTATGGGTAGGTGATGGTATAATTGATCCAAATTATTCAAATAAACAGCTAGAAAAATTACAAATTACAGCTGAGAGTGCAAAGCTTTCTTTTGATCAACTTATAGAAGCTCTTGTATCTCAAGGAAATAATCAATTAATTACATTGCAATCTCTTAAAGAGAGTAGATTCCTTTTAGGTGAACAACTCTTAAATGAGAAGATTTCAATTAAAAATGCGAAGAAAGATTTAGATGAAGGTCGTTTAAGTCGTAATGCCTATGAAACAAGAGTTCTTAATATCAATCAGATACAATACTCTCTAACTGAGATTGAAAGACAAATAGAGGTTATAGAAAGCTCCTTAGATAGTCTTTGGGGAAATAAGGAGTATCCAAAGCAATTTATCGTGGATAAAGACTTGTTTGAAACAATCCCTTTAATAATATTTGAAAAAGAAGAACTTATAGAAATACTTTTAGAAAATGATCTCTCATATGCTCAAGCAATTAAAAATCTACGTTCTGCTGAAATAGATGCTATTCTTAAAAATCCTAGTGATGCTCCAATGATTAGTCTATCTTTGCAAATATCTCCTTTATATTCTCCAAGTGCAGGAGCTAGTTTCTTTACTTCATTTGAAGATTTATTTACTAGTAGTGAGCCTATTTATTCTTTATCTATAGGTTTTAGTGCTTCTGATCTTTATCGCTCTGCTACAAATTTATCATCATCATTGGCAACTGAGGCTGTAATACAGGCGAAGATAGAAGTTGAGAAAGCACGGGATGATATTGAATTAAAAGTTGAAGATATTCAAAGAAATATAAAAGGATTGCTACTTAATCTCTCTATTGCTCAGTATGAATATGAGCAAAGAATTAATGATATCGAAGTGGAACGTATTCGATTTGAAATAGGTCTTGCAAATGAGAATAGTATTAAAGCTAAAGAAATCTCATTATATGATTCAGCTTTTTTAATTTTACAAATATTACGAGATCTTGAATTGATCGCATTAGATTTGAGAGCTCGTGGATTGGATATATAATGGTTATTATTTTTCACAAATTAGATAATTTTTAAAAATTATCTAATTGTGAAAGTATGTATTATTAAACTTCTTTTAAAATTATCATATTTTATATTGTACTAAGTGCAAAATTATTCTTTTTTATTGAAGTGTTGCATAATTTAATTAGCATTAATATTAAAACAAAACCAAAAAGATCTGATATAGGAAATGCTATTAAAATTCCATAAAAACCATACATTTTATACAATATACCTACCAAAAAAATTAAAAGAATATTTTTAAAAATAACAGATATTGCAGCTTCTTTTATTTTTCCAAGCGATTGAAAAATCCCAGCACTTATTATTTGAATTCCAGCTGTAGGTAGTAATATAGATACAATTCTTAATCCTTTTACTGCCACATTATAAATATTTTCAGTATCACTAATAAATAATCCAACTATTTGTTTTGAAAAAATCATAATTATTGTAAATGAAATAAAACAAATAGAAGTACTAAATAAAATTGATTTATTAATTGTTTCATTAACTCTGCTAAATAACTTAGCACCATAATTATATCCTATAATAGGAATAATGCCGTTCATAATTCCTAGAAGTGGTAAATTAAAAAGATTTGTTATTCTTATTATTACACCGGCAATTGCTAAGTAAGAGCTATCATTCATTGATTTTATTATTATATTAAATTCTGTCATAAATATTATACTTAAAAATTGAATTAAAAAGGATGCAAATCCACAACTTAATATTTCAATAATATAATTAGCTTTTAATTTGAATGAACTTTTTGTTAATTTAAATGTACAAGATTTATTTAAAATATAAACAATCATAAATAAAAGACTAATAAAATTACCTATTACAGTTGCACTTGCAGCTCCTTGCACACCTTTTTTTAAAAGTACAACGAATACATAATCGAGAGGAATGTTAAAAAAAGAACCAATTATCATCGAAAACATCGCTATTATTGCATTTCCTTCACCTCTGATAAGATTAGTTAAAGCTATTGATAATTGTATAAAAATGCATCCTAATAATAATCTTTTTAAATATACTTCAGCTATATCAATTATATTTTGAGAAGCTCCAAATAATAAACAAATTTGTTGTGAAAATATATAACCAATAATTGTTATAATAACACCAAATATTATTGATAATACAATAACATTACCAACTATATTGTTGGCCTTCTCTTTTTCTCCGTCTCCTAAATATCTTGAATATAGTGAAGCTCCTCCAACGCCTAACATACTAGCAATACCTATTATTAGAAGATATATAGGCATTACTGCTGTTATTGCAGCAAGTCCATTAATTCCATTGACTTGATTTGCAATAAACCCAGCGTCAACTACATTGTAAAGTGCATTCATAAGATATGCCCCCATTGCTGGTAAAGACATTTTTAATAGTAATTTCCAAATGCTACTATTCTTTAGCATTATTTCTCGATTATTCATGTATTTTTTCTCCTATTTTTTTATGACCGACCGTCGGTCAATTTATAATTAAAAAAAATTATCTTCCTTTATTTAGAATAAATAATTTTTATAGCAATTTTAATCATTCTGAAAGGTTTAATATTCTCTCAGCTGTGATATCAAAATCTGAGAAATATTCTTCCTTTGTATTAAGTAAGTTTTTAAAAATATATTTTAGACCTTTAATCATATTTGCATATTCTTCTTTTTCCCAACCAAATAAATGAATATCAAATAGAAAGGATAGTCCTGAGATTAAAAATTGTGATGTTAGCTTAGGGTTTTCTGTTTCAAAAAAGCCTTCATCTATACCTTGTATAATAATTTTTTCAATTATTTTTGAATAATCAATTACACCGTAAATAAGACTTTGTTGATGATAAGCTAAATTTTGATTCTTATGTATATAATCTAACATTTCTTTATTATATTCTGTATCAACTAGCATAAACTCTAAAATTAAAATCCGAAATTTATCAATTGCATTTAATGATTTATCAGATAGTCTTTGATTAATTACTTCTGCTGAATCTTTTGCAAAACGTTTTAAAACAGCTTTCATAATATCATCTTTAGAATCGAAATAATAATAGATTGTGCCTTTTGCAATATTTAATTTTTCTACGATTAAATTCACTGAAGTTTTTTCAAAACCTTTTTCAATAAATAGCTTTTCAGCGATATCTAATATTTCTGTTTTCCTTACTTCTGGATCTTTTACTACTCGTGACATTTTATTCCTCAATTCTTGAATTCACCTTATATTACATAAAGACTGACCGTCGGTCAATAGATTATGGAAATATTATTGTTATTTCTTTTATCATATAGTTCTAAAGGTAGTATATATTATCTATTTCTAATAATTTGATTTTGCTTTAAATCTTAAATAAGCAAGATATTCCCCACATAGTAATAAATTTTTCTAGATTAAAACCATAATATAAGTTATTGTCGGATACAGTTGAAAAAGAAGTTCTTAAAATTACCTTTTCTAATTCTAAATCTAAATTAGAATCAAATTTAACAAAAAATTCATTATCATATATATAAAATATACCAGAAGTTATTCCTAAATTAACTAATCCTATATCATAGTTTATTCCAGCTTGTATGTTTGCTCCGATAATATATGGTTCAAGAATGAAAGTAAACAAACTTGTATCAGCAAGAAATAATCCATTTTTGTATGATGCTTTAACTCCACCCATAGTATTATAATCAGGGACAAAAAATGTCTCTAAAACATCAATATATGTAGTGTCTTTCTCTTGAATGTGTTTTGTCAACAGTAAATC
>NPIG01000490.1_pt2 | contig 15833 bp, 16 predicted proteins | sample 8637441 | NCBI WGS metagenome assembly NPIG01 (sample SAMN07420675, study PRJNA396082) | bioreactor metagenome | isolation source: sample BR6 brine-fed electro-methanogenic bioreactor BR | place: Japan: Kochi | collected 2016-06-14 | reverse complement strand
TTATTTGTGAAACCGCTCTATTTTATGGTGATTCCATACTTGGCAAAAATAGCGTTGTAGGTTCCGTTGGCCTTGATCTCTTCCAGCCCCTTGTTAAAGGCCTCCACAAGCTCCTGATGCTTCGGGTGTTTGAGGCCTGCGGTGACGTAGAGCTTGTTGCTCGAAAGGCTTCCCTGGGTGAACTCAATCTGCTCCAAAAGCTCCGGGGCCTTCTGCGAGAGAATGTATCGGGCCACAATCTCGTCTTCCAGCGTGAGATCCACTCTCCCCGCCACAACCTTTTTCACATTGGTCACAAGATCGTTGGCCTCTTCCCGCTCAAAATCCGGGGCGTTCCAGAAGTCATCCCCGTAGCCGTAGCCCCGAACTACCCCTACCGTAAGCCCCTTCAGACTTTCCAGACCGGTGTACACAAAGGGCTCTCCCTTGCGCTTGATGAATTTAATCTGATTCTCCGCATAGGGTTCGCTGAAAAGGAAATCCTGCTTCCGGCTCTCGGTCATCCACATGTTGGTCAGGATGTCGTAGGTTCCCTCCCGAACCCCATTTTCCGCCCGGGCCCAGGGAACAAAGTTCATGGCAATGGTGTATCCCTGGGTTTCAAAGGCACTCCGGGCAACTTCCAGAGAGAGCCCCTGCTCCGGGGTATCCGGATTCGTGAAGGGGGGCCAGGGATCCGAAGCTGCGGTGATTTCCGTGGCGCCAAAACACGTTCCTGCTGCAAAAAGAACTATCATAAGGCTCAGGGCAATGCGTTTCATATCTCTCGTCACCTCCATGGGATTGTTTCGGAGGCATTCTCTTTCCCCGGGGTGCCCTCTCGGAATGTATGACGCTCTGACGCTTCTTTTTGGTGGGAGAGAATGCCTTCCAAAAAACTTGAGATCATTGTATCGGTTCAGGTCTTACATTGTCAATGAAGATATTCCAAGGCTGCAGCGCCGTAGCCTCCGGGTATTTTTTCGCAATTTTTCGTCTCTCCCCTCTTTCGCCATTCCATGGTAAGGTGAGCCGGAATCACGGGAAAGACTTCCCCTGAAGATTTCTCATTATTTCCAAGGAGGCAACCCCATGGATATCAACATTCTCGAACTGCTACTCATCTTCGGAGCCCGGGTGCTGGACGTAAGCTGCGGCACCTTCCGGATTCTTCTCCTTGTGCGGGGGAACAAGCTCACCGCCTCCCTGCTCGGCTTTGTGGAGGTGGCCCTCTACATGACCATCCTCGCCATCGTTTTGGGAGGCAAAAGTCTGGAACTTCCCCAGCTTATCGCCTACTGTGCGGGATTTGCCACGGGAAACTACGTGGGAATCTTTCTGGAGGAGCGGCTGCTTCGACGGTATGTGCTCATGGAAGTCATTGCGGATGTAAGCGAAGAGAGCTATGCCCTTATCCGCCGACTCCGGGGGGAGGGGTTCGGCACCACGGTGCTGGTGGGGCAGGGCAAGGGAGGAGTGCGGCATATCATCAAGGTCATATGCCCCGCCCGGGAGGTGGGGGCGGTGCAGCAGATGATAGGCCCCAAGTTCTTCTGTTTCATCTCGGATGTGAAAGGGGTCTGGGGAGGCTATTTCCGCATGAAGGGGCGGTAGGCGAGCTTTTTGTCTGCCTGTTTTTACCCCTTGGGAGGAAAGCTCTCCCCTGCTTTCGGATGCTCCGGAGGAGGGGTTATACCCCTGGCGAGAAAATGAGCCACCAGGGTTTTTTTCCGGAATTCCCGGTACCGGAGCTTCTGGTCGTACATGTTTTCGTCCGCCCTGTGGAAAAGCTCCTCCATGGTCATCTCAGGAGAGTTCCGCAGGGCGATGCCGATGGAGAGAAAGATGGGGAAGTTCTCCCGTTCCCGGTTTTCCTGATCCAGAAATTCCTGGATCTGCTTCCGTCGTTCCTCCAGAAGAAGGTAGGTGACGTTGGGGAGAAGCACCGCAAATTCATCACCTCCGATGCGGGCCACCACATCCTCCTTACGGAAGGTCTGGCGGAGAATCCGGGCGGTGATTTTAAGAACCTCATCTCCCGTGGCATGTCCCAGAGTGTCGTTGATGAGCTTCATCCCGTCCACATCGCAGATGATAATGCCCACAGGATCGAATCGCCCGGAACTGAGCCGGGCCATCTCCTCCTGGAAGTAGCCCCGGTTGTAGATCTGGGTCAGTCCGTCATGAAAACTTGCCCAGCGGAGCCTGTCCTGAATTTCCTTGCGCTCGGTGATATCGTCGATAATTTCCAGAATATGGGTCTGCTTGTTCTCGATGAGCCCCAGAGGGACCTTCACGCAGGAGAACCAGCGCACTTCCCCATGGGCGGTGGTAAGCTGAAAATCTTCGTGCCGTACCGCTTCATTGCGTTCCAGGGCCTCCGCATCCTGCTCTTCAAAGAGCCGGCTCTGCTCCTCTCCAAAGACCTCTTGAGGGGTTTTCTGAAGAATCCCATGCCGGGGTATGCCGAAGATCTCCTCGGTGCCCCGGTTGGTGAGTATATAGGTATTGGTGGCGAGGTTTTTCACGAAGATCCCCGAAGGGATGTGTTCCACGATGGAGGAGAGAAAAATTTCGTTGTTTCGGAGCTGCTTCTCCGCATTCCGGCGTTCCTCCATCTCCTGACGAAGACGTTTGTTCAGGGCACGCTCCGCTCTGGTGACGGCCCGTATCCGCCAGCTCATGAAGAGAGTGGCCCCTAACGCCAGAAAGAGAAGCGCTCCTCCCCCCATGAAAAACCCGAGAACGTAGGGATGCCGGATATACGAGATCCCCCCTTGGGGTTCCAGCCATATCTCCCGGAGCCGTTGCAGATCTCCTCGCTTCTGAAGATGCATCAGCCCCGAGCTCAACTTCTCCAGAAGCTCTTCATCTCCCTTATGCAGGGCCATGGCGTAGGGGGTTCGGCGAAGGGGATTCCCCACCATGGCGATTTTGGAAAAGGCGTTGTTTTCGAGGATCCACCATCGCCCTACAGCGGCGCTTCCCAGCACCGCATCCACCTGCCCCTGCAGCAGGGCCTCCATGGCCTGGGGCTGGCTTCGAAAGGTCCAGAGCTGGGCTGCGGGATGGCGTTCCCGCATGAGCTCTTCCCCCAAAGTGTTTTGAGCCACTCCTACCCGACGGCCGAAGAGATCCTCCAGCCCTTCGAAGGATGAGGATGGGGGGGCGAAGATCACCAGGTGGTTCTCGAAGTGCGGGGGGGTGAAGTCGAAGAGGGCTTCCCGATACGGAGTGATGTCCTCTCCTAGGAGCAGCTCCGCAGATCCTTCCTGAAAGCGTCTCTGGGCCTCGGTCCAGGGAAGAAGATCCAGGGAGATGGAAAGCCCCGCAGCCTGTGCCAGCAGGGTGATAACATCCACATCGTAGCCGCTGGGGGAACCCTCCTCGCTGAGAAAAGCCAGAGGAGGATTGTCTGCATTTCCCACCACTCGGAGGGGTTCCGTGCACTCTGCGGCGAAGGGGGTTACGCAGAAAAGGACCAGACAGAGAAGGCCTCCCTGAAGGAGGAGCACTCTTTTTTTTCGTGTAGGGGCATCATGGCAGGGCATACTCGTTTCTCTCCTCTCCAAAAGCCTGAACATTACGTCGTTTCTCCATATTGTATCACCGGAGAGGCGAAAAAAGTGCGGCAATCTTGAGAAAAATCCTCAAAAAACCCTTGTGTTACCTCATTGTTGCAATCCCGTCATTCTCCTGTTACGTCCCTTCTCTAAGCTCTTCCGTAAAGGCGGGGCTTTGCTCTGCCACATCCCCCGAGGAGGTAGAAGACTTATGAAAAAGTTCTGTGTCCGTCTTGCTGCAGCGTGTATGGGAATGGCTCTTCTTGGAAGCGCCGCTTTCGCTGGAAATATGGTAATCAAGGGCTCCACCACGGTGCTCCCCATCGCCCAGAGGGTGGTAGAAAAGTTTATGGAGGCCCATCCCGACGTGGTGATCACCCTCTCCGGAGGTGGGAGCAGCAACGGTATCAAGGCCCTCCTGGACGGAACCACGGATATTGCCAACGCTTCCCGCCCCATGAAGGATAAGGAGATTGCCGCAGCGAAGGAGAAGGGTATGAACCCTCTGGAGCATCGGGTAGCCATGGATGCGATGGCGGTGATGGTGCACCCCTCGAACCCCGTGAAGGATCTTACTCTGGAGCAGCTTCGGGATATCTACACCGGTAAGATCACCAACTGGAAAGAAGTAGGCGGGGAGTCCAAGGCCATCGCCGTGGTGGGCCGGGATACCAGCTCAGGCACCTTCGAAACCTGGGAAACCCTGGTGATGAACAAAGAAAAAGTTACCCCCCGGGCGCTCATCGTGGCCTCTGCGGGAGCTCTTCTCCAGACCGTGGCAAACAACCCTCTCTCCATCGGCTATGACGGACTCGGCTACGTGAACGACAGTGTCAAGGTTGTCCCTGTGGGTGGGGTGGAGCCCGCGGCGGAAACTGCCGGAGACGGCAGTTATCCCATCGCCCGGTACCTCTTCATGTACACCGATGGAGAGCCCCAGGGAGATGCCAAGGCTTTTCTCGACTTTCTCATGAGCCCCCAGGGACAGGCGGAAGTGGAAGCCGCCGGGTTCATCCCTGTAAAATAGCCCTTTCTCCTCTGTAGCTCCAGCAACAACCCCCCTCTTGCGCCACCGAGGAGAGCTCCGAAAAAATCCGGGGCTCTCCTCGGTGTTTGCTGTAATATTCCTCCTTTTCTGCCGATACCCCTTACAGGAGGAAGATTTTTATCCCTCCGCATATATCCGGAAAAGAGGAGGGATCTTTATGGACTACTCCAGAAAAGTGGAACGGGTGGGAGGATCCGCAGGAAAGAGCATCTCTTCCCGAAACCGCCGGGAAGATCGAAGACGGAAGGGGATTTTCGAAGAGTATGCCCTTGCGGAGGAGCGCTCCTCCGGGGAGACTCCCTCCCGGGAGGAATCCTTCGAAGATCCTTCCGAAGAGCTTTCCGAGGAGGTCTCCTCTTCCATCATAAGTCAGGAAAAGATGCGGCATATCCTTCGGGATCTCCGCAGCCTCGGAGAAAATCCCTGGGCCCTTTTGGATGTGCATACCCCGCTCTCTCCTTCCCTCAAGGAAGAAAAACCCAGCGGCCGTTGGGTGGATTCCCGGGGGTAGCCATGGAAATAGGGATTAAACATCCTTGCTGTCCTGAAGAAACTGCTCCACCTCCTCCAGGATTTTCTCCGGGGTGGTAGGGGTATTCCCCGAGGCCAGGGCGAAGCCGAATTTCAGATGTATCTCCTCCGTAGGAGCCAGGAGAGGAGCTGCCTGTCCCTCCCCCTCGTAGGCCTCATGGCGGATCTTGTCATGAAGCCTCTTGGTGAAGGTCTTAGCCCCCTCCCGATTCGTCTCCGGGAGGAGTACCAGGAATTTCCCCGAAGCAAGCTGAATGACCACGTCGGAGTTTCGCATGGTGTGTTTCAGCACCGAGACAAAGATGGCGAGGCCCCGATCCTTCTCCTCGTCGAAAATTGCCCGGGATCCCGAGACGAGATCCACCGAGATGAGAAGCACCGAGAGAATGCGCCGGTAGCGCTGTACCCGCTCAAGCTCCTCCCGGAGCCGCACCGGAGCGTAGGAAGCCACGTAAATCCCCAGATCGCTTATGGGAGAGGCGCTAAGAGAGTTATCTCCCGGACTCTCCTTCTGGGGGATCACAAAGGGCTCCAGGCAGACCAGATAGATATGTTCAAAGGGGGTGATTCCCAGGGTCCAGAGAGTCTTGTCCGGGCCGTGAATCACCCCCTCTTCGTCCATGGCTCCCCGCTGGAGTGCCGTAAGGCTCTCTGCGGAGAGCTCTTTTTTTGCGAGAAAGGAGGAAAAGGGTTCGTTCTTCTCCAGAATTTTCCCCTGCAGCGTGGTGAGAAAGGCGGGGATGCTCAGGTTCTGTACCAGAGATTTCACCACCGAGGTGAGAAGCTCCTCCGAGGAGGGGCCCTTGGGGGGAGCGTGGTTCTTTTTGGAAATCTCCTCCCCCGAAGGAAGGGAGTAGGCATGCCCCTGAAGGATCATGCCGATAATGAGCAGTGACGCCCCCAACCAGGCAAGAGAGGGAGGGGTGTTCATGGCCACGGCGAGGGTTGTCAGGAGAAGCCCCTGGGCTTGAAGCTGGAGAGAGGGGAGTTTGTCCTTCATTCCCCTGTAGAGAAGCACCGCATAGGTGCTGGTGAGAATGCTGTACCAGAAGAGAGCTACCATCCAGAGAGGCCCGAGATGCTCCGGGGTTCCCCGGGAGCCTCGCACCAAAAGCATAAGAATGGCAAGAGGAATAGAGACGAACAGGGGAATGCCCAGAATTTTTGAGGGAGATACGTCGCGACTTGCCATTCTGCCACCTCCGGAAAAGGTCCCCTTGATAAAAAGCCTTCCATAGGGGTCTTCGAAAAAACCGTAAATAATGATACCATGATAGAGAATTTTCGGGACACTCAAAGGGGAAGAGAGGCCCATAAAATATTTCTTTTCTGTGTTTTTGAGACATGTCCCTTTTTTCTCGGGTGCTGTATCGTGTAGAAAGGTCTCTTTTTACGAAAAAGACGGAAGGTGAGGTCTCTGCTGGAGCCCTCCGAAGGGGTCGGCGTAATTTCAGAAGATTTTTCATGAAAAAAAGGAGGAGTTGCTATGGAAAAGCCCGTACAGACATCCTTTACCCTTGCGGCGCCCATTGTCAAGCGATGGAGCCCCCGGGCATTCCGTCCTGTGGCGGTGGAACGAGAGAAGGTTCATACTCTTCTGGAAGCTGCCCGATGGGCTCCCAGCGCTTACAACGAACAGCCCTGGCGTTTTGTGGTGGCTCTTCGGGACACTCCGGAATTTTCCCCTATGCTTGCCTGCCTGGCGGAGCCCAATCAGGTATGGGCCCGGCAGAGCGGTGCCCTTCTTGCGGGAGTGGTTCTCCGAAATTTCACCCATAACGGCAAACCCAACCGATGGTTCCATCACGATATGGGGCTGGCGGTGGAGAACCTGTTGCTTCAGGCCACTCTCGAGGGGCTTTTCGGTCATCCCATGGCGGGGTTTTCTCCCGCTCAAGTGCAGGAGACCTTTCAGATTCCCCAGGAATACGATCCTCTCGTGATGATTGCCCTGGGATATCCCGGGGATCCAGAGGCCCTTCCGGAGGATCTTCGGGAGCGGGAGTACGAAGAACGAACCCGGAAGGAGCACCGGGAACTCTTCTTCGAAGGCGCCTGGGGAAATCCCTTTGCAAAGGCCTAGGCCCGGTCCGGAAAAGGTTCCTTTTCCGGGGGAGGAGAGCTTTTCGTCATGTCCCTTCCGTCCCTCTCTTTTCTAAAAGAGATTCCCAAAAAGGTCCTCTCCCGAATCTCCTCCCTTCCGGGGCTTCTCCGCAGTAAAACCGCTCCGGATGCGGAAAAACCCGAGGAGAATGCTCCAGAACGGGAAGCTTCTCCGGAGGATCTTCTTTTCGAAGCTCCTGGAGAAGATCTTTTTGGACCTCAGGAATCTTCGGAAGAGGAGTCGTCAGGGGCTTCAGAGGAGGGTGAGGAAAAGCCCTTTCGGGATGAAAAAAAACGAGGTGTCTCTTCCAGAAGACTTCTCCGGATGGTTCTTCTGGTTCTCTGTCTTCTGGCGCTGCTGCTCGGGGGGGTGCTCTCCTGGAAAATCCTCCAGAACCTCTTCCAAGAACCTTCAGGGCCGAGCCTTCGAAATCTTTCCCGAAAGCAGGAGAATCTCTACTGTCCTCTGGGGTTTCCCCTCACGGGAGATCTCCTTCTTCGAGAGCTTCCGGGGTTGGGAGTCTCTCTGGAAAGAGAAGAAGAGGGGCGGTATCGAGGTGCCTCAGATGCTCTGGAGATCCTGCTGGTCAGCCAGGACGGCCGGGTGGCTCCCCTCTTTATCCGCATACGGGAAAAGCATGTCCCCCTTAAGTGGGGGCTTCGGGTGGGAACCTCTCTGGAGAATCTCCTCGACTTTTTCGGTTCCCCCACAGAACGTTCCGGGGATCTCCTCATCTATCGGGATGGGTGGAACAACCAGGTCTTGTACCGCATCAGCGAAGATCGGATAGCCCGGGTGGAATACCACTATCCCCGGGGGCTCTTTCTGGAAAAATAAAATTTTTTCGTCAGAATAGTTGACTGAAATCCAATAATACGAGAAAATACACTCTGTGCGTCGTGTAGCTTGCGGCCCGAAAGGAGGGAAAACAGTGTCCGAACTCTTTACCATAGACGCAAATCCCCGGAATGTTACGGAGAGCATAAAAATTATCGGTGTGGGAGGAGGGGGCAACAACGCCCTGAATCACATCATCCGAAGCGGCCTGGAGGGGGTGCACTTCATCGCCGCCAATACAGACCTTCGCAATCTGGAGCAATCCGCCGCCGAGACCCGTATTACGTTGGGAGAGGATCTTACCAAGGGGCTTGGAGCGGGGGGCAATCCCGAAGTCGGTGCCTCCGCGGCCAAGGAATCTACGGATCTTATCAAGGCCCAGCTTCGAGGGGCGGACATGGTCTTTCTTACTGCGGGAATGGGAGGGGGTACCGGCACCGGAGCATCTCCCATCATTGCAAGCATCGCCAGGGATCTCGGTATTCTCGTGGTAGCTGTGGTGACCCGACCCTTCTCCTTCGAAGGAAAAAAGCGGATGAATCAGGCCATGGAGGGGGTCCGCAAACTGCGGGAGCAGGTGGATGCCTTTATTCTCATATCCAACGATCGCCTTCTCTCCCTGGCGGAGAAAAACGACTCTCTTCTCGCCATGTTCGCCATGGCGGATGATGTGCTTCGTCAGGCTGTGCAGGGAGTTTCAGATCTTATCCTGCGCCCCGGTAAGATCAACGTGGACTTTGCGGATGTCCGGTCCGTCATGACCGATGCAGGGATGGCCATCATGGGCATCGGCAGAGCCTCCGGCAAAGATCGGGCTCTTACAGCGGCACAGATAGCTCTTCGAAGCCCCCTTATGGAAGTTCCCATGAACGGTGCCCGGGGGGTGCTCTTCAACATCACCGGAGGCCCCGACATGTCGCTTCACGAAGTCTACACCGTGTCGGACGTGCTCTCCGAAGCCACCCACGAGGAAGCCAACGTTATCTGGGGGCACGTTCAGGATGCCTCCATGGAGAACGAGGTGGAGGTCACCGTCATCGCCACGGGCTTCCCGGATGAGCACATGATGGAAAATGACGCTACCCGGGATTTTGCTCTTCTCGGAGAGAAACGCCCCGCCCTGGGAAGAGCCCCGGCGGTTTCCCAAGAAAAACAGGAGCCCGAAACCTCGATCTCCAAGGATGGCAGCATCCTACGAAGGCACAAGGGAAAGTCCTAGAGTTTCGTTGCGAAATAGTGCCCCCCCGGACTGCTGGCTGAGCAGTTCAGGGGGGCGTTGTTATCCGGAATAGACATCGCTCCGTTTGGCTGTCCGGAGAACCACCACCACAAGGATGTTCTGGTGGATCTCGTATACTATCCGATAGTCACCAACCCGCACCCGCCAGGCAGAAGAGTGCCCCTTTAACTTTATTGCTCCCTGGGGACGAGGATTCTCCGCAAGCGTATCTATCTTTTCTTTTATTCTTCGCTGGGCCAAAGGGGCAAGCGAGGCAAGTTCCTTCATGGCGGTTCGCTTGAACTCTATGGTATATCTGACTTCGCTCATAACCCAAGCTCTTGTTTCACCACTTCCCAGGGGACGGTGGGTTCACCGGATCGCTCTTTGATGGCTCTCAGATCCTCCTGATCTTCTTTGTCCTGAAGCGACCAGAGAAAAGCCGCATAGTTCTTCACCTTTTCCACATCTTCCCGAGGGAGGTGGCGCAGCAATCGATATATTTTTTTTCGCTCCTCCACATCCACCGACATCACAAGACCTCCTCCTCCGCAGGTGATTTTCCGCAATTATACCACTTGATACGCTTCTCTCCTTTGATGAATTTTCGTCCTCGGCCTTGACAAAAGGTGGGGGGATAGCGTATAACTAGACGAAATTTTTCCGGCGAAAGGTTTTGACAGCCATGAGGCAAAACAGAAGAACTCTTTTCATGAATTGCAGCCAGAGCTTTTTCTTTTTTACCAGCGCGGGTCCCCCTCCAGGGGTCGGCGCCTAGTGGCGTTGGCATCTGCGAGTCGGGGTCCCGCTTCAAGGGGCTCCGGCTCTTTTTTTATGCGTTTTTATTCATAGCGGCCCGGGTATATTCCTTTTTTGGAAAAACCCCGTATTGTACAGGAGGCGAGAAGAGATATGACGAGTATGAGCACAAGCAGATCGAAACAGCAGCTGGAGTCCCTGCAGAAAACCCTGCATCGGGTCTGGAACAACGTTCCCCTCTACCGGAAGCGTATGGAAGAGCGCAGCGTCACCCCCCAGGATATCCGCTCTCTTCAGGATGTGGCCAAGCTTCCCCTTACCAAAAAAAGCGATCTTCGGAATGCCTACCCCACGGGGCTTCTGGCCTGCCCTCCCCGGGAGCTTGTGCGTTTTCACGCCTCCTCGGGCACCACGGGAAAGCCCACGGTGGTGGCCTACACCCCCCGGGACATTCAGGCCTGGAACGATATGATGGTGCGGGGGCTTCGCATGGCGGGGGTGACCTCGGATGATGTGGTGCAGATCTCCTACGGATACGGCCTCTTCACCGGAGGGCTGGGATTTCATCAGGGGGTGGAGCATCTGGGGGCCACGGTAATTCCCGCCTCGGGGGGATTCTCCGATCGTCAGCTCATGCTCATGGAAGATCTGGGCACCACGGTGCTCTGCTGTACCCCTTCCTACGGGCTGCATCTGGCGGAGCTGCTCCGGAAAAAGGGAAAGGTTCTTCCTCATCTGCGGGTGGGGATCTTCGGGGCGGAGCCCTGGACTGAGGGGATCCGGCAGCGTCTTGAGGAGGAGCTTGGAATCCTTGCCCTGGATGTCTATGGCCTTTCCGAGATGATGGGTCCCGGCGTGGGGATGGAATGTCCCTCCCGGCAGGGGCTGCACCTCTGGGATGATCATACTCTGGTGGAAATTCTGGATCCCGAAACCGGGGAGCCCCTCCCGTCGGGAGAGGAGGGGGTGCTGGTGCTCACCAGCCTCACCAAAGAGGCCCTTCCCCTCATCCGGTACTGGACCGGGGACCGCACCCGGATTCTTCCGGGGAAATGTTCCTGCGGCACCGAGGGCACCCGGATAGAACGTATCCGGGGGCGTACCGATGACATGCTCATCATCCGGGGGGTGAACCTCTTTCCCTCCCAGATCGAAGTGGCTCTGGGCAATGTCCCGGGGCTCTCCCTCCACTATCTCATTGAGGTTCAGGGGGGAGAGGGTCTTACGGAAGTGCGGGTTCTCTGCGAGGCCGTCCAGGGGGCGGGGGAGGAGGAACGCTCTTCTCTGGCCCGGCGGGGACAGGAAGCCATGCATCAGGTCACGGGATTGCGGATCCCCCTGGCAGTCTGCCTCCCCGGAGAGATCCCCCGATCCGAAGGAAAGGCCCAGCGCATCCGCCGGGTAGCGTAGATGGTTGCGATGAGTTAAAAAAGATTACACGTCAGGGGCAAAGCCATAACATACAATACGCCTGGTTTTGCCCCTTGTGTTGCTTTTGTCGTTGTTTTTGCCTTTACTAGCCACTAGCCACTAACCACTAATCACTAGCCTTAAGGGCCTTTCTGCGCTGCCATCTCCAGTATCCCACCCCCAGAAGCAGGCAGAACCCCAGAGTAGCGTAGGTAATGGTGCGCAGATGCTGGTGGATAAGAGCCTTGTTATCCCCCAGGAAATACCCCAGAAGGGCCAGCACCACCACCCATATTCCTGCCCCCAGAGCAGTAAAGAAGGTGAAGATCCCCAGAGGCATCCGGGCCACCCCTGCGGGAAGAGAGATAAGCTGGCGGATTCCCGGAATCAGACGCCCCACAAAGGTGCTGATGTGTCCATGTTTGGCGAAGTAGATATCCGCCCGCTCCAGAGCCTCATGAGAGACGAAGAAATACTTGCCGTACCGTTCGAAGAAGGGACGCCCCAGCTTAAGAGCCATCCAGTAGTTGAAGAAGGCCCCCAGAAGACTCCCGGCGATACCCGCAAGAATCACAAGGGTGAGATCCATTCTCCCCGTGGCGGCGAGAAACCCCGCAGGGGGAATCACCACCTCGCTGGGAAAGGGAAAAAAGGAAGACTCCACCGTCATAAGCACCACAATCCCCGTATACCCCATGTAGCCGATGGTCTCCACCAGCCATGACACCATCTCCATAAGCATTGCTTTCATTCCTCTCTGCAGAAAATACTGTCCCTTTTTTCAGGGCAGGGGATATTATACTCTAAAAAGGCACTTCTCTTGGTATACTTAGGGCGTTTTTCTCGGGGATTCTCAAAGAGAAGAAGATCCTCAAGGTAGGAGGTTTGCATATGTGGTACAGAGGTTGGATGCGTACGATGATAATGGCTTTGGTGATGGGGCTTTTTCTGGGGAGTGCCTCGGGAATCTCCCAGGGGAGTGAAGAGCCCTCGGGAGGTATCCGTCAGGCCCTGGATTACGACCAGCAGATTGCGCAAAAAGAACGCTCCCTTCGGGAGATCCATGAAGAGACCATACGGGATCTCTTCTTCAAGGTCTATGCGTCCATGTGGGAGAGCCGGCAGATGGAATCCCGGCTGGAGAAGGCCCTGAAAAGTGCCATGGAGGAGGTTCAGGAGGAGTATGTCCTCGAAAATCTCCGCATGATGGATTCGGACTTTCAACGGATCTTCGTGGATCAGGTGATAGAACGCTTTGCCCTCACCTTCTCTCCGGATTGGGAGGCCTTTCTCGCAGTTCTTTTAGACTCTCTCGCCTCCTCTCTGGAGCGGGATCTTCGGCTCTTTGCGGAGGAGCTTCGGGCCCTTCGGATGGAGGAGGCCCGGTACCTTCCCGGGGTGGCCCGGCTGGGAGAGGCCTTTCTTCCTGAGCTTCGCCGGGCGGGGGAAGGAACCGCCCAATCCGTCTCCCTTCCGATTCTCTCGGGAGCCGTGGACAGCATGGCGGTAAGTGCCACAGGGCTGGTGGTGGCGGTGGCCCTTCGAAAGATTCTCAGATCACGAGTGCGGAACTTCGTGCTCAAACGTACGGGAAAAGCGGCGGGAAAAAAGATGCTCGCCCTTGCGGGGGGGCCCTGGATGGTGGGGCTCTTTGCCCTCTGGACCGCCTGGGACGTGGGGATGTTCGTGATGGATGTCTCCATGCTGGATGTGAAAGTACGGGAAGAGCTTACCGGGGCGTTCTCCGAAGCCTATGCCCATCGCTGCCCCCAGGAGATGTGGACCGCCCTGGCACCGGGAATACGGGAGCAGTACGAACTTGCGGCCATCACCATGAAGGAGTTTGACCGCAAAGTGGAGGCCCTCTCCACCTCCCGGGCCTATCTTGAGGCGGTGGGCTCGCTGCCGGTGCGGGAGCAGGAGCGAGTGGCGGGGGAGCTGGTGATTCTGGAACGGGAGACCTCCCTCCCCCTCTCGGTGCTGGCGGAGCAGCTCTCCGCCTCTCTGGTGGTAATGAACGAAAGCCACATCTACGACCTCGCCTCCATGCTTCAGGAGATGAACCCCCAGGAGGCGGTGGCGTGGATCTCCCTGGGGGGGGATGATGTTTTCTCCCTCTGGAGAAATGCCCCCTCCTCTCTCTGGAGGAGTCTCTCCCCCTCTCCCGAGGCGGTCTCTCTTCTCGAATGGTATGCCCTGCGCAAACCCCAGGAGCGGAAGCTTCTGCTGGAGATTCCCCAGGAATCCCTGGTCTGGATCTTTCAGGAGCTCTCTCCCCTGGAGCAGGGGCGACTCTTCCGCAAGGGCACCCCGGAAGATCTGGCGGAGGAGGTGGCCCGGCTTCAGCGGCTCCCCCAGGGGCAGCGGAAGCCCTACGGCATGGCCTCCAAGATCCTCTCTCTCTGGGATACCGGAACGGCCCTGATGAGCCTTCTCCCTCTCTGGGTGAAAGCCCTTCTGGCAGCTCTGGGAGGGGTATGGCTCTTTCGGATAGGAAAACGAATTATTCTTGGAAGGAGAATTTAATATACATGAAAGAACGAGAAATTCCCGGTTCAGAACTTCTGCTCTCCACGGGCCCTGAGGGATGTCCTCAGAATGCTCGGATCCTCGGCCCCGTCTGGGGAACCTGCGTGCTCAGCCGTTCGGTGGTACGGGATTTCAGCTCTGCCCTGCGCAACATGGCAGGGGGAGAGCTGAAGGCCTATACGGGGCTTCTGGATGATGCGGTGAGCCGGGCCATGGAACGGCTCCGTGAGCGGGGAGCCGCCATGGGAGCCCAGGGGATAAGCTCCATACGTATCGCCACCCCGGAGGTCTCCGGAGGGGCCGCAGAAGTAGTGGTTATGGGAACCGCCTGGCGCAAGTCCTAGAGCAGCCCCTTGGCTCGGTAGATCTCTGAGGCATATGCCCAGAGTCGGGGGTGATTCCGCAAAAAGAGAATTCCTCCAAGAATGCAGATGATCCCCCCGCATCCCAGGGTGAGAGGGGCTCCGAAGTGAGAGGCCAGCCACCCCGTGAGAAGACTGCCGAAGGGAGAGATCCCCAGAACCGAGATAATATAGAGGCTCATCACCCGGCTCCGCTTGTCCTCCTCCACCAGAACCTGCAGAAGGGTGTTGCAGGAGATCAGAAGGGAGACCATGCCGAACCCGATAAGCCCCATGAGCAGGAAGGAGAGGGGAAACCACCGGGAGGCGGAAAAAAGAGTAACCCCAGCACCGAAGAGACATACGGAGATTCCCAGCACCTTCCCTAGCCCCACCGGAGAGGGGCGCATGGCAAGGCGAAGAGAGGCTATGAGAGCCCCTATACCCGTAGCTCCCAGGAGAAAGCCCAGGCTTTTCGGCCCTCCCTGAAGAATATCCCTTGCGAAAACCGGAAGCATCACCAGATAGGGAAGCCCGAAGAGGCTTATGACCACCAGTATGAGAAGAATGGCCTTGATGGGAGGATGTCCCCAGGCATAGCGAATGCCTTGGGAGATCCGGCTTTTCATGGATCCCTCATCCTTTTTTGCCTCCCCTTTCCGGGGAGCTATCCGCATCATGGCGAGAGCTCCCAGAGAGGCCCCATAGGAGAGGCCGTTCGCCAGAAAGCAGAGCCCCTCTCCCACCAGGGCGATCACCACCCCCGCCAGGGAGGGTCCCACAAGGCGGGCAGAGTTGAAAAGGGAGGAGTTCAGTGCGATGGCGTTACCCACATCCTCGGGACGATCCACCATCTGCACCACGAAGGCCTGCCGGGCGGGGATCTCGAAGGCGTTGATGATCCCCAGAAAAACGCTCAAAAGAAGCACATGCCAGTAGACCACCGCCCCCGTAAGGGTGAGGAAGGCCAGCAACAACGCCTGCACCATGCTCAGCATTTGGCAGAGCATGATAGTTTTTCTGAGATCCCACTTCTCCAGAAGGGCTCCCGCAAAAAAACCGAGAAAGAGCACCGGAATTTGCCCTGCGAAGTCCACCAGCCCCAGATGCAGGGAGGAGTTCGTTAAGCGGTAGATAAGCCAGCTCATGGCCACCCGCTGCATCCAGAGCCCCACGAGAGAGACCGTCTGGCCTGTGAAGAAGAGGCGGTAGTTCCGGTAGCGAAACGCTCGGGTCATATGGTGGGATGTCCAGTTTTTGGGAAAGAGTATGTCCGGGGCGAAGCGGCGGGGGCCTGTCATGAGAATCGTCCTTTCTTGGGAGGGGAGTTTCTGGCGTTTTCGAGTTTGTGCGGATCTCCTGGATCCTGATCAGAGTATACCAAAAAAGAACCGGTCCACCACGGTCCAATCTCCTTTGAGGGAGAAACCGTTTAGAGCGGTTCTCGTTGGTATGTGACACTGTGTTAACTGGAGAGCCGGAGCCCATGTGTCCCCGGCAGCGACATAGTGGT
>NPIG01001066.1_pt2 | contig 15836 bp, 15 predicted proteins | sample 8637441 | NCBI WGS metagenome assembly NPIG01 (sample SAMN07420675, study PRJNA396082) | bioreactor metagenome | isolation source: sample BR6 brine-fed electro-methanogenic bioreactor BR | place: Japan: Kochi | collected 2016-06-14 | reverse complement strand
GACCGCGGCAACAAGGACGCGACGATCACCAATGCGCAGGGCCGAGGAGAGCTCGGCGCGCATCCCGGCACCGGCCACGCGATGGAAACCGCCAGTGCCTTTCTGATCGGCGACAGCATGACCGGCGGCTACGGCAAGGGGCCGGACATCCTGCATGACTGCACCATCGCCGTGAACCCCGGCGAGATCGCGGTGATCGTCGGCCCCAACGGCGCCGGCAAGTCGACCGCGATGAAGGCGGTCTTCGGCATGCTGGATCTGCGCCAGGGCTCGGTCCGGCTGGACGGTGAGGACATCACCGACCTCAGCCCGCAGGACCGGGTGGTCAAGGGCATGGGCTTCGTGCCGCAGACCAACAACATCTTCACCTCGATGACGGTCGAGGAGAACCTGGAGATGGGCGCCTTTATCCGCCACGACGATTTCCGGGACACCATGGCGCAGGTCTATGACCTGTTCCCGATCCTGAAGGACAAGCGCAACCAGGCGGCGGGCGAGCTGTCGGGCGGACAACGCCAGCAGGTCGCCGTGGGCCGGGCGCTGATGACCCAGCCCAAGGTGCTGATGCTGGACGAGCCGACCGCGGGCGTGAGCCCCATCGTAATGGACGAGCTCTTTGACCGGATCATCGAGGTCAGCCGCACCGGCATCCCGATCCTGATGGTGGAACAGAACGCGCGCCAGGCGCTGGAGATCGCCGACAAAGGCTATGTCCTGGTGCAGGGGCGCAACGCCTATACCGGCACAGGGAAAGAGCTTCTGGCCGACCCCGACGTGCGCAAATCGTTCCTGGGGGGCTGAGCAATGGATTTCCTCAACGCCATCGTGGCGCTGTCCAATTTCGTTCTGGTCCCGGCCATCGCCTATGGCAGCCAGCTTGCGCTTGGCGCGCTGGGGGTGACGCTGATCTACGGGATCCTGCGGTTTTCCAACTTCGCCCATGGCGACACCATGGCGTTCGGTACCATGGTGGTGATCCTGTTCACCTGGTGGTTCCAGTCCATGGGCATCAGCTTCGGGCCGCTGCCCACCGCGCTTCTGGCCCTGCCCTTCGGCATCCTGGGGTGCATGGCGCTGCTGCTGCTCACCGACCGGGCGGTCTATCGCTTCTATCGCGAACAGAAGGCCAAGCCGGTGATCCTGGTGATCGTGTCGATGGGGGTGATGTTCATCATGAACGGCCTTGTCCGCTTCATCATCGGACCCGACGACCAGCGTTTTGCCGACGGTGAACGCTTCATCATCTCGGCGCGCGAGTTCAAGAAAATGACCGGGCTCAGCGAGGGGCTGGCGATCAAGACCACCCAGGGCATCACCGTGGTGGTCGCGGTGATCGCCGTGGCGCTGCTGTTCTGGTTCCTCAACCGGACCCGCACCGGCAAGTCGATGCGCGCCTATTCCGATAACGAGGATCTGGCGCTGTTGTCCGGCATCAACCCGGAACGGGTGGTGATGTACACCTGGCTGATCGTGGCGGCGCTGGCCACCGTGGCGGGCACGCTCTATGGCCTCGACAAGTCGTTCAAGCCCTTCGTTTATTTCCAGCTGCTGCTGCCGATCTTCGCCTCGGCCATCGTCGGCGGCCTGGGCAGCCCTGTGGGCGCCATCGCGGGCGGCTTCATCATCGCCTTTTCCGAGGTCACGATCACCTATGCGTGGAAAAAGGTGCTGGGCTATCTCATGCCCGAGAGCCTTGAGCCAACGGGGCTCGTTCAACTGCTGAGCACCGATTACAAATTCGCGGTCAGTTTCGTGATCCTGCTGATCGTTCTTCTGTTCCGGCCCACGGGCCTCTTCCGGGGGAAAGCGGTATGAGCGACACTGTCAAGAACACCGCCCTATTCGCTCTGGTCGGCGCGCTGATCCTGCTGACCGGCTTCATGCAGAGCTGGAACACCGCGCTGCTGATCCTGAACATGGGGCTGATTTCGGCCATCATGGCGATCGGGGTGAACCTGCAATGGGGCTTTGCCGGCCTGTTCAACGTCGGCGTCATGGGCTTCGTCGCCCTGGGCGGGCTGGCCGTGGTGCTGGTCTCGGTCGATCCGGTGGGCGAGGCCTGGGCCGAGGGCGGCACGCGGGTGCTGCTGGGGCTGCTGCTGGGCGCGGCGACGGTGGTCGCGGCCGTTCTGGTCAACACCCGGATGCCCAAGGGGCGCGGCAAGGCGATTGCCACGGTGGTGATCCTGGTCGGCGGTTTCTTCCTTTATCGCGGCGTGTTCGATCCCGGCGTCGAGGCGGTGGAAAAGGTGAACCCGGCTGGCACCGGCTTCCTCGGCGGGCTGGGCCTGCCGGTGCTGCTGGCCTGGCCGGCGGGCGGTCTGCTGGCCGCCGGTGCGGCCTGGCTGATCGGCAAGACCGCGTTGGGGCTTCGGTCGGATTACCTGGCCATCGCCACGCTGGGGATTGCCGAGATCATCATCGCGGTGATGAAGAACGAGGACTGGCTGGCGCGCGGGGTCAAGAACGTGGTCGGGCTGCCGCGCCCCCTGCCCTATGAGATCGACCTGCAGAACGATCCGGGTTTCGTCGAGACCGCGACCGGGCTGGGTTTCGACCCGGTGACCGCCTCGACGCTCTATGTCAAGCTGGGCTACTCGGTTCTGTTCCTGGTGGTGCTGGTGGTGCTGCTGTGGATGGCGCAGATGGCGCTGAAATCGCCCTGGGGCCGGATGATGCGCGCGATCCGCGACAACGAGGTCGCGGCCGAGGCGATGGGCAAGGATGTCACCCGCCGCCACCTGCAGGTCTTCGTGCTGGGATCGGCGATCTGCGGCATCGCGGGGGCGATGATGACCACGCTGGACGGCCAGCTGACGCCGGGCACCTACCAGCCGCTGCGCTTTACCTTCCTGGTCTGGGTGATGGTGATCGTCGGCGGATCGGGCAACAATTTCGGCGCCGTTCTGGGCGGCTTCCTGATCTGGCTGCTCTGGGTGCAGGTGGAGCCGATCGGGCTGTTCCTGATGCAGGTGATCACCTCGGGGCTGGCCGAGGACAGCGCGCTGCGCGCCCATATGCTGGACAGTGCCGCGCATATGCGGCTGTTCACCATGGGTCTGATCCTGTTGCTGGTGCTCAGGTTCAGTCCACGCGGGTTGATCCCGGAGAAGTGACGCAGCAGGATAAGTCAGGCGGCGGCGGGTCCAGGGGGCTGCGCCGCCGCTCTCGTTTGAGGGGGAAGGACAATGAACACGATCGCGGTCCTGGTTTTCGACGAAGTCGAGGAGATGGATTTCGTCGGCCCCTGGGAGGTGCTGGCCAGCGCCGTCGAGGATGCGCCGGACTGGCATGTCCGCACCGTGGCCGAACGGGCCGATCCGGTGGTTTGCGAGAAGGGCATGCGGATCCTGCCCGACCTGACCTATGACAGCGCCGAGAACGTCAGGATCGTGGTCATCCCGGGCGGCGGCGGCGCGCGGCGCGAGATCGACAATCCGCGCACAGTGGAATGGCTGCAATCGGTGGCGCCCGGCTGCGACTGGATCACCAGCGTCTGCACCGGGGCGTTCCTGCTGGTGGGCGCGGGGCTGGCCAAGGGGCGGCATGTGACCACCCATCACGATTACACCGATCTTCTGGCCAGGACCGGCGGCGATGTCACGGTCGAGACCCGCCGCGTGGTGCGCGACGGCAATGTGGTCAGCGCCGGCGGCGTGATGTCCGGCATCGAGATGTCGCTGTGGCTGGTCGAACGGATCTGGGGCGACGCGACACTGAAGCGGGTGAAGAACTATATCGCCTATGGCTATCCCGAAACGGGTTCGGTGAGCGACCGCGATTGAGGGAGGACGATCGCGGCTGTGCCGCAATGCCTCCGGCGGGAGTATTTGAACCGAGAAGAAGGGCGGCGCCGGCCTAGCGCCCCCGGAACAACCCGCCGAGGATACCGCGTACGATGCGGCGGCCGGTGGTACCCTTCAACTCTTTGATCACCGCCTCGGAGAGCGCCGATCCGAAGGTGTCCTTTTGCCGGTGCAGCGGGCGCGCCGTCGAGCGGCCCACCCGGCTGCCGGAATAGCGGCGGGCGGTGTTGAATTCACGCGCGGCGGGATCGGGGGTGGCCTCGGCCTGGTCTTCGGCCCTGGCGGCCTGCGTGGCGGCCTCGGCGGATCGCTGCGCCAGGATTTCATAGGCCGAGCGGCGGTCGAGCGGCGTGTCATACTTCCCGGCCAGATCCGAGGCGGCCATCACGGCGGCGCGTTCGTCGGGCGTGATCGGACCCAGCTGCGACGACGGCGGGCGGATCAACGTGCGTTCGACCATACCCGGCGCCCCCTTGGCCCCCAGCATCGAGGTCACCGCCTCGCCCACGCCGACATCGCGGATTGCATCCTCGGTCGAGAACGCGGGGTTCTCGCGATAGGTCTCGGCGGCCAGCCGCAGGTTCTTGCGGTCGCGCGCGGTGAAGGCGCGCAGCGCATGCTGGATACGGTTGCCGAGCTGGCCGAGGATGTCTTCGGGGATGTCGGAGGGGTGTTGGGTGACGAAAAAAACCCCCACCCCCTTGGAGCGGATCAGGCGCGCGACCTGTTCCACCTTGTCGACCAGCGCCTTGGGCGCGTCATCGAACAGAAGATGCGCCTCGTCGAAGAAGAACACCAGTTTCGGCTTGTCGGGGTCGCCGACCTCGGGCAGTTCCTCGAACAGCTCGCTGAGCAGCCACAACAGGCAGGTGGCATAGAGGCCGGGCGCCGCCATCAGCTTGTCCGCGGCAAGGATATTGACCATGCCGCGCCCCTCTTGATCGGTGCGCATCAGGTCCGAGAGCGCCAGCGCCGGTTCGCCGAAGAGTTTCGCCGCGCCCTGGTTTTCGATTACCAGCAGCCTGCGCTGGATCGCGCCGACCGAGGCGATGGAGACATTGCCGTAGCGCAGCGACAGCTCGCCCCGGTTCTCGCCGATCCAGGCCAGCAGCGCCTGCAGGTCCTTGAGGTCCAGAAGCGGAAGCCCCTGTTCGTCGGCCAGCCGGAAGGCGATGTTCAAGATCCCCTCCTGCGCCTCGCTCAGCTCCAGCAGGCGCGACAGCAGCAGCGGCCCCATCTCGGCCACGGTGGTGCGCAGCGGATGGCCCTGTTCGCCGAAGATATCCCAGAAGGTCACCGGGCAGGCGGAATAGCTGTAATCGTCGAAACCGATCTTGCCCGCGCGTGAGGTGAAGGCGTCATGCAGCTTGAACCCGGCCGATCCGGATTTTGCCAGGCCGGACAAATCCCCTTTCACATCCGACAGGACGACCGGAACGCCGGCGGCCGAGAACCCTTCGGCCAGGATTTGCAGCGTCACGGTCTTGCCGGTGCCCGTCGCCCCGGCGATCAGCCCGTGACGGTTGGCGTACTTCAGGGCCAAACCCTGTTTGATGCCATACGCGGGCCCGCCGCCGCCCAGAAAGATCTTGCCGTCCATTTCGCCCCCTGATTGCATCTCTGTCCCCGCGCACAATTTGGCCGCATACGAAAAGTTAACCTATTGTTGGAATAGTGGTTTCTGTCCGGCGCGGCAACGCGGCGTTCCGGGCAAATTTACCTCCCTGTTGGACTGACCACGCCCCTGGGCGTGGTCTTTTTTCCGTTCGGGTGCCGGAAATATGGACATTCTGTCGGCGCGGTGTCCGGACGGGTAAAACTTTGCGCCTTTGCTGTTGACCGGGCGCAAACCCTCTCGTAACGTCGCGTTATAACTAAGTCGGCCGGTCCGACGGGGAGACATACATTTCGAAAGGGGGCCGTTCGGGCCCCCTTTTTTCGTCGGCCGTTTTCCCGGCGGACCGGCCGCGCCGGTGATCGGAACATTTCCGCGCGTGCGGGGGGAAGGCCACTGACAGCGCGGTGACGGCGTGATACAGCAGCCTCAGCCAGCCAATATGGAAAACGGGATTTACATGTTCAAAACTCTGACCACACTCTCTGTCATCGCCCTGGCGGCCCTGACCGTGCCCGCGGTTGCACAGGACACCGGTTCGGAAAAGCCGCCTGTCGCCGATAAGGTGCTGGATCTCGGACAGCCGGCGGATGCGTCCCCGCAGCTGGGCCAGCGCTATTCCAAGGAAAAGATCGGGGATTGGGATCTGGCCTGCATCAAGACCGATGGTGAGTCCGATCCCTGCTCGTTGTTGCAGATCCTCAACGACGACAAGGGAAATCCGATGGCCGAATTCTCGCTGTTCCGAATCGAGGGTCAGGGCCAGGCGGTCGCCGGTGCGACGGTCATCGTGCCGCTGGAAACCCTGCTTCCGGCCCAGCTGACCATCTCGGTCGATGGCGCGCCGGGCAAGCGGTATGGCTATTCCTTCTGCAATCCTTATGGCTGTGTCGCCCAGATCGGCCTGACCGAGGAGGATATCGCGGCCTTCAAGCGCGGCAATGCCGCCACCCTTGCGCTGGTTCCGGCGCCGGCCCCGGACCAGCTGGTAACGCTGGATCTGTCGCTGAAGGGGTTTACCGCCGGTTATGACAAGGTGGACGTGGTCAAGGACAACTGATCACAAAACATCGGTTTGACCGACCGCCGGGCCCCGCGCCCGGCGGTTTTCGTTTCCGGGGGGCGGTGTCAGATCCGGCGCAGGGCCAGAACCGCGTTCAGACCGCCAAAGGCAAACGCGTTGCTCAGCGCCACGTCGATCCGCGCCTCGCGGGCCTGGTTCGGGACCACATCCAGGTTGCATTCGGGATCGGGTTCCTCATAGCCGATGGTCGGCGCGATCACCCCGTCCCGCAACGCCATGATACAGGCCAGCAGTTCCACCGCGCCGGTGCCGCCGATCAGGTGGCCATGCATCGATTTGGTCGAGGAGATCATCAGATTGTCCGCGTGCGGGCCGAACACATCGGCGACCGCGGCGCATTCGGTCTTATCATTGGCGGCGGTGCCGGTGCCATGGGCGTTGATATAGCCGACCTGGTCGCGGTCGATGCCGGCATCCGCCAGGGCGCCTGCCATTGCCCGCGCCGCCCCCTGCTTGGACGGCATGACGATGTCAGCCGCGTCCGAGGACATGGCGAACCCGGCCACCTCGCACAGGATCTCGGCACCGCGTTTGCGGGCGTGCTCGTATTCTTCGAACACGAAGACGCCGGCGCCCTCGCCCTGGACCATGCCGTTGCGGTTGGCGCTGAACGGGCGGCAGGCATCCTTGGACATCACCCGCAGCCCTTCCCAGGCCTTCACCCCGCCGAAGCACAGCATGGATTCGGACCCGCCTGTGACCATCGCCGGCGCCGCGCCCGAGCGCACCAGCTGGAACGCCAGCGCCATCGCGTGGTTGGACGAGGCGCAGGCGGTGGACACCGTGAAGCTGGGGCCCTTGAGGTTGTATTGCATCGACACGTGGCTGGCGGCCGCGTTGTTCATCAGCTTGGGCACGACAAAGGGATGCACCCGGTTCTTGCCGTCCTCGTAGACCGAGCGGTAATTGTCGTCCCAAGTGCTGACACCGCCGCCGGCGGTGCCCAGAACAACACCCGAGCGGGCCGAGGTTTCGCCGTGAAACTCGATCCCCGCTTGGGCGATCGCCTCTTCCGCGGCGGTCAGGGTGAACTGGGTGAACCGGTCGTAAAGCGTGATTTGCTGACGGTTGAAGCGGCCCTCGACCTCGAACCCGCGCACCTGGCCGCCGATCTGGATCGCCAGCCGGTCCACGTCGCGAAAGTCCAGCGGACCGATCCCGCACCGCCCTTCGCGCATCGCCTCGAGCGTTTCAGGCACGGAATGACCCAGGGCGTTGATCGTTCCGGCCCCGGTAATGACAACGCGTTTCATGTGATCAGGTCCGTTTCGGTCGTATCAGGATTGGTCGGCAACCAGCTTTTCGATGCCCGCGATGATCGCACCGACATTCGAAATGTCGAAATCGCTTTGCGTCGGCTCGTTGGCGTTGAAGGGGATCGAGAGATCGAACTCCTCCTCGATGGCAAAGATGCTTTCCACCAGACCCAGACTGTCGATACCCAGATCCTCCAGCGTGCTGTCCATCGTCACGTCGGCGGGTTCCAGCACGGCCTGCTCGGCGATGATGGCGATAACCTTTTCGCGAATGCTCATAGCGGCTCTCTGATCTGCTGCACTGAGGCTGATTTAGTCGGTCGCGCTTAGTTTGGAAACAGCCTTTTTCAAGGCCGCGACATCGCGCAGGATGCGCGGCAGGCGGCGCTGCGCTTTGTAGATCTCGGTATGTGTGTCCATCTTCACACCGGGGTAGCCCATGATGACCCGTCCTGCGGGAACATTCGACAGGATCTTGGTGCCGCCCGCGGCAATCACGCCGTCGCCGATGAAGATGTTGTCGACCACGCCGGTCTGCCCGCCCAGCACCACGTTGTTGCCGATCTCGACCGAGCCGGACACGCCGGTTTGCCCGGCGAACAGGCAGTCGCGCCCGGTGCGGACGTTGTGGCCCAGGTGAACCAGGTTGTCCAACTTGCAGCCGTCGCCGATCTCGGTGGCGCGGATGGTGCCGCTGTCGATGGTGGCGTTGGCGCCGACCTCGACGTCGTCGCCGATGCGCACCGCGCCCAGCGAATGGATGCGCAGCCAGCTTTGCGCCTTGGCGTCGCCCTGGTCGCCCATCGTCTTGCGCGCGTTCTCGACCGCCGACACCTCGGGCGTGACGAAGGAGAAGCCGTCGGACCCGATCCGCGCGCCGGGCTGGGCGATGAAACGGGCGCCGATCCGAACCCGGGCGCCGATGCTGACCATCTCGCGCAGGAACGCCTTTTCGCCAAGCACAACTTCGGCGCCGACATAGCAATGCGGCCCGATCACCGAGCCCGCCCCGATGCGTGCGCCGGGTCCGATCACCGCCAGCGGCCCCACCGTGACGCCGACGCCGAGTTCGGCGCTCGGATCGATCACCGCCGAGGGATGAATGCCGCTGCCGAAATTTTGCCCGGGATCCAGCATCCGGGTCAGCCCGGCCATTGCCATGCGCGGCCGCGGCGCCAGGATTGCGGCCGTCAGGCCCATCGCCTGCCAGTCCGCCTCGGCCCAGACCATTGCGGCCCGCGCCTGCCCCTTGCCCAGGTCTTCGGCATATTTGGGCGCCATCGCCAAGGCCAGGTCGTCCGGCCCGGCACTGCCCGGTTCGGCGGCGCGACGGATCCGGTAAGAAACGTCGCCCCGGGCTTCGGTGCCCAGGGCGCGCGCGATTTCTTCGATCGTGTAGGTCATCAGGGGTCCTGCCAAAAGGTCTTGACCCCGTGCTTACCCCTGAACCGCCGCCAGGGCCACCCCTGCCTGTTCCAGGGCTGACCAGATCTTGGCGTCACGGCCATAGACGTCGCGGCGGAACTCGGCCCGGCCCTGCGCGTTGGTGAAGGCGGTGCGATAGATGATGTGCACCGGCACATGCTTTTCCAGCTCGACCTTGGTCTCCTGACCCGTGTTCAGGACCGAATGGAACAGTCCCCTGGGGTCGTCGGTTTGCGCGGAGAGCAGCGCGTAGGCGAACTCGAAGGGATCGGCCAGCCGGATGCAGCCATGGGAATAGGCCCGCGTTTCGCGCTGAAACAGGTGCTTTTGCGGGGTGTCGTGCAGGTAGATGTTGTACTTGTTGGGGAACATGAACTTCACCAGCCCCAGCGCGTTGCGCGCGCCGGGCGGCTGACGCATGTCGAAGGGAAAGCTGTTCCCGGTGTATTGCGAGAAGTCCGCCGAGGCGCGGTTGACGCGGCGCCCGCGGCTGTCGGTGATGATCAGCTGGCTGGCCGCACCGGGGTTCTCGCGCAGTTTCGGCAGGTATTCCTTCACGATGATCGAGCGCGGCACATGCCAGCTCGGGTTGATGATCATATGCTCCATCTCGTCCGAGAATTCCGGGCTCCGGCGGTCATGGACATTCATGCCGACGACCGAGCGGGTCTCGAAGGTGACCCGGCCATGATCGATGATCTTGGCGGTGAAATCGGTCTGGTTCACCAGGATGTGGCGCTCGCCGCGTTCGTGGTTCAGCCAGCGTTCGCGCTCCATCGCCACGATCACGGATTTCAGCCGCTCTTCCACCGGCTTGTTGATCTCGGTCAGCGTACCCGATCCGGCCACGCCGTCGGCCTCGAGGCCATGCGCCATCTGAAACTTGCGCACCGCCTGTTCCAGCGTGCTGTCATAGGCCCGCGTCGCGCTGCGCTCCAGATAGCCCATCGCGATCAGCCGGTTGCGCAAAGCGATGACCGCGTCCCCCTGGTCGCCCGGCTCGATCTTGCTGCCGGGAACGGTCGGACCCCATCCGCCCTGGGCGATCAGGTGCTCCAGGCGCAGCTTTTCTTTCATTAGGGCACGGTATTCGGCGGTGACCGGCGGCAGCGCGCGCAGATAGGCCTGCGGCGCGCTGTCCGCGAACTCGGTCAGATAGGCGGTCCTGTCGTGCAGCGGCACTTCGCGTTTGATGCCGTCATCGATCTTGGACGGGGTCAGCAGACCGGTCTGTACATCCTTGGCATAGGTCACAAAAGCCCGGCTGAGCGCCACTTCCACCTCGCCCAGATCGCGGGTGGTGCGCACGGTCGCCATTTGCGCCTTGAGCCGGTCGATATGATAGCGCCCCTCAGGCAGACCATGCACCGAGGCCCCCGACAGCGCATCCAGAAGCGCTGCGCGCCGGGCCCGGGCCTCTTCCCCGGGAGCGGTCCAGATCGGCTGGTAATCCCGGCCGCGGTAAAAGGCGGCGACATCCTGGTCGGCCGAGGCGGCTTCGGCGACGGCCTGTTTGAAGGCGGTAACCTGTGCCTGCGCCGGCGGGATCGCGGCCACCATCAGAAGGCAGGCGGCGGCAAAAATCACGGCGCGCAGCGGAAACCGGAATTGAGATATCATTTTGGCGGTCCTGATCACGTCGAAAAAAACAATCTCTTTCAATCTACATATCATCAATGTTTCCGTCGAAAACCGCAATGTCCATTCACAAATCCTCCAACCGGACCTGCCCGATCCGGGGGCTGTGCGGTGACGTCGACGGATCGTCGCGCGGAGAAATCGGAGCCCGAAGGGCCGGTTTTGCGCAAAATTTTGCCGAAAATCCGGCACATGTCAGGGCTGTAACAATCCGTGCTTGGCACACGAATCGACCTGTGGCATGGATGTGACATCTGGGGATGGATGAAAAGCGAGCGTGTAACATCACGCTACGGCAGGACAACAAGCGTACGGGACAACGCAGGACAATGGCAGATACCAACGGTTCGGGACTCACCCGGCGCGCTCTATTGGGCGCATTTGCGGCAACCGCCGTGGCAGCGGCACCCACCTATTCGAACGCAGCAGGCTTTCTTCGGGGCGGCGGCGACATCCGCAGGCTTCGGATGTATTCCGGACGCACCGGCGAACGGATGGACATGATCTACTGGATCGACGGCGAATACATCAAAGACGCGGTCAAGGAGATCACCTATTTCATGCGCGACTGGCGGACCGATCAGACCAAGGAGATCGATCTGCGCACCATGGACATCATGGCCGCCTCGCATAACCTTCTGGACGTCAGCGAACCCTATATGCTGCTCTCCGGCTACCGCAGCCCGCAGACCAACGCGATGTTGCGCAGCAGGTCGCGCGGCGTGGCCAAGAATTCGCTGCACATGAAAGGCCAGGCCGCCGATCTTCGCCTGGCATCGCGCAGCGTGAACCAGATGGCCAAGGCGGCGATGGCCTGCCATGCCGGTGGCGTCGGGCGCTATTCGCGGTCAAATTTCGTGCATATGGACTGCGGTGTCGTGCGGACCTGGGGCGCCTGAGCGCAGATCCCTCCACCCGAAATCCCGATCCCTGCCGCCCCCGCACCGCTGCGGGGGCGTTTTCGTCTGCCGCAGCGAGATGTCACGGCGATCGCCCTTTACCTGGGCCGGCGCGGCGTCGTAGACAGGCGCCCAATCACCCGCCAGACCCTATGCAAAGACCAGATAGGATACAGGGCCAATGACTTCGATCCGCCGTGCCAGCGCCCATCCCGTCGCCGCCATACCGGGCCTTGCCCTCCTGCCCGCGGCACCGGCCCTGGCACAGGACGGCGCGATCCCGGCCGTCGAACCGCCGTTCACACCCGGTGCGCCCGCGCCCCAGTTTGCCCCGCTGGTCCGGTTCCTGAGCGATGGCGGCCCGGTGATCTGGGCGATTGCGGCGCTGTCGGTCTTCACCCTGGCGATCATCCTGTGGAAGGTCTGGCGCCTGGCCCTGGCCGGCGCCTGGCGCAAAGGCCATGCGCGCGCTGCCGTGGCGGCCTATGAACGCGGCGACCGGCAAGCCACCGAGGCGATCTTGTCGCGGCGCGGCGGCCCAAGGTCGACCGTGGTGCGCGTGGCCATCGCGGGCCGCGCGACCAAGCCCGAGGCCTTGGCGCGCGAGGACACCCTGCGCGTGGCCAGAAATGAGCTGGCCGAGGCGGCGACCGGGCTGCGCGCGCTGGAACTGATCGCCACCATCGCCCCGCTGCTGGGTCTTCTCGGTACGGTTCTCGGCATGATCGCGGCCTTCCAGGCGCTGCAGGAAAGCGGCGCCCGCGCCGACCCCGCGCAACTCGCCGGCGGCATCTGGGAGGCGCTTCTGACCACTGCCGCCGGCATGGCGGTGGCAATCCCGGCCTCGGCGGCGCTGACCTGGTTCGAGGCGGTGATCGACCGCATGCGCCGCGACATCGAGGATGCGGTCACCCGTGTCTTCGTCGCGCCGGCGCCTGTGCCGGACCTGGCCGAGGCTGCCGAGTAGAGATGGATCAGCTGGCCCCGATCCGCAAACGCCGGCGGCCCAGTCTTACGCCGATGATCGACGTGGTGTTTCTGCTGCTGGTGTTCTTCATGCTGGCCTCGCGCTTTGGCGTCGAACAGGTGATGCCGCTGCCGTTGAGCGGCGGTGGTGCGCAATATTCCGGGCCGCCGCGCCTGGTCGATGTCGCGCCGGGGCAAGTGCGCCTGAACGGGCGAGCGGTTCAACCCGAGGCCTTGGCCGCGGCGCTGGCACCGTTGATGACGGCGCCGTCCGACACCATCGTGCTGCGCGGGCGTGACGGGGCGCCGCTGCAGGAGGTCGTTTCCGTGGCCGACAGGCTGCGCGCGGCGGGCTACACCGCCCTGGTTCTGGTGGAGTAGCCATGCAGATCCAATCCCCGCGCCGCACGCCGCCCCGAGAAACCGTGGTTCCGATGATCAATGTCGTGTTCCTGTTGCTGGTGTTCTTCCTGATGACCTCGCAGATCGCGCCGCCCGACCCGGTCGAGATCACCCCGCCGCAGGCCAGCCAGGGAACGCCGGTCGATCACGGCTCGCGCCTGCTTGTCGGGGCCGATGGTCTGCCGCGCTTTGACGGGTTGCGCGGCGAAGCCGCGGTGGCCGCGATCGCTGCCCGCGACCCGGAAGCCGGGCCGCTCATCCTGGCCGCCGACGGTGCGGTTCCGGCCGAAACCGTCGCCCGGCTGATGCAACAGCTGGCCGCCTTCGGCGTCGCCCGGATCGAACTTTCGGTGTTGCCGCAATGAGCGGGCTGGCGGAAAAGGCCGGCTTCGGCCTGCTGGCGGCGGGGCTGCACGCGCTGGCGTTTGCCGCGCTGCCCGGCAACGGCGTGCAATCGCGCGGTGCCGGCGGCGAAAGCCTGGTCACCCTGCAGGGCGCCACCCCGCAGTTCGAAGCGATGGTCGCCGCCTGGACCGCGCCGCCCGAAACCGCGCAGCCGCCCGCCCTGACCGCGCCACAGCCGCCCGCCCCGGATTTGGTCGAGCCGCAGCCGCCGCAGGTCTCCCGCGCACCGGAACCGGTAACCGCCCCTGCCCGGCCCAATCTGCCGGACAGCCCGGCCGCACCAGCGGCGGCGCAGGCGCCGCTGCCGGCACGGATGCCCGCGCCCGACATTTCCCAGGCCCCGGCGCTGCCGCGTCCGAACACGGACCCGGTCCCGGACGAGCGGCCCGAGATTGCCCCGACCCCGCCGGCCCCACCCCGCCGGCAGGTTACCCTGCCCCCCGACAGCCCGGTCGCCCCCGCGCCGCCCGAAGCGATGCAGGCGCCGTCCTCTCCCCCGCCGCCGCAGACCGCCAGGCCGGACCCGCGCCCGGCGCCGCGGGCGCAAACCGCCTCGACGGGCGTCCAGGCGCAACGCGCCGCCGGGCGCGGCGGCGCCAGCCAGGCCGGCACCAGCGGCCGCGCGGAAAGCGCCACGCTGTCACCGGGACAGCGCCGCAGCCTGATGGCGGCCTGGGGCGCACAGATCCGCACCCGGATCGAGCGGACCAAGCGGTTCCCGCGCGGCGTGCGCGGCGGTGGGCGCGTGGTGCTGAGCGTCCGGGTCAGCCGCGCCGGAACCCTGCAGGGGGTTGCGGTACGCAAAAGCTCGGGCAAGCCCGAGCTGGATGCCGCTGCGCTCCGCGCGGTGCAGCGCGCCGGCCGGTTCCCCGCCGCTCCGGGCGAACTGAAGAAACCAGTCTATACCTTTTCCCTGCCGGTGAATTTCAGCGGCTGATCGGCGGCGGGCCCTGGCGCAGCGTGTCGAACAGTTCCGGCTCAAGATCGAGGTGGTCGCGCGCCTCTTCCAATAGCCGTTCCTCGACCCGCGGCGGGGTCAGGTCGACACCCTTCGACAGGGTATCGAGGACGATCCGCATCGCCGCCACCCGGGCGTATTTCTTTTGATTTGCCGGGATCACATGCCAGGGCGCGATCGCGGTCGAGGTCTTCTCGAACATCTCGTTCGCCGCGATCTCGGTTTCCGCCCAATGGGCCCGATTGCGGAAATCCTCATAGGTCAGTTTCCAACGCTTCAACGGATTGCGCAGACGGTCTTCGAACCGCCGCATCTGCTCGTCCGGCGACATGTGAAAGAACAGCTTGACCAGCCGCACGCCGTCATCGGTGAGCATCCGCTCGAAATCGTTGATCTCGTCATAGGCGGCCTGCCAGCGATGCGCGGGCGTCAGGTCCTCGACCCGTTCGACCAGAACACGCCCATACCACGACCGGTCGAACACCGAGATGGCCCCATCCGGCGGGATCCGCTCCATGAACCGGACCAGGTAGTGCCGCTTGCGGTAATAGCTGCGCGGCGGTCCGATCGGCCAGACCTTGAACCCCCGCGGGTCAAAGGCCTGCGACAACCGCCGGATCGTCCCACCTTTGCCGGCGGCATCCCAGCCTTCGAAAACGATCACCGCCTTGTGGGCGCTGTGCAGATAGGCCTGTTGCACCTGCGCCAGTTTCACCTGCAGTTCGGAGAGCGCGGCCTCATAGGCCTCTTTGGTCATCCGGCAGGACAGATCGACCTGGTCGAGGTTGGGTGACGGCGGATGATCCATCAAATCTCCTCCCCGGGCGCCGGACGCCGGGCGGTGCGGGTCAGGGCACAGTCCAGCGCCGGGCGGCCGGCCCCGGCCAGCTGCGTCATGTGCCAGGCCAGGACCAGATTGCTGGACAGAACCGGCAGACCGGTTTCCGCCTCCAACGCCGGGATGGCCGGCAGCGTGTTGAGATTGGTACAGGACAGGAACAGCCCGTCGACATCGGCGCTGTCCGCCAGGGCTGTCGCCGCCCGCACGACCGATGCGGGGGGTATCCGCGCCACCCGGGCCTCTTCCGCCTCGGCAAAGGTGCCGAAGACGGGGGTTTCGACGCCACGTTCGGCCAGAACGGTGCGCAACCGCTCGGAAACCCGTTCGACATAGGGCGACAGCAGCGCCAGGCGGCGCAGCCCCAGCGCCGCGCAGGCCGCAACCAGCGCGCTGACCGGTTCGGTCACATGGGCGGCCCGGGCGCCGTCGCGGACCCGCTCGGCGACGCGGGCGGGCCCGATCTGCGCCGCGCCCGAGGTGCAGCCATAGGCAATGACGCCGAAGGCGACGGCGGACGGCAGCAGCGCGGCGGCCCGCGGCA
>NPIG01001087.1_pt1 | contig 15841 bp, 9 predicted proteins | sample 8637441 | NCBI WGS metagenome assembly NPIG01 (sample SAMN07420675, study PRJNA396082) | bioreactor metagenome | isolation source: sample BR6 brine-fed electro-methanogenic bioreactor BR | place: Japan: Kochi | collected 2016-06-14 | reverse complement strand
CAGTTTTGCCGCGTTTTGCAACAAGGGGACAGGAATACTCTTTACAAAGCTTTCGATACGCCTTGTCAACTTCGCTCAAGTGATCTGTGTGATTAGAATTAAAGGGAGAAAGTTCCGGGGAAGCAAACTTTACTCCCCAATCCAATCGACTTACCCCTTCCTCCCCTGAGGTAAAAATAAAGTACGGTATATGCATGGAAAGATCGCTCCTATCACCAGGGACACTCCGGAATGGAATGCCCCAACCTGATGGCAAGTTTGTTTCCCCCACTTGTGAGGAAATTGTTGAGGTAGGTATATCCAAAAAGCCCGGTAGCGCGAACAGTACATCTAAAAACCTCATCATTAGCCGACATAGGATCTTTTTCTATTCCCACAAATACAAGTTCTGTGTCAATATCCCAGGTAAAATCATACGAGTGATCAAAATTCGGATGAATTTCATCTTCTACAGGCTCCGTACTGGTAAGGAGTGTGTCTCCTCGGTAAACCTCAACAAACATATCCGGAGTGTCACTCCAGGAATTTGCCCCCGAGAAATCACCGCTAACGACGGTAAGACAAACCATCGTTCCCCCCTGAATTTTCATCAAGAAGTCGAGAACTTTTTTTATTTCTCCACCCCTTGACGACGATGGCCAACGGCCAAGAAATTCTCTAAGCCTTTGAAGCACCCGTTCTACTTCTTCTTTGTCCTGAGTAAAGCGTATGCTGTTAAAACGCAAATTACAAAATTCGTATTCACTTTCTTCGATCTGCTGCAATAAGCGAAGACTTGCTTCATTAATTTTTTTCAGGACCAGGGAACTATCTTCCAACTCTCCCCCAAAACTTCCTACTTCAGAGATAAGTTCGCCAAAAGCACTCTGAACATTTTGTTTAGCTTTTCCAAAATCTTGCGATGAGATAAATGATTGAGTTTGGAATTTATACCTGGAAATTTCCTGATCCAGTAATCTTTGAGATGTTTCCTGAAACTCCCTCGAAAGCTCTGAAAATTCTCGGGGATACTGCTTCTTTGCCCTTCGCATTTCTAGAACGTATTTCTTCAAATCCTCAAACTTTTTTACTGAGGCAACCCCACTTCTAATATTTTTAAAATAAAATTTCTGTTCTGTTTTTGCCACTTTTTCCAAAAAACCAGCTTCTTTTTCCTGAAGCTTTTCCAACACAAAAGAAACATCCTCCAGCTCTCCTTCAAAACCCCGCACTTCAGAAGCAAGCTCATAAAAAACTTTTTTAATATAGACTTTGGTTTTTTCGAACTCCTGGCCTAGAATGAATGCTTCAACTCGAATTTCATGCATAGAGATTTCCTGATTCACTAATCTTTGAACTGTTTCCTGGAATTCCCTTGAAAGCCCTGGAAATTCTCGGGGATATTGCTTTTTTACCCTTTGGATTTCTGGAACATGCTTTTTCAAGTCATCGAAAGTTTTCGATGACCCAATAGCGGCTACAACACTTGAGACGCCTTCTTCTATCAAAAAATACTTGCGAGCTTGAATACGTTCCTTGTTTTTGGAGGACATGGAGGGATACTCCACAAGAAGCCTTTCGAGTTTTTCTATGTCATATCTTTTTAAAAATTCATCGCTAACGATTCGGTTATTCTGATCAGTGATAGCACTTTCTATTTTTTCCACAAGCTCTCGAGAAAGGGACATTTCTGTTTTTCGATTTTGTAAAATAGCTATAGCTCTTTCCGGGTCAGGCTCAGAATCTACTGCACTGATCCACCCCTTTACGAGTCTTGCATAATGGATTTCCAAAGATTTCTCAATTTTTTCCGTAAAATTGTCGGGAAAGGATCGGCTACTTTGAAGTCGACGCAATATCTGTATGGCTTCCTCCGCTTTTCGGCCATTCGCATCCTGAATCAACTTTTCCAGAAGCCTTGCCTGATGGATTTCCAAGGCTTTCCTCATTTCTACCAGAGATGCTTCGGAAAAACCTTCCTCCTTCTGGAGTTCTTCAAGAATCGCTATGGCATCTTCAGGGCTCTTACCATCTGCCTCCTTAAGCTTTTGACTCACAAACCGTTCGCGATGAAATTCCAAGGTCTTCTGCAACCCCTCCCTAAATTCCTTTGGAAGGGCCTCTTCGACCTGATGTTCCTGCAAACTGCGTATGGCATCTTCCGGCTCCATGAGGCTCGCTCTATAAACCCATCTTTCATACAAATCTCTCCATTTAGCTTCCTTTTTCTTCCCCAGAGCATCCTTTTCTTGGGCAAGATAGCTGCGAAGTTCTTCTGAGAGGCCGTGATACCGGGCAATATCCTCTAACTGTAAAGCAAAATCCTCCATGTCCTGAGGAGAAGCCGTTAACGAAAACGTAGTAACCCAATCTCGAATGAGGGTTTCCGTCCTCTGATGCAAGTTCTCTCTCCATTCTGGAGGGGTTTCTTTTTCAAGCTGAAGCAGTGCTTGAGCAGAGGCAAACATTTCTCCGGGTTGTTGATAGGGATCGAAACTCCCACTTACACTAAGAAAAAGCTTGCCCACCTCATAGTATGCCTCCACAGCCCGTACTTTTTCGTAGTGCTCAGGATTGATTCCGTAGAAATAAGAAGAATTTTCGAGATACGCACGCACCATTTCTGCAGCCTCTTTAAAAAGTTCCGGGTTCCCTTGAGGCACCGCATTCAGGTCTACGTCAAGATACGGCTCTAAAGCACTATAAGCATATTTCTCATATTTTTGGTAAAGCCCCCTTCGAAATTCCTCTGCATCAGGGCCTGGGGTCAAAAATTCCGGCAAAACCAAGTACGGGACTTTTATCCTTTCATAAAAACCGTCCAGTACTCCTATAGCCTTAGGGAATCGTTCCATCTGAATGTGTTGTTCAATCTCCCGCCTTGCAGTGTCCCATCTATTTTGGTCAAAAGTTCTTGCCAACCCTATAAGCCCCCCCCAGGCAAGAAGGCCTGCAAGCGCAGCTACAACCATTTTTTTACGAGTCCAAATACTGCAGCTCTTTTTGACCTCCTCAAGCATGCTTTCCATGGGTTCCAAAACGTTTTCGGGGTTGTATTCCTCCGGGGGTGAACTCGGATCAATCCACTTTCCAAGAGAAGTAACTTTCCAGGAGCGAACAAACTTTCCAGATTCCTTGGCCGCCTTTATAAGTGCCGGAATCCCCGCTTCAAGTTCCTCCAGGGAGACCTCCGGAGGAATGAGATCACATTTTGTGAAAAGAAAATATATGGGCACATCTTGACGCCAGCGCTTACCTTCGCGGTCTTTTCGAATGTACGAAATGGCTTCCCCAAAAACAATGTTATCCTTCAGGATTCTGTCTTTATGCTTTAAAGCATCCTCGGCAGAAACGAAAAAGAGGACACCATGCGCTTTTTGAAGATCTGGAAGTATATTCTCTTCCACCCACTGTTTTGAATCCTGGGTATGCCCTCCAGGGACATCGTAAAACTCTACATCCAGACCAAGGGGAGGTGATGCCTCAAAACTCAGATCTATCCGCTCCACAGTTCCTGTCACCACTGTGTGTTCCTGGAAAAGTTTCTTCATGATTTGTGCAATGGCATCCATGGATTGGCTCTTTTTCACAGAAATGGAACAGCATCCTCTTCCCAACTGGGTGGTTTGATAGAAATAGGATCCAAAAAAGATAGTCTTGCCTACTCCGTGGGCTCCCATTAAAGCAAGCTTGCATTTCTTACTCCTGAGCATGTAGAATCCCCTTCCCTCCATGGCACATTAAAAAATTTGCGATTTTACTTTGAGATAACAATAGCGGCGCATGAAAAACCATGACACTTCTCTAGCAGCGGTTCGCTCCTGTTTACACCACAAATACGAGAGATAAACGTCCCCTCAATTCTACATAGGCATTTCCTGATGATTCAAGGCATAGTGTCCGTTATCGAGTTCAGGAAATATTTCGCACCGTTCTTGAAAGCTCATATCCTTCGAGAGCTTCCAACAACAAGAGTGCTTAACTTTAATTCTAGCCACTCTACAAGAAAGAGAAGCCAAGAATCCCTCAGGGAAGCTGAGCAAGAATTTCTGAAAATTTGTCTTTGTACTCCATGTGACCTCCCACAATGGCGGAGACATTTTTGTCCACAATCTTGCTGTCAGAAACCTGAATCTCCCCCAGGCCGATGGGAGAGCTCAGCAAAGCATTAGCACCTTGGTATAGGAATCTCAACGTACTATCATTTTCAGAATAGCAGTTACATATTTTCCCCTTCACGGCCTTCGCAGCATCATTCCATCCCCTGGCATCTTTGCGGTCCACGGCTCCTCCCAACAAAAACACATCCTTTATCTGCGCAACACTTTTTGTAGAGAGGGAGGAAAGAAGATAGTAGATAACCCTTGCCCCAAGGGAATGCCCCATCAGGATGAAGCCTTCGGGATTGTTCGTCCTTGCTATCAAGTCCGCCAGGAGGATTCCGGTCATGGAGGACTTGACCATGGCAACATGCCAGGGATTTGAAAGTATCTGGGAAACTGTCTGCGCCCAGGTCAGGGGATTCAGCTTTTTGACAAAGGTTTTGCTCCCCTTCTTTGTAAGATTCAGCATAAAATTTTTAAATGCCGCACCGCCTGCCCCTTTTCCGATGAGGCTTCCCATCTCGTAAAGAGAGCTGGACTCCCAGGTGACACAGTAGTAGGGATTAGAAGGATATCTCGTTGAAACAGCACGTATCCAGTCATAGAAATCCTGATTTTTTTGGGAAAGAAAACCATTGATAAAAATCAACGATGGGCCATGCCCGTCCTTAATCTTTCGTATCTTAAAGTCTTTGATGTTTCCGAAATAGCTGTTGCTTACCACACCCCCCTGAACTCCTCCAAGAGCCCCCCCTATGGCGGTGAGAAAGGCAACTCCCCCAGCCATACCCCCAGGCCCCAAAGCGGCCAGGGAGGCGCTTGTCAAAGCAGCACCGCTAAGGGTGCTTATAGCTGTGCCGGTGCCTGCGGCTCCCAGCAAGCCCGTAGCTCCCAATGCAGAAGCAATGCCGGGAGCTGCCAAAAGTGCAACAGGAGCAAAGACAGCGGTACCCGCAACGATGCCCCCGGCTATCAAACCGCCTTTGGCGAGATTCCATCGGGCTCTCTTGAACAGGATTTCGTACTCCTCCAAGTCAGATAAGGACATATTAAGTTTTTCAAAATTTGCTATGGTTCCATCATGTTCCGCACAAAGCTCACTGGCCCACTGTTCCTTCAAGGAGCTGAAAAAACCCTCGCTTTGAAGTTCCCCAGGAATGAATGTGGCCATGTTTTTACAGTACCGGCATTGAACGGTGTAATTCCCACAGGAAGAACATCTGTATTCATTTCTTGATAGGTGATTTCTCTTCACCAGCTCATGCTCGGTTTTTTTATAGCACCACGAACACCAGTGATACTCACTTGAACGCATCTGTCCCTCCTATTTTTTGGTTAAATTTTTAAAAAAACACCCTGAGCGCAGGCCTGTTTTCTGATAAACGTAACAAAGGATGTTTCCACCAGGCTTCTTCTTCGATAACAACGACAGTTGGCTCTTAAGAATATACCATTTTCCCATAAAAATTTCTCAGAAACTTCCCTTTGGATGGGAAAAAAGAAATCATTTTTTGGGAGAGAGAAAGAAGAAGAGCAAGGGTAGAAGAAAGATAAAAGGCAGTTCGATGATTCCTGCGGAACAGCCTCCACCGCTGAGGAGGTTTTCTAGGGGGTCCGGGCTGGAGGTTGGGCGGGGGGTGTTTGTGGGGGTGGGGGTTGGAGTTTGGGTGGGGGTTACGGGAGAGGCTTTTTGTACGGCGCTCAGGATGGCTCCGGTGGCGCAGTAGTCTGCAAGCTCCGGTACCGGGGTGGCCTGATTTTCGAGCCATCTTTTTACGTCTTCTGCGGGGAGGGCGGGGTTTTGCGACCAGAGGAGCATGGCTACTCCCAGGGTGAGGGGGGTGGCCATGGAGGTGCCGCTCAGGGGGACATAGCTTTCACGGAGGTTTTTGGCAAATTCCGGCACGGGGCCGTAGATGTTTACCCCCGGGGCTAAGATGTCCACGGCAGGGCCGTAGTTGGAGAAGTAGGCCAGGCTGTGGGAGGAGGCGGAGCAGGCTCCCACGACTATGGTGTTGGGGACGTTGTAGTTTGCGGGGTATACGGCGTTGCCGGGGAGGCTTATGTTGGTGCTGGCGTTTCCTGCGGCGATCACGATGAGGATCCCCGCCTGGGCGACTTTTTGAAGCCCCTGCTCCATGGCGGGGTTGTGCTCTTCTTCTCCGGGGTGGGTTCCCAGGGAGAGGTTGATTGCCCGGATGTTGACGCCTTGGCTTTTCATCTCCAGAACATAGTTCAGAGCCCGAAGGATGTCTGCATCCGAGGCGGTGGCGGTACCGTTATCATCCATGAAGACCCGGATCCCCATGATCTTTACGTTGGGGGCTATCCCCGCTATGCCTATGCCGTTTATGGGAGAGGCGATGGTGCCTGCCACGTGGGTTCCATGTCCCTGGCCGGAGAAGAGGGTGTCTGCGGGGTCTCCCGTGGCGATGGCTCCTTCTTCCAGAAAACAGGCTCCGTAGGAGTCGTCTATGATACCGTTGCCATCGTCATCTATGCGGTTATCCGGTATTTCCCGGGGGTTTGTCCAGAGGTTTTCCCGAAGGTCTTCATGGGTGTAGTCTATCCCCGTGTCGATGACCACCACCACAAAGCTTTGGTCTCCCCGGGTTATGTCCCAGGCTTCTTCGGCGGAGATCATCTGGAGGTAGGGGCGCTGGTTCGGGTAGTAGGGTTCCGAGGGGGTGTAGAAGAGGTGGTTCCTGTTCGGGGTGGCTATGCTTCGTACTCCCGGCAGGGCGGCGAGAGTCTGAGGATCTTCTTCGCTGCGAAGGATGCCAAGGCCGAGGTGCGGAAGGGGGATAAAGCTGTTGCCCCCTCCCGGGAGAAGGAGGTGGGATCTCTGCTCAAGCTGGAGGCAGTAGACTCCTGCATGGAGAGGGGCAGAGAGGAGAAGCATCCCCAGGAGGGCTTGCAGGAGAGGGTATAGAATTTTCTTTGTGGTTCTCCCTGTGCCTTTTTTCGTGACCTTCTTTGGTCTTCTTGTCATGCTTGCGGGCCTCTTCTTTCTTCCGGGGGAAGGCTGCAGGATCTTCCCGTTTACGGCAGGCACCGGAGGATGATCACGAGGCATGATGCCCCATGGCTTTTAAGGATACACCATGGTTATGCAAATAGACTTCACATTTGTTGGGGCTTTTTGAGGTTTTTCCGAAGCTCTTCAAGCTCCTCCGGGGTGATCTGGGTGTAGAAAAGGATCTTCTCTTGGGACTCCCCCGCCTGGAGCATTCTCCGGGCCATATGGAGTTCTTTCTTTTTCATGCCCTTCTCCTCGCCCTTCTTTACGCCTTTTCGTTCCATCAGGCNNNNGATGATCGTCGTTGATGTGCATAATCCCCTCGATAAACCAGAGGAGCCCTGCCTTCTCCTCGTGGCTCCATCAAGATATGTTCTGCCTTTCAAAGATATGATCTCACAAAAGGCAGACATGTTAACTTGGATTCCCGCCTAATCCTAACGAGGGAGCCGGGGAAGCCACCGAAAACCCAGTAACAATCGCTCTTTGGAAATTTTTTTCATTACCCAACACCTCGTTATGTGTGGCCGGGAATCCAGGATGTTAAGATCGGAAGAGGAATCAGGAAATTCGTGACAAGCAGAATACAGAATATGGGAACTTGGCTGACAAACACCGGATGAAAGTCTGCCTGTTCAAGCCCACGGGCCGGGAGCTATCCAGTTTACGAAAATTGACCTTCCAGAAGCAAGGCCCCTGATGATAGGCGACAAAAAGCTGTCTACTGAAGCTACGATTTCCCTGAAAGAAACCGGAACGTGATTCTCCCCAAGTCTTTTCCTGAACGCCGCCCACTGAGTTTGCTTGGCTTCGATAAAGAAATCCGTGAATGCCTCTATTTCCAGAGGCATTTCCGTGTTGCGGCGTTCAAAAGTCAGACGAAGGGCTTCAAGCAGTTGTGTACCATCAAAATTAAACTGCCTGGACAGCAACCAGATGTCATAGAAGTCCTTCATCCGGCTGTTGAGTGTCCCCAGCTTGACCATTGCTTCAAGTTTTTCCGCAATAGAGCTTTCACGACTATAACAGAACAACCTGGGCGCCGGGAAATTGAGCATAGTTGGAAATTCTGATTTTTCAGGCTCTGGATAAACCGCATCTCCAAAGCCGATGTCAATCTGCATAGTAATTTTTGCCGTTCCTAATGCGCCCAAGAATCGAACCCTGATCCCTTCGTAATCAGCATCTTCGGTAATCCGCTCAGTCTGAATAGAATCAGGATCGAAAGCAAGTCCATCGTTTTCGACATTCACAGTCAAAATATCTTGAATCTGTGCGACCATGCGGGCTTCCTCGTTACTTGTTTTTCCCAGCATATCAATGTCCATGGTGGGACGAACCTCCGGTGATCCCCAGACCCTCAACATGAGGGCTCCTTTGAGAATGAATTGATCGGCATAAACCGACTGGGATAGCCGGTAGAGGAATCTCTCCATGGCGTAGTATTGGAGCAACTCGTTAAATGGCCTCTGGTCACTCCTGGCACGATTAAGAAGGCGTTGCCGAATGGAGGCAGACATGTTTTTAGGAGAGGTCATAGAGTCGCCTCCAGATAGGGTTGCATAACTCTTGCGACCCGGCAAATCCTGGCATATCGAAGCAGTTCGCTGGGACGAAACTTCTTTCGCACCCTGTAGAGTTTCAGTGCTTCCAGCACCACGTCCATTCCAATTTTGTTACGGAATTTAAAGCAGTCCGCCAGAGTTTTTTCAGGGCTGTAAACCTTAAGGGCTACTCCATCAATCGAATGTTCTTCAATACCTGAGGTATATGCCTCATTTGAGAATCTGTGGGCTTGGATGGGAGGATGGTCGAGGGAAGGTATCCGAGAGTCTCTTGAAACTGCCACGGAAACAGTATGCGGAATCTGGGTTGTGATTTCATGGTAGGCCAGTGCAGAGACAAGACAGATGATGGCGTTTGGAAAGCGAAGGCTGACCGTCACCAGATCGGGATTGCTGATCGGAGGCAGATTCACCAGCCGATAGACACCTCTGCTCACTGGCTCAATGACGCCCTTATCCCTGAGCGAATACAACATGTAGCGCGTGATGCCCTGCTTTATAGCCTCGCTCATTCGAAGCTGACCACCGTGCTTACGGAAAATTTCTTCGGGTTGTTCTTTCATTGCAACCTCCAGACAAAATGTTTCCAGTTATTTATAAGTGGCAATAGTATGTCTGGAATCGACCAGAAAAGCAAGGGGAATTTGCCTGCGCAAAAAACGGTGCAGCACTCTGGAGAGCTTCTATCCCCTGGATGGGAAAAAAGAAATCATTTTTTGGAAAGGAGGTAGAAGAGGTGGTTCCTGTTCGGGGTGGCTATGCTTCGGACTCCCGGAAGGGCGGCGAGAGTCTGAGGATCTTCTTCGCTGCGAAGGATACCGAGGCCGAGATGCGGAAGGGGGATAAAGCTGTTGCCCCCTCCCTGGAGAAGGAGGTGGGATCTCTGCTCAAGCTGAAGGCAGTAGACTTCTGCATGGAGAGGGGTAGAGAGGAGGAGCATTCCCAGGAGGGCCTGCAGAGAAAATCTCGCAAACTTTTCAGCATGATTTCTCGTCATTCCGGATCTTGCCCCAGCTTTTGGAAGGATCCTAACTTGCTGCGAGCCTGTTCCAGATGCTGTTCCGTTATATGAGAAGCTACTTCGTTGTAGACAAAACAAAGTACCGCGAGATCATCCGCATACCCCACTATGGGGATTATATCGGGGACAACATCCAGGGGAAGGATAAGGTACCCCAGCCCGGCAAGAATGGCCGCTTTAGCCTTGAAGGGAACAGAGGGATCTTTCATGCAGTAGTAGAGAGCCAGAGCTTTTTCAAGGAGCTCTCTCCCCACACCCTCCAACGTTCCGAGCTTGTTCCAGAAAGACGTGTCATCATAGTGCGCCGCATAATGATCCTGATTTTCTGAAACCTTACGCATAATAATTTCCTCATCTTTTTTCTGCAACACTACCCCCTCCTTCTGTGTTTCATGATTTTATGAGGCCTTCTCCTGGTAAAAATACGAACTCAGATTTTTTCTCTCTCAAGGCCGCAGCCTTTCGATACATCCGCTCTTTTCCTCATGCCTGCAGCCTTGGGGTATCTCCACAAAGGACGTAGCAGAGCGATGCGACTGCGCAGTGCCCCAGGACGAAGAGTCAAGGAGGAAAAGAGCGGAAAGAGCGAAGAAAAAATCAGGAAAGAGGATCGTTGGATTTTTTGGTTCCTCCATTTCCCGTGCCATTCCCCGAGAGATTCGTGAAGGAAGAGGGGAGAGAAGCTTTCTCCTTCTTCAAGGGAGGTTTTTCTGTATCCTCGCGGGATTTCTCCGACACAGGATGTATCTCCTGCGACATGGCTTCGGAGAAGCTGAAAGAACCCTTTTTGCCTCCCCTCGTCAGGCTTCCCCTCTCTCTTCCAACGCCCTCACTGGCAGCATCTCTGGAGGAAGATTCCGGGATCTCCCCATAAAAGCGCTCGGTTTCACCGGTTTTTTTGTTCAGGATTTCTGCAAACTCCTTCTGTAGCGAGATAACCGCATCCCACTGAGGAATAATCCACGCAGCCAAGACGCCCTCCTGCAGAGGGGCCTTTTCGATACGGGCATCTCCCCGAAGAGTCTGCCGGGAAAAATTAAGCGTAACCACTTCGAAAAGATCTTTGTTTTCGATGCGTATTTTCGTTTTATCCGGAGAATAGACCACGCTGAAGGGGGCAAATATGCGGTCTTCCATCTCCCCTTCCTTCCCCTCCTCCTCCTCCTGAGGGGTTACTGTATAGAGACGTATCCTCTCAGAAGCATCAGGAGGATTTACAAATTCTGCAAGAGTCTGGTTGCCGAGATTAGCCTCCTGGCGAAGAGAAAAAACCCTTTCCCGCCGCTTGCCGGCCTCCATGAGGAAACGATCACGCTCTTCCGGGATGCGCTCTCTGCGGGCTCTTCCTTCAAGGTAGGAGGCGAAGTTTTCGAGTCCCCGGATATGGCGCTCCCGGGCAAAGGCTCTCTCATGCTCATAGAAAAGCTCTTTTCTAAGGCCCTTGTCGTAGAATTCCAGAATTTCCACGTGCCGGGAGACCCGTTCTAACGCTCCTCCCAAAGATTGAGCGGAGATGTTGGGATATCTTCGGTGTCCGTCTTTCCAGGGGTTAAGGAGCTGCTGCTCCAAATATTCCGCCACCATATCACGGTCATTGTTCGTTCCATTGAAACCTCCGGGAAAGCGAAGCATCTCTGTGCAGAAGGCCTCAAAGAGAACTTCCTGTACGCCATCCAGGCTCTGGAGCGTAAAGGTTATATCTCCAAAAACCTCCTGGAACTCCTCTCCTCCTCTTCGAGAGTAGGTGAGAGAGCGAAGAAGATTAAGTGCCCGCCCCCATTCTCCCCGAGAGACCATCTGGCGCATGGTTACTGCTGTTCCGTCGACTACGATCCCCGGCTGATTTGCTTCGAGAGCGTCAAACATGAGGCGCTCCGCTCCTTCATCCCGGGGGTGTTCGTGGAGACAGTCCGCCGCAAGGGCTAATTCCCCCTCTGCCCGAGCAGCTTCAAAGAGAACGGAGACGATTTCTGAGGAGAGTTCTCCGGGATTACCGTGACCATGCTCTCGCCACTGGGAGAGCATTTCTCCGCTATTCCGATATTTCCAGAGCCAGGGGAGGTTCGCAGGATAGCTCTCAAGCCCCGCCTTGATGCGGTAGTATTCTTCGGTACCGGTATTTCCTCCCTGCTCCCAGAGTTTTGCGGCAAGTTCGAGTTTCCCCGCCCGTTTTGCCAGAACCCCCCGAGAAGTAAAGCTTATGTCCCCATATCCATGAAAGACAAGTTTTTCGAAGAGATTCGAAGCGGCCCGCCAGACGGAATATTCCTGCTGCTGCTCCTTGAGGGCACAGAGATGCTGCGCCAGGTGGCTGAGCACCTCCCGCCATGTGTCATCTCCGAGAATCTTATCTACCCAGCTCGGTTCTTCTGCGGCTTCGTTGAGATATCGGGGAAATGTTCCAAGGGTTCCCTTCTGTCCGGGCTGGGTCATCATATCCGCTCCGCGAAGCTCCAGCTCTTTTCCATCAAAGGTGTGGCGAACCCCAAGATCCCGGAGAACTTTATAATTTTTCCCTCGCCAATAGCAGCGGAAAGCCTCTTCGAGTTTGCCTATTTTTTCGTAAAAATCACCCGCCGCGGTAAAGTCACGCTCATACTCAGATGCCAGGGCTCGGCAGAGAAGAGCTTTCTCTTCATCCGGCACATTCCGGTACGCCAAAGCTGCCTGACGCATGCTGTAGGGATCTCTATCCTGTCGCCCCTGTTCTTCGTATTCTGCCGCCTGTTCTGCGGGATTTCGCCGGAGTCCCTTTTCGTCGCTTTTGATATCTCCCGCAAGGGGTGCGCAGATGTGATTTCCCCAGGCTGGCTCCTTTTTGGTAAGCTCCAGCATGACATCAAGAAGCTCCTGGGATGTGGCAAATTTCCAAAATTCCTGCCACGCTTTCTTCGTATCTACGATGTAGACCCTTTTTTTGGATCGGCTTGCAGCGACGTAAAGCCGGTTAAGAAAATACTCGAAAGGGAGCCGCTCTTCCGACTCCTGGAACCTTTCGAGATCTTTGCTCATAAGTTCTTGAAGCCTTTTTTCAAATCCCTGGGGGAATTTTTCTCCAAACCGGTAAAGCACCACATCAGGAAATTCAAGCCCCTTAGCCCGAACGGGGCTAAAGACATTACGGAAAACATTGTCTTCTCTTTCCGTATGTTGAAGGATGGGATCCTCCTGGGCAAAGAGAGTCTCCTCCCCCTCTTCACAGTTGATAATTTTCACAAGATCAGGGCGCTCCTTAAGCCATTGTGCCACATCTGGATCATCAATATCGTACCAAAGAGGATTTTCCTTGCCTTCAGGCCACCAGGCTTCCTGAGGATTAGTGTTGCGCAGGCCCAAAAGGGTGGTTCGAAAGAGGGATATAAGATTGCCGAAGTAGACCGTCCCCTGGTTGGAGCGGTAGTTGTAGTTGAGTTCCTTATAGTTCGGCTTTACGGTCTCTTTGCGCTGCTGTTTTTCCACGAGGGAAGAGAATTTTTCGTGAAAATCCGCCTGAAGGGCCTCCCAGCGGAATCCCGTGGGGTTCAGGGTCTGCAGAGGATCCCCTGCAAAGACGAAGGGCACCCGGCGCAACTCTTCCGGAAGAATTCTCTTATGGGAAAATCTAGAGAGCTGCACCACCACCTCAAGTTCAAGAGATGTAAAATCCTGGGCCTCATCGCAGAAGATCGCCGCATACCTGTCCTTTGATGCGAGGTAGCCGCCGTAAAGAACCTCTGCGGCCAGATCCTGATCATCCCAGAGGGAACCCTCTTTCTCCAGACTGGTACGCCCTTTGTACCAGGATTCCCAGACATGCTCCCATACCTCTCGATAGGTGTTCATGCTTATGGAGCGAGATTTTTGCGGGAGCATCTCGAACTGCTCTGGGGAGAAGTATTCTTCCAGGGAGGGGCGCCGCCCCTTAATGTAGGTTCGGATAGTGTGCCAGGAGAGTTCCGGCCCCACCTTGAGGGCTTTGGGGTGCCGAACTTCTCTGTTCCACAAGGTGCGGAAGGAGGCGTAATCCACCAGCTTCTCTTCAGAAAAAGAGGAGAGCCGTTCTTCAGGAAGAGCCGCAAGAAGAAAGTGCCGGAATACCGCAAAGCTTCTGGCAAGGGATTCCTCCAAGGGAGAGGAACTGTCTTGAGATTCCTGGGAAGAACGCCGCATGAGGTTGTCTACTCTGGTGGTGAGGAGTCTGCTAATCCGTTTTCTAGCGTAGGAGAGGAGGTTTTCGCTGCAAGTCATGTAGAGAGGGAGAAGAGAGGGGGAATCCTGCTGTATGGCTTTGCCGAGATAGTCTGACATAAGATACTGAAGCATGGTGGATTTGCCGCTTCCGGCCCTTCCGTTGATGAAGAGAGGATAGGATTCCTCCTCTTTTTCGGCGGCGTGAATGTTCTGGAGCAGTTGAGCCTCCTCGGGCGAGAGAGCCAGGTTTGCTTCTTCATCCTTCTCAATTTCGAGCCAGATATCCACGTCTGTGGCGGCGTAAGCTGGATAGGCTCGTTTGGCATGCTGCTGGAATCCGTGCTCGGGAGATTTCTGCGAAAATATTTTTTGAGCAAAATATGCCTTGCGCTCCTCTAGAGCTGCTTCGTTCTGGAAATTGAAAGGCTCCAGAAGAAGGATTTTTCCGGGAGATCGTGCAAATAAAATCCCTCGACCACCTTGATTATCTCGGGAAACCCAGAAAATCTTTCCGTCTTTCTCTGCCTTTTCCTCTTCCCCATCCGGGGAAATTTCCTCTGGATGAGGCCCCATAAGAATTTTATTCTCAAGGATTTCCCTATAAGTTACAAGGAAATCTCTCTCTCGTTTAGAGGCGTCTATCCACTCCTGGGTCTCGAGTACCACCAGGTCGTCATCCAAAGCGTGATGCTCCCCGCACCACCCGGAGTAAAGCCAGGTCTCTTCTTCGGAGGATAGCTTTGGGAGAAGAACGTCTTCCTTCTGGGATTTTCGTTCTTGAAGCATTTTTTCCAGAGTTTTCTTCTCAGGAACGGCGCAAAAAGCCTCCCATTCTTCAAGACATTCAAAGGAAAGGGTTCTCTCATACTCCATGTCACTGCGTAAGAGAAAACGGGAAAAAATGAGGAGCCTGTCCTCTCCTGAAGGATAGGAATAGGCAAAAAGACGATAATGACGACCAATTCTTTTTTTCCAGAAGATACCTCTGGAGACAGAGTCAAAGAGACCGTCAAATTCCTGATCACGCTGAATTTTTCTCGCCAGTTCTTCCAGGGCATCCTGACGTCCATATTCCCGAGCCGCCTGCTTACATTGTTCTGAAAGAAAAACATAAAGCATTGGTGTGTACCTCCCCCACAAAGATTAGATGAATAGAGAAAGAGCCCTTCGACCTCTAACCATACATCAAGTTTCATATGCGACAAACAATAAATCAATTAAATTTCCTATTGCACCCCCTCCCTTGAGATAGCCTGAGGGGTCGCATGATGTTTCAACGAAATGCTCTCTTCATGCGAGTCTTTTTGACTGCTCTGAGGAACTCTATTTCCAGGGATTCCTGCACATACTTCAAGAATCTCGTTGTCTCCCAATACATCTCTTCGGGCACATTGCGGTAGAAACTCATTCTTAGATATAAACTGCAGATGCAACAAGAACAAGATGACCTACGAAGATATAGATCGTGAAGTAAGCTGCCATAAAAGCACTATAAGCAGGGAGTTCTCCCGTAACGGTGGCCCCTACAAATAGGGCGGAATCGGTGCTCAAAGGCGCTACGAGGAGTGCCGCACCCGGTCACACCGTCTGTCCAAGCTTTCGGTTTCGGCGGAGATCAAAGAGCGTGTCGAGGAGTACCTGCAACGTTTCTGGTCTCCAGAGCAGATAGCCCACCGGAAGGACATTTATGTAAAGCGGATCCCGGTCAAAAAAGCTGGGCAGGAGCAACAGGGGAAAATTTCGCAATTTCCCTTTCAGTCCCCACCCCCTCGCTGGAATTGAGAGGGTGAGGGAAACAGAAACTAATGAACCTTATTTATGTCATATTTTTTAATAATCTCAAGGAAGGTTATCCCTACGCTTTTTTCCAGGTATTCTACAAACTTATCCGTCTCCTGTTCCATCTCCTTGGGCACGGAAGAGGAGAACAGCCCTCCGGTTTTATCGCTGCAATGCTTTTGCACTGTTTGTTGCATAATAGAAA
>NPIG01001062.1_pt1 | contig 15860 bp, 9 predicted proteins | sample 8637441 | NCBI WGS metagenome assembly NPIG01 (sample SAMN07420675, study PRJNA396082) | bioreactor metagenome | isolation source: sample BR6 brine-fed electro-methanogenic bioreactor BR | place: Japan: Kochi | collected 2016-06-14 | reverse complement strand
TCCGGAATGCCGAGGTCGGCGACATTGCGCCCGTTGGCGAAGTTGGGATAGGGCGCGGTGAAGCTGGCGTCGTTTTCGCCTGTGGTAAGCGGGGTGAGGTAGACGGGCGTCCAGGCGACGGGCGGCTCGAGCCGCTGCGAGCCTGCGGCCAGCACCCGCCAGTTGACGAGTTCGTCGAACTGGTCGGCGGGGGTGTTGAGTGTGACGCCGCCGTCATCGAAGGGAATGGGGCGAATCGGGGTGAACCTGGCCTGTCCCACGGACAAAACGATGTTGTCGAGGGCCACGGAGGCGAGGCTGGCGTCGCGGATGTTGGGCGCGTCGGGGTCGGTTTCGTCCTGGCCGATGAGCACGCCGCGCACGGCCGTGGGCTGGCGCAGGGGCGGGTAGTAGCCGCCGGAGGCACCCGCATTGGCGGGGTTCTGCACGCCGATGTTGAGGTGCGACCTGTCGTAGAGGAACGTGGTCAAGACATTGGGGGTGTAGTCAGCCACGTTTGCCATGACATGGTGGAACACGGGCTGCGCGAGGGGAATGAGGTCTGCGGCGCTGCCGAGGCTGCCATCACGCTGCACGGCAAGCGCGAAATCCGAGTCGAGGTTGTAGACCGGCAGGTCCAGCGCACGAATAGTGAACGATTCTTCCGCGATGAACTGGGTGTTGGGCCGTTCCGGATTGGGGATTGTGAGTTGCGGGTTGGCTGGATACTCCAGTGCGGCCAGGTCGTCGGGATTCTCGGCAAGGCGCTGGGCGAAGTTCATGCGCAGGGGGCTGGCGAAAACACAGTGCCGGAACAGGCGCTCATTATTAAGCAACCCGGCATAGATGATATCGCTTGCGAGGTCGGCGACGGCGAGGTCAGCGAAGCGCGGGCGCCGGTANNGTAGTCAAAACTCGGGCGGAGCACGAAATCGCTGAAGAGGGCCGGGTTGACAGCGCCCTCATAGAAGGTAATGCTCTCGGCCCAGTCGTCGTAGTTGCCGTCGGTGGCCTCCCACCGGTGGCGGGTGCCGAAACGGTCGCCGCTTTCGAGGGGGTGCTTGCGCTCGAGGGACCGGTAGAAGTCGAGGGCCATGCTGTTCTGCGGCCACCAGGTGGCGTAAGCCGGTTCCAGCGAGATCATTTCATTGAGCAGCGGGTCGGCATTCGGGTCGGCTTCCAGGTTGCCGTTCTTGTCCTCGAAGTAGCGCACCTGCACCATGTCGTCGACGGCTCGGTTGATGACGTCGTTTTCGGTGTAGGTGACGCGGTCGGCGACGGGCGGGGAATCGGCGCCCGCGGCGCCCGCGTAGAGTGTGACGATGACGCAGTCGCCGGGATTCCAGCGCCGCTGCACGAAGGCTTTCCAGTCCGGCGGGTCGAGGTCGGAGCCGACATAGAGGCCGTCGGCGTTGATGTTCGCGGTGTCCGCCACGCGGTCACCGATGCTCCAGAAGGCGGGGTCGCCGTCGATGTTGCTGGCGCCGGGGTCGACCGGCAGGCCTTGGTCGATTTCGGCGGGGGTGGCGCCGGCGGCCCAGTCGTCGTAGTAGCGCCGGTCACGGCAGAAGACATTGGGCATGACGCCGGCCTCGAAGGAACCGGGCATGGTGGGCCCGTTGAGGTAGCCGAGGCGGCCCTCGTCGATGCCCTCGCCGATTTCGTCCACATAGCCGTCGAGGTCGTTGTCGACGAGGTCCGTCTCGAGCGGCCCGCGCACGTAGCCGCTTCCGGGGTCGTAGCCGCTGTCGCCGTCGTTGTCGATGCCGTCGTGCTCGGGATAGTTGGGCAGCACGCCGCCGTTGAGCACGAGCCGGGCGAGATAGACCAGGTTGTCCGGTATACCTGGCGCACCAATCAACTCACTGGCGGAGACCGAACCGGCCACGGGCTCAGAGTAACCTCCCGGCGGCTCCAACTGCACGATGCGGTCCCAGGGGCTGTCTCCGGCGGCGCTTTCCGGGGAGGATGCGCGTTCACTTTCGAGGACGGCGCGGTCGGTGTCGGTGATGGCCGCCCCGAAAATGGCCGCGTAGGAACTGACACCGTCGCCGTCGGTATCGACATAGTCCGAAAAGTCGTTTGCCACGGTCGCCGGGTCATCCGGAAGGCGTTCGAAAACACTGCCTGTGAGGTCGCCCAGTTCTGGATTCTCGAAAGGCGCGCCGGGGCCGAGTAGCGGGGGCGAGACATCGGCCAGGGGCGGCGCGCTCACATTGACGAGGTCGGCGCCCGCCTCCACGGTGGGCGTGCCGCCGGGCACACCGCCGCGGGCGAGCCCGATTCCGTTCGCATTGATGAACTTGTACACGTCGCCCGGCACCGGGGACATGGGCTGATACTCGTCGTACTTGTCGAAACCGAGCAGGAGTTGGCCCTGAGGCGCGATCTGCGTGCCCTCGGGAATCTCCCACGTGGACTTGTAGGGGTCTGCGAGGGCGCTCACGGCGTCGGGGATGCCCACCTCGAGTTGCCAGCCGGAAAGGTCCACCCATTCGTCGGAGGTGTTGGCGAGTTCTATCCACTCATGGTCCGGTTCCTGGCTGAAATCGAGCGCGTCGACGGCAAGTTGATAGGGCGGCGTCGCCGCGTCACCGTCATGGTCAGTTCCGGCAATAGGCGTCCAGAAGGCAATGCACAGTGCGAAACCGGGGCCGGGGACATAGACCGTGTGCGTGAGCTGTGGCGTGGGAACGCCCGGAATGAAGAAGCCATTGAGGTCGCCGTACAGAACCGGCGGTTGGGGATAGACGGGCTCGGTACTGTCGTAGATGAACGCGGCCGGGTCGTAGGGAAAGAAATAGCCCTCCGCCAGGTCGGTGCCGATGTTGGCATGGCGGTCTTCCGGCGTGCCGTCGATGAATACCATTCCTTCGGGCAGGCCGTTTCCGCCCTGGCTGAAGGGCCCGGTGCCAATGAGGGCATTGGGCACCTGGACCCAGTTGGGTCCGAAGAAATCGGCGGGATTTGGCGGTTGCGGCGCCGTGTTGATGGAGGCCAGCGCCGTGGCCTCGACATCGGCGGCGATATCCTGCGGGGGCAACTGGACGCCGGAATCGTCGATGTACTTGATGCTGTACCACAGGTTGCTGAGGTCGCCGCCGGCATCAATGAGGCCGGCCGCGTCCGGGATGCGGGCAGTGAGATAGTAGTAGCCGCTTGGCATACCGGAGACGAAAGCGCCGGCGTTTGTGAGCGGCACCGCGACGGGCCCGGCCTGGCCGTATCCTGCGGCCGCCACGGGGTCGCGCACTTCGAACTGGACAATGTCGGGAATGAACGAGATGAAGACGAGGTCATTATCCCTGACTCGGCGGAACGCCTGTCCTCCAACCAGCGCCGTTGTCGCGCCGAGAATGGGGCCACCTTCGAAACGCCAGTTTCCAGCCAGGTCGAGCCAACCCGAAGCGTCGAGCGTCTCCAACGGGTCACCAAAGGCGAGTTCTGGTGTACGCCGGTCGATGTAGAAGACGGGCATGCCGACAACGGGGGACGGAGTGAGGTTGATGAGGTTGTAGTAGGCTGCGGGGTCGTTGTTGGCGATGTCGTCGAGGACGGGCTGCGTGAGCAGAGTGGGGTCGATGGTGCCGGGATTGCCGTCCAGGTCTATGTGCGTGACGGCCTCGGCCTCTACGCGCCGGACGGGGCGTACCATGAGTTCATTGATACGAATGGCCTCGCGTCCGGCGGCGGTGTAGCTGATGTGCCTGCGCTCCGCCAAACCGGTGAACCCGACGGCGAGTCTTTCCCACCAGTCGTCGATGGACTGGAGTACCTTGTCCTTGATTTCGAGGGTGCTGTAGAGGTACTCCTCGATTTCCTCGAGCGGCATGAGCGCGGCGGGTTCGATGGCCTCGCGCGCGTTGAGTTCGGTGGGCCAGTGGTCGTAGTTGAGCCGCTCGGCCTGTGGAGTGACGAGGTCGACCTTTTCGGTGGTGACGACGGTCCGGGCGTGGTCGGTGTCGGTGAAGTCGGTGGCGTTGGCGGCCATTTCGAGGGCCTGCAACTGGGGGTCGGCCGGGAAGGGCTGGGCGACGCGCAGCGCGGGGGGCAGCGCGCTGTTGACATTGGTCGGGGCGGGCTCGCCGACGGGGTTGGCGGGGAGCCCGGCGCGGACGTGCATGATGCCGCGGGAAACGCCGAGGGGCGCTTCGAGGTGGACGTTTGCCTGGCGCAGCCCCATGGCGTATCCGTTGGTGTTGTGCCAGGGGTAGACGGCGCCGGAGGAGGCGTCGAGCGGGTCGCGCTTGCCGACGAGCCTGTCGGTTCTGAACCCGACGGAGGTGGGGTCGAGCCGCTCGGTGACGGGGGTGAAGTCTTCGAGAATCATCATCTGCGCCGCGATTTGCTGGGCGGTGGCGAGGTTGTAGTCGAGCTTGCTGAAGGCGCGGACGCCGTCGCCGGCGTCGAGGAAGTCGGCGTTCCGGTCGGTGCTGTGGACGGTGAGCAGGTTGCGGGTGGCATCGAGGGCGGCGTTGCCGACCTGGTAGGCGAGGGTGAGCTGGGGAAAGTCCTGCAACTGGCGGTCGCCGAGTTCGCCGAACTCATTGACGACGCCGTCGTCGTCGTTGTCGATTTCGTCGGCGCCGAAGCGGCCTTCGGCGATGAGGTTGCGCATGGGCCGGAATCCGCGCAGTTCGCCGGGCTCGTCGATACCCTCGAGGAGGCCGAGCCTGTTGTACCATCTGGCGAAGTACTGGAGTTCCTCCTCGACTTCGTCCCGGAGGAATGCGGGCACATCGGCGAGGAGGATGGCGCCGGTGGCGACCTGGTCGGCCCAGAGGCTGAGTTCGGGCACGTAGAGGCCGTTGTCCGCGACGCCGTCGCCGTCGTCGTCGTGGAAGTTGAGTGTGAGGCTGAGCGCGTTTGCGTTGTCGTCGACGCGTCCATAGCCGGGGAAAGAGACATCGTCGAAGTAGCCGCTGAGCCGGGCGTTGCGGTCGGCGTGGTCGGCGCCGGTCGAGCCGAGGTGGGTGTCCGCGCCGGTGACGGGAAGCACGACGCCGTCGGGCGAGCCGGTGAGGAGTCCCCAGAGCGTGGAACTCTTGGCGACGCCCATGCTGGAGATGGGCAGGATGCGTGTTTCGTATTCGTGGGGCGTGGCGCCGCTTCCGAGGGCGCGCATGATGTTGCCGGGATTGTCGGGGTTCGCGATGTGCGCGCCGGCGACGTTCATGTTGACCTTGGAGGCCTCGTCGTTGATGAGGATGGCGGCGCGTCCGACGAGGTCGCAGGCGGGCTCACCGCTGCTGGAGATGCGTATTTTGTCGGCGAGCGAGCTGTAGGTGAAGGTTTCGAGGTTGCCGGTGAGCGGGTTGGTGTAGGTGCCGAAGCGCGGGTCGAAGCGGAGGTTGCCGGCCCCGAGCACGGCGGGGATGTTGATTTCGGAGTAGGCGCGCGCGCGGGGGGTCGCGTAGAGGTCTTCGTCGCCGGGGGCCCAGTTGCCGGGCTGCTGCCACTGGTCGGTGTAGTAGGGGTCGCCGAGGGCGATGCTGGAGTTGTTCTTGTCGGGGTCAAGAATGGCCTCGGCCCCGGCTTCGGTGAAGTCAAAATCGTTGAGCACGAATGGGGGGCCGGGTTCGGTGTTGGGCCCGACGTAGGCGTAGGCGTAGAAGTCGTTGACGATGAGGTCGTAGTCATTGTCGATGGCGTCGACGTCGGCGTCGGTGAGAAGAACGCCGGCGCCGCCCACCTGCACGCGGATTTCATTGGGCAGGATGACATAGAGCTTCTGTGGCAGGCCGAGTTCGTTGGGCACGCTGTCGCCGGTGACGCCGTCGGCGTTGAAGTCGACGGGGATGCGGAGCCCGGGCAGGGGCGCGGTGAGGAAGTACTTCTGCTCGTCGGGCTCGTCGGCCGCACCGTCGCCGTCGTTGTCGAGGCCGTCCTCGCCGCCCCAGTAGACGAACACGCCGGCCTCGATGGCCTCGTCGGGGTCGTTTTCGGCGACGCCCTCCTGGTCGACGATCAAGTTGCCGCCGGCGTCGCGCAGGTAGTCGGCCTGCCCGTCATTGTCCTCGTCGCGGCTGTTGTTCTGCTGTTCGTCGACCATGCCGTCGAGGTCGTTGTCGGCGTTGTCGGCGGGGTAGAAGCGGTCGGCGGGTATGGGCACCCACATGGAGTCGGCGAGGCCGTCGCGGTCATTGTCGACGTCTGCCCAGAGCGCGACCTGCTCGGCGGGGTACTGGAGGCCGCCGTCGCCGCCGAGAGAGGGCACGAACTCATTGTCGGGGAGGGCGCTCTGGAAGGGCGCGTATCCCGCGGGCTGCCTGACGGTTTTTCCGTAGACGGCGGAGGTGACGAAGGGGTAGTTCTGGATGTCGTTCGCGGTGCCGTTGAAATAGGCGAACCGCACGGGGAGCCCGGCGCCCGAGAGGAGGTTGTTCAAAGTGTTGACGGTGAGGACGCGGGTGTCCGGATTCTGTGCGAGGAGGTCGTTGCCGCTTTCATCGACGAGCACGGCGTCGGGGTCGAAGACGAGGATGGTGTTTTCCTGGAAGCGCGGGATGAACTGCCACTCGTTGGTGAGGGGGCCGCGCATGAAGAGTTCCTGGGCGCCGTCTTCGAATTCGATGTAGATTTTCCGGCCGATGGCGCGTTCGTAGGCGTGGAGATTGATCTGGGCGGCGGTCTTGCCTTCGAGCGGTCCGCCGCCGCGGCGGGCCCATGCCTTTCCGGAGAAGGCGGCGCCGTTGAAGATGGTTTTCCAGGCGTGGTCGGTGGAGGTGGCGTTGGGATGGTCGAAGAAGTCCTGGTTGAGGTGCGCGATGGCGATGGCGATGGCGGCGTCCGCGAGGAAGTCGACGCGGACGGTGTTGGTGACGTTTGTGGCCGTCTTGAGTTCGAAGCGGCTCACGGTGAAGAAGGTGAGCGCGATGGCCAGGAGAATGGTCATGATCGCGATGGCGATGATGAGCGCCGCACCCGCGTTGTGTCGTCTACCGAACATACAATCATACCTCATGTTCCGCCGCGCCGGAGCGCGGCGTCCTTCCCCGCCGGTCGCCAGGACGGCCCAGGCCCGTCTGCGAACCACGCACCTCGCATCCGCGCCCGCCCNNCTGAGGAACGGGTGCGTCAAAGTCTTTTCAGCACGGGCCGCGCCTATACGCGGCCGGGCGCGGGCACGGCGCCGTTCACGGGGTCGCGGCGCGCGCCCGCGGGAATCTCGATGGTCTGCGAGAACCACTGCCGGAAATCGGCCGCGCCGGGGCGCGGCCGTTCAATCATAATCCAGAAGCCGACGCGGACGGAGGTGGGCAGGCTGGGCGCGAGCGGGGTGCCCATGGACGCGCTGGCGAGGCCCGGCCCGCTGGCGTAGTAGGCCAGGGTCTGGTCGAAGTCGAGCAGGGTGCCCGTGGTGGGGGAGGCCATGTAGTCCGCGAGCCAGGTTTCACTGCCCTGGTAGGGCGGCTTGACATTCGCGACGGCGTTGTAGGAGTCGCGGAATTCTTCGGTGTCGGCGCTGTAGGTGAAGTAGTCGGGCACGTAGAGCGCGTCGAAGGGCACGAAGTCTCCGCCGGTGCGGGGGTCCCAGACGGCGGGCTGCGCGGTGGCGCGGTTGAAGGCGAGGGGCTGCTGCGTGTCCGGGTCGAGCAGGATGGCCTCCGCCACGATTTTCTCGGCGACGACGTAATCGTTGATGTCTTTGTCCTGCCAGAAGCTGGGGAGTCCCAGCTGGGTGAGGTCCTGTTGCGGCCAGGTGACCATGCGGAGCCAGGTCTCGTAGCGGCGCGCGGTGATGAGGCGCTCGACGAGTTCGGGGCGGAGCGCATACAACTGGGCGCCGGCGCTGAACTGGACGTCCTGCATGGCTTCGCGCAGGTCGTTTGCGTAGGACACGGCGCCGGCGGCGAGGTTGACGCCGGGGTTGACGGCGCCGCTGATGGTGTGCAGGTAGAGGCGCCAGCTGTAGCCGTCGGCCGTGCCGGGCTCCGCGCCGGCGATGTCGCCGACGTCGTCTGCGGCCGCATTTTCGGGGTCGATGTAGCGCCATTCGGGGAAGTCGCCGTTGGGAAGTTGGGGCAACGGCAGGGAGTTCAGGTCGACCAGGCCGGCGCTCGCGCTGCTGGACGCGGTGCGGGGGGAATCCTCGTATCGGACGAGCGACTGGGTGCTGACGACGACGGGAAAGTCGACGGGAAACTCGGGGTCGGCCGGTATTTCGGCGGCGTAGACGGTGCGCAGAAAGTTTTCGGCGGCGACGGCGGCGGTGTTTGGATTGGCGCCGATCGCGGAGGCGCGCTCGCGCGCCTGGGTCGAGATGCGCTCGAGCACGTCCTGCCAGGGCAGGGGCATGACGGTGCGGAACTGCTGGGCGCGCGCGGCCGGATGGACGGTGTAGGTGACGCGGCCCATCTGCCCGTCTTCGAGCATGCCGACGAACACGAACCCGTTGGGCTGCCCGTGGAAATAGTAGAGGTCACCGTTTTCGAGGGAGGTGAAGGCGGTCTGGAGGTCGCGCTCCATGACGGCGAGTGCGCCGCGGGCCAGCTCGTAGGCGTCAAGTGTGCGGTAGCCCTGCTGCACGGTGTTGATGGTGCCGGCGAAGAGTGCGGTGACCCCGGCCATGATGGTGAGGAAGATCACCATGCCGACAAGCAGCTCGGTGAGGGTGAAACCCGCCCGGCGCGGGCCGCCGAATCTGTTATTGCTGGGTGACATAGGTTACAAAAGTCTCTTCCTGCCCATCGCTGGTGGTGACGGAAAAGGTTACGCGAAAGAGGTCGACCTCGCCGCCGACGCGCTGCACCGAGGAGCGCCAGCCCTCGTAGAGGGCGTAGGCGCGCTGTGCGGAGGTGAGCTCACGCAGGGCGTTCTGCTCGGCCCAGCTCATGAGCGGGTTGCCGACGCCGCCTGCGCGGACCATACCGAGTTCGGTGCGGGCCAGCGCGGCGATGGTGGTGCGTTCAGAGGCGGTCTGCTGCTGCTCGAGCGAGGCGGGGAACAACTGCATGACGGCGATGATGCCGACGGCCAGGATGGTGAGCGCCACCATCACTTCGAGCAGGGAGAAACCCGCCTGTCTATGGGTGTATTGCTTCATTCCAAACCTCGAATCCGCCCGGTTGAGCGAAACACTTCGATTGCGCGGTGCACGATGTTGGTGTCCTGGGCGACGGGGTCGTAGGCGGTGCCCAAATCGGGCACGACCAGACGCCGGGCGAGGGTCTCGTCGGGCCGGGGCCCGATGCGAAGTATGTAGCGTTCGGCGCTGCTGCCCCCCGCAAGGCGCCCTTCGGGCGTGAAGACGTGGGCGGGGAAATGGGCCCAGTTCAAAGAATCATTGCAGACATCGTCTGTCACCGGCCCGGAATCGAGAAACGCCTGAATCGAACTCATGCCCAACCGGTCGAGATTGTTCACGCCATCGTCGGGGCTGGGCGCATAGCGCGGCCGCGCGCTGGCGTAGTAGGGCTCGAGCGTGTTGATGTCCTGTAGCAGCAGCACCATGCCGGTGGGGAGTTGCTCGAAGGCGCCCGCGTCGTCGGGAATGGGAACGTAGCGCTGGCACGGCGCGGACGCGGGCAGCTTGTACATGATTGCGGCGGAGCGGACGGCGCGCACGGTCTGGGCAGTGAGGCTGTCCTGATAGGGCTGCCATGCCCAGGTGGCGGCGGGGGTCCAGGGTTCGTTGCCGGGGTTGATGTCGGGCGAGACCCAGTTGTCGAGGCCGTAGACGACGGCGGTGTCTACGCGGAAGGTAGCGGCGTAGATTTGCGCGGCGCGAAGCATGGTGTATATTTCGCGGGTGGCGCGGGGCAGTTCCTGTCGGCTGAACACACCCAGCCTCGCCAGCCCGGGGATGGCCAGACCGGCGAGAATCGCCAGAATCGCCATCACCACGAGCAGCTCGACCAGGGTGAACCCCCGTTTACCTCTGTCGCACCGCACAAACACTGAGTTCACTCCATTCAAGCGGTGGCTGGCCTGCGCCAGCCACCGGAACAACATGCTTCGTGGCCGCGGGCGCGCCCGGTTTCCGCGGGGGGCGCGCCCACCGGAAATCAACGATAGAAATAGGCCCAGTTCTGGCCGCTATCCCAGTTATTGATGTCGTCGCCGCCGCCGATGTTCTCCGCTTCCATGGAGGTGAACCAGGTCGCGGGGTCACTGGCGACCCAAGTCTGATAGACCATCTGGCTGTTGGTCAGATTGGCGCCGTAGGACCAGACGAAGGCGGTCTTGTCGCGGTCGGCGGGATAGCTCACGTTATCCGGGAACTCATCGGGGAAGTCGAGGTAACCCTCGATGGCCGACTTGTTGAGAATGAACGCGTCGGAGCGCTGCCGGGTTTCGCCGGTCTCGGCGGTGAACTTGCGGAAAATGATGGGGTTCTCATTTTTCGCGCCGCTCCAGGGCCCGGGGAATATCTGGTACCCGCTGCCCCAGGGGTCATTCTGGATATCGAGATAGCTGGTGCCGAGCTTGAGGATGACATCGCGGTTCAGATACTGGGTCAGGTTGGTGAGGTACACACCCGGGTTGATCCCTTCTGTGTAGACCCCCCGGCCGAACCTGAGCAAAGACGTGAAGACCTGGTTGTAAACGCGCCGGGCCTCTGCAAAACGCTCCACGGCGCTTGGAATCTGCGCGAGGTCGTTCTGGAAGAGGGACGCGTTGAGGAGGTGATTGAGGTCGCCGCGCTGCGCGTCGGCCAGCATGGTGGTCAGCGCGAGCTCGATGCTTTTCACCTCAGAGGTGGCCTTGGTGACGCGCCCGCGCTCGATATACCGGGCCACGTTGGGCACCACGATGGATGCCAGGATGGCGATGATGGCCATCACCACCAGCAGTTCGACAAGGGTAAAACCCCGCACTCGGTTCATTGTTCTGTCTCCTTCATTCGGCCCCCTGTTGTATGTCGCGGGCACTTCCATGAGTTCTGACTCCAAGGTTCACAAATCTTTCACACGCGCGTTGTCCGCCGGGGCGTCCGCGGCGCGTCACGCACCACTGATAGCGTCGCCGAGGGTGAAGATCGGCAGATACAGCGCGACGACGATAAAACCGATGATGCCGCCGAGCACGATGATGATGGCCGGTTCAAGCAGGGCCAGCATGGCTTCGACGGCGGCCTCTACCTCTGCGTCGTAGATGTCCGCCACCTTCATGAGCATGGCGTCAAGGCTGCCTGTTTCTTCACCGACGTCAATCATATTCACGACCATCGGGGGGAAGACCTTGGTCTCGTCGAGCGGCGCGGCGATGGTGTCGCCCTCCTTGATGCTGTCGTGCACCTTGTCGACGGCGTCCTGGATGATCTCGTTTCCGATGGTTTCTTTGGTGATTTTGAGCGCCTGCAGGATGGGCACGCCCGAGGTAATGAGTGTGCCGAGGGTGCGGGCGAAACGCGCGACGGCGACCTTGGTGACGAGGTCGCCGATGAGGGGGACCTTGAGCACGACGCGGTCACGTATGCGGCGGACGGCATGGGACTTGAAGATGAGCTTGAACCCGATAATGGTCCAGCACACAATGACGATGAGGAGCCACCACTTATAGACCATGAAGTCGCCGGCGCTGATGAGGAAGAGGGTGGGCGCGGGGAGCTGGGCGTCGAACTCCTGGAAGATTTCGGCGAAGACCGGCACGACCTTGACCAGGAGGAAGCCGACGATGCCGGCGGCGATAATGAGCACGGCAATGGGGTAGATCATGGCGCCGCGCACGCGCCGTTTCAGCGCTTCGCGGCGCTCCATGAAGTTCGCGAGGCGCTGCAGCACGACTTCGAGCATACCGCCGACCTCACCCGCGCGGACCATGTTCACGAAGAGCCGGTCGAATTGCTTGGGGTGCTTGGCCAGCGCTTCGGAGAAGGTGGAGCCCGACTGGATGTCGGACCCGACCTCCCGGAGGATGTCGCGCAGTTTACAGGGCTTGAGCTGCGCGACGAGCACATTGAGGCTGCGCAGGAGCGGGAGTCCGGCGTCGATCAGCGTGGAGAGCTGGCGGGTCATGACGCAGATCTCCTTGTTCTTCACGCCGCCGAAGTAAAGCTCGTTGAGCCCCTTCTTCTCCTTGCGCGCGCGCCTTTCGTCGCTCTTGCGGGCCTCGCGCACGTTTGTCGGGTACAGGCCGAGGGTGCGCACGTCATTGATGGCGAGCGCCTGGCTTTCCGCCTGCACAATGCCGAATACCTCTTTCCCCTCCTTGTTCAGGGCTTTGTAAGCATACTTCGGCATGGTCTGTCTCCTTGCACCTAGTCTTCGTACTTATCGGTGTGGGCAAGCACTTCTTCGGAACTGGTGATGCCCTTGATCGACTTGATAATGCCTTCCTCGCGCAGTGTGCGCATGCCCTGCTTCTTGCGCGCGTGGCGGCGCAGGTCGAAGGACATGGCCCGGTCGAGGATCATGTCGCATACGGTTTCATCGACGACCATGATTTCAAAGAGGCCGGTTCGGCCCATGTAGCCGATGTAATCGCAGGCCGGGCAGCCCTTCGACTTGTAGAGGCGCAGGTTCGGGTCTTCGCGCCATTTCCTGGGCAGGCCGAGCAGTTCCATCTCGCGCTGTTCGGGCCGGTATGCCTCGCGGCAGTGGCGGCAGAGCGTTCGCAGAAGGCGCTGGGCGAGCACCGCTTCGAGGGAGGCGGTGATGAGGAAGGGTTCCACGTCCATATCGAGGAGGCGGGTGATGGTTTCGGGCGCGCTGTTGGTGTGCAGCGTGCTGAGCACGAGGTGGCCAGTAAGCGACGCTTCGACGGCAATCTGCGCGGTTTCGAGGTCACGGATTTCACCGACCATCACGATGTCGGGGTCCTGGCGCAGGATGGCGCGCAGGCAGGCGGCGAAGGTGAGCCCGATTTCCTCCTTCACTTGGCACTGGATGACTTGGTCGAGTTGCAGCTCGACCGGGTCCTCGGTGGTGATGATCTTGACGTCGGGCGCGTTCAGTTCATTGATGCACGCATAGAGCGTGGTGGTTTTCCCGGAACCGGTGGGCCCGGTGACGAGCATGATGCCGTTCGGCTTGTGGATGACCGTGTCGATTTTGTCGAGCACATCCTGGCTGAAGCCGAGTTGCTTGACGTCGATCTTGACGGCGGTCCGGTCGAGGATACGCATCACCACGCCTTCGCCATAGAGGGTGGGCAGCGTGGCCACGCGCACATCGATCATGGTGTCGCCGACCTTGAGTTCGATACGCGCGTCCTGCGGCAGGCGGCGCTCGCCGATGTCCATGTTGCAGATGACCTTGATACGCGAGATCAGGGCGATGGACAGGATCTTCGGCGGGCTGACAATCTCGTGGAGCACGCCGTCAATACGAATGCGGATGCGGAAGTCCTCTTCATAGACCTCGAAATGGATGTCGGACGCGCGCTTCTGGACGGCTTCGAGGAAGCACAGGTTGACGATCTTGATGACTTCCGGCTGCTGGGCCAGTTCAACCAGGTTATCGACGTCGCCGACCACCTCCTGCTGACCCAGTTCCTCCAGGGAAAGGGCGGCGTCACCGACGCGCTTCTGGAGGTCGTCCAGCATTTCGTGGATGGAGTCGGTTTCGAAGGAGTAGTTGTTCTTCCAGGCGGCGTTGACATCCTGCTCATTGCTGACCGCGCCGCGCACTTTCTGTCCGACGATTTGCTCGATGTCGTCGAGAATCTGCAGGTTCAGGGGGTCGGCCATGGCGACCACGAGTTCGCCGTCGATTTCACGGATCGGGATGACATTGTAGAAGCGGGCCACATCGGCGGAAAGCTTGCGGATGACCTCGTCGGAGATCTTGAGCTTGTTGAGGTCGACGCGCTCCATGCCGGCCTGCACGCCGAGCGCCTCGATGATGTCCTGCTCTTCGCAATGCCCCATGGTGACGAGGACGCGCCCGAGCATGTCGCCCGTCAGCCGCTGGCGCTGCAACGCTTCGTCGAGTTGCAGCGGGCTGATGACGCCCTGCTCGACGAGCAGTTCGCCCAGTTGCCTGCTTTGCATATGCGTTGCTGATATCGCCATCTATCGCCTCTTCTCAGCCTCCGGCGCTGCCGGACTGCTGGCCGGCGTGCTCGGGCCCCGGCCCGCCTTCCAGCCCGAGCGCCCGGGCGTTTGCCTCAAATTCCTCTGCATGCTGCGCCTTGGCGACCACGTCTTCGTACTTGCAGATGCCTTTGCGGTACAAGGCGAGCAGGTGTTCGTCCAGCAGATTCATGCCATATTTGTGTCCCGTCTGGATGGACGAGGTGATGCGGTACGACTTGTTTTCGCGGATCAGATTCTGGATGGCCGGCGTGGTGAGCATGATTTCGAACGCGGCGACGCGGCCGAATCCGCTCTTGCGGGGGATGAGCGCCTGGGAGATCACCGCTTTGAGATTGCCGGCGAGCTGGGTGCGAATCTGTTCCTGCTGGTTTGTGGGAAAGGCGTCAACGACACGGTCGATGGTTCGCACGGCGCCGGTGGTGTGCAGGGTGGCGAAAACCAGGTGGCCCGTTTCCGCCGCGGTAATGGCGGCCTCGATGGTCTCGAGGTCGCGCATTTCGCCGACGAGAATGACGTCGGGGTCCATACGCAGCGCACGGCGCAGCGCCTCGGCGAAGGTGGGCACGTCGACGCCGACCTCGCGCTGATTCACAATGCTCTTCTTATGGGTGTGGTAATACTCGATGGGGTCTTCGATGGTGATGATATGGTGGTCCATGTTGATGTTGATGTAATCAATCATGGTGGCCAGCGAGGTGGACTTGCCGGAACCGGTGGGGCCGGTGACGAGCACGAGGCCGCGGGGCTGCATGATGACTTTCTTGATGATCTCCGGCAGGCCGATTTCCTCGAAACTGAGGATCTTCCTCGGGATCAGGCGCAGCACGAGGCCGACATAGCCGCGCTGCTTGAAGATGGAGACGCGGAAGCGGGCAATGTCTTCGAATGCGAAACCGAAGTCGGCGCCGCCGACCTCCTGAAGTTCCTGCTGGTTGTCCACCGAGGCGATACTCTTCATGAGCCGCTCGGTGTCCTCGGCCGTGAGCGGATTGTCGCCGAAGAAATGCAGGCGTCCGTGCACGCGCCCGATGGGGGGGTCATCCACCGCGAGGTGGAGGTCGGACCCATCGCGGTCGATGAGCATGCGCAACAGACTTACCATTTCATAGGCCATGACAGTTCTCCTAGACCGCTACCGCATTTTCCCGGTGCAGGGGTTCATCGACCCGTGTGCGCCGGTTGACTTCTTCAATGGTGGTGATGCCGTTGAGGGCCTTGCGCCAGGCGTCTTCGCGCATGGTCTGCATGCCGTTGACGCGCGCGACGCGCCTGACCGCGTTGGACGACTGCTGCGTCATGACCATTTCCCGGAGCTTGTCCGTGGCGAGCAGCAGTTCGTAGACGCCCAGCCGCCCCTGGAATCCGGTCTGGTTGCAGTTGTCGCAGCCCGCGCCCTCGTACAATTCGATTTCCTCGAGATTGATGGGGAAACCGAGGCGCTGCACCTCGGTCGGGTTGATCGATTGCGCCGTGGTCTTGCAGGCGGTGCATATGGTGCGCACAAGGCGCTGCGCGAGGATGGCGCGCACGCCGGAGGCGACCAGGAAGGGCTTGACACCGATGTCGATGAGACGGGTGTAGGAACTTGCCGTGTCGTTGGTGTGCAGCGTTGAGAAGACCAGGTGGCCCGTGAGGGCGGCCTTGATGGCGATCTCGGCCGTCTCGAGGTCACGAATCTCACCGACCATGACAATGTCGGGGTCCTGGCGGAAGATGGCGCGGAGCGCGCGGGCGAAGTTCCAGCCGATCTCGTGGTTGATCTGCACCTGGTTGATGCCCGTGAGCTGATACTCGACGGGGTCCTCGACGGTGATGATCTTCCGGCGCGGGTCGTTGAGGGTGTGCAACGAGGCGTAGAGGGTGGTGGTCTTGCCGGAACCGGTGGGTCCGGTGACCAGCA
>NPIG01001086.1_pt1 | contig 15871 bp, 10 predicted proteins | sample 8637441 | NCBI WGS metagenome assembly NPIG01 (sample SAMN07420675, study PRJNA396082) | bioreactor metagenome | isolation source: sample BR6 brine-fed electro-methanogenic bioreactor BR | place: Japan: Kochi | collected 2016-06-14 | reverse complement strand
CCCGATCCGTCGAGCCAGATCGCCTGCTCCATCGGCGGCAACGTCGCCGAGAACGCCGGCGGCGTCCACTGCCTGAAATACGGTCTCACCGCCAACAACCTGCTCGGCATCGAGATGGTGCTGATGAACGGTGAGATCGTCCGTTTCGGCGGCCGTCACCTGGATGCCGAGGGCTACGACCTGCTCGGCCTGGCGACCGGCTCGGAAGGCCTGCTCGGGGTCATCACGGAAATCACCGTCCGCATCCTCCAGAAGCCCGAAACGGCGCGCGCCCTGCTGATCGGCTTCCCCAGCAACGAGGCGGCCGGCGACTGCGTCGCCCGCATCATCGCCGGCGGCATCATTCCGGGCGGCATGGAGATGATGGACAAGCTGGCCACCCAGGCCAGCGAGGACTTCATCCACGCCGGCTATCCCCTCGATGTCGAAGCGATCCTGATCGTCGAACTGGACGGCCCGGCAGCCGAGGTCGACGACCTGATCGACCGGGTCGAGGGCATCGCCCGGGAGTGCGGCGCCGTCTCGGTGCGGATCAGCGAGTCGGAAGAGGAGCGCCTCAAGTTCTGGGCCGGCCGCAAGGCCGCATTCCCCGCCGTCGGCCGCCTGGCGCCCGACTACTACTGCATGGACGGCACCATTCCGCGCCACCGGCTGGCCGAGGTGCTGAGCGCCATCCGCCAGATGACCGGCCGCTACGGCCTCGACGTCGCCAACGTCTTCCACGCCGGCGACGGCAACCTGCATCCGCTGATCCTCTACGATGCCAACAACCCGGGCGAGCTGGAACGGGCCGAGGACTTCGGCGCCGACATCCTGCGGCTCTGCGTCGAGGTCGGCGGCGTGCTGACCGGCGAGCACGGCGTCGGGGTAGAGAAGCGCGATCTCATGGGATCGATGTTCGACGAGACCGACCTCGCCCACCAGGAACGGGTCAAGTGCGCCTTCGATCCGGGTAGCCTGCTCAACCCGGGCAAGGTCTTCCCGACCCTGCACTCCTGCGCCGAGCTGGGCCGGGTGCACGTGTCCGGCGGGCAGCTGCGCTTCCCCGACATCCCGAGATTCTAGGAACGGAAATCTAGACGCCGACCGCGACCCGGTTCTTGCCGGCCCTCTTGGCCGCATAGAGGGCATCATCGGCGGCGGCAGCGACGGCCTCCCAATCGGCGCCGTCGTCAGGGAACATCGCCAGCCCGACCGACAGGGTCACGCCGAGATCCGCCAGGTCGTCGCGCGACTGGGTGAACTCGGCGACCCCCTTGCGGATCGCCTCGGCACGTTCGCGGGCGACTTCCATCTCGGCCGACGGCAGGGCGACCAGGAATTCGTCGCCGCCGAGGCGGCAGACGATATCGCGGGTGCGGCATTGGGCGAGGATGGTCCGGCCGACCGCCTCGAGCACGAAGTCGCCGACCTCGTGCCCGTACCTGTCGTTGACACCCTTGAAGCCGTCGATATCCATCATCAGCACCGCCATGCGGTCGCCTTCGGCGATCAGGCGTGTCATTTCCGTATTTACGAACCTCTCCAGCCCGCGCCGATTCAGAAGGCCGGTCAGCGGATCGCGCCAGGATTCGTCATAGAGCCGACGGCGCAGGCCGATGTTGGCCAGGTGCTGTCCGATGGTCCGGCACACGACCCCGGCGAGGTGGCACATCTGATCGAATTCGGCCTGGCTCTCCAATGCCTGGGGCAGGTCACCGTAGGGTCCGCCGTAAATCAGTTGGAGAATCCCGAAAGACTTGCCCTGGCCCGTGATCGGCACGCAGACCATGCCCTCGGCGCCTTCCCACCGGCAGGGTTCGCAGCCATCGGGACAGGACGTTTTGCCGCGGTAGCCTTCCGCAGTCAGACCCCGGCACGCCCCGGCCTCGATTTCCGGTGGCGGCGAATCGGCGAAAGCACCCCAGCCGCCGATCGGGACCAGGGATTCGAGCCCCTTACGCACCAGGTAGAACACCCCCGACCCGAACGGGAAAATTTGCCGCAGGTGAATGATCGCCACGTCGCAGGCTTCGCGGCTGTCTTCCGCCGCCAGCAGACCCTGGTCCATCTCCTTCATCTCGGCGAGCTGGCGGGCCCGCACGCTTTCCCGTGACAGCAGCGCTTCCAGATGTCCGTTCAGCCGGCGCCGGACCGCCGAGACAAGCATCATTTCCCGCCAGCGGCGAAAGCTGTACCACGCCAGCACGATGGAAAGGATTGTCATGAAGATCGGTAGTTCGTCGAGATTGTAGCCTTCATGCTTCCGGGCGAACTCGCCCCAAAGCCCGGCAACGTCGAAGGCGACCGACAGCCCGAACGCGACGAGAACGACGGCAAGCCCGATCAGGCCGTCACGCAAGGCACTGTCCTTAACGATCCGCAGATGTCTGATATCGTGGTTTATCATTCCGCAATCCACCCACGGGCGGTTCTCCGCCCGGCCGTGCCAGCCTACCCCATGTTTCCCCGACGTTGCCGCCGCGGTCACGCCACGGCTGCAAACAACCGCACTATCGCAAGCAATTTCCGTACCATCCAGACAAAAAGCAACAGGTCCCGAGTGCTTGTCTACCGGATCACACCGTTAAAATGCTCACCAGCAGCAGGACGCCGAGATACAGCGTCGCCCCGCCCATCGCCGGGCGCAGCAGATGGACGGGCAGGACACGCACCGTCCAGGTGGCCGCCGGCACCGAGGCCAAAGCGCCGCACAGAACCGGCGCGACCAGCTGCCAGTCGAGCCCGCCCTCCTTGAGAACCACGTAGAGCAGGATGCCGGTCAGACAGACCACACCCTCGGTGAACGTCGTGGTGCCGATGGCCGATTTCTCGTCGACACCCAGCAACACCTGGCCGCCGGTGATCAGGGGTCCGTAACCGCCTCCCGAGATGCCCTTGTTGAAGGCTGCGATGATCCCCAGCGTGATGATCTTGCCGAACGAGAACGAAATCCGGAAACGGGCACCGATCAGCAGGAACAGGCTGATGCCGATGATCATCGCCGCGATGTAGAGCTTGACGTAGAACTTGGGCAGGTTGACCGCGACCAGTACCGCTGAAAGCGTCCCGAGTATGGAAAACACGGCCAGCACCAGCATGGTCCGGTTGGCTTTGGTGCCCCACTTGAGATCGACGTTGCCGAAACCGTGGTGAAGCAGTCCGCCGAAGATTCCTGACAACGTCTCGGACAACAGCAGGCAGGGCACCACCTGGAGCGGCGAATAGCCGAGGATCAGCAGGACCGGCGTCAGCACGGTCCCGAACCCCATGCCGATGGACGAGTCGGTGTATTCTCCGAGGAAGGCAATCACCGCGACGATCATGAAGATCGCCCAGGCCGGCAGTTGGGCGTCGACCAGGCTGACCTCCGTATTGAAGGCAAGCCAGGCCAAGGCCACACCGCCGCTGATCAGCAAGCCGAGCCAGAGGTTGGCGACCCAACTGTCGGAGCCACGCCGCTTACCGTCGTCCTGCGCAGCTACCGCCGACGGCTTTTCCCTCAGAATGTCCACTTGAGTCTCCTCCCGTAGAACTTCCACCGGCCTACAGGGTGACCGGCGACCCTTGCTCCCCGGACGCACGGCACTAGACCCGTGCCGCGACCCGGTCAGCAACAGTTCCGGCGTCCCGATCGGGAACCCCGCTCACATTGGCTGGAAAGGTGAACCCACGCCCGAGTGCTCAGTCACCGCCTTCGATCTTGAAAGACAGCTTCAGGCGTACCCGAAAAGCGGTGATCTTGCCGCTTTCGATCTTCATATCCTGTTCGACGACCGTCGCAACCCGCAGATCGCGCAGGCTGTGGCCGGCGCGCTCGATTGCGGTGATGGCCGCCTTTTCCCAAGACTCGGGGCTCGAGCCGACAATCTCGACGACTCTGTAGACGCTCTCCGTCATCGCTTCCTCCCTGGCGCGTCACACACACTCATCACGGAAGCCACGCCCCGTCCCGTGGCTCCCCGCTACGCCGGTTACGTCCGGCTGTTCTCGATTTCAGGAGTGGACGAAGTATAGCACATCGCAACAGCCCCGCCGAGCACCAGAAGGCCGGCAGACAATTGAACGCGGATCGACCGGTTTTTCCGATTTTGCAAAGAACCTTGGACTATGCCTCTCACAATCGGAAAAATGGAATACTATATCGAGGATCTGTTTCACGGCACAGCGGAGTGGGACGATGGGGTGGTTGAATCGAGGCATCTTCGCAAAGGGGTGGAAAAGGTTCTTGATTCTCCCCCCCTTGCTGATCGGCGCCGCAGCGATTTTCCTGGCGCCGCAATTCAAGTCCAAGCCGCAGGAAGTCCAGGCCGCCGAACGCGCGGTCAAGGTCCGGGCCATGAGCGTCCCGAAGCTGGCCGTGGTGCCGCGCGCCGTCGGTTACGGCACGGTCGAACCCGCCCGGACATGGGAGGCCGTCGCCGAAGTCGCCGGGCAGGTCGAATGGATCTCGGATGATCTGAAGAACGGCCGGACGGTCAAGGCCGGCGTTGAGGTGTTGCGTATCGAGGACGTGAACTACCGGCTGGCCCTGGCCCAGATCGAAGCCCAGCTGGAAGCAGCGGCCGTCAAGGACAAAACCACCCGCGCCAGCCTCGCCATCGCCGGGAAGGACTTGAATATCCTCGAGGAGGACTTCAACCGGAAGAAGGGTCTCGCCGCCAAGGGGGCGGTCGCGGCGGCGACGGTCGAGGCGGCCCAGCGCCAGATGTTGAACGGCGAATCCCAGGTGCAGAACCTCAAGAACGCCCTCGAACTGAACGCCGTCGAGCGGCAGGTTCTGATCGCCCAGAAAGCCAGCGCCGAACTCGACCTGAAGCGCACCCACATGGTTGCTCCCTTCGATGTGAGGATCACCGACGTCAAGATCGGCGAGGCCCAGTATGCCAACAAGGGCCAACTGCTCTTCACCGCTGACGGCCTGGAAACGGCGGAGATCGAGGCGCAGTTCCCGATCGGCGTCCTGCGCCCCCTGGTCGCCGGCGTCCACAACGGTCCGGCCTCGCCGGCATTCGGCGTCATGGGCTTGAATGCCGTGGTACGGCTGCGTACGGCATCCCACAGCGTCGAGTGGCCGGCGCGGATCGACCGGGTTTCCGGTGTCATCGATCCCCAGACGCAAAGCCTGGGTGTCGTCGTCGCCATCGACGACCCGGCCGGCAAGGCGAAGCCGGGCCAGCGTCCGCCGCTGTACCGCAATACGTTCGTCGAGGTGGAACTGACGTCCGCTCCGTTGGAAGGCCGGATCGTGGTGCCCCTCTCGGCCCTGAAGGACAGCCAGGTTTTCGTGGTCGACGGCGAGAGCAGACTGGACCTGCGCAAGGTCGAGGTGGCTTTCACCCAGGGCGGATTCGCCGTCCTGGCCGCCGGTCTCGAACCGGGTGAGCGCATCGTGACTTCGGACCTGCAGAGCGCCATCAAGGGCATGCTTCTCGATCCGCAGGAGGATCGGAAGGCCAAGCGAAGCATGGTCGTCGAGGCAACCGGCAAGGAGCCGCAGAAGTGATCCGCTATTTCGCAAGTCACCCCACCGCGGCGAATCTGCTGATGGTGGCGGTCGCGGTGATCGGCCTGCTGGCTTTGCCGAAGCTCCAGCGCGACACCTTTCCGGTGATTCCGGCGACTGAGGTCGAGATTCGGGCCAACTATCCCGGAGCGACTCCGGAAGAAGTCGAGGATGCCGTCTGCCGGCGCATCGAGGAAGCCCTGGACAGCGTTGCCGGTCTGGTCGAACTGCGCTGCGACGCCCGGGAGAATATCGCCATCGCCACCGCTCAGATGCAGGAGCGCGGTGACATGGTCGAGTTCTTCGGTGACGTGAAGGCCCAGGTCGAGGCCATCACCTCGTTCCCCGCCAAGGTCGAGAAGCCCTCGGTGGTCAAGCTCGAGCGCGTCGCCTCGGTCGCCAGCGTCGCCATTACCGGGGATATGCCCCCCGAGGGGCTCAAGGCCTATGCCGAGAAGGTCAAGGAACGCCTGGAACTCGACCGCCGGATCGCCCAGGTCGTCATCAACGGGTTTTCCGACCAGAACATGGCCATCCGGGTCTCGGCAGAGGTCCTGCAGCGGTATGGCCTGAGTATTTCCGACATCCAGGCGGCGATCGAGCGCCAGAGCGTCGACGTCCCGGCCGGCACCATGCAGACCCGCGACGGCGATATGATCGTGCGCTTTACCGAACAGCGCCGCACCCCGGCCGAGTTCGCCAACCTGACCGTCGTGTCCGGAAAGACGGGAGGCCGCGTCCGCCTCGGCGACATCGCCGAAGTGCGCACCGAATTCGACCGCCTGGAAGAAAAAGCCCTGTTCAACGGCAAGCGCGCCGCGATCCTGGATATCTCCAAGACCTACGACCAGGACAGCCTCCGCGTCATGGACGCCATCAAGGAGAACCTTGAACGCGAACGGCAGATCGCGCCGCGCGGCGTCAGCCTGGAGATCAGCTCGGACGTGACCAGCAACATCCGCGACCGCCTGCGCATCCTGGTCAGCAACGGCGCACAGGGCCTGGTGCTGGTTTTCCTGACCATGTGGCTGTTCTTCTCGTTCCGCTTCAGCTTCTGGGTCGCCATGGGGCTGCCAGTTTCGTTTCTCGGCGCCGTGTTCGCCATGGATGCCCTGGGCTATACGCTCAACATGATGACCATGGTCGGGCTGCTGGTCGCCATCGGCCTGCTGATGGACGACGCCATCGTCATCTCCGAGAATGTCGCCGCCCATCGCCGCAAGGGGAAGTCCGCCCTCGCCGCGGCCATCGACGGGACCCGGCAGGTCCTGCCCGGCGTTCTGTCGTCCTTCTTCACCACCGCCATGGTCGTCGGCCCGCTGGCCTTCCTGTCGGGCAAGATGGGGGCCGTTCTCAAATACCTTCCCGCCGTCCTGATGATCACCCTGATCATCAGCCTGATCGAGGCTTTCCTGATCCTCCCAGCGCATCTCCGCCATTCGATGGACGACATGGAGACGGCCGAACGGCGAGGCTTCAAGGGCTGGTTCGACCGCGGCTTCGAATTCCTGCGCGACAAGGTCTTCGCGCCGCAGATCGCACGGGCCATCCGCCATCCCTACCTGTCCCTCGGGACCATGATCGGCCTGGTGATGGTGTCCTATGCGACCTTCCCGGCGGGCTGGCTCAAGTACCAGGCCTTTCCCAACCTGGAAAGCGACGTCATCCAGTCCCGCATCCTGCTGCCGCAGGGAACGCCGCTGGAGCGCACCGAGGAAGTCGTCGCCCAGGTCGTCGATGCCCTGCATAAACTGGACGGGGAGTTCACCCCCCGCCAGCCCGGCGGCAGGCATCTGGTGACCAACGTCTCGGTGCTCTACAACACCAACGTCGACGCCTTCGAGAGCGGGCCCCACCTGGCCACGGTCAGCGCCGACCTGCTGCGCGCCGAGGAACGCAACGGCAGCGTCGATGAAATGCTGGGACGATGGCGCGACCTGACCGGCGCCCTGCCCGATGTGATCGCGCTCAAGTTCACCGACAAGGAACGTGGTGTCGCCGGCAAGGCCATCGACCTGCGCCTGCAGGGCAACCGCCTCGACGTGCTCAAGCAGGCAGCCCTCGACCTTCAGGCCTTTCTCGGGAAGTTCCGCGGGGTCGCCGACCTCTCCGACGACCTGCGCCCCGGCAAGCCGGAACTGCGGGTCCGTCTCAAGGAGACGGCGGGCGTGTTCGGCTTGAATGCGGCGACGGTGGCCAATGAGGTCCGCGCCGCACTGCACGGCGGCACGGCGATGGAGGTCCTGTCCGACACCGAGACCTATGACGTCACCATCCGGCTCGCCGACACCGACCGCAACAGTATCGACGACCTGCGCTACCTCAAGGTCCATGCCGCCGACGGCAGCCTGGTCCCGTTGAGCGCCATCGCCGAGATCGACGAAACCCGGGGCTATTCCCGCATTCATCGCGTCAACGGACAACGCACCGTGACGGTCCAGGGCGCGCTCGACCCGACCCAGGCCAACGCCCGCGAAATCATGGGCATGGTCAAGAAGTACTTCGTTCCCGAACTGAAGGAGAAATACGCCGGTATCCGTTTCGCTTCGCAGGGGCAGGACAAGGACACCGCCGATACCGGCAGTTCGCTTCAGACCAACCTGCTGGTCGGACTGATCGGGATCTTCCTGATCCTCGCCCTGCAGTTCCGCAACTACATCCAGCCCTTTGCCGTGATGCTGGCCATTCCGATGGGCCTGATCGGCGTCGTCTGGGGACATCTCGCCCTGGGCCTCGATCTGACCATGCCCAGCCTCGTCGGCTTCGCCACTCTGGCCGGTGTCGTCGTCAACGACAACATCCTGCTGGTCACCTTCGTCAAGGAACGGCTCAAGGAGGGGGCGGGAGTCTTCGAAGCGACTCTGGAAGCGGCACGCGATCGCTTCCGCCCCATCATGATCACGTCGCTCACCACCATCGCCGGGCTACTGCCCCTGCTGACGGAAACCAGCACCCAGGCGCAGTTGCTGATCCCGCTGGTCGCCAGCCTCGCCTTCGGGTTGCTGACGGCGACGGTGTCGTCGCTTTTCCTGGTGCCGACCTTCTTCGTGATCCTCGACGACCTGGGTCTGCTCGCGGGCTCGGACAAATCGGCGGAGACCGGGCGGGAAGACATCGTTTCGGTCTGAATTCGAAGGTTACGGACTATCCCTCCGCCGGCAGGTCATGGCCGACGGAAATGGAAAATTTTTTCCGTTCGGTATTCTGGAACCCCTTCAAACTGTAACCTACTCAAAACAAAGAAATCCGGAAATGACATAAACCCGAGACAAATACCTGGGACAGTGTTTGCACGGAAATGAGAAGCGCCCAGACGCCGCATGACCAGAGTCACAAGTAGCGGAGGCGGGGCAAAGACACTGGCCTTCCCGGTTTTGCTCTTCGCGGGGCTGGCCGGGAGTGGCGGCATGTCCGATGCCTTGGCTCAATCGACACCGCCGGACGCGACCGGGTTCGTGGCCGGAGCGATGACTGCGGATGCCGTCGCCGTCGTCCTCTGCCTGATCGCCGCGGGCCTCGCAGTCTGGCGTCTGAAGTCGCTCCGTGAATCCCGGCGGTGGCTCGAGGAGAGCGAAAACCTGGTGCGGATCCTGCTCGACAGCGTAACCGTCGGTTACGGCATGGAGGACCTGCGCGGCAAAACCATCCACCCGAATGAAGGGCTCGCCAAGCTCCTGGGCTACACGCCCGAAGAGCTACGATCCATGCACTTCACCGAGTACACCGACCCGGAGTTCGCGGACGCCGACCTGCGTCAGTTCGAAAAGCTGGCTGCCGGTGAGATCGACCGCTACGTCTTGGAGAAACGGTACCGCTCCAAGCACGGCAAGGAAGTCTGGGGGCGCGTGACACGCACCCTGTTGCGCGACCGGAACGGAAGGCCGGAACGGTGCTTTGGGGTGCTGACCGACATCACCGGCCGCAAGAAGGCCGAGAACGCCCTCGCCGCGCGCGAAGCCCAATTGACGGCGCTGATCGACGGCGCGCCGGTCGGGGTCTTTTTCAAGGACAAGGACTCGCGATACCTCGTCGTCAACCAGACCTATTGCGACTTCCATGGCCTCGACCGGGAAACCGTCATCGGCAAGAACCCGACCGAATTCCAGAAACCGGATCACGCGCGGAATACGTTGTTGGAGGACCGCAAGGTCCTCGACGGCAGCGGAAGCTTGCGGACCGAGGAAACCCTCGTTTCCCGTGACGGTGTCGCCCGCCGGTTCTCGTTGAGCAAGTTCCCGGTCACCGACAGCGCGGGCCATCTGCTCGGTCTCGGCGGCATGCTGATCGAGATCACCGATCTCAAAGCTGCCGAACGCTACGCCATCGAACTGAGCGAACGGATGGACCGGATTCTCAACAGCGCCGGCGAAGGCATTTGCGAACTCGACATGGAAGGCGCCGTCACTTTCGTCAACGAGACCGGCGCCGCAATCCTGGGCTGGTCCCGTGAGGAATTGACGGGCAAGCGCCTGCACGAGGTCGTCCACTCGACGAAGCCCGACGGCGACCGTTACGCGACGTCCGAATGTCCCGTCTGCCAGGCGATCCATACGGCCACCGAATACAGGGCCGACGACGAGGTTTTCTGGAAGAGGAACGGCGACGGAATCTATGTCAGCCTGCTGGCCACCCCGATTGTCGTCGCCGGCGAGCAGACCGGCATCGTGCTGGTCTTCGAAGACATCACCGCGCGCCTTTCCATGGAAAGGCAGTTGCGCCAGGCCCAGAAGTTGGAGGCCATCGGCCAGCTCACCGGTGGGATTGCGCATGATTTCAATAACCTGCTCCAGGTCATAGCGGCGAATATTGAACTGGCCGAGGAGCGGCTTTCGGACGATCACACCGTGCAGCCCCTGCTGGAAAACGCCGGTCAAGCGGTGTGCCGGGGCGGCAACCTGACCCAGAAGCTTCTTGCCTTTTCGCGCAAGCAGGCGCTCCGCCCGGAAGTCTACTACCCCTGCAAGCTGGTCGACGGCATGCTAAGCATGCTGGCCCGCGTCCTCGGCGAGGACATCGATATCGAGACCCGATCCGACGGGCAGTCGGCGACCGTCACCGTCGATACCCATGAGTTCGAGAACGCGCTTCTCAACCTTGCGCTCAATGCCCGATCGGCCATGCCCAAGGGCGGCAAGCTGACCATCGCCCTGACCGTCAAACAGTTCAACCAGGGCATCCCGGCCGACAACGAGATCCTGCCGCCCGGCGCCTACGTCGAGATCAGCGTCGGCGACACCGGCTGCGGCATGCCGGAGGAGGTCCGACACCAGGCCTTCGAGCCGTTCTTCACGACCAATGAAGTCGGCGAGGGCAGCGGCCTCGGCCTGAGCATGGTCTACGGCTTCGCCCGCCAGTCCGGCGGCGAGGTGACGATCGAAAGCGAACAAGGCAAGGGCACCACGGTCCGGATATTCCTGCCGGCGATACTGGAAGAACAGGGGGAAAAAAGGGAAATGGAAACGAAGGCCACAGCCGAACAACACGCTCTCAAGGTGCTTCTCGTCGAGGACGACGCCGACGTCCGCTCGACCACGGTCATGCTTCTGAAAACCCTCGGCTGCGATGTGCGCGAGGCGGCGGACGCGGCACCGGTTCTGGACATCCTCCGCGACGACGAGAACATCGGTCTTCTGCTCAGCGACGTCGTCCTGCCCGGCGGCACCAACGGCATCGAGTTGGCCCAGGCGGCAACCCGGCTGCGGCCCGATCTTCGGGTCATCCTGGTCTCGGGATACCCCGAGGCGGCGTTGGAGAAGGCCGGCCTCAGCGATGCCGGTTTCGTGATGCTCGCCAAGCCCTACTCCCGTGCCGCGTTGTCGGACGCCCTGCGCTCGGTGGACGCGGAATAGGGCTGCACTCCGCATCGGTTCTTGCGCGTTTCGCGACGGCAGCGAGCCGTTCTGTGCCGTTCGGCGCGCCCTTGAATTCTTATAATCAATTGATATAAAAGAATATTTCTGGAAAAACCGAGCCTTTTCCACCGCAAAATGTAAACATTTGTAAACAGGTCGCGTCGGCCGCCCTGCCCCTTTGCGAAGCTGGACGCCATTCCCGCGCCTTACCATCGCCAGGCCCGGGATATAGGAATATATACATTATTCTGTGAATTTTCAACCCATCTGCAGCCGCGACAGCGTCCCTACTGCGCCCCGGGACGGCAACTCGACTGACGGACCACCAGTTCCGGCGTGAACCGGACGTTGCGCACCGCGCCCCGGTCGCCGTCGATGCGGGCAAGCAGAAGAGTCGCCGCCTCGGCTCCCATGTTCTCGATGGGCTGGCGGACGGTGGTGATGGACGGCTCGACATACCGGCACAGCGCGATGTCGTCGAAGCCGGTGATCGCGACGTCGTCGGGAACGCGGATCCCGCTGCGCAAAAGCCCGCGGATCACCCCAACGGCGATCAGGTCATTGGCGCAGACGACCGCGTCGGGAAGGTTCGGACGCTTGGCCAGTTCGAATCCCGCCTCGCGGCCGAAATCCACCGAATACGACCCCAGCTGTATGTCGTCGCGGCCCTCGGGGTCGATCCGGGCGACGCATTTGCGATAGGCGTCGAGCCGGGCCTGGGCCGTCGAGATCTCGCCGCGCGCCCCGACGAAGGCCAGCCGCCGGCACCCCTGGCCGACCAGGTGGTCGACGATCATCCGGATGCCGATCTCGCTATCGACGGCGATCTGGTCGAGCCGCACGTCGTTGATCGTCCGGTCGACGACAACGATGGGAACCTCGTCGCCGATCGCCGTCACCGATTCGCGACTCAGGATCTCGTCGCAGCAGATCAGCACGACGCCGTCGACCTGGCGCGCCATCAGGGCACGGATGCGCCGTTTCTCCATTTCCGGAGAGTCCTGAGAATCGCAGAGGAACAGGTCGTATCCCGCCTTCTGGACCTCGTTCTCCACTTTCTCGACCAATTCGATGAAGAACGGATTGGCAATGTAGGGAACAACCATCCCGATAGTGCGGGTCGACCGGCTGCGCAGCGCGCTGGCCAGGAAATTGGTCTGGTAGCCGAGCCTCCCGGCCGCCTCCAGAACCGCCTCCCGGGTTTTCGCGCGAACCGGCCGCGCACCGGAAATCACACGGGATACCGACGCCACGGAAACGCCTGCTGCGCGGGCCACGTCTTCGATAGTTGCCATCGGATCGGAATTTCCGGCCATAGTGAACACCTTCGAGCCGCGGGATCGGGCCCGGTCCGCTCTCGAACCATTATTCCCCGCCGAACCGGCCCGAGTAAACAACCCCGTACCCCAGGCTGTTACCGGCGGTCGTTTTTCGCCGTTTTCACGAGTCGACAGGCCCGTCCGGCTTGACGGCGGGCGGCAGGACCGGTAAGCCTTGTTGTTGGAAAACGTTTTCCATAAATAGGGTTTTTTCAGGGAACGTCGACCTTCGAACCGGGTCTCATGGTACGATCGAAAAACAACCCGGCAGGCAGGATGGCAGCATGATCGTCGTTTTCGGGTCCATCAACGTGGATCTCGTCTTTTCGGTTCCCCATTTGCCGGAGGCCGGCGAAACCGTCGTAGGCGAGAACTACGAGGTCTTGCATGGCGGCAAGGGAGCGAACCAGGCCGTCGCCGCGGCGAAGGCCGGCGCCACGGTCGAAATGGTCGGATGCGTCGGCTCCGATTCCTTCGCCCACGACGCAATCCAGGCGCTGCGGGAAAGCGGCGTCGGCGTTTCGCATGTCAGGGCCGTCAAGGGGCCGACCGGCTGCGCGGCGATCGGGGTCGATACCGAAGGCAGCAACCAGATCCTCGTCGCGGCGGGCGCCAACGGGCATGTCGACAGCGGCCTTCTCTCGGATTCCCTTATGGGTAGTGCCGGCACGGTGCTGCTGCAGATGGAGGTTCCCCCGGAAGCCAATTGGCAGGTCATCCGCCGGCTCAAGGAAACGGGTGCCCGCGTCATCCTGAACGCGGCCCCGGCGACCGGCGTGCCGGACGACGTTCTGCCGGTGCTCGACCTGCTGGTGGTCAATGCCCTTGAGGCCCAGGCGGTGGCCGCATCCGTCGGGCTCGACAGCAGCGACCCCGGCCGATGCGGGCGGATCCTGGCCGAACGTTTCGGTATCCCGGTAGCCGTGACCCTGGGCGCGGAGGGATCGTTGCTGTACGACGACGGCGAGACGCTGACGGTACCGTCGCGCCGGATCACGCCGGTCGATACGACGGGGGCCGGCGATACCTTCTGCGGTGTGCTGGCGGCGGCGCTCGACCAGGGTCTCGACCTGTCCACGGCCGTGAAGCGGGCCAACGCGGCCGGAACCCTGTCCTGCCTCAAACCCGGCGCCCGTGGCGGCATGCCGACGGCGGCGGAAATCGACGCCGCCCTGAGCCCGGGTGCGGTCCCGGTTCCTTGACGAAAATGCGGTAGTCCCCTCGCCATGTCGCCTCTTCCCCTCATCATCGACACCGATCCCGGCATCGACGACGCCGTCGCCCTGTTGATGGCCTTCGCCTCGCCGGAATTCGACATCCTCGGAATCACCGTGGTGTCGGGAAACGTCTGCCTCGCCGACACGGTGGAGAACACGCTGAAGGTCCGCGAACTGGGGAGGAAACCGGAAATCCCGGTCTACGCCGGCTGCCCGCGCCCCCTGCTGCGCGAGCCGGTCTACGGACTGTTCAGCGGCAACCAGGGGCTCGGCGGGGTCGACCTCCCGGCGCCGAAGGGCGCCGTCGAGCCGGACCACGCCGTCGACTTCCTGGTCCGTATCCTCGGCGAGGCCGCCGCCGGCAAACGGCCCAAGCCGGTCCTGTGCCCCATCGGCCCTCTGACCAACATCGCGCTGGCCCTGGCCCGCGCCCCCGGGATCGCCGCCGGCATCGAGCGCATCGTACTGATGGGCGGCGCCTTCGCCGAACTCGGCAACCGCTCCATCTCGGCAGAATTCAACATGCTGGTCGATCCGCACGCGGCGCAGCGGGTCATGGAATGCGGCGTGCCGATGGTGATCGTCCCGCTGGACCTGACCCACAAGGCCATCGCCACCTTCGAGCGCATCGACGCCATCCGGGCCCTCGGCAATCCGGTCGCCGCGGCCGTCGCCGACATCCTGACCTTCTGGGACCGCAAGGACGTCGAGCGATTCCGCACCCGCGGCGGCCCGCTGCACGACCCCATCGTGTTCACCTATCTGGTCCATCCCGAATGGTTCGGCGGCCGCGAGGGCGTGGTCGCGGTCGAGCACTGCAGCGAGTTGTCCATGGGCCATACGGTGGTCGACTGGTGGGGTCAGAGCGGCCGGGTGCCGAACGCGCTGGTTCTCACCGACATCGACAGCGACGCCTTTTTCAAGGATCTTTGCCAGCGACTGGTGCGCTATGGGGAGATCGAGGCATGACCGCGCGTCCCGTGATCATCGATACCGATCCCGGCGTCGACGACGCCATCGCCATCCTGCTCGCCCTGGCCTCGCCGGAACTCGAGGTGCTCGGCATTTGCGCGGTCGCCGGGAACGTGCCGCTGGCGGCGACCCGGGTCAACGCGCGCCGGGTCTGCGAACTGGCCGGCCGCCCCGACATCGCCGTCTTCGCCGGCTGCCCGGGGCCGCTGCTGCGCGATCAGATCTTCGGCAAGTACAGCGGCGAGAGCGGCCTCGGCGGCACCCTGCTCCCCGAGCCCGAAATGCCCGAGCGGCCGGAGCACGCGGTCGAGTTCCTCTCGACGAGTCTGGCCGAGGCGGTCGCAGGAAAGCGCGAGAGGATCACCGTCTGCACCCTCGGCCCGCTGACCAATGTCGCGATCGCCCTGGCCCAGCGGCCGGAACTGGCCGCCGGTATCGAGCGCATCGTCGCCATGGGCGGCGCCTTCAGCGTGCTCGGCAACCGCACCCCCAGCGCCGAGTTCAACATCCTCGCCGACCCGCACGCCGCGCGCATCGTTTTCAACGCCGGTGCCCCGATCACTCTGGCGCCGCTGGACATGACATTCCAGGCGCTGGCGACGCCGGAACGCATCGAAGTCATCCGCAGCCTGGACACGCCGGTGACGGCGGCGGCGGCCGAGCTCATCACCTATTACGACCGCAACGACCCTGAGCGTTACGGCGCCGTCGGCGGGCCGCTGCACGATCCGACGGTGATCGCCTGGCTGCTCGAACCCGGCATCTTCGAGGGCCGCGACGCCTGGATCGGCGTCGATTGCGAGAGCCCGCTGACCCTCGGCCATACGGTGGTCGACTGGTGGCGCAAGACCGGCCGTCCCGCCAACGCCCATGTCCTCACCGGCCTCGACGCCGGGCGCTTCTTCGGCCTGCTGACCGAGCGCCTCGCCGCCCTGCCCCTGTCCTGACGCCCCGATCCCGCGCTAAGGGATGCACCATCTCGACTGAGAGCGGAAGCCGTGGAATGAGCAACCGGAAACATAGTTG
>NPIG01000579.1_pt1 | contig 15871 bp, 11 predicted proteins | sample 8637441 | NCBI WGS metagenome assembly NPIG01 (sample SAMN07420675, study PRJNA396082) | bioreactor metagenome | isolation source: sample BR6 brine-fed electro-methanogenic bioreactor BR | place: Japan: Kochi | collected 2016-06-14 | reverse complement strand
TGGAGTTCACCCAAAGCCACAATATAAGCAGGAACGATGCACTAGAGCACTTCCTCCTTGGAACATGTATTGACGCAATTTTGACATTTCCCAGGTAGGATAAGAAAAATTTACGCATATCAATGGAGGCGCGGCAATGAAGATAGAGCTCACGGTAAATCATGTCCCCCGGGTGGTGGAGGCCCCCCCGGAGATGCGTCTTCTGGATCTTCTTCGGGATGTTCTGGGGCTTACCAGTGTCAAGGAGGGATGTTCTGAAGGAGAGTGCGGGGCCTGTACGGTGCTGATGAACAACAAGGCGGTGACCTCCTGCACGGTGCTGGCCTTTCAGGCCCGGGGAAGTTCCATCCTCACCTTGGAGGGACTCGCCGCAGGGGGAGAGCTGGACATCCTGCAACAGGCATTTCGAGATAACGATGCGGTGCAGTGCGGCTTCTGCACCCCCGGCATGATCATGGCCGCCAAAGCTCTGCTTCTGGAAAACCCCTCTCCCACGGAGGAGGAGATCCGCCGGGGGCTTGAGGGAAATCTATGCCGCTGCACCGGCTATATCCCCATCTTCCGAGCGGTGCGGGACGCGGCGGAAAGGCTGGCCCACCATGCAGGCTGATCGCCCCACTTCCTTAAAGGAGCTTCGGGAGCTTCTGGGTCAAAAACCCCAAAACCTCCGGTTTATCGCAGGAGGCACCGATCTGGTGCTTCATCTGCGGCGCTCTCCCAACGAAAATCTTCATCTGGTGGATCTCTCTTCCCTGGGGGAGCTGCGCAACATAACCCTCCAGGAAGAGGAGCTGGAAATCGGCGCAGGGGTAACCTTTGACGAGCTGGAACGCTCCCCCCTGGTGCGCAAACACGCCCTGGGGCTGGCCAAGGCGGCCTCCCAGGTGGGGTCTCCCCAGATCCGCAACCGGGGAACTCTGGGAGGGAACTTCATGAACCGCTCCGCTGCGGCGGACGGAGTTCCTCCGCTCCTGGCTCTGGAGGCCCAGGCCCTGGGAGAGGATGAGAGGGGATCGGAACATCTCTTCTCTCTGGAAGATCTGGATGCTTCCGGGCATCCCGCCTTGCAGAACCCTCTTTTTCTTCTCAAGGGCTTTCGGCTGCCCGTGACAAAGGGGAGGCACTCGGACTTCGCCAAGGTGGGGAGCCGCACGGGGGTAACCATATCCAAGCTCAATCTCGCCCTGAGCTGCAGCTTCGAGATGGGGCGCATATGCCACCCCCGGATCTTTGCGGGATCTCTGGCTACCTGCCCTCAACGCTGCAAAGAAGCGGAGGCCCTTCTGGCATCAGAAAATCCAGATCATGAGAGATTCCTCCAAAGCCTGAGCAATTTTGTGGAGCAGACCATCCCCTCTCGAGCTTCCATGCCCTACAAACGAAGGGCAATCCAGGGGCTTGGGGATGATCTTTGGAAGCGACTTCAGGAGGTTCGTTCATGAAAAAGCCATCCTTTCGGTATGTGGGGCATAACGTTCCCCGAAACGATATGGTAGAGAAGGTTACGGGAAGGCTTCGCTATCTCGCAGACCATCCCCCGGGGGGTACCGCCCACGCCCGGCTTCTTTACAGCTCCGTGGCCCGGGGAAGGGTGGTCAGCATGGACACCGAAGAGGCTGCCAGGGTTCCCGGGGTGCTTCGCATCTACACCCCCCAGGACGATCCGGGGATCTTCTTCAACAGCGCCACCTCCTTTCCGGATCAGCCGGATCTTCCGGATGAGCGGGTCTTCACGGATACCCCTCTCTTTGTGGGGGATACCATAGGGGCGGTGCTGGCGGAGTCCGACGACATCGCCCGGAAGGCCCGGGATCTGATCCGGGTGACCTATGAGGAGGAGGAACCCCTGCTGGACCCCGAAAAAGCTCTGAAGAGCCCCTCCCTGCATCCGGGGCTTCCTTCGGTGCTGGGGGGAACCATAGCTTACGGAGAAGAACCTCCTCGGGCAGAATCCACGCTGGAAGTTCAGCACACCCTAAGCACCCCCCGGATTCACCACGCCGCCATGGAAAACCATCTCTGCCGGGCCTGGCTGGATTACGGAGACGTGCTGGTGGTGGAATCCCCCTGCCAGATGATCTTCAGCATCCGCTTCGTGCTCTCCCAAATCTTCCGGCGCCCCTTGAATAAAATTCGGGTTATCAAGGCCCCCATGGGGGGAACCTTCGGAGGGAAACAGGAGGTGATTCTGGAGCCCGCCTGCGCTCTCATGGCCCTGGATTCGGGAAGGCCCGTACGGCTGGTGACGGATCGGCAGGAGACCATCCGAAGCACCCGGGTTCGAGGCGGGGTAACCGGGAAGGTTCGTACTCTGGCCACCCCGGAGGGTCTCCTGCTGCATCGGGAGGTAGAGGCGGTATTTGATGCGGGAGCCTACGCCACCGGGGGGCATCGGGTAACCCTGGCCATGGGGAAAAAACTCTCCCGGCTCTACCGGATCCCCTCCCAGCGCTATGAAGGGCGCACCACCTTCACCAACACCACCCCCAGCGGCGCCTGCCGGGGGTACGGCTCTCCCCAGATTCACGCCATCACGGAGATCTCTCTCGATCTTCTAGCCCGAAAGCTGAGGATGGATCCCGCAGAGCTGCGGCTCAAAAATCTTGTCTATCCCGGAGATCTGGACCCCGCCGGAGGGCCTCCTCTGGGAAACGCCCGGATTCGGGACTGTCTGGAGCGAGGTATGGAAGCTTTTCGGTGGAAAGAACGCTCCGCCGCCCCTCCCGGAGAGGGACGGTACCGCCAGGGGGTGGGACTGGCCTGCGCCACCCACGGCAACGGCTACTACGGCACCCCCTACCCGGACTTTCTCTCCATGGCCCTCAGGCTCTGTGAAGATGGCTCGGTGCTGGTGAATGCAGGGCTGCACGAGCTGGGAAACGGCACTCTCACCACGGTGGCCCAGATTGTGGGGGAGGTGCTGGATCTCCCCCCGGAAAATATTTTCGTCTCCGAAGGAGATACCCATCTCTCCCCCTTCGATGCGGGATGCGTGGCCAGCCGGGTAACCTACGTCTGCGGAGCCTGCGCTCTGGAGCTGGCGGAAAAGGTACGCCAGCGCTTTATCCGCCAGATTGGGGAGGCCTTCGAAGTTTCCCCTGAGCAGATCCGTCTGGAAAACACCGAGATACATCTTCCCTCGGGGAAGACCCTCTCCTACGGAGAGGCGGTCTGTACCATCTCCAAAAACCTCCGGGAGGAAGTGGGGGACTATCTGCACTACAAACCTTCGGGAAATCCCGCCTCCTTCGGGGTACACTTTGCGGCGGTGCGGGTGGATACCTATACGGGGCTGGTACGGGTGGAGGACTTTCTGGCGGTGCACGACGTGGGACGGGCCATCAACCCCCGGCTTCTGGAGGGGCAGATCTTCGGAGGGGTGCAGATGGGCATCGGCATGGCCCTCACGGAGGAGCTTCTCTGGAACTCCCAAGGCACACCGAAAAACGACTCCTTCAGCCGCTATCACCTTATCAACTCCCCGGACATGCCTCCGGTGCGGGTACTTTTAGTGGAAGAAGAGGAGCCCGGGGGACCCTTCGGTGCCAAGAGCATCGGAGAGATCTGCACCGTCCCCACCGCCCCCGCTGTGGTGAATGCAGTAAACGCCGCTCTGGGAACGGAACTCACCGAGCTTCCTCTCACCCCGGAGAGGATACTGAAGGCTTTGGAAGAACAAAGAGGAAAGGAGTAACTCAATGGAACAGATAAAACGGATAGAACTCAACGGCAGGGGCCTCACCATCGAAACGGTGGCGGCAGTGGCCCGGGAGGGAACCAACGTAACCATCTGCCCCGAAGCTCTGGAGCGGGTGGAGGCCTCCTGGAAGCTCCTCTACGAGGTGGCCACCTCGGGATCCCAGAAGGTCTACGGCATGAACACCGGAGTGGGGGTAAACAAGGATCAGGAGATCACCCCGGAGGATTATCGGGAGTACAACCGCAACATGCTTCTGGCCCACTGCGACGGCATCGAACCCTTCGCCACCGAGGAAGAGGTTCGGGCAGTAATGCTGGTGCGGCTGAATAACGTGCTCCTGGGACGCACGGGGATGCACCCCAAGATCGTGATGCTCTTTCAGGAATTTTTGAACCGGGGGATTCATCCCCTGCTCCCCCTGCGGGGCTCCGTGGGAGAGGGTGACATCACCTGCATGTCTCTCATCGGCCTGGCCATGATCGGTGAGTGGGAGGTGTACTACCGGGGAAAGCGTACCGCCGCTCTGGAGGCCCTTGAGAAAGAGGGGCTGGCCCCCATCAATCTGGGACCCAAGGACGGGCTCTCTCTGGTGAGCACCAACGCCCTGGGGGCAGGACTGGGAGCCCTGCTGCTCCAGGACCTCCGGGAGCTTCTGGATACGGCGGATCTCGCCTACGCCATGACCCTGGAGGGCTTTCAGGGAAGCGTCTCCCCCCTGGATCCCGCACCCTATGATTACCGCCCCTATGAGGGACAGCGCAAGAGCATGGAATTCGCCCGAAAACTCCTGGAGGGAAGCTACCTCTGGAACTCCCAAGAAGCTCAGGCCCTGCAAGATCCTCTGAGCATCCGATGCAGCCCCCATATACATGGAGCCCTTCGGGACTCCCTGGACTATGCGGTACAGCTTCTGGAGATCCATCTGAACAGCTCCGACGACAATCCCTGCATCCTCTTCGAAGAAGGACGCATCGTCCACTGCGGCAACTTCGAGCCCCTCAACTGGGTACTGGCCTTCGAAATGCTGGGTATCGGCCTGAGCCACCTCTCCCGCACCGCCGCATCCCGCACCCTGCGGCTGAGCTCCCCCCGATTCACCGGGCTCTCCCGATTCCTCACCCCGGGAGATGGCCGCATCCACGCCTTCGGCACCATTCAAAAGGTCTTCTGCTCCCTGGATGCGGAAAACCGGCATCTCGCAAACCCCGTATCCCCGGATTACAGCTCCCTCTCCGAGGACATGGAGGACCGGGGCAACAACACCCCCTACATCATGCTGAAAACCGCAAAGATGGTGGATAACCTCTATTACATCCTCGGCATGGAGATGATCCACGCCGCCCAGGCGGTGGATCTTCGCAAACCACCCCAGCTTGGCAAGGGAACCGGCAAAGCTCTGAAGATCCTTCGAGAAAAGATTCCCTTCCTTGATAAAGATCGCAATCTCTCTCTCGACGTAGCCCGGGCAAGGGATCTGCTCCGTCGGGGAAAGCTTGTGAAGGAGGTAGAGAAAATCTTTGCCTGACCATCCCTTTACCGTGTCGTTTTGACGCATTTTTGACGTTTTTTTGACCTCCCCCCCCTACTCTCTTGAGGCGGGGAAAGTTCGCAACATTCAGGGGAACACGTACCGTTTCAGGAAATCGCATCCACACAAGGAGGGAATACCATGCAGGAAACGCAGGGCAACAACAACGGAAAGGTCACCATTCGAAAGGGAATATTCATTCCCATGTCTCTGGCTTTTGTGGGGATTATTCTTCTGGGGCTGGTGGCCCCCAAGATGTTCTACGATGCGGAAAACGCCATTGTGAACTTCGCCTTTCAGGACTTCGGCTGGCTCTTCCAGATCTCGGGGAATCTCTTTCTCTTCATCTGTCTTTTCTTCTGTTTTTCCAAATACGGGGACATCCGCTTCGGAGGCAAGGACGCCAAGCCCGAGATGAGCGTGTGGAACTGGTTCGCCATCTCCCTCTGCGCAGGCATCGCCACGGGAGTGGTCTTCTGGGGAATTGCGGAGCCCCTCTACCATCTCATGGACTCCGGAGTCTTCGAAACCCTGGGGATCACCCCCAAGACCGAAGAGGCCGCCATGTTCTCCATGGTTACCACCTACATCCACTGGACCTTCATCCCCTACGCCATGTACGCCATCTGCGGCCTGGGCATCGCCTACGCCGCCTATAACATGGATCTCCCCTACCGGGTAAGCTCCACCCTCTATCCCGTGGCGGGAAAACATACCCAGGGCTTCATCGGTGCCGTGGTAGACGGGCTCTGCCTTCTTGCCATCGCAGGAGGTGTGGCGGCGGTTCTGGGAGTGGGAACCATGCAGATCTCCAGCGGCATTCAGATCATGACGGGCATTCCTGCGGGAAAGACCATGTGGGTGGCCGTGGTGGGCTCCATCGTGGCAGTGTACGTGGTCTCCAGCTACACCGGGCTCAACCGGGGGATCCGCTGGCTCTCGGACAAGAACGCCAAGATATTCTTGGCTCTCCTGCTCTTCGTCTTCGTCTTCGGCCCCACCCGGTTCATCCTCTCCCTGGGAACCCAGGCGGCGGGACACTTTATTGATGACTTCTTCGTACGCACCCACTATCTGAGCCCCGTGGACGGCTCCGCCTGGCCTCGCTGGTGGCCCATCTACTACTGGGCCATCTGGCTCGCCTACGCTCCCCTCATCGGCATGTTCCTCGCCCGGCTCGTGAAGGGACGTACCATTCGGCAATTCATGTTTATGAACCTCCTGATGCCCGCCTTCTTCGGCTTTCTCTGGTTCTCCGTCTTCGGAGGGGCAGCCATCCATCTGGAACTCTCCGGTCAGGGGCTCTGGGAGGCTATTCACGAAGGGGGACGCCTCGCCCTGGAGCGGTCGGTCTTTGAATTCCTCAAACACTATCCCCTCACCACCATCATAAGCTGGACCTTCATGATCACCGTGTTTATCTCCATCGTCACCATGGCGGACTCCATGACCTCCACCGTGGCCTCCCTCTCCACCACCGCAGCGCACCAGGAGGATAAGGAACCCCCCGCAACCATGAAGATCTTCTGGGGCGTGGTGATGTCTTCGGTGGCCATCATCAACCTCATCAGCGGCAGCGGGGGCGGCGAAATCAGCGGCATCGACGCCACCAAACAGATCGCCACGGTGGCGGGATTCCCCATCCTCTTCCTCATGGTGCTCATGGCCTTCACCATCTCCTGGATGGTCATCCGGCACTCCAAGGGAGAAAAGGTATTGCTTATCAAGGAATAGCGCCGCAAAATCCTCTTTATCGCACTTGAATTGACAAAGTAAACCCACAGAGGCGGGGGGCTTTCCGCAAAGAAGTGCTGCCAAGGCTGCGGAGGGCTCTCCGTTTTCTCTGGGAGAACCTCAGCTCAACAGATCATCAATACGCTCTATCATGTGGGGAATTTTTTTAGCGAGGTAGATCTCCCGAGCCTCACGAAGGTAGGCTTCCCAGGGCTCCTGAAGAAATTCTTCCAAAGCTCCTCCCTGGGGGGCCTTTCTCTTGAGGTTCCCCTTGGCCCAGAGCTGCAGGGCCATCCAGTACCCCTTTTTGAGAGGAACGGAGAGCTCATCCCCCCGGCGAAGAAAGGTCACTGCCTCCTCTTCTACTCCCGCCTCCCCCGCCTGGAGGGCCAGGAGGCTGAAGAGGATACCGTTCCCCCGCCACCACTGACACTCCTCAAGAATGCCCCGGGCCGCTTCGAGATGAGCGGTGAGGATATCCCCTTCCCCCAGATCGTAAGCCGCATGGGCCGCATGGCTGTGAAAGAAGCACCCTCCCCGATAAATCCCCTGGGCCTCGCACTCCTTCAGGCAGGCTTGATGAATCTCCAGAGCCCTTCGAAATTCCCCCTGATGGTGCCAGGCGAGCCCCTCATAGCTTCGGGCCGCAGCTTTCTGGAGGGTGTAGGGGGCATCCAGAGCTTCGAGCTCTTCAAAATGGATTATGGAAGCCCGAAGGGCCTCCCGGGCGGCCTGAAAATCCTGCCCATAGATCCGGGCAAGCCCGAGAAAGCGCCAGGCCCCCGCCTGGGCGGGCTCATCCCCGGTTCGGCGGGCGAACTCCAGAAGGGACCGGGCGTGTTCTTCCAGAAGGGCCCCCTCTTCGATCTGAATGGCGTGGTAGCAGAGATCCCGAAGACAGTCCCGATAGAGCCCGGGATCCATATCGTGCCCCCCCCACTCCAAAGCTCCCTGAACGAGCCGGGTTCCTTGATGGTACTCCCCCCACCAGAGAAAATAGCCCCCCAAAAGGGATCGGTACTGCATCTCCAGATGCTCCAGCTTTCGGGCATCCTCTCCCCCCTCCCGGAGCTCCCGAAGGGTGGAGCGAATGTTCCGAAGCTGCTCCAGAGTCTGCTTCCACTCCTCCAGAGCGGTGGAGGAACGGCGGAGCACGTCATCGTTAAAGAGAGGAAAAAGCTCATAATTGAGCTTGATATGCAGCCGAAGCTTTCGCAGGGTGTAGTCCAGCTCGGGAATGCGCATCCCCCCCTGGCGGCAGTGGCTGAGGATCCGGGAGCCCAGAAGATCGTTCCAGACCCGGCTTCCCATATGCTCCATGAGAAGCTTCGCAAGCCTGCGATGCAGGGAGAGCCGCCGCACCTCCGAGATGGCGTCGTAGAGATGCTCCTTCACCCGGACGTGCCGAAATTCCAGAAAGAGCTTTCCCCCCTCTTCCAGCCGCTCTCCCAGAATGTTCATACTCCGAAGATGCTCCGCCATGGAAGCCATCTCCCGCTCGGAAAAGCCCGTGAGATCCCGCAGAAAATCCCACTCCCCCTTTCCCCAGAAGATGGAGAGGCACTCCAGAAGCTCCCGCTCCTCCTCCCGGATTCCCCGAAGGATCCCCTCGATGGTCTCCCCCAGGCTGGGAGGCACATCCTCCAGGGAGGCCCCCCGTCGAAGAAGCTGGAGCAGCTCCGCCAAAAAGAGAGGCAGCCCCTCGGTACGCTGAAAGATCCGGCTCAGCTCTCCCGAGGAGAGGGAACGCTCCGGAAGACAGACCCGGCAAAAACCCTCGGTCTCTCCCGAGGAGAAGGGCCCCAGCTTCAGGGTACATCCTCCTATGCGCCCCTCCCGACTCAGAGAGTGCAGCAGCAATTCCCCGGGGGAGGATTTCTGAGGTCGGGCGGTAATAAGGCACACCACATCTCCCGGGTCATGGAGGAGAAAACTTTCGAACATCTCCAGAGAGGCCGCATCCATCCACTGAAAATCCTCCATCACCAAGAAGATCCGCATCTTCTTCCGAAGAATCCGAAAGAGCACCCCCAAAGCCTGCCCCAGCCTTGCGGGGGAAGCGGGCTCCAGGGAGGTGCTTTTCCACTCCAAAGAAGGGAAGCTCTCTCCCAGGAGAGATACATAAAGAGAGGGAAGTTCCAGGGCCTGACAATCCACCCTTCGGGGAAGATCCCGAAGAAGGTCGTTCCAGGGGAGAAGAGGATAGTGTCCTCCTCCGGGGGTACTGCCGCAGGAGAGTACCAGAACATCTCGGGAAAGGGTGCGAAGAAACTCCTGCACCAGAAGGCTCTTGCCCACCCCCGCCTCTCCCGCAATGTACACGCACCTGGGGCGGGATGCGGTACCTTCGCAGAAGGATCGAAGCCTTTCCAGCTCCTCAAGACGCCCGAAGAAGGCGCATCCTTCCGGGGGCTCCTTCTTTCGTGAAACCCCCTCCCCGGAGGAGGGAGAGAGCTGCTCCCGAGCGAGAAGAGCGGCACAATACTCCCGGGTCTCTTCCGAGGGGAGCACCCCCAGCTCTTCCTGAAGACGCTCCCGCAGAAGATCGTAGACCTGGATCATCCGGCTTCTTCGCCCCATCTGAAAGGAGCAGTACATCACGAGACAGGCAATCTCTTCATCCAGATCATCCCGGGCCAAAAGCTCCTCCAGCCGGGGAAGGAGCTCCGGAAGCTCCTCCCGGGAAGCCCCACGAACCCGGTGCCGAAGCCCTTCCCTATAGAGCCGGGAGAAGAAGCTTCGTTTCTCCCGAAGCCAGGCCTCAAAGCCGGGGCACCCCCCCAGGGAAAAACCCTCCATAAAAGGACGTCCCAGAGATTCCAGTTTCCGGGAAGAAAGATTTTTGAGAAATTCTGCACCTTCGAAGCCTTCGAAGCGCTCCAGACTGTTCGAACTGGTCGAACTGGTCAGGCCCTTCAGACTTTCTAAACCCTCCGAGGGTTCCGAACGCCCTACACGCTCCAAACCCTCCAAAAGATGAAAATCCGCCTCCATGGAGAGGGACCCCAAAAAAATGCGCTGCCGATCCCCCTCAAGAAATCCCGCAGGAAGTTCCTTCCGGAGCTGGTACAGGGCATTGCGCAAATTTTTAGAGGCCCGCTCCTCCTCCCGATCTCCCCAGAAGAGATCCGCCAGCTTCTCCCGAGAGCCCCGGCGTTCCACCGCAAGATAGCAAGCCAAGGCCTCCACCTTGCGGAAGGGAAAGGCCAAAAGCTTTTCCTGAACGTAGAATCGGGGTTCCCCTAAAAGCTGTATGCGTAAAACCACATGGATCTCCTTCTTTCAACGTCAGGGAAAAGGGGCAAGGCAAAAAACAGGGTTACGTCTAAGCGTCTTCTTCCATTTTGCGGGCTCGGTAGGCCTGACTTTCGTGATTGGGCTGCTGGGGAAAGCGGCGCTCCAAAAGCCCTTCTTCCAGCATGGGTTTGATGTACCGCTGGCGGATATCCACAGGGTTACGGCACAACAACGTAGCAATCTCCACAACCGAAAGATATCGTTTCGAACAAAGCTCCAGAATAACCTTATTAACATCTTGCTTTTTAGATCTTTTTTTATTACTTACAGGCTTTGCAATTTTTTGAAGACTGCTATAGGCATTCGGTGTTTCCAGCTTCTTATCTTTGGAGCTTATGGTTAAACCTTCTAAGCTCAACTCTTTATCTTCGGAGCTTATGGTTAAATCACTCGTTTCAGCATCCTTATTGTAGGAGCTTGGGGTTAAACCTTTCAAGCCCGGCTCCTTATCTTTGGAGCTTAGGACAACATTTCCAGCTTCCTTTGCTCTATCTATCAGAGGAACTTTCGCCAGATGATACGTGGTACCCCGCCCCTGACCGTGGGAAACCAAAAAACCTCTTTCCACCAGGCTTTTCAGGAGAAGCGTAAGATCTCGGGGGTGGATATCCACGGCCTGTTGCAGCCGCAAATGCGTCACAAAATTTTCGACATGTGCGGTGGCGAGAATGCCCCGCTCATTTTCAGAAAGGTTTCTGTAGGCATCCCCAAAAAGAGCATCAAGGGCATGAAGGGTCTCTTCCGGCACCACACTTATGGTGCGTAAACGCAGCGTGGTGCTTTCTGGCTCCCAACACTCTTCAAAATCCGGGGCTCGATAGTGTTGAGATTTCCAATTTGTCATCACTCGGGGAATACCCGACCCCGCCTGTTCACAGAGCCCGATAAATCGAAACATCTGGAGCACTGCCCGATTGCGGCAGTCGCTCCTTCCACCCTTTAAGGCCCTGAGAAGTGGCACACGCATCCGTCCAGGATTACGAAACTCGAAATATTCCGGGGCCTTCAAAACCACAACAGCGGTGCTGCAGGAATAATCCGCATGGGCAAGGGCATTCACAAAGCTTTCTCGCAGGGCCTTATGAATGGGTGTATCGTCCTTACGCTCGAATCCCTCTAAACAAAAGGGCACCTTCACATCCCGGTAGAGCTTGGGGAGCACCTTAAAGAAAAAGGAATAGAGGTTTCCCGGCCATCTGCCATCCGGGATAACCCTATCAACCCAATCCGTCACAGAACCCACAAAAGGAAGCTCTCTGTAATCAAGAAAAAAGTTTGGCACCCCTTCTCGTATGGAGACATCCTTTCCAAACATGAGCAAACCCGCCAGGGTAAGCCCTTCCACTCCGGAAGTTCTATCCTCTCCCCAGCCTCCGATCTGACGCAGAAACTCCATCTCTTCAGAGGCACTGTAAGGGTGATCGGGGTTAAACGCCAAAAAACGCTGACGATAGCTCCTGAAGCTTTCCATGTGAAGATCCTTAAGACCAAAACCCGGAAGGACACGGGCATCCCGGGATTCTTCCCCCTGCTCCGCCATCATCCTTCGTACGTCTTCCTTATGGCAACGCATATCTTCAGAGCCCAGACGCTTATAGGTTCCTTTGAGGGGGTTGCCGTTGATATAGACCGGGCGCTCTTGCCGGGTAGCCTGGGGCACCTCAATCTCTACGACCCATTTTCCGTCACGAACAGGATGTTTCCTCACATCATTTTGAGAGAGAAGATTAACGCTTACCTTCTCAGGATTGTTGAGCTGTCTCCAAAGATCCGTAATCACCGCATCGGGGTTTTCCATTCCCAGAATTTCAAAACCCCCGCCCTTTTTCTCCGCCACACCAAGCAGTACCGCCCCGCCTTCGGTGTTGGCAAAGGCGGAATAAGTTTCCCAGAAATCTTTGGGAAGCTCTCCCTTACCGCTTTTGCCGAGACCCCGCTTTACCTCGGTGGCCAGGTCTTCCCGCAAAATACAATCTTGAGATAGAATATTTTCCATCAAAGGCTCCCTCCATAAGACACCTGGTCTGAGAGAAATTCAAAAAGAACCTTTTCGACATAACGATATCACATAACGTCCTCGAAAGCTTCCTCGGTTCTATCTCGAAGCTACCCAAAAAAACGCTGGGACATCTGATCCAGAAACTCCTTGGTGTGGGCTTCGGTGTGGCATCGGGCAGCCTCGGGGTTTCGGTTGCGAATGGCTTCGGCGATGTCCCGGAGGGATCGGCGAAACCAGTCGTAATCGGTGATAACGTAGCGGATGTACTGAAGGAACCGGGCGGTACGGGTGTTGAGCATATCCAGAATTTCGATAAGCGTTTCGTTTCGGGAGCAGAGTCGGGCAATCCGATGAAAGCGCTGATCGTCCTGGATACAGAGCTTGTAATCCTCCACGATATGGTAGGAGGAAAACCTTTCGATGATGAGGAAAAGCTCTTCTATCTCCTTCTCGGTGGCTCTTTTTGCCGCCAGCTCCGCCGCCAGTCCCTCCAGATTTTTTTTCACCTCGTAGGCATTTTTTACCTGCTGAAGATCAATCTGGGTCACAAAGGTGCCTACCCGGGGGCGGGTCTCCACCAGGCCGATCTGGGCGAGTTTGATGAGGGCCTCTCGTATGGGAGTGCGGCTTACCCCGAACTCCTCCTTCAGATCCTTTTCGTTGAGCATGCTCCCCGGGGGAAATTCCAGTTCGATGATCCGCTTCCTGAGGCTGTCAAAAATTGCTTCGTTACTCTGGAGCACAGGCATCATCCTTCTGTCCTGAACGGACATGTTCTTTATGGTACGGAAAACACATTATATCAGGAAGAGAACCATCTCAGATTCTTTCTAAAGAGAACTTTTTGCGCCTCCGGGCCAGCAATCGAAAATTTCCGCCCATGCGCGATCCCGCTCTTCTTCGATGTGCCGGATATCTTCTTCTTTGAGATGGCGGTACCGTTTCTGCCTCTGAAGATACGCAGCTATCGGGGCAAATTCCTTGGGTCGGCGGGTAAGCTTGAAGGCTCCCTTTTCATACTCCCCAAGGAAGATCAACCCCGTATCCACCGCCTCTTTGGCAAGATCCACGGTGATCTCCGGGGGATATCCCCATCCGGTGGGGCAGGGGCAGTAGACCTGAAGGTAGGAAGGCCCCTCGGTATCTTTGGCTTTCTGCACCTTGGCGAGAAAATCCTCGGGGTACCCGATGCTTGCGGTGGCGGCATAGGGGATATCATGAGCCGCCACGATGCGGAAGAGGTTCTTCTTCTCTCCCAGATTACCCCGCACCGCCCTTCCCGAGGGGGTGGTGGTGGTGGAGGCCCCGAAGGGAGTGAGGCCGCTGCGCTGAATTCCCGTGTTCATGTAGGCTTCGTTATCCGTGCAGATGTAGATAAACTTGCGTCCCCGGTCGATGGCGCCGGAAAGGGCCTGGAGACCGATATCCGCAGTACCTCCATCCCCCGCAAATCCTACGGAGAGGGGATTTTTCTTTCCCAGCGCGGCAAGTCCCGCCTCAACTCCCGTGGCTACCGCAGCAGTAGCCGCAAAGGGGGTGATGGTGGCGTTGTTCCGGAAGGCCATATTGGGGTAGATAAAGGAAACCGCCGCCATGCATCCCGCAGGGAGAGAGAGGTACGCCTCGGGACCCAGCACCTTCAGGGCCAGACGCAGAGCCAAGCTTTCGCCGCATCCCCCACAGGCCTTGTGACCATAGAAATGTTCATCCTCGGGCAAATTTCGAGCATTCCACTGCATTATACGGGGCACCTCCCATTGAGATAATGAATTGTCGGGGTTCCGGCATCCGCCTTTTCGAGGATGGAGACCATCTCCTCCACATTCTGCCGGGTGATATCCCGCCCCCCGAGACCGCCGATGAAGTTGAAGCTCCGAAGGGCCACATTCTTCTGATGGAGAGCGGAGTTGATGTTGGTAAAGAGGGTTCCCTCGTACCCAAAGGAAAGATCCTTCTCCAGCACCCCCAGCACCCGGGCCCCCGCACAGGCTTGGGCCAGAGCTTCCGTGGGGAAGGGGCGCACCATACGAAGCTTTAGAAGCCCCACGGAATGTCCCTGCTCCCGCAGAGCGTCCACCATGAACCGCAGGGTGCCGCAGATGCTTCCCGCCGAAAGGAGCAGCACTTCCGCATCCTCCGCTCTGTAGCTCTCTAAAGCCCCACCCCAGGAACGACCAAACCGGGCAGCGTACTCCGTATCAATCTCTTCAAGACGTTTTTCCGCTCCCAGCATCTCCAGATGCTCACGAATCTTGAACTCCTGGTTATGCTGGTTTCCTGCGGAGATGCTCATACTCATGGGGTGCTCATCATGCATCATGTGGGAATGCACCCTGGGAGCGGGGAGAAAGGCATCCACCTCCTCCTGAGAGGGGATATGCACCTTCTCATAGGTATGGGTAAGCACAAATCCGTCCAGATTCACCATCACCGGGGCGAGAATGGTTTCATCCTCCCCGAGCCGGAAGGCCTGCACCATCAGATCCAGCGCCTCCTGGGCATTTTCCGCAAAGAGCTGAATCCACCCGGAGTTGAGCATGAACATCACATCCATCTGATCCAGTCCCGGGCTTCAGAGAGCCTAGTAAGCCTTTAGTTGAGCATGAACATCACATCCATCTGATCCCCGTAGATGTTCCAGGGGGTGGCCAAGGCCCGGTTGGCGTTCATCATCACGATGGGAAGCCGGGCCCCCGAAGCATAGGGAAGGCACTCTCCCATGTAGAGCAACCCCTGGGAAGAGGTGGCGGTGAAGGCCCGGGCCCCCACGGAGCTGGCACCGATGGAACAGGACATGGCACTGTGTTCAGACTCCACGTGGAGATACTCGCACGCAAGCTCTCCATCCTGAACAAACTGGGCAATCTTTTCCACCGCTTTGGTCTGGGGGGTGATGGGATAGGCGGCAATCACCTGGGGCCGGGAGAGCCGCACTCCCCAGGCCACCGCTTCATTGCCATTCAGAAAGGCATGGCTGCTCATTGGGAACCCTCCTTTTTCATGGTGATGGCCTGGAGCTTGCACTCATGGGCACAGATGCCGCACCCCTTACAGAAATCGTAATCCACCTCGAAGGTTCCTTCCGGGGTTTTGTGGATGGCTCCATCGGGGCAGAGGAGATAGCAGCGATGGCATTGCACGCATGTTGCAAGATCAATCACGGGGCGAAAGACCCGCCACCCCGCATTCTTTTCGGTAATATAAAAGGAGGGGAAGCTGCTTCCCAGGGGAAAATCCTCCAGGCGATCCAGCTTCGGCACCGGGGACATCTCAAAATTCCGCATACATCAGCACCCCTTTCCCGCAGAGAAGGCCGCATGAAAGAGCCCGAGGTTTCCCTTGGCGAGGGAGGCCCCCATGGTCTTTTCGATGGCTTTCGCACAGGCTTCCTGGGAAACCATTGCAGGAGCTTTGGCAGCAAGAAACCCCAGCATGGCAGTGTTCGCCATGGGCCTGCCCAGAATCTCCAAGGCCATCCCCGTGGCGTCCATGGAAAAAACCCGGGGATCTTCAAAATGCTTTGAGGAGTTGATCAGCACAAAAGCACCGGGCTTCAGATCCTTAAGATAGGCTTCTTCCCAAAGGGTTTCATCCAGAAAGAGAATGACATCGC
>NPIG01001085.1_pt1 | contig 15880 bp, 14 predicted proteins | sample 8637441 | NCBI WGS metagenome assembly NPIG01 (sample SAMN07420675, study PRJNA396082) | bioreactor metagenome | isolation source: sample BR6 brine-fed electro-methanogenic bioreactor BR | place: Japan: Kochi | collected 2016-06-14 | reverse complement strand
GCGACGGGCGCACGAACATGCTCGACTGGCCCGCCGTCGCGCGGATAGCCGAGGCCATGGGTCTGGACAGGACGGCGGCATGGGTGCGCACGCACAAGCGGGAGTACTCCGCGGGCATCTTCCGAGGCTTTGCGGCGGAGAAGAAAGGCGGCGAATCATGTGCGGACAAGTAGGGTTCATCTTCGGTAAGAAGCGCCGCCGAGCGGTCGAACGGGAGTATCTCTGCGATCTGTTCGTCGAGATGCTGCTGCACGCCGAGGTCCGCGGGCCGCATGCCACCGGCGTCGCCTGGCTCAAGACCGACGGCGACTACACCATCCTCAAGCGGCCCACGCCCGCGTCCACGTTCATCGAGCTGCGCGCGTTTCACGACGTGCTGCAGGACATCGACAACCGGACCACCGTGCTCATGGGGCACACACGCTGGCGCACCCGCGGCAGCGAGGACAACAGCCGAAACAACCATCCTATCCGCGCGGGGGCCATCCTCGGCACGCACAACGGCACCATCTACAATGCGGACCACCTCTTCGGCCGGCTCCGCCTGCCCCGTTTCGCGGAGGTGGACAGCGAAATCATCTTCCGCTTGGCCGACCGCTTTGCCCACGAAAGCTCAATCGAACCGGAAGGCTTCAAGCGGGCGTTGGCGCTGTGCCGCGGCCAGATGAGCGCCGTGCTGGCCTCCCGCTTCGCGCCGTGGACCGTTCTCGTCCTCAAGGGAAACAAGCCACTGAGCCTCTTCCTCCACCGCAAGCATCGCGTCGTGGCCTATGCCTCGGAGCCGGAATGGCTCGAATACGCCGTGGCCGGAGAGAAAGGCTGGCGCCAAATCGAGGCGCCGCCCATGACGATGCTGACCTTCGAACACCGGGACATCGCGGACTTCCGCGCCGAAACCTTCCGGTTCACCGCCCAAGAACGCCGCGGCGGTCCCATCGAAGCGACAGGGAAACGCCGGAGAGTTCCCGCATGACACCCAACGAAATCCCGCCGAAGAACACAATCCGCGAAGACAGTGCCGGACTCACGGTTTCCGTATTCGTGTACGGGACCCTGAAACGAGGCTTCGCGAACCACGACCGCTTCTGCCGCACCGCCATCGACATCCAGCCCGCCACCGTCTGGGGCCGCCTCTACGACCTCGGTGCCTATCCCGCCCTCGAAGTGCCCGAAGAATCCATCCTCGCCCACGGCACCACCGACCCGCTCGCCGACGCCGCCACCCAGGCCCGCCATGCCGCCCACATGCGCGCCTGCGGCTCCAACGCCCCGCCTCCCGGCGACTGGGACCTCATCCACGGCGAACTCATCACCTTCCCCGATCCCGCCCGGCACCTGCCGCCCTTGGACTATCTCGAAGGCTTCCGCCCCGGCGGAACCAGCCTGTACCAACGGGTGTTAATACCCACCCAGCGCGGGCCGCGTCTGTTCCTGGTGTGGGTCTACGTCTTAGGTGACTCCCTTGACGGCCAAGTTCTCTCCGAAGGAAAATGGCCGCGATGATAGGTCGGCCTGCAGCTTGTCCAGCCTGGAGATCCTTTGCTTGCTCAGTCGCACTTGATATAACATCTGTCATGTCGGGGGCGGGCTGCGTACCTGCCAACGGGAGAGGAATCGCATCGATGAGCGCCAAGGAACAGGGACTCCCTGCCCTAATACAGGATATCCGCCGTCAGATGGCGCTGAGCCAGGAAGATCTGGCGCGCCAGCTGAACGTCAGCTATGCCACCGTGAACCGGTGGGAGAATGCCCATGCGCATCCCTCCAAGTTGGCCAAATCCCAACTGGAGGCATTCTGTGCGCGGATGATTCAACGCGGAAGACTCACCCTCCCGGCAGAGCTACTCGAAGCCGCCGCGCTCAACCTGGATGAGGAGCAGGTATGACCAACTTCGCCGGAAAAGTCAGCTTCATTTGGTCCGTGGCCGACCTATTGCGCGGCCCCTACCGCCCAAATCAGTACAAGGATGTCATGCTTCCCATGACGGTCCTGCGGCGTCTGGATTGCGTGCTGGAGCCGACGAAGGACAGGGTGCTGGAGCGCCAGAAGAAGCTCCAGGGCGGCAAGGTGAAGAACATCGATCCGATCCTCTGCCGCGTCACGGGGGTGCCTTTTTACAACACGAGCCGATTTACGTTCGAGAAGCTCAAAGGCGACCCCAACGACGTCGCCAAGAATCTAATCAACTACATAAAGGGATTCTCCGGCCGCGCCCGGGAGATTCTCGACCATTTCGGTTTCGAAGAACACATCGCCAAACTCGACAAGGCCGACCGCCTCTACCTGATCGTGTCGCGGTTCTGCGAAATCGATCTCCATCCCGACAGCGTATCGAACATCGAGATGGGCTACATCTTTGAGGAACTCATCCGCCGCTTCAATGAAGCCTCGAATGAAGAGGCGGGCGACCATTTCACCCCGCGCGAGGTCATCCGCCTCATGGTCGATCTATTGTTCGATCCCGACGACGACGTCCTGCGCACACCCGGCATCGTTAAGACCCTCTACGATCCCGCTTGCGGCACGGGCGGTATGCTCTCCGTAGCGGAGGATTATGTCCGCGAACTGAACCCCGACGCGCGTTTAGAGGTCTTCGGCCAGGACTACAACGCCCAGGCTTACGCCGTCTGCGGCTCGGATATGATGATTAAGGGACAGGACATCGAACACATCGCCTTCGGCGACAGCTTCACCGACGACCGGTTTGAAGGCAAGCGCTTCGACTACATGTTGGCGAATCCACCCTTCGGCGTTGAGTGGAAGCCTGAAGCTGACTTCATCAAACGCGAGCACGAGGAACAAGGTTTCGGTGGTCGGTTTGGCGCGGGATTGCCCCGGATCAACGATGGTTCGCTTCTATTCCTCCAGCACATGATCAGCAAAATGAAGGCACCCAAGGATGGCGGTACGCGCCTGGCCATCGTGTTCAATGGCTCGCCGCTGTTCACGGGCGCGGCCGGCTCCGGCGAGAGTGAAATCCGCCGGTGGATCATCGAGAATGACTGGCTCGAAGCCGTCGTCGCACTGCCGGACCAACTCTTTTACAACACGGGTATCTACACCTACCTCTGGATTCTCACCAACCGAAAGGCGCCGGGCCGGAAGGGCAAGATCCAACTGGTAGACGGCACCTCTCTCTTTAAAAAGATGCGCAAGTCCCTGGGCAACAAACGCAACGAGATTTGCGAAGACCAACGCGCCGATATCAGTCGGCTTTATGGTGCCAACCGTGTCGGTGACCAAGTGCGCGTCTTCGACAACGAAGACTTTGGACACCGGCGCATCACGGTGGAGCGTCCGCTCCGGCTCAATTTTGCCGTGGACGACGAACGCCTGGCCCGGCTTCAGGACGCTACTGCCTTCGCAAAGCTCGCGACCAGCCGCAAACGCAAGGACACCAAGGCCGCCCAAGCTGAAGTCCAGGCCGGGCGCGCGCAGCAACAAGCCATTCTCGATGCCTTGGCGCCGCTGCGTGATAAGGGCGTCGTGAAGAACCGNNATTCAGGAAGGCCGACCTCAAGGTGCCAGCGCCGCTTTTCAAAGCGATTCTTGCGGCGCTGTCCGAGCGGGACGAAACGGCCGAGGTCTGCACCGACACCCAGGGCAATCCCGAGCCCGATACCGACCTGCGCGATTACGAGAGTGTGCCGCTGAAGGACGATGTGGATGAATACATGGCCCGGGAAGTCCTGCCCCACGTGCCCGACGCCTGGGTAGACCATAGCAAGACGCGCGTAGGCTATGAGATTAACTTCAATCGCTACTTCTACATCTACACGCCGCCGCGACCACTTGAAGAGATCGAGACCGACCTAAAACAGATCGAGCAGGAGATTGCCGAGATGCTCGCGGAGGTGACGGAATGAGCGATGCGGAACAGCCACCCGGCGGCGAGATTCTTGTCTATACGGCTGAAGACGGCAGCAGCCGGATTCGCGTTCTGCTCGAAGACGAGACCGTATGGCTGACCCAGGCCATGATGGCCGAGCTTTACGAGACCTCCGTCCCAAACATCAACATCCACATTCGCAACATACTGGAAGAAAAGGAGTTGCAGGCCGAGGCAACCATTAAGGAATCCTTAATAGTTCGTCAGGAGGGCTCACGGCGCGTCCAGCGCCCGGTCAAGCACTACAGCCTTGAGATGATCATCGCGGTCGGCTACCGCGTCCGCTCGCCCCGGGGCACCCAATTCCGCCAGTGGGCCACGGAACACCTGCGCGAGTATCTCGTCAAAGGCTTCACCATTGACGATGAACGTCTTAAAGGCGGCAGCGGACTCGCGGATTACTTCGATGAACTACTCGCTCGCATACGGGAGATTCGCGCAAGTGAGGCCCGCGTCTATCAGCGTATCCGCGATATTTTCGCCCTGGCCAGCGATTATGTCGAGGACGAGCAGGAAACCCAGCGCTTCTTTGCCACCGTGCAAAACAAGATGCACTACGCCGCAGCCGGCATGACGGCGGCAGAGATCATTCGTGATAGGGCGGATGCAGCACTACCCAACATGGGCCTTACTTCGTGGAAGGGTGGTCATGTGCTCAAACGCGACGTGGGCACGGCGAAGAACTACCTCGACGCCCAGGAAATCGATACCCTGAATCGCATTACGGTTATGTTCCTCGACCAGGCCGAGTTCCGCGCCCAGCGCCGGCAGGACATCCGAATGCGCGATTGGGAGTCCTTTCTCGACAAATTCCTGCGCGATACCGAACTCCCCGTGCTCGACGATGCGGGGAGCGTGAGCCGCGAACAGGCCGTTTCCTGGGCCAACACCCAATATGACACATTCGCTGAACGCCGCCGCCTCGAAGCCGAAGCCGAAGGGGAACGACGGTACGTTGAAGACCTGCGCCGAACTGCGGAGACCGTGGAAGCAGAGCACAAGAACGTGCGCAAGAAGAGCAGTCGCTCGGCAAGGAAGCATGCCCCGAAGAAGAAAAAATGAGCGAGGAATTCTCTAGCCGAACATGGAGCACACTAAGGCGGGCGTAAGAATGAGTGAGATCAAAGAAAGCAAAACGCAAGGCAAGACGGCCCACATTCAGTGCCCGCAATGTAATGTGCACACCAAGCACACGGTTGAACGGGCGCTTGAGTGGTCGGCTTACAGTGAAGAGGCAGATATTTCGGTCTGGACTACCTGCCAGATTGTGCGCTGTAACGGCTGCGACACGCTTTCCTTCAGGTCACTGCATAGTGATTCAGAGAGCCGCTGCTACGACCGGGACGAGGAGGAATGTCTGTATCCCGAGCGTAAGCAGCGGTCGGTTGTCGATGAACTCTATCTGCGCGATGACGTGTACGACATACCTGAGATCATCCAGGTCATCTACCGGGAAACGCTGTCGGCTGTTGAGCACAACTTGCCGACTATCGCTGGCATCGGTATCCGGGCCGTCGTTGAAGCGACCTGCCAGGACCTGAAGGCGAAGCAGCGCAATCTGCAAGACAAGATTGACGAACTGGTGGCGATGTCCCTCTTGACCCCTTCTGGCGCCGAGATTTTGCACGGAATCCGTGAGCTTGGAAACGCTGCCGCTCATGAGATAAAGGCCCCAACGAAGAAACAAATCACAGCCGCCCTCAAGGTCATCGACCACCTCTTGCTTGGGGCCTATGTACTCCCCAAGGAGGCCTCCGTCCTACCAAAGCCAAAGCCGAAATCCGCTGGGAAGTCTTCCCAACGGTCCACTCCAAAAGCTCAAGGAAAGGGCGGCAAATGACCCGCCGCGCCTACCCGAGATACAAGGACTCCGGTATCCCCTGGCCTGGGGAGGTCCCCGAGCATTGGGAAATCAGACGTCTGAAGACCGTTGCGTCGTTCGAGTATGGCGACTCATTGGCCGCCGATGACCGCGTGGAAGGCCCGTGCCCTGTGTACGGCTCAAACGGCGTGGTTGGGGAACACAAACAACCTAACACGGAAGCACCATGCTTAATCATCGGACGCAAGGGTTCTTTCGGAAAGATCGCGTACTCGAATAGTCCTTGCTATGCGATTGACACGACATACTTCATTGATGGCAGGTACTCATCGAATGACCTGCGATGGCTCTACTATAGCCTTCAATGGCTGAAGCTGGATGCGGTCTCAAAAGATTCTGCTGTTCCCGGACTTTCACGCGAAGACGCCTATAGCCAAGTTCTGGCGTACTGCCCCCTTCCCGAGCAGCGGGCGATAGCGGCGTTTCTGGACCGGGAGACGGCGCGGATTGACGGGTTGATTGAGAAGAAGCAGCGGCAGATCGAACTCCTCCAGGAAAAGCGCGCCGCCCTCATTTCCCAAGCCGTCACGAAGGGCATCGAAACCAACGCCAATATGAAACCCTCCGGCGTCGAATGGCTCGGGGACATCCCGGCGCATTGGGAGCGGAAACGCCTTAAACATGTCACTTCACACATTGTCGACTGCATCCATGCAACGCCCGATTACATTGAAGATGGGGAGTATCCCGCGATTCGTACAGCGGATGTGAGCCCAGGAAGACTTGACCTGGAAAAAGCCCGCCGTGTGGACGAGGACGGTTTCCAGCGACAAGTATCGAGATTGAAGCCACGAGCAATGGACATCGTCTACAGCCGTGAGGGGGAGCGTTTCGGCATGGCGGCGCTTGTGCCTCCTGGCCGCGAGGTCTGCATTTCCCAACGAATGATGCTGTTTCGCGCAAAGCCCGAGACGATGGTGCCTGATTTTCTGATGTGGCAGTTGAATGCATCGACCGTGTATCGGCAGGCCGAGCAGGACGTAATCGGGGCCACTTCGCCACACGTGAACGTTGAGACCATTCGAAACTTCTGGTTGGCAGTGCCGCCGATTCACGAGCAAGGAGAAATTGCGAACGCGATTTCGTCCGGAGCGGAGCATGCGGATCAAGTATCCGACAGGATTTTAAATAGCATCAAAAAACTAAAGGAGTACCGCACGGCCCTCATCTCTGCCGCGGTAACAGGCAAGATCGATGTGCGGCGTGAGGTCGCAGTATGAACGAGACCATGCTCGAAATACTCTGCGACCGCCTAACGAGGATTTCGGACGCCACAGCCACACTCTTGCGTGAGCACTGTGGCATGACTCCCGCGAACAAGCCGGGGGATGTAGTAGTGTTCATTAGCGCGAGCGACAATCACTTCTGGAAGCCACTGTCTCCCGAGGGAAAACGCATCCAAGTAGACCTGCTGCCCAAGGTGCAGCGTTTTGGCGAACTCCTTGAGGTGATCGCGCAAGACCTCCCTCGCAGCGCCCAAAAAGAACTCAAGACTTCGCTTAAACGACTTCGTGAGACCGTAGAGCAACACGGCACCACATGGTGGCAGAGTCCTGCCGAGGCTGTTTCAGGCATTCAGGACCTGACTGCGAAAATCCGTAACCTTCTCGAGGAATACTTCGATTCAGACTGCTCAACTTCCCTTGCAATTCCCGACACGAACGCGGTTCTGCACGACCCGAACATCGAGTCCTGGCAAGTCGACGGACACCACGAATTGACGCTATTGCTAACACCTACCGTCGTATCGGAACTTGACAACCACAAGATCAATCACAAGAACCCGGATGTGCGCACCAAAGCGTCAACGTTCATACGCAAGCTGAAAGAATATCGGCGACGCGGTTCCCTCCTCGAAGGCGTGACCATTGTCAAAGGCAGGTTATCGCTTCGAGCTCTCTCCAATGAGCCCGATATGTCCAAGGCGCTGTCGTGGCTGGACCCGGGCAACGCAGATGACCGCTTTCTTGCCACGGTGCTGGAGGCCATCCGGTCGAATCTGAGCACATCTATCTTTATTATCACATTCGACATCAATATGCAGAACAAGGCTGAACTGGCCGGTATCCCGTATCGCGAGCTGGAAGTTGATTCGCACACTGGGAGTTGAGGACAAAGATCATGGCGCGAGCAGACTTAATACTGAACCTGGTCCGGGCAGGCACCCGGGGCGATCAGGCGCAGTTTCAGAAGACCGTGGAGGCCCTGGCGGCCGATGAGCGGGCGAAGAATCATGGCATTCTGGCAGACCGGCTCCTTGCCCAGCTTCGGCAGGACAGCAACGGCAGCCCGAAGCCTCTCGCGCCACCGCCTGCACGGGTCTACGCCGGCCCCCTGCTCGCCGAAACGCTTCCCGCGCGGCGAATCGAAGACCTGATATTGCCGACCGAGGCGGAGCAAGCCGTTCGCGAACTGGTAGAGGAACAGCACCGGGCGGACCTGTTGCGTTCGCACAACCTGGAGCCACGNNCGGGGCCGCCGGGGAACGGCAAGACCTCGCTTGCCGAAGCGCTCGCGGATGCGCTGAACGCCCCTTTCCTGGTCGTGCGCTACGAAGCGATAATCGGCAGCTATCTCGGCGAGACGGCCCAGCGCATAGGGCAGGTTTTCGAGCATGCCCGTTCGCGGCAATGCGTACTCTTTTTCGACGAGTTCGACGCCATCGGTAAGGAACGCGGCGACCTGCACGAGACCGGCGAAATCAAGCGTGTTGTGAGTTCGCTGCTCCTGCAAATCGACGCCCTGCCAAGTTATGTGGTTGTCGTGACCGCCAGCAATCATCCGGAATTACTTGATCGGGCCGTGTGGCGGCGCTTCCAAATCCGGCTGGAGCTGCCCATGCCCCGGCAAGGGCAGATTGAGGAATGGTTTAAGCGTTTCGAGAAAAGAACCGGACATGGGATGGGGCTGTCGCCCCGCAGCCTCGCCCAGCGCCTGAAAGGCGTGAGCTTCGCCGAGGTCGAAGATTTCGGGAACGATGTGCTTCGGCGGACTGTACTGAGCGAACCCGGTGCGGATGTCAGGAAGATCGCGGAACAGTGCGCCGAGCAATGGAAGAAGCGGTTCTCGCTGAGCACGTCGGGGGATACTGGGGAGGATAGTTGATCATGCCGGAGCACCCGCTACTCATTTTTCCAGAACCAGCACCTGCTGAACGCGCCAGGCGTTTTGGAGGCGGCGGGAATGTCCGGCTACCCAGCGCAAAAGACCAAGCCGGACGCTTGGCGCCACAATTCCAACGCTTGCAGCAGACCATGGAGAAACAACGCGTCGTCCTACAAGGCAATTCGCTCGGCCTACAGCCGGAACAGGTGCTTGTTCTGGAAACAGTTGGCCCCGTTCAGAACTTCATCAATGCGGTGAAGAAAATCGAAGGATTGGAGTGGTTTGCCGATTTCGAGTTGGATGATATTGAACCGGAATATGGATTCGAGGATGAGAAGGATGTCGAGAAGCCTCTCGGAGGACAGCTCTTCCTAGTGATGACGAACCAGCGCGCCCTGCAAGAGATGCAGAATCTTTTCAGCAATTGGCAGCGCAACCCGAGCACCACTTTCCCGCGCGGCCTTGCTCCACTCAAACATGCCTTTGAACACCTACATACGATCCGGCCGTGGGACGCGCAAGACCGCATCCGCGAGACCGGTATCTTCGAAGACTGGCAATTCCGCGTTGAACACGGACAGCAGAACGTTCCTTTCGAAGCCGAACTTTGGTTTCGCTCGAGTCCTGGCAGGCGGCGGCAAGCCGAATCATATCTTGGGAACCTCGTCGAGATTCTGGGCGGGGAGGTAACCCAGCAGTGCGAGATCAAGGAGATTGGCTATCACGCGATTCTTGGGCACATCCCCGCAGAAAAGGTGTCCGACATCGTGTCCCAACAGGAAGTCCAATTACTTCAATGCGAAGACATCATGCACCTACGACCTCTCGGACAGTGCGCCGTGCGGATGCCGGACGACCTGGCGGAGACAGACACGCTCGCAGATGTCGATACGCCAGGATTGCCCACGGGCGAACCGATCATCGCTTTGTTTGACGGTCTTCCTCTCACCGGTCACCGCGTGCTCGATGGGCGGTTGATTGTCGATGACCCGGACGGGTATGAGACGGCCTATCAGGCTGGAGAACGTGTTCACGGCACCCATATGGCCTCGCTCATATGCCACGGTGATCTGGACGAAAACGGTAGCCCCACCGCTCGCCCGCTCTACGTCCGCCCCATTATGCAACCCCAGCGCAGTTCGGCTGGCCCCTCTTTCGAGAGCATCCCCGACGGGGTATTACCCGTGGACCTGATCCACCGTGCGGTACGGCGGCTCTTTGAGTCTCAAGGGGACGAAGCACCTGCGGCACCGAGCGTCCGTGTCATTAATCTGTCCGTCTGCGACCGCTCGCGGCCTTTCGACCGGGGAATGAGTTCGTGGGCGCGCCTGCTGGATTGGCTTTCATGGAAGTACGGCGTGCTGTTTGTCGTGAGTGCAGGCAATCACTCGCAGGACATCGAGTTGGATGTTCCCAGGCGAGACCTTCGGCAGATGTCATCGGAAGACCGCGAGAAGGCCGTCGTCAAGGCGATAGTCGCGGACTCCCGTCATCGCCGGCTCTTGTCTCCCGCTGAGACACTTAACGGAATAACGCTCGGGGCGTCGCATGCCGATGCCTCCGGCCCGCCACCCGCCACCAATCTCATCAATCCGTTCGCTCAAGAAGGTCTGCCGAGCACGATAAGCGCACAGGGGCCTGGATATCGGCGCACGATCAAACCGGACATCTTCTTGCCCGGCGGCCGGCAGTTCCTATCGGAGAAACCGGGTAATACACATCTGAAAGCGATCCTCAGCACCTCCTCATTCTCGCGTCCTCCTGGGCAGCGCGTCGCTGCGCCAGNNATCAGGCGAACTGGACCGCACCCTTCACACAAGAGGGACAAGTAATTCCGCGGCATTGGCCTCACGGTGGTTGGGCACCTTGTTTGACGTCATTGAGAGGCTCCGCGCCGAACCGGAGGTAAATCTGCCCCACGAGTACGAAGCGGTACTTCTCAAGACCCTGCTGATTCACGGTGCGGACTGGTCGGGTGCGGGCCAACGCTATGAAGCAATTCTGAAGAACAGCACCAATAGTAGAACCTTCAAGGATTATGCTGGCCGTTTTCTCGGTTACGGCACACCGAATGTGGCAAAGGTGATGGCTTGTACAGATCAACAAGTGACCGTGCTGGGGTACGGGGAGCTCGATGACGGCAATGGACAAGAGTTCCGCCTGCCCCTCCCGCCAAGCCTTTCGGCGGTCACGGAGAAGCGCCGGCTAACAGTAACGCTCGCGTGGCTGACCCCGGTCAATTGTCAACGCCAAAACTACCGGAACGCGCACCTTTGGTTCAGCCCGAAGAACGATCTTGCCCCCGACCGCATCTGCGCGGACCACCGTGCAGTTCAAAGGGGCACCGTGCAACATGAAGTTCTGGAAAGCGCAAAGGCGGTTGATTTCCAAGACGGAGATGCAATTTTGATCAAGGTTAACTGCCGTGCAGATGCCGGTGATTTGCCGGAGCCGATTCGGTATGGATTAGCGGTGAGCTTGGAAGTTGCCGAAGGGATCAATATACCAATTTACGAAGAAGTACGTGACAGGTTACGGATACCCATTCCCATTCCCGGAGGCCGCACAACATGATCCACCCTCCACTGCATCAACCCTCGGTAGCAGTCACTTCCTATCTGCGCGGACTGACCGGCCGGAGACCGTGAATATGCCCGGACAATACACAGAACATGCCTTCGAAAACGCCATTGAGGAATGCCTTGTATCCGTGGGCGGGTACGTAGGTGGCGAGGCAGAAAGCTTCGACCTGGAGCGAGCGTTATTTCCCCGGGAGGTTTTGGCGTTCATCCAGGAGACCCAGCCGAAGGAATGGACGTATCTGGCGGACGTGCAAAAGGACAAGGCAGCTGAAACGTTGCTGGACGATCTTTGTCGGGCACTGAACTCGGAACACGAGGGTTGCCTGTCGGTTCTTCGGCACGGCTTCAAATGCTTTGGCAAACGCTTCCATGTGGCATGGTTTGCCCCGGCCAGCGGCCTGAACCCAGACACGGAGCGGCTATATGCCGCCAACCGCCTCAGCGTTACGCGTCAGTTACGGTATTCACCGCGGCACGGGAACACTTTGGATGTAACGCTGGCCCTGAACGGCATCCCGGTAGCCACGCTGGAGCTCAAGAACCCCATGACCGCGCAAAACTGGCGGCACGCGGTAACGCAATACAAGAACGACCGGGACCCGACGGACCTCATCTTCCAGTTCCGCAAGCGTACGCTGGTTCATTTTGCCGTGGATACGGACGAAGTATATATGACCACACGGCTTTCCGGCGGCAAGACACGGTTCTTGCCGTTCAACCGGGGATGCAGCGGTGGCGCGGGCAATCCAGAGAATCCCGCCGGATATAAGACGGCTTTTCTGTGGGAAGAAGTGCTCGAAAGGCACAGCTTTCTCGACATCCTTGGACGCTTCATGCATCTGCAGGTCGAGGAAAAGCGCCTTGGTCAGAAGAAGGTCAAGCGCGAGACGCTAATCTTCCCGCGCTACCACCAGTTGGGCTGTGTTCGGCAATTGGTGGCGGACGCCCGTGACCACGGCGCTGGGACGAACTATCTCGTCCAACACTCAGCGGGAAGCGGGAAGTCCAACTCCATTGCCTGGTTGGCTCACCATCTCGCCAGCCTTTACAACGAGAACGATGAAAAGGTCTTTGACTCCGTTATCGTGGTGACGGACCGAGTTGTGCTGGACCAACAGTTGCAGAACACCATTTACCAGTTCGAGCATAAACAGGGCGTTGTGAACAAGATCGATGTCAATTCGAGCCAATTGGCTGAAGCCCTCGCCGCGGGCGCTCCCATCATTATCACCACGCTGCAGAAGTTTCCGTTCGTCACAGAGAAAATGGGCAGCCTACCTAAACAGAATTACGCGGTCGTCGTCGACGAAGCACATAGTTCGCAGGGTGGGGAGACTGCTACAGAGTTGAAGGGGGTACTCGCGGCGTCCGTAATTCAGGAGGAAGCGGCGGCCTATGCCGCCCAGGAAGGACTTATTGATTACGAGGAGGAAATCCTCAAGACTATGGCAAAGCGAGGAAGGCAACCCAATATCTCGTTCTTCGCGTTCACGGCCACGCCGAAATACAAGACGCTGGAGGTGTTTGGCACACTGGGCGACGATGGTAAGCCTTTCCCGTTCCATCTCTACAGTATGCGCCAGGCCATCGAGGAGGGCTTCATCCTCGACGTGCTGAAAAACTACACGACGTACAAGACCTATTACCGCCTGGTGAAAGCCGCTGAAAGTGATCCCAAGGTAGAAAAGCGAAAGGCCGCACGAGCGTTGGCACGTTTCATGAGCTTGCATCCCCACAACATCGCGCAGAAGACCGAAGTAATGGTCGAGCATTTCCGTCACTTCACAATGCATAGAGTCGGTGGACGAGCGAAAGCCATGGTGGTGACGGCAAGTCGTTTGCACGCGGTCCGGTACAAGCAGGCCTTCGACAGGTACATTGCCGAGAAGGAGTATACAGGCATCAAAACGCTGGTGGCTTTCTCGGGAACGGTAAATGACCCCGATGTGCCGAATGTCGATTATACGGAAATCGGAATGAACCAGGGCATCCGGGAGAAGGAGCTTCCAGAGCGTTTTGCGTCGGACGATTATCAAGTGCTTCTGGTCGCAGAGAAGTACCAGACGGGATTCGACCAGCCCTTGTTGCACACGATGTACGTAGACAAACGCCTCGCAGGCATCCAAGCTGTCCAGACCTTGTCTCGCCTGAATCGGACCTGTCTGGGGAAGGAAGATACCTTCGTTCTGGACTTCGTAAACGAGGCGGAGGAAATTCGGTCGGCCTTCCAGCCTTTCTACGAACAGACCGTAATTGGCGAACGCGCGGAACCTCAGCAACTCTACGAACTTCAGGCGAAGCTGGACTCGCAGCAGGTCTATCACAAGGCGGAGGTCGAGGAATTCTGCCGGGTTTTCTACCTACCAAGACGGAAGCAGACGCCCGCCGACCATGCCCGCATGAACGCGTGTATCGACCCAGCCGTTGCTCGCTTCAACGAAATGGACGAGGAGCCGCGCGAAGAGTTTCGGAAGGCGCTCGTGGCGTACCGCAATCTGTATTCCTTTCTCTCGCAAGTCATTCCTTTTCAAGACACTGATCTGGAGAAGCTCTACTCGTATGTCCGGTTTCTGCTGACCAAACTACCCAGGGGCGGGCACGGGCCGATCTACAATTTCGATGACGATGTATCACTGAAGTTCTATCGCCTGCAGAAGATTAGCGAAGGTTCTATCGCCCTTCAGCCAGGCAAGCAAGAACCCGTTACTGGCCCGACAGCCGTCGGAACCGGCGTGGACCAGGGGGCCGAGATCGAGCTTTCGCGGCTCATCGATCTCCTCAACGAGCGCTTCGGAACAGACTTCATACCCGGGGACCAGTTGTTCTTCGAGTCTATTCGCGAAGATGCAGCGGCTGACAGCACCCTGCGCCAGGCCGCCCTTGCGAATACGATGGAGAATTTTGGCTACGTGTTTCGCAAGACACTGGAGGGCCTGTTCATTGACCGTATGGAGCAGAACGAAGAGATCACAGCCCGATTCATGAATGAAGCTCAGTTTCGCGATCTGGTGAGTCAACACCTGTTGGAGGATGTCTACACCCGAATCCGCGAGGAGGCATAGGTGTCGAGCTGACACGATAATTGCCTTGCAAGCACTAGTAGACTACCGCAGAACAACCATCGTCTCGAAATCTAATACGGGATGCTGACGGCTTTACGCGTTGCTTCTCGTCTCTCGATTCTCCATTACGCTTCACCGCTAAACACCCGGATATGCCGGGGCCGAACAAAGACTTTGCTGCCGGTGTCGAGGTGCATGGTGTCAAAGCGTTCTTGGGATATCTCCGCCGTTAGGGGTTGTCCATCTTCGGTGCGGAGTTCAACGCGCACGAGGGGGCCTGCGGATTGTATGCGAACAATGGATGCGTTGAGCGCCGGCAGTCCATTCGTCTTGGTGTCAATGGTCAAGTCGTGCGGGCGTACGAATACGCGCGCGTCCCCAAGAACTTGTTGGCGATCTTCGGGATAGGGCACCTCGAGAGAACCAAATTGAACGGTACCACTGTCGACGCGGCCGTGGAAGTCGTTGGTCTCCCCGAGGAATCGCATGACGAACTCCGTCTTGGGATGGTGAAACACTTCGTCAGGCGTTCCGACTTGTTCGATCTTGCCCGCGTTCATGACCACAATTCGGTCGGCGACTTCCAGCGCTTCGTCCTGGTCGTGCGTGACGAATACGCTCGTCACGTGCAGTTCGTCGTGGAGCCTCCGTAGCCAGGCGCGCAATTCCTTGCGAACCTTTGCGTCCAGTGCGCCGAAAGGCTCGTCAAGGAGGAGCACTTTCGGTTCCACTGCCAGGGCACGGGCGAGCGCAACGCGCTGCCGTTGCCCCCCGGACAACTGGTGAGGGAATCGCCTGGCCAAGCCCTGCAGTTGCACGAGACCGAGGAGGTTGTGCACGCGGTCCGCGATCTCCTCCTTTGAGGGACGTAGACTTCGTGGCCGCACCCGGAGGCCGAACGCCACGTTTTCGAGAACGGTCATATGGCGAAAGAGCGCGTAATGCTGGAAGACGAAGCCCACTTGCCGCTGCCGGACGGAAACGCCTGCCACATCGTCATCATGGAACAGAATCTGGGTATCGGGACTATCGTCGGCCACTTCGAGCCCGGCAATAATCCGTAGCAGCGTGGTCTTGCCTGAACCGGACGGTCCAAGAAGTGCGACGAGTTCGCCGGTTTTCACGGTCAGGCATACATCCTGAAGCGCCTGAAAGCTGCCGAAGCTCTTGGTGACGTTTTTGACTTCGATGCTCATGCTAGTGTGTCTCCTCCCCGCGCGGGGTCGTGGTCTCGGTGAATGATTCGGAAATATGGGCGCGCCGTTCGACGAGTGCCTTCAACACAAGGGTAACCATGGCGAGCAGCGTAAGGAGCGATGCCGTCGCGAAAGCGGCGACGAAGTTGTATTCGTTGTAGAG
>NPIG01001010.1_pt1 | contig 15909 bp, 14 predicted proteins | sample 8637441 | NCBI WGS metagenome assembly NPIG01 (sample SAMN07420675, study PRJNA396082) | bioreactor metagenome | isolation source: sample BR6 brine-fed electro-methanogenic bioreactor BR | place: Japan: Kochi | collected 2016-06-14 | reverse complement strand
TCGAGCCGGCCGAACGTCCGCCACAGGTAGATGGTCAGCAGGTAAAGACCCGCCGCCAGAAGTCCGGGCAGGATGCCCGCCATGAACAGCAGGCCGATATCGGTCTGGGTGATGATCCCGTAGATCGCCAGCGGCACCGAGGGCGGGATCAGGATGCCCAGCGTGCCGCCCGCGGCGATGGAGCCCAGCGACAGCACCTGCGGATAGCGGCTGCGCTCCAGCTCCGGCAGGGCGATCCGTGTCATCGTCGCCGCCGTCGCCACCGAGGAGCCGCAGATCGCGGCAAAGCCGGTGGCCGACACCACCGTCGCCATCGCCAGCCCGCCGCGCAGATGGCCGATCCAGAAATTGGCGGCGCGGTAGAGCGCGCGGCTCATCCCCGCCTCCGAGGCCACCGCCCCCATCAGGATGAACAGCGGGATCAGGCCGAATTCCCAATTCGCCAGCGCATTGAGCGTCGCCAACGGCAGGGTCTGCAGCGCCGGGTGAACCCCGACGATGGCGGCAAATCCGCCCAGGCTGACCACGCTCATCGCCACGCCGATCGGCACCCGCATCCCGATCAGACCGAACAGAGCCACAAACCCGACAAGGCCGATCACTTCGCGATCCATGCGCCTAGCCCTCCTGCGGTTCAGCGTCGGGCAGGACGGCGGCAACCAGCCGCAACAGCAGCGTCAGCGCGCCCGCACCGATCCCCGCCGCCGTCGCCAGGACCCAGGGCCAGACCGGCAGGCCGAGATCGAAGGTGCCTTCGCCCGCGGCCTTCAGCCCCAGCGCATGACGCCAGAGCAGCACCGCCGCCGCGGACAAAAACGCCAGGCACAGAAGCGAGGCGGCAAACCACAGCCCCCGCTGCCAGCGCGCCGGCAGTTGCGCCGTCACCAGGTCGACGTCGATGTGAATGTCGCGCGCAAAACAATAGGCGATCCCCCAGCCGACCAGCACCGCCATCGCCAGCCGGGAGATGTCATAGTGATCCGGGATCGGCATCACGAAGAGATACCGCATCAGGACCGACACAAAGGTCAGCGCCGCAACCAACAGGAGGATGGCGGCGCTGATGGACAGCACCGCCTCCATGATGCGATCGATCAGCCGCAGCAGCATGCGTTCAGTTCCCGCCGGCGCCATGGGCCCGAATACTCGCTTGAAGCGCCGCCTCGATGGCCGCGGCATCCAGCCCGGTTCGACCTGCGACCTCTTCGGCCCAGGCCGCGCGCAGCGGCTCGACGGTGTCGCGCCAGGCCTGCTTGTCGGCATCGTTCAGCGCGACGATCCGGCGCTTGCCCTCGGCGGCCTCGGCCTTGAGCGCGACAATGCCCTTGGCATCCACCTGCTCCCAACCGGCGGTGACCCTTCCGGCCCATTCGGGCGTCATGTGGTGCTCCATCACGGCCTTCTGCTCCTCCGACAGGCGGCCCCACGCGCCCTTGTTCATGACGATGGCAAAGAAGGAGGTATAGAATTGCCCGTCCGTATGGGTCCGGGCCGCGCGGTCGATGCCGAAGTCGCGCAGCGTGTCCCATTGCAGCGAAATCGCGTCGACCGTCCCGCGCGACAGCGCATCCGTGGCCTCCGGCGCCGGGATCGGCACCGAGGAGCCGCCCAGCGCGTTGACCCATTTCGCGATGCCCGCGTTCGCCGGGCGCACCGTATGGCCGCTGATGTCCTCGGGCCGGCGGATCTCGATGTCCTTGGTGTGGAAGGTGCCGAAGGCATTGGCATGCAGCAACAGCAGCTTGACCTCGGACATCTCGTCGGCGGCATAGGGTGCATACCACTCCTGCGCCGCCGCCCCCGCCGCAGCCGCCGAGTTGGCAAAGGTGAAGGGCAGCTCCACCCGCTCCAGGATCGGGAACCGCCCCGGGGTGTAGCCCGGCACGATCCAGGTGATATCGGCGATGCCGCTGGCAGCCATGTCATAGTGATCCTTGGCCTTGCCCAGCGCCCCGCCCTCGTAAAGCTCGAAGTCGATGGAGCCGCCGGAGTCCGCCTTGATCGCCTCCATCCACGGGTTGAGCCCCGCAAACAGCGGCGGGTAGCCGGGCGGCACCCATGTGGCGAAGGAGAAGGTCACCTTCTCCTCTGCCTGTGTCGGGGTCACCGCCGCGCCCCAGGCGCAGGAGATCATGCCGAGTGCGATCAGCGTTTTGCGAATGTTCATTGTTTCCTCCCTTGGTTTTGTTTGAGTTTTTCGGGCCTTTGATACGGAGCCGGGCCTCCCCGGCCGCGGCTTATCCGCCGCCCTCCAGGATCGTGATCGAGCAGACCGCCTCTTCGAGCCCCAGCGTTCCGCCGCCGTTCTGCTGCAGCGCGATGCGCGCGCCTTCGACCTGGCGCCCGCCCGCCTCGCCGCGCAGCTGGGTCGTCAGCTCGGTCAGCATGCTCAGCCCGGTCGCGGCCAGCGGGTGCCCCTTGGACACCAGCCCGCCCGAGGTATTGACCGGCACCCGCCCGCCCAGCGTGGTCTCGCCCGCCTGGGCAAAGAAACCGCCGGACCCTTCGGGGCAGAGCCGCAGCATCTCGGTCTGGTAGATCTCGCAGAAGGAGGTCGCGTCATGCACCTCGACCACGTCGATATCCGCCGGGCCAAGGCCGCTTATCGCATAGGCGCGGTCGACCGCCGGGCGGGTCAGGCTGGGCTCTTCGGCCTTGCGGAAGGAGCCGCCGGAAAACACGTTTGCACGCAGCTTCACCGCGCGCTGCCGTGTCCCGGCGGGCAGCTTTGCCAGCGTGGCGCCGTCACAGACCAGCACCGCCGCCGCGCCGTCACTCATCGGGGCGCACATGGCGCGGGTGAGCGGCGCGGCGATGGGCTTGTCCGACAGGACCTGCTCGACGGTCATTGCCGTTCTGTATTGCGCCTTTGGGTTGTGCACGGCGTGACCGTGGTTCTTGGCCGCAACAAGGGCGATCTGTTCCTCGGTCGTGCCGTATGTGGCCATGTGATAGGCCGCCTGGATCGCATAGGTATCCATGGTGACCGGCCGCCCCGGCCCCGGCGCATAAGGAAAGCCGGCGGCATCGGCCGTTTCCTGATACTCCCGCATCCAGCGGTCGCGGTCGAAGCTGTCGAAGCCACCGTCGAACAGCCGCTGCATCGCCGTCGGATCATCGGGATCGAACAGTTTCTCGACGCCGACCGCGAGTGCCAGCCGCGCGTTCCCCGCGCGCACCTCGTTCACAGCGCCGCGAAAGGCGATGGAACCGCCGGCGCAGGCGCCCTCGGCGTTGAAGACCGGCGTGTGCCGGCGCAGGACGCCCTCCTCCACCAGCGGCGCAAGGCAGACATTGCCGCGGATCAGGTGTTGGCCCCAATGATGCATGAAACTGTTGGCGAAATGTACGGTTTCCACCGCCTGCCCGTCGTCGAACCCGGCATCGGCGAGCACGCCCAGAACCGCCTCGCGCGCCAGATCCTTGAACGTCGTGTCGGGCTTTTTGCCGAATGGGGTCGTATACGCTCCGATCAGAAACACATCCACCTGTCGTCTCCCTGTTTTCTCTTATCCGGCCCGCCTAGGGGCCCACCTTCAAAACCAGCGCCATGGCGGTGTCGCCTGCCGCACAGCCCTGAAACAGCCCGTAGCCGCCACCGCGCAGCGCCAGTTCCTCGATCAACTCGATGGTGGCGCGCACCCCTGTCGGCGCCTGCGGATGGCCCCAGACCAGAGAACAGCCGAAGGTGTTCATCCGCCCCAGATCGAAACCGGTCTCGCGGGCGAAGACGATGTCATTGACCGCAAAGGGGTTGTGCGAGGTCACCGCGTCGATCGACGCGATCCCGAGGTCCGCCGCCGCCAGCGCGCGCCGCGTTGCCTGAACCGGTGCCTCCGGCATATGGGCAAGCCCGGTGCGCGCCAGCCCAAACCCCAGAAGCCGGATGCGGATCGCGGGATCGCGGCTCAGGTCCGCGGCCCGCTCCGGCGTCGTCAGGATCATCCCGGCGGAGCCGTCGGCGGGATGGGTCTGTCCGCCATAGGTGACGGTGCCGCCCGGCCGCACCGGTTTCAGCGCCTTGAGTTTCGCCGCATCGGCCGGGATCACGCCCTCGTCGCCCGCGAGCACATGGGAGACCCCGGAGAAGTCCCGTTTCGGCACCTCGAACGGGAGGTGCATGTAGCGGCGGTGAAAGGCGTGATTGTCGGCACAGGCGTCGTCATATTGCGCGCTCCGCCGCAGCACCACGTCATGCTGCTCTTCGGTTCCGACCCCGTATTTGCGGGCCACATTCTCTGCCGTTTCCAGCATGGCGTGCCCGCCCAGCGGATCGCAGTTGAAATTGTCGAGCACCCAGTTTTCCGCCACCCCGGTGCCGCCCGGCCCGGAGGGCGCGGGGTAGTAGAGATGCGGGCCGTTGGAGGTACGGTCGGCCGCCACCGCCAGCACGGTTTCCGCACCGCGGGTCTGGATCTCCTGCGCGCCGGCCAGGATGATCCGCGCGCCGGTCGCGCAGGCCTGGGAAATCGTCGGCCCGCCCACATGGCCCGCGCCGATCATCCCCATCAGCCAGGGAAGCCCATAGAAGCTGCCCTTCTGCGGCACCGACGTGCCCAGAACGCCGTAATCAATCCGCTCCGGCGCGATGTCCCGCGCGGCCAGCTCGCGGCCGGTGACATGGGCGGCGAACTCCAGGCTATGCAGCGCGGCGAAGCTGCCCTGCCACTTGGCGAAAGGCGTGCTCCAATAGGCGCCATAGGGGATCTCGGCGATCCAGCTCATCTTTCTCTCCTCCCGCCCACGTGCGCCGCCTCAACCGGCACTGTCGCGGATGGCGATCAGCGAATTCTTGTAGACGCTGCGCGGCAGGCCGCCCGCCGGCAGAACCGTCACCGCCACGCGCACCTGTAACCGGCTGCGGATCGCCGCCTCGATCTCCTTGGCAAGTGCCGCCTGCGCGGTCTCGGGCATGTCTCCAACGGCCTCCACATCGACCGCGATGGGATCGTCGAAGCGGACCTGTTCCCGCGTTTCCTTCCAGACCCGCACCAAAGGCGCGGCACGGCCCGCAAATTGCTCAGCGACAAGATCGCGGATCGCCGAGGGGAACACGTTCATCCCCTTGTAGATCAGCATGTCGTCGGTGCGCCCGATGCAGCGGATGCGCGGCGCCGTCCGCCCGCAGGCACACCGCGTGCCCGTGACCACCGCGTGATCGCGCGACCGATAGCGCACCACCGGCGCGGCCTCCCGCGCGAAGGTGGTGTAGACCAGTTCGCCCGTCGCCCCGTCCTGCCAGGGCACCGCCGCGCCGCTGTCGGGGTCGATCAGTTCCACCGCCACATAACGCTGGGCGGTGAAATGCATGCCGTCGCCGCATGCGCATTCGGCCCAGAGGCCCGAGAGCACATCGCCCAGCCCCATCATCTCGCTCAGTCGCGTCAGCCCCAGACCGGTGGTGATCCGCTCGCGGATCTCCGGCTGGTTCAGCCCCGGCTCACCGCCGCAAAGCGCGGTGCGCAGAACCGGCTCCACGCCAGTTTCTTCCGCCACCGCAGGCATCTGTTCGGCCAGATAGACCCCGAAAGAGGTGGTCGACAGAAAGGCGGTGGCGCGCAGGCGGCACATCTCGCGCAGGATCCGTTCGGTCGGGAACCCGCCCAGCCAGCACAGCGTCGCGCCAATCCGGCGGATACCATCGGCATAGGGCAGCCCGCCCGCCACCATCGGCAACCCCACCAGATGCGCGACCACATCGCTTTTGCGCATCCCCGCGGTGAAGAAATTCTGCGCGATGGCATCGGCCCAGACCTCGGAATCGCGCCGCGTCAGCGGATAGTGAAAGGGGCGCCCCGTGGTCCCGGAAGATGCCAGGATCTGCACGATATCCGCCGTGCTGGCGCATTGATTCTCACCGAAGGGTCGGACCTCGTCGGCCGCCTCCAGTGCGCCGCCGATATCGGCCTTGGAGGTAAATGGCAGGGATTGCAGATCGTCGAAGGCGCGGATCCGGGCCGGACCGCAGTCGGCGTGCAGGCGCGCATAAAGCGGTGAACGGCCGCGCAGCGTTTCCATCATCGGCGCCACTGCAGCGGCCTGCCATTGCTCGACCTCCTGCCAGGACGCGGTCTCCAGTTCCGCGTCCCAATATTGCCTGTCGCCTGTTCCGGTCCCCGCCTGCATTCCGCTCCCCATCGTATGGCTGTCTTGTCCGCCCGGCCTTTCGCGCCGCCGGGGGCCGCGCATAACAGGGCAAGATCAAAGTATATCACGTTACATGCTATATCATGTTGTTATGATATATATCCGTCAATTGCTTTTTTCACGCCTGTCCGCTAACTGGGGCGCGCCTGCGCCGAAAAGCACGCAGAGCAGCGGTTCGAAAGAAGGGGAAAAGATGGAAGACGACACGCCCACCGCCAAGGCGATGACGCGGGAAGAAAAGATCCAAGTTCTTCTGTCTGTTTACTTTTCTCAGCGCGGCATCACCAAGCCCGCTGACGAGCGCCTTTCCGAACTGGGCTTTGGCCGCGCCCATCACCGCACGCTGACTTTTATCGGGCTACAGCCCGGCTGCACGGTGCAGGAACTGGCCAAGACGCTGCGAATCGCCAACCAAAACCTGAACCGGGTGCTCAGCCCGCTGGTGAAACAGGGGTACGTGGAACAGCGTCACGACCCCAAAGACCTGCGGTTTCGGCGGCTGTACCTGACCGATCAGGGCAAGGAGTTGGAGGAGCACGGCTTCCAGGCGCAGTTCGAGCGGCTCGACGAGGTAATGAAACATGCCGACAAGGACACCCTGCGGCATTACCTGGACTTCGCGAAACTGATGATGGACCCCGAAGACCGGGCGTTTATGGACACGGTCCCCGTCGACCACTGATCCGCGGCCGCGGTTTGGCGCCCTAAGGCGCGATGGACCGGCCAGCCATTCGGGCAAGCGACGGATCGCGCCCCGCGAAAGCGCCCGCGATGGCCGCCCCGGCGTGGACCAGCGCGGTTGCCAGGATCAGCACGCTGCCAAGCCAGTAGAGCGAAAGCAGGCCCCAACGCGGCAGAAAGCCCAACGCGTTGACCGGCAGCGCGCGCGGCAGGTCGGCCTGCCCGTCGGGCATCAGCGCGAAGAAGAGCCAGGGCAGGACAATCCCCCCAAGCAGAAGCGCGAACGCAAGGCTGCGCTGGACGATGATGACCAGCGGCGATTTGGCCGTCAGCGGCAGCGGGTAGTAATGCAGAACCCGCCAGAGCAGCCGAAAGAGCGAGATCGCGCTGGCGAAAACCCCCGTCCAGACCAGCGCCGCGACCGTTGCCTGCCCCACTGCATCCGCAGGGACCAGACGGACGGCCGTGCTTGCGAGTGTGAACCCCAGCACCATGACGGCGCCGATCCAATGCATCACGATGGTGACAAGCCCGAATCCCAATCCCGTGTCCCGCAGCCGCATCTGACCCTCCGATTTCCGATGGGCAGACACTAGGCCGTCGGGACGGGCGCGAATAGAAAGCAGTCTGCGAAGGCAGCATTCGGTTTGCGAGAAGGCGGCGGTTCGCGCAGCAGACCTCAGAACAGCGCCAGGAACGCGTCCACCGCGCCATTCACCTGCGCCTGACGGTGCCTCACGACATGGGTTTCGATCAACGCCTCCTCCCCAAGGGCGTGCTGGCTGACGGTGTCCCGCAGGATCGAGCGGTCCAACACCGCCCTCGGCAGGCACGTCGCGGCGACGCCGGCGGACACGCACCCGAGGATGCCGTCAAGCGTGCCGAGTTCGAACAGATCGTTGGGCCCCATCCCCGCCCGGCGCATCCACCGCAAGGTGAATTCGCGGTAGCTGCAGCCGTGCCGGAAGACCGCAACCGGCAATTGCCGCGCCTGGTCCGGACAGGAACAAGCACGCGGCAGGAGCAGGACCATTTCTTCGCGAAACACCGGCCGGGCCACCAGGTCGGGGTGGTCGACCGCGCCGCCGACGAAGGCAAGATCGACGGTCCGCTCCAGGACCTGCTTGACGAGGGCATCGGTCGGGCCGGCCGTCAACCGGATCGAGACCTCCGGATGCGCGCTCCGAAACCGCGCGAAATAGTCGGGCAGCCGCAGCGCCAGCGTTGTCTCCATACTGCCCAGGCGCAGAAACCGCACCGCCGTCGAAAACCCGGTCACGGCGTTCTTGGCATCCTCCGCGTCCTGCAGAACCCGCCGGGCATAGGGCAGGAAATGTTCCCCCGCCGCCGTGAGTACCATTCCCGACCGGCGCCGGTCGAACAGCGCCACGCCAAGTTCGTGTTCAAGCGTCTTGATCCTGGTCGTCACGTTCGACTGCACGCTGTGCAGCCTTTCGGAGGCGCGGGCAATCGTTCCAAGATCCGCGACCGCGAGGAAGGTCTTGAGAACTTTCAGCTCCACCTTCATTCTCCATTTTTGAATTTATTCTTCTTATAAATTCGCTTTAACGAAAGTTAATCGTTCTGTCTATTCACCGGCGGAAGAATGAGGCCCCTTCGGAGTGGACCATGACAGAACGGGACGAGAGAGAGATGCGGATCCTGCAGCTGTGCGGGACCGCCTTGCCGGTGTTTCAGGCCGGCATGGCCGGCCTCGCCGGGCCGGAACTGGTTGCGGCGGTGTCCGAGGCCGGGGGGCTGGGGCATCTCGGCGGGCTGCGCGTCGGCCCCAGTTTGCTGCGCCGCTGGATCGCCGAGACCCGCGCGCTGACCGACAAGCCCTTCGGCGTCAACCTCGTGCCGCAATATGGCGGGCCGGCGGTTTTCAACGCGCTCCTTGATGTCGTGATCGAGGCGCGACCGAGGGTCCTGTCGCTGTTCTACGGCGACTTCGCAGAGGCCCTGCCCCGCGCCAAGGCGGCGGGCCTGGTCACGATGGTTCAGGTCGGCTCGGTGGCCGAGGCGCGGCGGGCGTTGGATCAGGGCGCGGACATCCTGGTTGCGCAAGGCATCGACGGCGGCGGGCACATCCGGGGGCGGGTCGGTCTCATGGCGCTGCTCCCGGCGGTGGTCGATATCGCCGGAAAAACACCGGTGCTGGCGGCCGGCGCGATATCGGACGGGCGTGCCGCGGCGGCGGCGCGCTGCCTCGGGGCGGCCGGGGTCTGGTCGGGCACCGCCTTCCTTGCGGCGGAGGAATGCAGCGCACATGACGCCTATAAACAGGCGATCCTGCGCGCGGGCACCGACGATACCGAGTTTCGCACCGGTTATTCCTATGGCTGGCGTTACGGAACACCGCACCGGGTCATTCCGGCACCCCGCCGCGGCCTTCTGCGCCTGATGGGGGGCGGGTTGCGCCGGCAGGACAAGGCGTCGATGGCGGAGCGGATCAGCCTTTATGCAGGACAGGGCGTCGGCCAGATCACCCAGATCCGGCCCGCCGCGGACATCGTGGACAGGCTTGCCGCCGGTTTTCTGTTGTTGCCTGCGCGCGAGGCGATTGAACCATGACCCCAGACACCGGGCCCGGCCCCAAACCCACCCCGCGGCTGCGGGACGATTTCCTGCATTGCCTCCATCTGGGCGCGGCACAAGGTTTCGCCGCGCCCCTTCCGCAGACCGAAAACCGGTCGCTCGACGGGGGCATGCCGCTGCTCGATCCCGACCGTCTGGCGGCGGTGGAGCAGGTGTTCATGTCCGGCGTTGCGCAGTGTAATCCCGCCATGTCGGCGAAACCGAAGGCGCTTTCGACGCTTTAGACGCGCGCTGCATCCGAACCGGCTGTTGAGAACATCCCGATCAACGCCCGATGCGCTGCGACCGGGCGGTGATCGTGCCGCCAGGCCAGGTGAATCTCGACCACGTCAAACGGGTGAGGCAGCGGTGACACCGCGAAGTTTTCGTGGCCCCGGTACGTGTCGAGGGCCGATCGCGGAATGACGGCAAAGCCGAGGCCCGCGTCAACGCAGCCCAGAATTCCGTCCAGCGACCCCAGGTCGATGATGTGGGGCGTGCCGGGCGTGGTTTTGTCCAGCCAGCGTTCCCCCCCGGCAGGGAGGAGCACCTCATACCCCCAGGTTTTGCCGCTCTGCCAGCCGTTGCGGTGAAGCAGGTTGGCGGCAGTGGCCAGGGCGTCAGGCACCGAGTTCCAGATATCGCGGCGGCCGTTGCCGTCCATGTCTACCGCATAGGCCAGGTAACTGGTGGGAATGAATTGGGTGTGGCCCATGGCACCGGCCCAGGAACCGGTCAGGTCCTGCCGCCCGACATCGCCGGCCTGGAGAATCAGCAGCACTGCTATCAGTTGTTTTTCAGCGAAATTTTTCCGTCTTGGGTCGGCATAGGCCAGCGTAGCGAGGGACTGTGGGACGTAATGCAACCGCTCGGGTTTTTCGAAAACCGCTCCGTAGTCAGACTCCATCGACCAGATGGCGAGCAGAACACTGGCCTCAACACCGAAACGGTTCTCTACCGCCGCAAGCGTCTGGTCGTACTGGCGTTCCATCTGCAGGCCCCGCTCAACACTCAGCGGGGTGACCCGGGAATCGAGGTATTCCCAGATTTCCAGGGTAAATTCAGGCTGAAACCGGGCCTTCTCCAGCACCCTGGCATCTGGTTGATCGATGCCGTCAAAGGCGGTCTCCCAGGTGGCCCGGCTGATCCCTGTATCTGCCACCCGGGGATAAAAGCCCTCCAGCCACTGGCGGAAATCTTTATCCCAGGCAGCCCCCGGCAGGGCCAGGAACAGGATTCCCAAGATGGTGACCACACACTTCTTCATATTTCTCCTTGCTTCGGTTTTGCCCGGCAGCCATAGAGCAGGCAGATGGGCAGGGACAGCCGGCTGAACAGACTCAGGCATGTTTTGGAAAACGGTGCGTGGATCAGGGGCTGGAGATATGATCACTGGTATTTGCTTTTATCGAGCCGTTTTATTTTTTTCACCCTGACCTCCCAATGAGGTTCGCTCAGGCTTGACACTGTCACTCCTTTTGCTTCAACTGCATGGGCAAATTCACCATCTGCCAGATAAATTCCGACATGATTGATTTTTTCTCTTTTCGGTGTCCGGGAAAAGAAAATGAGATCTCCTGTCCTGAGCCCTTCAAAAGGAATGTCATGGAATATCGACAACCTGGATTGACCGACTGCGGCATGCGGCAGATCCACATGAAAAACTTGTCGGTAAACATGCCTGACAAAACCGGAACAATCCATTCCCGATTTGGTGCTTCCGCCTTTTTTGTATCGGACACCCATATTCTTTGATATTTCCTCCAAAATCCGATCTTCAAGTCCGGATAAATCATCGGGAGATTCAACGGGGTTTAAAAGCGGGGGTTTCTCACAGTAACCATGAGAGAAAAACAGGATGACCAAAACCAGTCCGAAGGCGATGGTCAGGCACGATGCTTTCATAATGCGCAAGCTGCCTGTATCTTCCGATATGGTTAACATTTTTGAACCATTGCTGTGCTATGGATATGTCATGACAGTCTGTTTCCTGGTTCACACCTTGTTTGGTGGTGCCTTTTTTCTGCTGACGGCAATGGAGACGATTTTCACGGCCAAGCCCCTTTTTTCAGATGGGTTGTCATAATGTAGGGAAAAAATAATATCACATTGTGGAATTAAAATTCAATCCCTGTATTGTTCCCTGAATCCACCGCCTGTTTTTTCCAAACTCTGCGCTTTGCAGTGTTCCTCCGGCAAGATCAAGATAGATGGGCAATCCAGCCAGTGCTGTCATCCACTCTCATTTTTTCTTCTTCGTACTTGAAAGGTAATACGCCTTGTGTCATATTGGTTGCATCTCGTTGATGTCAGTTTTTCTCGTCAAAAACACTCTATCTGCTTGACCAGTCAAGCGCAGCGAGGTTTTTCTTTTTTTGATGGTGGATTCTTTCAGGTCCTGTCCCAACTCCTCGGAGGATGGGGCGTGTTCGGGCTCGGGCATTTTACGTAAAACAAGCCAAATCATTGGGGTAAGCGTGACCTGCAACGGCTGGCGGAAAGAAAAATACTGGGAAGAGGAGATATAAAAAATATGCTTCTCCCTGCAGTCATTCCAGGTTGGAAGAAGATGAAAAACAAACTTGAACTCAGTATGGTCTAATGATGAAACGAAATTGTTTTGAGGATAGGCGGCAGACCTCCGGCAGGGGAGAAGGATATTTTCTGAAAATGTATTCCGGCGGGATATTTCTTTTGATTATGTTACTGCTGGCCGGGGGCCGGCCCGATGTCTCTCTGGCGCAGGGGCCGGGATACAGCGAAGCGGTGACGCTCGCTGCGGAGCACGCGGCAGACCCTGATGGCTGGCAGGGGCAGTCACTTTTTGTGATCCCCGACAATCCCGAGGGCACCCAGGGCCTGGTTTATGACAATGGCGGGCTGGTGGTGCGCACTGCCACAAAATCGGTTTATTTTTCGGGGAATCATGTGGGGGAGCCCGGTTACCACATCTATGGCCTGCCCACACAGGACGCTGCCTGGGTGACGACAGGCAATGATCTCACCCGGTTTCTCCTGGAGAACCAGGTGAACGGTGACAATGTGATCACGCTGGCTGAACGGGGTCTTGGCATGGATGCGACAGCGACCCATGACGCGGTGGTTGAATATACAGTAGACCCGCAAGACCTCATGCGCCCCACCCGGAACCCGGATATCAGCCGCGTAATACCCGGCCAGTATGGCACGCATGCACCCTTTGTCCAGCCCGAAGGGATGAGCGACGATGCGTTCAACAATTTTACGGCCTATTATGACAGCATGCTGGACAGTGCTTACAGCCAATACCCGTTTCCATGGACCCAGCTCGGGTATACGTTTTTCTGGGAAAACGGGTATGAACCTGCTGATATTCAGGGAATGAGCGAATTTATCATACTGGGCGGGACGCCTGTGGATATTTATGGCATCTATGCCACGGGATCGTACATCTATACCCGCAATGACGGTGCCGGTTTCAGTGATGCGCCGGATGCATCCTACGGCAATGGTTTCGCCGGGTTCAAAATCGATGGTACCTGTGACACGGTCTGGGCGGGCCATCGTTTTCAAAGCCGGGTGAGTAGCGATATCACCGATGGTAGCCGGAACGACATATCCATAGCGCCAGGCGGTTCAATTTCAGGAGGCCAGGGGATTCTGGTCTGGTCTCTCAATTACGATGTGACCAATGAAGGAATCATCAATGGAGCCACATCAGAGAAATTCGGACTGACGGGGACGGAAAACACAGCTATACTGTTCAAGGGGGATACTGGAACAGACTACGGAACCCCAGTAACTGCCGGAATCAATCGCGTCGAAAACAAAGGGGTCATTTCCAGCCCCGGCACGGCCATCAGGGTTGATTCAGGTGACACGATCATCGTCAATCACGACACCGGAACGGTTTCCGGGGGTCTGTACGCTGTTCACACCGGCGGGGGCAATGATACCGTCATGGTTCACGGGGGTACCATGACCGGGAAAATCCATCTGGGAACGGGAGACGACCGCCTGGTGGTCACCGGCCGGGACAATACGGCACGGTTGAGCTTCTTCCTGGACAGCGATCATCCGGACTTGCCCCAGGTTATGGTGCGGGACGGCGGTTTGGGAGACGTCACCATCGCTGACAATACGGAGCTGGCGGTAACGGTCAATGGGGAAAGTCATGTCGCCTCCGGGCATCGGTTCCTGATCGTGGATACGGACAGCCTGGACATAGATTCCTCGAGCCTGGCAGTCATGGATGACAAAGGGCTGCCCATGATCTCTTTTTCATCTGTCCGGGAAGGGGGAAGCCTGTATCTTCAAGCCCTGCGAGATACCGATTATTACCGGGAAAACAGCGGCAGCCCGTCTCTGGGGTCTCTGTTAGACCAGCTCGCCGGTACGGCACAGGGGGACATGAGCATCGTGCTGGGACAGCTTGACAGATCCGGCAGCGCTGACAATGTCCGCATGCTTGAACCGGATGTGAGCGGCGGAATTGTCCAGACGGCGGATGAAACCATGAGGCGCTTCAATCAAAGCACCATGGGCCGGCTCCACGAGGTCCTGGTGGACCAGGGTCTGGGAGCTGCATCTGATAACGAACCCGCCTGCACTGCGGATTCCGTCCGGCCAGGATGGTGGGCCCAGGGGTTCGGGAGCGCACTCGATCAGGAGGCACGGGATTCCGTCCCCGGTTTTGAGGCGGATATCTGGGGATTTTCCCTGGGGTACGACCGGCCGGTCAACGGCATGGCCGTGGCAGGCGCAGGTGTCGGATTTGCCCGCGGACGGATCCGGACCGATGGCCCGATCATTGACACGGACAGTGATACCTTTCAAGGGGATGTGTATGCAGGGGTGACCCGGAACGATTTTTATCTCAGCGGCATCCTGTCCCTGGCATACCATCGATATGATGCCGGACGACAGATCCGGTTTGGCTCACTGGACCGCACTGCATCGAGCCGTTATTCCGGCCTGCAATATTCCGGGTATCTGGAAGGAGGCCATACTTTCAGGGGGCGCGGTGTATTTTTCACCCCGCTTGCCTCGCTTCAATATGCAACCCTTCGCCTGGACGAATATGATGAAGATGGGGCCGGATCCCTGAACCTGAATGTGGATTCCCGGCATTCCCACCTGCTTCAGACCGGTCTCGGGGCCAGGTTGTCCTTCCCCATGATCCAGGAATCCTTTACGGTGATTCCTGAACTCCAGGCCGTCTGGCTGTATGATTTTGCGGCGGAATCCCAGGCGGTCACGGCCGAATTCAAAGAAGACGGGGGCTCGTTTGTCGCCACCGGGCCGGAAGACCCAAAATCCGGATTCACCGCGGGCGCAGGCCTTACTTTGATATCACGCTCCAACGCAGCGGTGAAGATGGGCTATGATGTGGAATGGGGGAAAAAAAAGACCCGGCACAGCGGTCATGTCCGGTTGACCTTTGTGTTTTGACCCGGCCAATACCCTTGCTTTTTTATCACCGTTTTTTCAGTTTCTGAATATTGTCCCTGGCAAACGCGATGGTCGGATCGATTTCCAGGGCCATTTCATAGAATTTGACGGCCAGTTCCGGTTCTCCCAGTTCCCGGTAGTTGGAACCGATGTTGGCGTAGTTGATGGCCTGGGATGGATCGATTTCCAAAGCCTGTTCAAAACAGGTGATGGCTTTGTGGTGATTTTTCTGGAGGAAAAGACACACCCCCATGGTGTTGAGCAGGTCCGGGCGCTGGTTGTCGACGGCCAGTCCCTGGGTGCAGATGTCAACAGCCCGGTCATACTGGCCCAGGTCCTTGAGGCAGTCCCCCATGTGGGAACAGATGTCCGGCAGGTTCAGCCGGACAGGTTCCCTGTCCATGGCTGCTTCAAATTCTTCCAGCGCGGCGGAGTTTTCGCCGATGGCATGGTATACCAGGCCTTTGTAAAAGCGGGTGTAATATTTGTCGGGAAGGGCGGTTTCCAGTGCTTCCAGCCGGTCCAGGGCCTGGACGGGGTCCAGGGTTTCGGTGATGAGCCGGGCCGTGAACATGCCCACACTGGCGGATGCGGCCCGTTCCCGGAAATGGGCGCCCGGAATGATGGTGTAAAAGGCCGGAATATCCAGTTCAGGGTGCCGTGTGTCTATGGCCAGGACCTGGTATGCCTGTGTCTCCAGGACTGAAATCAGGGTTTCCACTTCTGTGCGGATATTGTCATCGGACAGGTCCGGCAGGTCGGCCAGGGTCACCAGGGTGTCGGGATGGGTGATATAGTCGGCATCTTCGATACGGGTGAATTTGGGCAGGCCGGATGCCACATAGTTGGACCCGGTGTTGAAATCACCGGCCAGCTGTGCCACTTCGGTCAGGGCCCGGCTCATGGCTTTCTGGGGATCGGGCGAGGTGCCGGCCGTCCACACGATTTCGCTTTTTTCGGGGAAAGTGGCCGGATCCCAGGCCAGCACGGCTATGGTGGGGATCCCGGTGCCCAGGGAAAAATCGGAAGCATATATCTGGATACCACAGGCGTTGTATTTGGCCAGCATCTCTT
>NPIG01001083.1_pt1 | contig 15948 bp, 13 predicted proteins | sample 8637441 | NCBI WGS metagenome assembly NPIG01 (sample SAMN07420675, study PRJNA396082) | bioreactor metagenome | isolation source: sample BR6 brine-fed electro-methanogenic bioreactor BR | place: Japan: Kochi | collected 2016-06-14 | reverse complement strand
TTCCACGTGGAACGTCTTGGCGGGCACCGCATGGTATGTTCCACGTGGAACACGCACGCCAACCAGTTTCCGGCTTGATTCACGTGGAACGTCTGGAGAGCAGGCGGAGGCAGGCTTCGTAGGCCGCCTCGGGCGTCACTTCCGCCAGGTAACGCTGCGCCTGCTCCAGCGGAATGCGCCGCGGCACGGCGGCAGGGCCGGCGAATAGATGTTCCGAAGGCGCGCGCAGCGGAGCGTGCTGTGCCGGGTTTGTGCCCCCGAATATAGCGACCACCGGCGTGTCCATCGCGGAAGCCATGTGCATAGGCCCGGTATCGCCGCCCAGAAAGAGGTCCACCTGCTGCAGCAAAGACGCGAGGTGCTTGAGCGTCGGCGTTTCGGGGGCCACTTCGGGATGCCGCCGCGCCATGGCCAGGACATGCTCCACCACTCCCCGCTGGCCGGGTCCCCAGGTCAGCAGCACTTCAAAGCGCCCGTCGCTCAACAGCAGGTCCACCAGTTTCGCGAAATAGGGCAACGGCCACTGCTTCTCCGCACGGTCCACCGGTGCGTGGACCGCCACCAGCCGTTTGCCGCCGTCAAACGCCCGCTCAAGATACTCCGTCACCTCCGCTTCAACCTCGTCCGGTAAGGCAATTGTTACGTCAAGGCTTGTTCCTGTGACGCCGAATTCGCGGCACAGCGCAAGGTTCTCCTGGATGCGGTTGAGCATCTTTTCCGGCAACTGGGCGCGCCGGTTCGCGAACAGCCAGCTGTATTCCCGGCCGCGCGGCCGCGCGAATCCGTAGCGCTCTTTGGCGCCGGAACGCCACGACAACCACCCGCTCTTGAAAATGCCGTGAAAATCGAGCACCACCTCGTACTTCCGCGTGCGCACTTCACGGCAGAAACGGCGGAAGGCGTGAAGCGCCTCTTTGCGGTTTGCGNNTGCCCTTCCACGATATCGCGCGACTTGTCTTCCACGGCCCAGTCGATTTGCGCGTGCGGATGGGCATCGCGAAGGGCGTGCAACGCCGGCAGCACGCGCACCACATCGCCAATAGCGCTCAGGCGTATGATAAGTATTCGCGGAACCCCGTTCTTCATTGTTCTTCCTCTGCCTCAAGGACAACCGGCATAAAGCGCCGGGCTGTATATAGCACGTCATAAATCGTCTTGCAATATGAGTCACCTATATATGCCATACGTCCGCTCTTATGACAGGACCTGTTTCTTGCGCTTTCCCTGGAACTTCAGCTACAAGAAATCGGCACCCTGAAGGAAATACAGGAAAGGACCGGCCCATGAAATTTGCCACGGAGTACCTCACATTCCATACGCGGCAGCACCGTGAATACATCAATATTACACGTGACGTAGAAAAGGTGGTGCGGGACAGCGGCGTCCAGGAAGGCATGGTGCTGGTGTCCGCCATGCACATCACCGCCGGGGTCTATGTCAATGATGCGGAGTCCGGCTTGATTCAGGATATCGACGACTGGCTCGAAGAACTGGCGCCGTTCAAGCAGGACTACCGGCACCACCGCACGGGCGAGACCAATGGCGATTCGCACCTCAAGAGCCTGCTTGTGCACCACGAGGTCATCGTGCCCATCACCGGTGGCGCGCTCGACCTCGGGCCGTGGCAGCAGGTCTACTACGCCGAGTTCGACGGGCAACGCCCGAAACGCCTTGTCATCAAGGTGATGGGGGAATAGGCGGCGCAGCGCGCGGAAGAAAAGACTGGCGGAGAGGGAGGGATTCNNCACACACGCTTTCCAAGCGTGCTCCTTAAGCCACTCGGACACCTCTCCGCAGCATATCGCCATCGAACAGAAAGCACCGGCAGCGCCGGTGCTTGCGAGGCTATTCCGCAGGATTATAGAAATGCCAACGGAATGAAGTCAATGTGTCCCCGGCCCCTGCAATCCTCTTCAGCGAACCTGTCGGCTGCTGTGGTGTCCAACTTGCACGGACAACCCATGGAACGGACCTGCCCTATGCGCTACCTGACGCCGCTGTTGTGTATCGCCGGGATTTCGTGCGGCGGACCTGTATGCAATGAGGCGAAAACACCGCCGGCCTTGACCCGAGTTGAAGTGATGGACGGAGGCAACAACCTGCTAGTGGCCATCACAGAACCCCGGGCTTTGGCCGAAATCACGCGGCTCTGGCGGGACAAGACGCCTGCCCCGGCCGGAACTGCGGTGACGACAGACCACATACTCCGGTTGCTGTGCAGTGACGGCACCGAGTCCCTCTGGCTCTATGACAAGACCGGTTATGTGCAGAAACAATCCGAACGCGACCACACGGTGTACGCCATCGGAGACGCACACGGGTTACTGAGAACGGTCTCCGTCGGCCAGCCAGCGGCTACGTGAACACATTTTTGCGCGGGGTGCGCATTGTGCGGTATACTTGCGCCTGAACCTGCCTCCCAGGCCGGGCTCTTTTCGGTGCGGATGCGCCCTGTTTTTCAACACGGGCGCAGGGCGGGGCAACGTCACACAGAACATGACAACTCCAAGGAGAGCTATACATGAGTAACGCGACACCGTTGACCGAAGCCAACTTCAAAGACGCGGTTGCCAATGGCGTGACGCTGGTCGATTTCTGGGCGGAGTGGTGCGGCCCGTGCAAGATGATTGCGCCGGTGCTCGACGAGATCGCGGGGGACTACGCGGGCAAGGCCGCCGTGGCCAAGCTGAACATCGATGAGGCGCCTGGGCTGGCGCAGCAGTTCAGCGTGTCAAGCATCCCCACGCTGCTGGTCATGAAGGATGGCGAAGAGGTGAAACGGTTCATCGGCGTGACGGCCAAGGCCGAACTCACGAAGGCGCTCGACGAAGCCCTGGGGTAACTGCACCAAATAGCGCGTATCCGGAATTACGGAGCACCCCACGGCGACTGGTCCAGCGGGTGCTCCTTTTCTATATGCACACGGCGCATGGGCGCGCCGTGGCAAACTGGCGGGCTCAAACAAACACGTAGGAGTAAAACGATGAACCCGAAGCATGTGGCAGTAGCGGGCGCGACCGGCGTGGTCGGCCGGGCGATGCTCCAGGTCCTCGAACAGCACAACTTCCCCATCGCCTCGCTGAAGCTGTTGGCCAGCGAGCGCAGCCGCGGGCGCACGCTCCCGTTCCAGGGCGAAGAAGTGCCGGTCGAGGTCCTCGGCGAGAACTCATTCGAAGGCGTCGATATCGCGCTGTTCAGCGCGGGCGGCGGCACGAGCAAGAAATTCGCGCCCTGCGCCGCGAAATCGGGTTGCGTCGTTGTCGACAACTCGAGCGCCTGGCGCATGGACCCCGAGGTGCCGCTCGTGGTGCCCGAGGTGAACCCCCACGATATCCCGAAGCACAAGGGCATTATCGCAAACCCCAACTGCTCGACCATCCAGATGGTCGTGGTGCTCAAGCCCATCCACGACGCTGCCAGGATCAGGCGCGTCGTCGTATCGACCTACCAAGCGGTGTCGGGCGCGGGCAAGGAGGCCCTCGAGGAACTCGACCAGCAGACGCGCGCACTGCTTGAAGGCACGGAATACGCCGGCAGCGTGTTCCCGCATCAGATCGCGTTCAACTGCATACCCCAGATTCCGCAGAGCAACGCGTTCACCGACAACGGCTACACGTCCGAAGAAATGAAGATGGTCAACGAGACCATGAAGATCATGGGCGACAACAGCATCAAGGTCACCGCGACCACCGTGCGCGTGCCCGTGCACACTGGGCACAGCGAATCGGTCAACATTGAAACCGAACAGAAATTGACCGCGGACCAGGCCCGCGAGATTCTGTCCAAGGCGCCGGGCGTTGTGGTGCAGGACGACCTCGATGCCCAGTTCTATCCGTTGGCCACCATGGCCGCCGGCAAAGAGGAGACCTTCGTAGGCCGCATCCGCGAGGACATCTCGCACCCGAGCGCGCTCGACATGTGGATTGTCTCCGACAACCTGCTCAAAGGCGCCGCCCTCAACGCCGTGCAGATCGCCGAGTTGCTGTAAGGGCCATAGACAGACCATACGCCGCGGGAATGCAACACGCGCTCCCGCGGCGTTTCCTTTTCGTCTGTTCTCACCGGTTCCGTTGTGCGAGGCTGAGGTCGAGCGTGAACCTGGCGCCGTCTTTCGTCTCGAAGACAAGCACAATGCAGGCCGTACCTTTGCGGAGGAAGACTTCATGTCTTTCCCCGGAGATAATGGTCGGCAGGGTGATATCGAACTTGTATGGAGTGGTCGAAAGCAGGCCCTTGGCACGTCCGGCGACCATGTTAATCATCTCCCCCACGCCGTCCCGTACCTCCTGCTGGTCGAATTGGCCGCCCAAGTCCTCACCCAGCATCCGCCCCACCGCGTCTATCGCCAAAGCGCCGGGCATGCTGATGGCGCACGTGCCCGATACGACTCCGGACAACCCGATGACGCCGGTGATCTCGCCGAACATCAGGTAGTCATGCTTGATGTGTATCCCGCACCGGCGCACGGGCATTTCCATCATGGTAAGGAAGGTCTCTTTGACGGCCTTGACAAAAGGGGCCACTACTTCGGCCTTGATTGGCGATGCAACGGCCATCGGCATCGTGACCCCCTTTCTGCCCATTCTGCGGGGCATTTTGCTGCTAATCGGCTGTCACCATAATACCTTAAACTCAATACCTCCTGCAACCCCCGCTCAATTTTAAAAATAATCAAGAAAAATCAGACTGAACCAGGTCCAACCCAAGCACGGTCTCCAGCATGCCGAGTTTCTGGTAGCGAAACTGTTCGGCATAGGCCATGCCACGGGGCGCACCGACCGCCGCACAGTAACTGCGCATGCCCATCTCGATGAGTTGTCCGAATCCTTCCTGCTGCGCCTGGCGCAGCACGGGCAGGTCGGCGCCGAGCGCTTCAGCTTCCGCATTCAGCATGTCCACCGTCAACTCCATCTGGCAAGCATGTTTGAGGAGGGCGGAGACCTTTTTCTCAATTGTCGCGCTGATGTCCACAAAGAGTTCCGCATTCCAGGGCTGTTTGGCGAACCAGTACGCCTCTGTAACAACCTTCGGCGGATGCGCATGCTCTGGATAGAACATGGGATTACCACAAAATGAGGCCGCCTCAAGTGTGGCTATGGATACGGTACGGTGGTCCGGATGGTCTTCTCCTGGTGCGAACGGGTCCCAACTCATGACAATATCCGCTTTTACCTCGCGCATGAAGGCCATGATCTTGTCCCGCAGCACGTCCATCGCTTCTTCTTCCAGCCGGGAATCGGCGTAACCCTCCAACCGGACCTCCTTGAGCCCCAGTACCTGGCCGGCCTCTACCGCCTCGCGGGCCGAGGTCTCAATCAACTCCTGTTCACCCAGCCGATACGAACCCTTGGAATTGTCTGTAAGGATATACTCGTAAACATCATATCCCTTCTCTTCCACAAAACGCGCCACCGTTCCTCCGGCCATGAACTCCATATCATCGGCATGTGCAACAACGGCTAACACGGTCTTGTTGCCGGCCATTTTCCGCCTCCTTTCCCCAGTTATTAACATGTTATCCACATATCCCAAGACAAGTCGGCGTGTTCGCCATACCACTGAAAATCAAATCTCTATAGAAAATGTAAATCATTTAATATCAAGCTCTTACGAATTCTGGGAGAAATGTGGAATCCCCATCTGGCAATGTATTGCGTACCGTTGCAAGCCTGGAGGAAGAAGAAAATCGGCTACTTTTCCACATACGCAAAACATTGGGTCAAGAAAAGAGACACACCAACATGTTGTGCCCGTCGTGTTAGCAGCGAAGAGAAAGGCGGACCGTCCTTCTAAGAGAGCAGCCCGCCAATAGGTCCATAGCACTCGATCAAATGCGGATTGGCATGATCACATTGACATAGCTGTCAACCGGCGCCTCGGTATAGGGCTTGATTACACCTGGACTCATGCCATCTTTCAACACCACACAGACCTGGTCCGTGTCCATGTGCCGCAATACCTCGAGCACAAAGTCGGGATTGAAAGCGATTTCGACGCGTTCCCCGTCATAGTCGATGGCCATCTCTTCCTCGTACTCACCAATCTCCGGGGTCACCACCTTCAACCCCATCGCATTGTCGCCGAAACTCATGCGCACAGAATTGAACTTGTCGTTCGTCATGGTGCGCGTGCGCCGCATCGCCTCAATGAAGCGTCCCAAGTCGAGCAACACCTCTTTGTCGTGTTTTTGCGGCACCACCATCTGATAGTTCGGGAAATTGCCCTCGATCAAAGCGGTTACCAGACGCGTCCGCCCGAACGCAAAACCAGCTTGGCTTTCATCGATGAACACCTGGACTTCCTCATCCCCTTCCAACAGCCGTTCCAATTCATGAATCATCTTGGCCGGAATGATCACCTTCACCTCGGCGCCTGCGGGCACCTCCTCATCGGCAATGCACAGACTCATTCGCCGGCCATCCGTGGAGACCACGGTCAACTTGCCATCGTTCACTTCGAACAGCAGACCCGTCAGGTTATACCGGGCCTGGTCACTGCAGATAGCAAAGGAGGTCTTTTCAAACACCTTCTTCAGCATGCTCTGCTTGAAGATCAACGGCTCGACCCCTTCGAAACTGCGCACAGGCGGAAATTCATCCGGGGCCATACTGAACAGCTTCGTGTCAATTTTTCCGCAGGTCAGTTCCACAATATTGTTGTCGCCGAGCGTCAGCGTAATGTCCTCATCGGGCATTTCGCCAAGGATGCTCGAAAGACGCTGGCACAAGACGGTCATGGCGCCCGGCTCTTCGACCGTGCAATTCACAACACATTCAATACTCACCTTAAGATCCGTCGCGGCCACGCGTACCGCACTTTCCTGTGTCTCAATCAGAATGTGTGAGAGAATCGGCAGGGCTGACTTGGCCGACACAACACTCTTGACCTTGTTGACGGTTTCAAGCAGGTGCTGACGGGGAATTGTAATCTTCATGGTCTGGTCTCCGCTTCCTTCCTGTGGAAAAGAGATGCCAACTATAAAACTTTCGAATTATATATATCAATAGTTGTCGTCATAGTAGTTGCCGGGATACCGTGGAAAACACAGCTAAACCGTTCTTCTTCAAGAAACTACACACTGTAAGAACCGTGGAAAAGCCGTACCGGTTTTTCAGTATTTGTCCTCAGCAGTCTGGGCGATGGATGTCAGCGGTTCAAAGCTCTGTATTTTTGTGGATATCTCAGGGCGGTGTTTCCACCATTTTGGCCGATGCTATCCACCGGGATTTTCCGGGCATGTTCCACGCCGGTTTCCGGGAGGTTTTCCACAGCTGTTCTAATGCTCTTGCAAGAGGTTCCATCGGATGGACCATGAGAATCCCACACACCGTGGAACAAGAACCCAGCTCTGCCCGTGCAGATTCAACTGTTCAGTTCGCAAAGTATTTACTTTAAACTACTTGGCCACACGGACCCCGGTCAGGGCCGGAGCCGGGAATTCGCGTTAAGTATTTGCTTTCAAATGTCTTGAGGCTGTCAGCAACGGTACCGCCCTACAATGCCGCCTGTCAAAGGGACCGGATATACACAGGTTTTCCACAAGAGAGATTGGCTTTTCTAGTCCCCTTCTCCTTCTAACGGCGAGAATCTCTTATCGGACATGTGCCGTGTCCATGCTATCAGAGCATGGCATCAAAAGCAAGGCAACTCAAGCAAGCCCCTTGTACTGTAAGACTTGTGAATCACGTTCGAATGACGCGCAGGAACTCTTCGGGGGTCAATTCGCCGCGTTTCACCTTTTGCCGGCAGCGCATCGCCATCGTCTTGAGTTTTGCCGCCTTCTGAATGTCTATGGCGGGGGCTTCCTCGGCAATCAGTTTTCGAATGGTCGGCGTGATTTCAAGGATCTCAAAGATACCTGTTCGTCCCCGGTTACCGGTGCCGTAGCATACATCGCACCCTTTTCCGCGGTAGAGTTTCTTTGTGGTGTTGTTGAGGCCGACCGATTTCAGCAGTGCTGCAGTGGGTGTGAAAGACGCCTTGCAGTTGGTGCAAATGGTTCGGATGAGACGTTGTGCAATGACAGCTGTAAGCGCGCTGGCAATGAGGTAGGAAGGCACATCCATATTTCGCAGCGTGCCTATGGCCTCCGGGGCATCATTTGTGTGGAGGGTACTGAAGACAAGATGTCCGGTCATTGCGGCGCGGATGGCGATGCGCGCGGTTTCCATGTCCCGGATTTCACCGACCAGGAGGACATCGATATCCTGCCGCAGCGCGGCGCGCAGGGTGTTTGCAAAGGACCGGCCGATATCTGTGTCGATTTGCACCTGGTTGATTCCGGACAGCTGGTACTCAATCGGGTCTTCGAGGGTGACAATGCTGTCGGTCATCACATTTTTCTGATTCAGCGCGGAGTAAAGCGTAGTGGTTTTTCCACTGCCCGTGGGTCCGGTGACCAGAATCATGCCATAGGGCTGATCGATGAGCTTGCTCAAGCGCTTCTGGTCTTCCTCTTCGAGTCCGAGGTCCTTGATACCGGAAAGGACGGTTGTCTGGTCCAGAAGCCGCAGGACGACGCGTTCACCCAGGAAGGTGGGGAGCGTGGCGACGCGCACGTCGAATTCGCGGCTGCCGATGTCCATGCTGATGTGCCCGTCCTGCGGATGCCTCGTTTCCGTGATATCGAGGTCGGCAATGATCTTGATGCGCGAGACGACGGCGTTTTCGATGTTCGGCGGTATGCTCATGACATCGTGCAGAATCCCGTCGATACGGTAGCGGACGCGCATCTCGGGCTCCTGCGGGTCGAGGTGAATGTCGGTAGCCCCGGAATTTACCGCGCCCTCGAGTATGGTCCGTACCATCTTGACCACCGAGGCGCCGGATGCTTCGCGCGCGATTTGTTCGAAGCGTGCGGCATCCCGCTCGTCCAAAGGGGTATCGTCGCGTTCTTCTGCCACTGTTTGTTTCTCCGTCTGGTGCGCGCCTGTCTTGGCGCCGGAAACAGGCACGCTCTTTGTGGGCTTCACACTGGTGTTCAATTCGGTGATATCCGCATCTTCCCGGGCGATTTCACCATGCTCGAGTTCCTCGTAACGGCGCTGGATCTCCTTGCTGAGGTCATCACAGGCCGTGAGGATGGCATGCATGCGCTTTCCCAGCAGGACGCCGATATCCTTGAGTGCGGAACGCCGCTGCGGGCTGGTGATGAGCACGATAAGCTTGTCGCCCTCCAGCACAACAGGCAGCATTTCGTTTTTCAGCGCGATAGACTCCGGCATGCTTTCGAGCGCGTCCGGGTCGCTCGGCGTCTCCTCCAGCCGGCTGTACTCGAGTTCGTGCTGTCGGGCAAGAATGCGCGCTATGGCCTCCCGGGAGACGAAACCCCGCTCAAGGAGGATGTTGCCCAGAAGCCGGCCGCTGCGGCGTTGCTCGGCAAGCACCTCCTCCAACTGCTCCTTTCTGAGGAAGCCCGCATCCACGAGTTGATTGCCGAGGGCGGCATGTTCGGCACGCGCGGATTTCGGGTGGAACTCATAGCGAAGGACGTCTTCAACGGCGCTGAACGGGATCTTGCGCATGTGCAGCAGCTGCTTATACCACGGGGTGCCGCTCTTGGCCTCTTCCTCGCGTGCGCGGTCGAGGTCTTCCCGGCTGATGAGTTCCTGTTTTACGAGGTCTTCACCGAGGTTCTGTTCTGCTTCCGACGTCATGAGCACGCTTCCCTCCGCACACAGCCGGTGCGAATCCATTATAGGAATGTGCCCACGGGAACTCAACGGGCGGCCGAACCGGCTTCGGCTTGCCAGGAACACTCTTTGATGCGGCCTTTCAACACGAATTCGGGGTGATGGCCGTAGTAACGGCCTTCCCATTCGAAGCCGGCAGTTTCTCCGGGCAGTATGTAGACCGTGTCTTCCCGAATGAGCGTGATAGAGGCGACGTCATCAAAAGGCAGCGAAGTGGCCCGGCCGTAGAGGTTGGTTTTCAGATCGTAGACATAGCAGTGATTGAAGTAGTGGGTATTCCTGAAGCGCGGGTGAGACTCCCACGTGCGCTCAATCGTGGTTGGTTTGCCGTATTTCGCCGCAGTTTCGCCGTCCGGCTTCACGTAGCCTTCATACTGGTACCCGCATGGCAGCACCACGTAGCGGTCCCTGTACACATTGTTGTTGGTGGAGGTATTGCCGCTGCCGGAAATGGGCAGGTCGCGCAAGCGCTCCCATTGGTCCGCGCCCGGGTCATAGCGCCAACTGTCCACGACATTGAACAAGGCGGCCTCGTTTACCGGGGCGGCAACGCCGCCGAGAAGATAGATGCGCCCATCCACCGCTGCGTTGCCGGCCAGACATCGGGGTGTTCCCGGACAGGACGCCAGCGGTTTCCATCCGGCCTCGAGGTCGCGGGTGTCCAGTACGTGCAGCAGGGCGCCGTATCGTTTCACGGCGCCGGTGCGGTCCTCGTCCGTGTGGAAACGTTCGCGGTCATAGTCGGCGCCGCCGCAGGTGTAAATGCGCGGGCCGATGGCGCAGGTAGCGCCCCACGCGGATGCATGTGGGAGAGCGGGCAGGGTATCCCAAGTCCAGCGGTCCTTCATGCGGCGGAGCCGATAGCCGTCCTTGTAGGTGAAGGGTTCGGAGTAGCTGAAGCCGCCCCAGACATACAGTGCGCCATCAACCACGGCGCCGTGCATGGCCTGGCGCGGTGTGCCGGGCATCGGCGGCAAGGCCGTCCAGTCCGCTGCTTCATCGTTCAGGTCGAGCGCCCATACCTTGTTCAGAAAGCCGCGCGGATAGACCCCGGGCTTCCAATCGTTGTCCGTGCCGCTACAGAATCCCGCCACGCTAACCATCCAGTGCCCCAAGATTTCGACGTGGTTGTCCTGCATACCCTGGGGCATGGGCGGGCCGGCGGACCAGTCGAATGCAAGCATATGGGGGACGGTCTCCTGCGGTTGCGGGGCGGGTGAGGGCGGCGGCGCGGCGGAGACCAGCAACGTTCCGGCAAAAACCAGGGCGGGCAAGTAAAGGAGGGCGTTTCGCATCATGGCACAGTTCCTCGGTTGACCCGCACATTTCACCAGCGGCAAGGCCGCAAGGTGAAATATGCTGCGACAAAGTGATTCTGGTACTCGAAGTGTCGAAGGATATTTCACAAGCTGTTATCAGGCACTCTCTGGGTTACATGGTTTCACTGCACATGCTGATATGGTTTTCCTGCATTGCCATTGCCAGCCTGTGAAATATCCGGGTAAGGGTCTGTGCGGCATTGTAGCGCAGACCCCGCGGGACGGGAAATGACGCATTGCAGTTCGCGGTCCGGACTTGAGCGCCGTTCGAGTGGCCGGTAGACTTGCCGCAAGGGCGGCGGTGCGCAGATGCTGCGATGGCCGCTGGCATCTTATGGCCAACCGTCACAAGGATTCCACAATGACCTTTGGTTTCAGATTGTTGCTTGTGTCTGTCCTGTTGTTGGGGGCTTCCGCCGCGGCCGATGCCGGATACGCGGGGCGGGTCACGGCTTGCCTCGACGCGCTGATGCGGCATGGAGTGGACAGCTACGGGGAGAGAGAGACGCCGGTACTGGTCAGCATAATCGATTTGGAGACACTGGCCTGCCCGCGGGAGCCGTTGCCGCTCGACGAGCCCTGGCGCGTAATCCGCCGGCATCGCCGCAATCCGGCCGGCGCCGACCTGGCGACCGATATGCCCACGCTTGCCGTCATGTTTGCACGGGGCGGCGCATACCGGTCCTTCGCGTTGCGATACGCGCGGCACTACCTCACCCATATGAAGTCAGACAAAGGCTTGCTCTGCTGGGGGTGGCATGAATACTACGATGTGTTCCGCGATGCCTGCCATTTCGAGCACCACGAAATCCACGCGGGCGTAGACCCCATTTCTTGGACGCTGTTGTTTGAGGCAAACCGGGCGGCGGCACTGGAGGAACTCGGGGCGATATGGAAGTGGCACGTGATTGACAAGGAAACGGGCGAAATCAACCGGCACGGGGACGGCCAACGCGGGTGCGATTTCTCTATGTCCGCGGGTGCGTATATCGAGGGCTTCGCCCATGCCCACAAGGCGACCGGCGAGGATGTCTGGCTGGAGCGCGCGCGGCTGCTTGCCGGTTACTACTGGGAAGCGCGAAACCCGGAGACGAACCTGTTCCCGGAACGGCCCAACGCAGGGACTGAGCGCTTCGACGGCAGCCATTTCGTTACCGCCATTACCGGTCCCTATTGCGGGGCGCTGCTGCGGGCCTTCGAATTGACCGGCGACACGCTCTTCCGGGACCATGCCCTCGCCTACCTGCGGGCCTACGGGACATACGGGTACGACAAGGAGCACAACGCCTACTGGGGTTCGCTGCGACTGGACGGCACGCCCAACGACCAACCCGCTGTGGCCGAGGGGTATGGACAGTACGAGCCGCGCGGCCGGCTCGACCTGTGGAAGCCGTATTGTCTTGGCTACCAGCACCCGCTGCTGACAGGACTCAGCTTTCTCGGCGCCTATCGGCTGAGCGGGGACGAGGATATGCTCAGGCATGCGCGGCGCTTCGGCGACTGGGTGCTGCGGGAGCGGCCGGGCACGGGCGGCATCCGCGGCGACACCTGGTATGGCGCCTATGCGGCAAACTGGGCGGGCGCGGGCGCCTACGCGGGCATGTACGGCCGCGCCATCAGACTGCTGCTTGGTCTCCACGAGACAACCGGCGAGCTGGCGTACCGCGACGGCGCGGAGGCTCTGGCCGATGATGCGGTTGAGGGGCTTGCCCACGAAAGCGGCCTCTTTCGGGGGCACCCCCAAAAGCCATACTATGAGGCGGTGGACGGCGTCGGCGAATTGCTGGCCGCCCTGACAGCGTTGGACGCGCCACCCGGTGAGGGCTGATTCAAGGGGCCGACTGCAGCAAGTGAAACCGCCGGATATGGGATTCGGTCAAAAACGGGATGTACTTCTTGCGATGGGGGCTCAGCAGTGCCACGTATTCCGGCGGCCGGCTGGGGGAAGGGACGGGCCGGACACAAGGACAGGGCGCATGGTCAAACACGAGACTTATCCGGACTGGTTGGGGGGACTGGGGCGCGGGCTTCTTCAGTTGCTTGGCTGGCGCGCGGTCAGCCATGTCGAAAAGCTGCCTAAATGCGTCATCGTGTGCGCGCCGCACAATACCAACTGGGACCTGTTCTTTTTTCTGTTGGGCACATTCGTGTACCAGATGCCGGCCGGTTTCACGATGAAGAAGTCGTGGTTTTTCTTCCCTCTGGGGGTGCTGTGGCGTTGGCTCGGCGGGGTGCCGATCGACCGGAGCAAGCGCCTGAACACGGTCGACCAGATTGCGGAGGCGTTCCGCACGCGCGCGGTGCTGCGGCTGGGCATCCCCCCGGAAGGCACCCGCAGCAACGTCGAGTATTGGAAAACCGGCTTTTATTGGATTGCGAAGGCCGCAAACGTGCCGATCCTGCTGGCGCACATCGATTATGCCAAAAAGCAGCTTACGCTGTCCGCGTACATGCGTCCCGGCGAGGACCCGGAAGCGGACCTGGCTGAAATTGCCGCGCACTATGAAACGCATTACGGTCTGAAGCCGCAGTTCCGCAGAGGAACGCAAGAAGGCTGAGTCGGTGGTTGGCTTTCACCGCTTTCCGAAAAAAAATGAATCGTCTACCCCTGTTTTGCGTATTACGTAATGTACATACTGTGAAAACACGGGCCCGGCGGGGCGAAAAAGCAGGAAGGAGGGCGTCTCCATGCGTACGGCGATTCTTTTCAGTGTTGTGGCGGCGATTGTGTCCGGGGCGGCGTTTTCGGCGGAACTGGGCGACCCGGCGGCGCCGCTCGACATTGCGGCGTGGGTAAAGGGGGATCCGGTGTCGCTGGAGGTGCTGCGGGGAAAACAACCGGTAGTGGTCGAGTTCTGGGCGACGTGGTGCCCACCCTGCCGGGCGAGTATCCCCCACCTGACCGAATTGCAGAAGAAATACGAGGGCAAGGTAGTTTTTGTCGGCGTGTCCGATGAAGCGGTGGAGGAAGTGAAGCCCTTTGTGGAAGAGCAAGGCGATGCGATGGGCTACAGAGTGGCGGTGGACGCGGGCAAAACGTCGGAAGGGTACATGGAGGCGTACGGCATCCGGGGCATTCCGCACGCGTTCGTGGTGGACCGCGAGGGCAGAATGGTCTACGAGGCGCATCCGATGGACCCGGAGATGGAGACGGTGCTTGATTTGGTCGTGGCCGGTGAATTCGACCCGGAGCGGCTGAAGCAGGAGCGGGAAGAACAGAAGCGGCGGGAGGAGAAGGTGGAGCGATACTTCGCGCTGGCGGGCGACGGCGACGAGGCGGCGGCGGACGCGCTGGGCTCCGAACTGGCCGCGCTGTTTGCGGACGCGCCGCCGCGCCTTAACAGCATGGCCTGGCAGATTGGCTGGATGCCGGACCTGGCGTACCGCGACCTGGAACTCGCGCTGCGGATGGCAGAGCAGGCCTGCGCGGCGTCGGAGCACAAGTCGCCGGCTTATCTCGACACGAAAGCGGGACTACTCTCGATGCTGGGGCGTATCGAGGAAGCCGTGACGGTGCAGGAGAAGGCGATTGAACTCGCGGAGGACAATTTCGAGAAGGCGAGTCTGTTCCTGATGCTGCAGAAGTACAAGAAGGGTTTTCCCGAGCGCAGCGCGGCCTCATCGCAGTAGGGCCGCCGTTGGCTCCGGGGAAAGAGGGCAACCGCGACCGTACCCTGGCGCGTTTCCACACGGACCGCCACCCGTGCTATACGTAAGTTGTGTTGCGGGGCGCGGCTGCGCACGGATGGAGGGTACTTCGGATGCGGTTCTGGACAGTGCTGCTGATTCTTGCGGTTGGCGAGGCGGCCATGGCGTCGCCGGCGGATGCTCCGGTGCAGGTCGACGGGGTGTTTCCGCATCTTACGGTCTACGCCGATGGTGTGGGGAGCAACAGCGAAACGGGGATCGGCGCGCTGATTCCGTGGGCAAACCGGCTGTGGGCCATCGGCTACGTGGCGCATATCCGGGGCAAGGGCATCGGCCTCTACGCCATCGATGAAGACATGACGATGGAACGCCACCCGGACTCGGTCACGGGCACCTTCGCAAACCGGCTGGTGCATTGGGACACGGAGCAGGCGATCATTGGCCCGCACGTGATTGACCCGGCGGGAAATGTGCGCACCATAGCGGCCCTTGCGAAGCACCGGCTGACGGCGACGATGCGGCATCTCGAGAGGCCGGAGGAGATGGTGTACTTTCTGACGATGGAGGGGCTGCTGTTCGAGGTGGAGTTGAAGACGCTCGAGGCGCGGCAGCTCTGTGACCTGGTGGAGGTGCTGGGCATCGAGGGGCAGCCACATTTCAAAGGCGCGCACACCGCCCAGGGGCGGGTTGTGGTGGCGAACAATACCTACGAGGAGCCGGAGTTTCTGGGCGAGCGCCAGGGCGGCTGCCTTGCCGAGTGGGATGGCGGCGACTGGCGCGTGCTGGAGCGAAACCCGTTTGTGGAGGTGTCGGGCAAGCAGAATCCGCGGGCGGGCGGCCGGTACGGCAACACAGTTTTCGCCACCGGCTGGACGCGGTCAAGCGTGGTGCTGCGGGTGCTGCACGACGGTCACTGGAGCCGGTACCTGCTGCCAAAGGCGAGTCATGCATTTGACCACACTTGGAACACAGAATGGATGCGCATCCGCGAGGCGCAGACCGAACGATACCTGATGGACGTGCACGGCATGTTCTATGAATTGCCGCCGCTGGTTTACGGCGGCCGCGTCTGGGGCGTGCGCCCGATCAGCACGCATCTGCGGATTGTGCCGGACTTCTGCTATTGGCGCGGCCTGTTTGTGATGGCGGGCGACCAGACCGACAATGCGGTGGGCCAGCCGCAGTCGGGTTTGTGGTTCGGCAACATCGACGCGCTGTGGCGGATGGGCAAACCCCAAGGCTGGGGCGGCCCCTGGTGGGAGACCGAGGTCACGCAGGACGCGGCTTCT
>NPIG01000355.1_pt5 | contig 16027 bp, 15 predicted proteins | sample 8637441 | NCBI WGS metagenome assembly NPIG01 (sample SAMN07420675, study PRJNA396082) | bioreactor metagenome | isolation source: sample BR6 brine-fed electro-methanogenic bioreactor BR | place: Japan: Kochi | collected 2016-06-14 | reverse complement strand
TGTCGTACTTGTCGCAGAGCGACTGCAGCATGATCTTCGCGTCCGACGCGACCTTGGCTCGCCCCGTCGTCAGCACCTCGTCGACACTATGGTCGCCGACCGCCGAGCGCATGACGGCTTCGGAGAGGTCACGCAGAGTCTCCCGCGCGCGCCGGACTTTGAAGAGGTACTTGTAGGGGTCGACGATCTTGTACTGGATGATCCACTCGACCTCGGCGACGTTGAGGTCGCCGGTGAGCATCAGCGAGACCGCGTCGAAGTTCGACTCGCTGTAGACCGTGCGCTGCCCGGACACGACCGTGCGGAAGCCGAACTCCTCCTTGAGCTGACGCTCGACGGGCTCCACCCGGATCTCGTGGACGAGGGGGACGCGGAAATGGACGCCAGGACCATTGGTCCCGACGTACTCGCCGAGCCGGAGAACGACGGCAGCTTCCTGCGGCCCGACGACGTAGATGGTCTGCCATGCGAAGATGGCGACAACCAGGGCGAGGACGCCCAGGACGATCCCTTTGGTCGGGAGCTTGGGCATCTGCGGCATCTTGATCTCCGCACCTTGGCCCGGCCACCCGGATCCTTGACTCATGATTACCTCCGATGACGAGAGCGACGTCTACGCCCAAGCGCAGACTGCCGTTTCAGCCTAACCCAAAACAGCGTGGCCCCCGCGGTGTTGCACACGCGAGGAGGGTGTGAACAACGAGCGCGCGCAATTCGCGCCGCTCGATCTTGACGACGTGCTCGGGGTCGAGCCGGCCACGCGTCGCGGCGAGCCGCTCGAGAGTGGCGAGGCCGATCGCGGCGGGCAACAGGGTCGAGACGCGGAGCGAGTAGGCCCGGGCCGGCAGGCGCGCCGTGTACGCGACGCCGGCGAGCAACCCGCGGCGGGCGCGGGCCCCGAGCCTACGGAGCAGCGGGGCCAGGCGGGTCTCGGCCTTCGGGTCGAGGAGCTCTTCCGGGGCGAGCCCCAAGCGCGCGAGCTCCCCCTCCGGCAAGAAACACACACCACGCCTGAGGTCGCGCGGCAGATCGCGCAGGATGTTGACGAGCTGCAACCCGCGCCCGTAGCGCCGCCCTTCGATCTCGAGCGCGCGCTCGAGTTTGGGCGAGAGGGAGACCTCCCGCGCGACGAGCCGGGTCCAGAACGACCCCACACACCCCGCGATGCCTTCGGTGTAGCGCACGAGCGCCGCCTCGTCCGGCCAAGCGGTGAGGGCGCCGTCGAAATGCCTCAGCTCCGATTGCATCGTCGCGGCGAGGATGTCGACGACCGCACGCACGTCGGCGCGCTCGGGCGCCGGGAGCGCAGCGAAACGAGCGGCGAGGCGCTCGACGCCGCAAAGGAGCGCGGCCTCCGCCTCGGCGACGGGGTCGTCGTCGGCGGCGCGCTTCCCTTCGCCGAGCTCCGCCATGTGCGCGAGCGGGCGCCCGGGATCCTCGAGGACGGCCCGGAGATCGTCGAGCAGGGCGAGGCGCCTCTCCCGAGGCGCGAGCTCGGTGTCGGCGACGGTGTCGGCCGCCCGCGCGAGCAGATACGCGATCTCCACCGGCGACCGGAGGCCGCGGGGCAGGAGGCGAATCGAGAGGGAGAAGCTGCGGGAGGTGCGGTCGAGGACTTCGCGGTCCGTGACCGTTCGGGAGTCGGTCATCTCGCGCATCTTAGCAGGAGCGCTCGGCCGGAGCCGTGCTCAGCCGCACGGGTGGCCTCGCCGGAGCGCGGTCCCTAGATTCTCCACGAGGCCCGGTCCCCGATCCGGGCCGAGGAGGATCTCCAGTGTGGAGTGATAGGGGTAGCGGACGCCTGGGCGTCATCATCTGGATCGCGCTGATGGCCGCGGGGGTCTTCGCCGCTGTGAGGATCATCCCGGCGAAGGTCGCCGTCTACGAATTCCACGACTTCGTCGAGAGCCAGGGGCGTTTCAGCGCCACCCGCGGCGGCGCTTGGGACGAGGCGGGACTGAGGCGGCGCGTGCTCGACAAGGCACGCGAGGTCGGCATCCCGCTCTCGAAGAAGCAGGTAAAAATTAGGCGAACGAAGAACGCGGTGCGCATCAATATCAAGCACCAGGTCACGGTGGACCTCGCCGTCTACGACTGGGTCTGGGAGTACGACCGCGAGTTCGAGAGCCTGCGGATGTAGCTCACGTTTCGACGACGGTTGAACGGCGAGGCGGCCCCCGGTGGGCCGCCTTCGTCGTTCCCGGTCTGCGAGCTCCGGAAAAAGAACCGCCCGGGCGGGGGACCCGGGCGGGTGTTGCGGGGAGGGGGGGAATGAAGGAAGGGATGAGGGGTCGTCTTGGCCGCCGCGTGTCAGGGAGCGGGCTCCCGCTCTTGCTGCGGCGGCTCGCTTTGCCGTACGTCCCGGGCCGGCGTTCACGCTCCAACCGGCCCGTGCATATGCGATGACGCACGGACCCGCCCCGTTTCCTCACGGGGACGCGATCCATGTAAAGGTCTTGTCAGGCGGAAGGCCTTACGGAAAAACGACTTACGCGACCCGTTCGTCTCAGACCAGCACGCGCCCCGCCGCGATCACCATGTGCAGCGATGGTGAGCCGAGCTGGTAGATGAGCTGCCGCCGGTCGGCTGCGTCGAGCACGAGGAGGTCGCAGCGTTTGCCGACCTCGAGGCTGCCGCAGCGCTGTTCGAGCCCCGACGCGACCGCCGCGTTGATCGTCGCGGCGACGATCGCCTCGTCGACGGTGAGTCCGCCGTAGAGGCAGGCGAGCTGCATCATCAACGGCATCGACTCGCTCGGACAGCTCCCCGGGTTGACGTCGGTCGCGAGCGCCACCGGCACACCGGCCTCGATCATCCGGCGGCCGTCGGCGTAGACGTGCGAGCGCAGGAACAGGCTCGCGCCCGGGAGCATGACGGCGACCGTCCCCGCCGCGGCCAGAGCGGCCAACCCGGCATCGGAGACGTGCTCGAGGTGATCCGCGCTCGTCGCGCCGAGCTCCGCCGCGAGCTCGGCGCCACCATCGGCCCCGAGCTGATCGGCGTGCACCTTCGTCCGCAGGCCGGCGGCGCGGGCCGCCTCGAGGACACGCCGCGCCTCCGCCAGGCCGAAGGCGTGCTCGTCGACGAAGACGTCGACGAAGCTCGCGAGCTTCCGCGCCGCGACCTCGGGGATCATCTCGTCGGTGACCTTCCGCACGTAGGCTTCGCGCGAGGCGGCATCGCCGCGGGCCTCGCGCGGGAGCGTGTGGGCGCCGAGGAAGGTTGTGGTCACCTCGTACGGGCGCTGGCGTGCAGCCGCCAGCGCAGCTTCGAGCATGCGGTACTCCGCCTCGGGCTCGAGGCCGTAGCCGCTCTTGACCTCCATCGACGTCGCGCCCCAGCGGGCCAGCCGGTCCATGCGTCCGAGCGCGGAAGCCGTCAGCTCCTCGAGGCTCGCAGCGCGGACGGCCTCGACCGTGCGCAGGATGCCGCCGCCCGCAGCGAGGATCTCGTGGTAGGTGGCGCCCGCGAGGCGCCTCTCGAACTCGTCGGCCCGGTCGCCGGCCCACACGAGGTGGGTGTGCGTGTCGACGAGGCCCGGCAAGACCGCGCGGCCCCCGACGTCGAGGCGCGTCGCCCCGCTGTGCACGTCGACCTCGCGCTCGAGCGCGCGCTCATCGCCGACCCAGACGATCGTCCCTTCGGATGCCGCGAGCGCTCCGTCGTCGAGCACACCGACCCGGCCGGCGTCTTGGCCGGAGAGGGCCGCTTGCGCTTGACAGGTGACGAGTTCGGAGGCTCCGGTCAGGACGAAATCTGCGCGCGGACGTGGACTCATGACTCCATCTCGGGCGGGGGCGCCTGCGGCTCCTCGCGAGCCGGGCGTGTCGGCGGCGGGGCGCTGGTGCGACCGCGCAGCTTCTCGGCGACACCCGATTCCTGGCGGCGCAGATCGAGCAGGCGCTGGTGTTCGTCGAGGAGGCTCGACAGGCGGTTCTCGAAGGTCTGGCGCTCGACCTTGAGGCGCAGGATCTGCTGCTCGATCCTGAGCAGCTCCTCGCGCGCGCGCTCGATGATCTTCTCGGAGTGCCGGCGGGCGTCGCTGATGATGCGATCACCCTCCGCTTGCGCCATCGCCCGCCGCTCCTCGGCGAGCCGCTCCGCCGAGGCAAGCGCCTCCATCAGCGTGCGCTCACGGGAGCGGAAGCCGTCGAGCTCGCCCCGGGCTGCCTGGAGCATGCGCGCGAGCTCTTCCTTCTCCATGTTGGCGTGCTGCAGGGCGTCGGAGACGTTGCGCATGAACGCGTCGACGTCACGGCGACGATAACCGCCCATCTCGCGCTTGAAGGTCTGCGACTCGATGTCGAGTGGGGACAGGGCCATGGCAACGCTCCTGCGCGAAACTTGCGCCCGTCCACGATAGGACCTCCCGCGCAAGCTGTAAAGACACGGGCGAACGTCTCGGAACGCCGGCGCTTCGCTTGGATGCGCCCGGGGGGCGGCGCTTTCGGGGACCGGGGCGCGGGTGCGACAGCGCCTACGCTTCCTCGGTGGGGGGCCAGGGACGACGGGGGCCGAACAAGGCGGTCCCGACCCGGACCAGCGTCGCCCCCTCCTCGATCGCAACTTCGAAGTCGCCCGACATGCCCATCGACAGGTGCCGCATCGTCACGTTCGGGAGCTTCCTCGCCCGGAGGCGCTCCGCGTGCGCGGCGAGAGCCCGGAAGTAGGGCCTCACCTCCTCCGGGTCGTCGAGGAATGGCGGGATGGCCATCAGGCCGAGGATGCGGAGGCCGCTCAGCGTCGCGCAGTGCTCCGCGAACGCATCGAGCTCGCCCTCGGCGACGCCGCCCTTGCTCCCTTCGCCGCCGACGTTGACCTCGATCAGGGCATCGACCGGCCGGCCGCGTTCCTCGCCGAGCCGCGCGAGGGTCTCGGCCAGGCGAACGGAGTCGAGCCCGTGGATCAGCTCGAAAAGCTCCACCGCGCGGCGGGCCTTGTTGCGCTGCAGGCGACCGATGAAGTGCCAGCGCGCCTCGGGAAGAGCCGGCACCTTGACGACGCCTTCCTGGACGCGGTTCTCTCCGAAGACGCGGACTCCGGCGGCGAGCACCTCGCGCACGGCCTCGATCGGCTGCGTCTTGCTCACCGCGACGAGCTCGATCTCGTCTACGGAGCGCCCCGCGCGGTGCGCCGCCGCGGCGATTCGCTCACGCACGCTCGAAGCGCGTGCGCCGGTGTCACTCACGGCGTCAGCTCCTCGAGACCTCCGGCCCCGTCGTCCATCGCCCGGTTGGCAAGAGCGTCGGCGTCGGCGTTCTCCCGGCGCGGGACGTGGACGATCTCGAAGCGCTCGAAGCCCGCGATCAAGGACTTCACCTTCGTGAACAGCGTCTTGAGGTGCGGCTGCTTCACGCGATACACGCCGAGAATCTGCCTCTCGACGAGCTGGCTGTCCGTGTGCACGACCAGCTCGCGAATCCCGCGCCGCCCCGCTTCCTCGAGCGCCTCGATCAGTCCGGTGTACTCGGCGACGTTGTTCGTCGTCTTCCCGAGGTAGCCCCAGAGCTGGAACCAGGGGCCCTCCGACTCATCGACGAAGTACGCACCCCAGCCGGCGGGCCCGGGGTTACCGCGGGCGCCACCATCGACCCATGCCTTGGCTTTCATCGTCTTCCCAATCGCTACGAGACCGAAGCGGAGCTCCCGGGCAGTGAATTCCCATCGGCGCCGGACTCGGGCGGCGGTGTCTCGCCAGCCTCGGAGGCCTCGCCCTCTTCCGGCGTGGGCTCGATGTAGAGGTAACGGCGGCAGCTATCGCAGATGATCAGCTCCTCGCCGCGACGCACCAAGCTGATGACCTGAGGCCGAAGCCGCACGTGACACGCCCCGCACGCTCCGTCCTGGATCGCCGCCATCGCGAGACCGCCGCGTCCTTTGAAGACGCTGTCGAAACGGCGCAGGTATCGGGGAGGGATCTCCGCGACGAGCTGTTCCCGGTCGGCCTTCAACTGCTCGAGCCGCTGGGCTTGCTCGTCGAGCTCGGTCTCGATCGCCTTCTTCTGCTCGTCCGTCGTCGCCCGCTCCGCGGCGATCCGGGTGTCGGCCTCGGCGGCCGGCCCGGCGAGCTCCTCGATACGAAGCTCGCGCTCGGCGATCCCGTCGCCGACCTTCGAGAGCTCGGCCTTCGTCGCGTCGATCTCGTTGAGCACCGCGCTGTACTCGCGCTGATTGCTCACCTGCATCAACTTCTGCTGCGAGCGCTCGAGGCGCTGCTGAAGTTGTTCACGTTCCTCGCGGAGGCTCGTGCACTCCGCTACCAGCCGCTCGTGCGTCAGCCGTTCCTCGCCTATCTCCTGGATGCGCTGCTCGAACGCTTCTTCGATCGCTGCGAGGCGCGTGGGCGCCTCCGCACGTCGACCGTCGAGCTTNNGAGCCGGCGAATGTCCTCGTTCAACGCCTGTCCTCCACGATCTACCGCCGGACCCGACCGGGTCGACCACCGGGGCATTCACTCGCTCACCGCGACAAGCCCGCGCATGACAAGCAGATACATCCCGCGGTAGGTTGTTTCTGCCGGCCGGTGTTCGGCCTTGGTGGGCCCACCAGGGCTCGAACCTGGGACCAGCTGATTATGAGTCAGCCGCTCTAACCATCTGAGCTATGGACCCCAAACACGGCAGTCTAGCATAGCGTTTTCAAGGGGGGGCGCCCGTGAAACGCGCGTTCGAAGCCGTTCTGATCCTGCTGATCGCGACATTTTCTGGCGCGGCGGAGACGCCTCCCGAGCGGAGCGGGAGGGTCGATGAAGAGCGCGTGGAGAGGCTCCAGCTCGACGTCTCCGTCATCGATCCGGAGGGAGACGGCTGGGCTTCCGTCCCGGAGCTCCCGCGTGATGCTTTCAAGGTCCGGATGAACGGCCGCCCGCTCGAGCCCGGCTTGGCGAAGCGCGTCGAGTTCGACGAAATCTGCGGGCGCCCGGCGCCCGGTGCCATGCGCCTCCCCGGAGAACTCCCGACACTGATCGTGCTCGTCGACCTCAACTACCTCGACGGCACGATGCGCTCTGGCGTCCAGGATGCGCTGCACCGCCTCTCCGAGCGCATGGACGACACAGAGATGCGCGTGAAGGTCCTCGCCTTCTCGCGAAGGCTGGTCTCGCTCACGGACGGCTTCTCTGGCGACCCTGCTGCGATTCGGCGGGCCGGAGCCCTTCTCACCGACATGCCCGCCGACGGCCCGCCTCCCCGTCCCATGCGCGGGCTCCCGAGCTCGGTGTGGGCCGGCAGCGAAGAGCTGATGACCCGCAACGAACACATCGACGGTTTCACGGGCGACGAGATCCCCGGCCCCGACACCGGGAGTCCGGCGATCAGCATCAAGGACGCGGACGTCCTCGACCCCCTTCGCATCCGCCAGGAGTTGCGTACCGGCACGGGGCAGGTCTGGAGCCTCTCGCGGACGCGCACCGACCCGCGCCCGTCCATCGCTGCGCTCGAAGCCGTTCTCGAGACCCACGCGTCGCTGCGGGGCCGCAAGGCGCTGCTGCTGTTCTCGAGCGGCTGGTTCGACCTCGACGAGACGCTGTGGTTGAGCTACACGACGGAGATCTCGCGGGCGGCCCAACACGGCTACACGATCTGGACCGTCGACTCCCGCGGTTTGAGCGGCGCCCGTCACCGGGACGATGCCTCACGCCTGCTGACCTACCTCGCTTCGTCGAGCGGTGGCGCGAGCATCGACAACGCAGGCCGACTAGGCGTCGCGTTCGACCGCGCGCTCGCCCAGCTCTCCTGTTACTACCTGTTCTCGGTCCCGATCGAGATCCCGACGCGCGGCCGCCGGCGACTGACCCTGGGAATCGACCTCGACACGGAGAAGTACCCCGAGCTCTGGCGCCATCGCGTACGCCACCGCGGACTCATCGCCATCGAGAACCAGACGCGTCGAAGAGAGCACCGCCGGTTGGCGGCGCTGATGGACCCGGACGCCCACAGCTTCCCCCGCGTCCGAATCCACGCCGCGTACCCCGCGGGGAGTGCGAAGAAGATGCGCACCCCGGTGGAGGTCTCGGTGCTGCTCCCTGATCTGCACTTCCGCCCATCCGCGAAGGGTTTCTCGAGCCGCATCGGCTGGGAGGGACTCGTGACGGACGCGGTGGGCAACACGGTCTGCCGCCTCGGGGACGGCAGGGCCCGCTCGATCCGATCGCCAGCTCCCCCGAGAGCGCGGCCCCCGAGCTCCCTCGTGCTCAGTGAAGAGTGCCGTCTTCCCCGCCCCGGACACTACGAAGCCCGAGTCGTGGTCGAGGACTTCGAGACCGGTGAGATCGGCGCCGCCCGCGCCGATCTCACCATCGCCGACCCGCGCGGTACGGTCCCCGCCATCTCCGCGGCGCGGCTCGGGCGCAACACGGGCCGAGACTTCCTGGTCGAGCTCGACGGGAAGGAGCGGAAGGAAGCCGGTCGCGACGACGCGCGCCGAGCGTTCGTCCCCGTCGCAGCGGGCGGAGCGATCGTGCCGGAGGACCGGCTCTTGCTGCGCTTCGTCACCTGCGAAGACCAGGCGCCCCGCGTCGTGCTCTATCGGCGCAACCAAGAGCGACGAAACGCGATCTACCAGCTCCTGTTGACGCCGCGCGGGACCCTGGCCGCCGGCGAGGCGCGATGCCGGGAGTTCGAAGCCGCGGTGATCGAGCACTCGCTCGAGCCAGGTGACTACGGCGTGGCGATCCTCCCCCATACGGTCCCCGCTCGAACCCGCGAGGAGCTCGACGGGATCCTCGCCGAACCCGGGTACGGCACCTCACTCGACTTCCGGGTCCAACGGCCCGGCGCGCCGCTCCCGCCACGTGGGGGTCGAGGTTCACCGACTTGAGGACTCGTCGATTGGAGCCTCGCTTTTGTTGGAAAAGGACCCACGGGGCTCTGGTCAAGGGGCGGGAATCAGGCTAACTTAATCGTGTCTGGTCCAGCATTCTTTTCCCCAGAGCCAGTTGCTCGAGAGAGGTTTTGACCATGGCTGACAAGTCTGCCAAGCAGCCGGAGAACGTCCCCGGGAAGTTCTATGTCGATGAGAACTGCGGTGGTTGCCAGGTGTGCCTGAGCTCGGCCCCCGAGAACTTCGCGATGACGGATGACGACGATCACGCTTACATCGTCAAGCAGCCCGAGAACGACGAAGAGATCGAAGCCTGCCAGGAGGCCATCGACTCCTGCCCCGACGAGGCGATCGGCGACGACGGCGAGTAGCCCGACGCGCACGCCTGTTGGCGGAAGGGCGGCCATTCGGCCGCCCTTCGCGCGTTCGGGGCCCCCTTTCCTGTCCGGCGCAGGCAGGAACGCGGCTCGGGGATGGAAAAGGGCGGCCTTCCGGCCGCCCTTGGTCGTTCCTACGAGCTTGGGGGCTCAGTGCCCGGCGTTGCTCCCCGGCCCACCGCCGAGGAAGGGCTTGAGCAGCCGCGAGCGCGACGGCTGGCGCAGCTTGCGGAGCGCCTTCGACTCGATCTGCCGGATGCGCTCGCGGGTGACCGCGAAGGACTGCCCGACTTCCTCGAGCGTGTGCTCGCTGCCCTCGCCGACGCCGAAGCGCATCTTGAGCACCTTTTCCTCGCGCGGAGTCAGCGTCTTGAGCACCGTGCCCGTCTGCTCCTTGAGGTTCATGCGCACGACCGCATCGACGGGAGACGGCGACTTCTTGTCCTCGATGAAGTCTCCGAGCGACGAGTCCTCGTCTTCCCCTATCGGCGTCTCGAGCGAGATCGGCTCCTGCGCGATCTTCAGGACCTTGCGCACCTTGCTCGCGGGCACGTCCATGCGCTTCGCGATCTCCTCCGGAGTGGGCTCGCGGCCGAGCTCCTGGACGAGGGCGCGCGCGGTGCGCACGAGCTTGTTGATCGTCTCGATCATGTGGACTGGGATTCGGATCGTCCGCGCTTGATCCGCGATCGCGCGCGTGATCGCCTGCCGGATCCACCACGTGGCGTAGGTACTGAACTTGTAGCCACGCTTGTACTCGAACTTGTCGACGGCCTTCATCAGGCCGATGTTCCCCTCCTGAATCAGGTCGAGGAACTGCAGACCGCGGTTCGTGTACTTCTTCGCGATCGACACGACGAGACGAAGGTTGGCCTCGATCAGGTCCTTCTTCGCCTGCGCCGCTTCCTGCTCGCCCTGGATGATGTTGCGGGAGAGCTTGGCCAGCGCATCGGGCGAGGTGCTCGTCTCCGACTCGATGATCAGGAGCTCTTCGCGCGCCTCGTCGATCTTGCGGCGCAGCTCCTTGCGGAGGTTGGCGTCCTTGGCGGCCTTGAGCCGTTTCTTGAGGTCGTTCTCGATGCGCAGGTGGCGCGTCGCGCGGCGGTTGGCGTCCTTCACCTCACGAGCGAGCCGCTCGATGTAGTTCTGGTGGAGACCCGCCTGCTGAATCGCCTTCGCGATGTCGTCCTGGCAGTCCTCCGCCTTCTCGCTGGCCTCGTTGTGGGCCTTGGCGCCCGGCTTGAGACGTCCGAGCCGTTTGCGAAGATCCTCGAGGTCCTTCACCTTGCGCTTGACCGCGTTGATCTTCTTGTTGGCGTGGACGACTTTCCGCTTGATGAGCTCGTCCCGCGCGAGGTTGCCGTTCTTCCCGCCGACATCCTCCTCGCTGATCGCGAAGAACTCTTCTACCGCTTTCGGATGAGCCTTGAGACGCTCGGGGATCGCGAGCATTTCGTCGACACCGAAGCGGCTACGCGAGAGCGCTCGCAGAACCTTGAGCTCGCCCTCTTCGATGCGCTTCGCGATCGCGACTTCGCCTTCCCGGGTCAGGAGCGGGACGGTGCCCATCTCCCGGAGATACATCCGGACGGGATCGTTGGTGCGCTCGTGCTCGGTCGACGCGACGGTCTCGGCCTTGCGGCGGGGGTCGTTTCGGCGCGACAAGCCATCCGGCAGGTCCTCGCCCTCCCGCTCACCGACGTTGTCGGGATCGATCACGTCGATCTCTCGGCTACGAAGAAGCTCGAAGACCTCCTCCATGTCCGCAGGGTCGGCGACCAACTCGTCCGGGAGTTGCTCCTTGATCTCCTGCGGGCTGAGGGCGCCCTTCTCCTTGCCGAGGGTGAGGAGATTGCGCACCTCCTCGTACTTCTCTTCGATCCGCAATGTTCGTTCTCCCGAGCTCCGCGTTCGTACGGAGCTGGAAAACCTTACTCATGAGCCTCTCTCCTCCCTCGCTAGGGAGTCGGGAGACTCTACGGGGCTCCGGCCGTCTCGGCGCCACCGCGCTGGAGCGACATCAACTCCGCGGTGAGCGCGAAATGCTCGCTCTGCAGCCGGTCGAGTTCCTCTGTCTCGCAGCCGGCAGCGGCAAGCTTCTGTTTCACTGTCCGCAGCCTCTCCGCGAGCACTTTCTCGCGGACGGTGACCACGGCGTTTCTCGCGCGGGCGGGGTCCGGCTCCTCATCGGAGCGGAACGCCAGCGCCAGAATCTCCTTTCCGTCCTCCTCCGAGCCGAGCTCGGAGAGCGCACGAAGATCGAGCGTCCGCCCGGCTCTCCGCGCTTCGCGCCACGCCTGCACCAGCCGGCGGGCGAGGGTGCCGAGCCCTTGCTCGGGCACCCGCTCGGCCAGTTCCAGCGCCTCCTCGCTCGCCCCGTGGGGCCCGCCTAGGAAACGCACCAGAATCGCCTCCGCGGGAGAGAACTCCCCGGGGCGACTCTCCGCGCCGACCGCGCGCGGGATGGTCTGGCGGCGCTCCTGCGCGGCGCGCCGCAGCTCCTCGCGGAGCAAACCCTCCTCGACACCGAGGGTGGTGGCGACGCGGTCGACCGCCTCCGCGCGCGCCAGCCTCTTCGGGAGGAGCGCGAGCGACTCGAGGATCCCCTCGAGCGCGCTGACGCGTCCCTCGACCGTGTCGAGGTCATGTGTCCGCCGAGCCTCGGCAACGAGGAAGTCCGGCAGGTCGAGCGCCTCCGCGAGCACGCTCTCGACCGCTTCCGCGCCCCTGTCCCGCGCCAGCTCGTCCGGGTCGCTCCCTCCCGGAGGAACGGCGACGAACGGACTGATCCCCTCCTCGAGGAGAGGTCGCAGGGCCTTGAGCGCCGCGGCACGTCCCGCGTCGTCGCCGTCGAAGAACAGCACGACACGACCTGCCGAACGCCGAAGCAGACGCGCATGTGCCCCCCCCAAGGAGGTCCCACAAACCGCGACGACACCCGGAACGCCCGCCGCCGACAGGCTCAACGCGTCAAAATATCCTTCCACGAGCACTGCGCGGCCACTCTGCCGGATCTCCCGGGCAACCTCGGATAGACGAAAAAGCGTACGGCTCTTGTCATAGACCGATGTCTCGGGTCCGTTGAGGTACTTGGGCTCGCCACCCTCGAGCGCACGCCCCCCGAAAGAGACGACCCGCCCGGCGCTGTCCTTGATGGGGAAGGTCACGCGGTCGCGGAACCGATCGTAGACGCCGTTGCCCTCGCGACGCTGGACTACGAGCCCCGCCGCGAGCAGCTCTTCGACGCTGTAGCCCCGCCCCGTGAGCGCGCGCAAGAGCGCTTCCCAGGAGTCCGGCGCGAAGCCGAGGTGGAACTCGGCGCGAGCCCTCTCGTCGAAACCCCGCCGCTCGAGATAGGCGCGGGCCGAAGCTCCAGGCGCGGCCTCGAGCGCGGCGCGGAAGAAACGCTCCGCGTCGGCGAGGGCCTCGAGCGAGCGGCGCCGGAGCCGGTCCTCACTCCGCGACGCCGCGGAGTTCGATCGGGCGGGACGTTCGATTCCGTAGCGCTCGGCAAGCCAGTGCGCCGCCTCGACGAACTCGAGGCCGTGGAGCTCGGAGACGAAGCGGAACACGTCTCCACCGGCCTTGCAGCCGTGACAGAAGTACACCCCCTTCGCCGCGTCGACGTGGAAGCTCGGGGTCTTCTCCTGGTGGAAAGGGCATAGACCGACGAGCGAGCGGCCGGCAGGACGCAAGGAGACCGTGTCGCCGACGATGTCTGCGATGTTGGCCGCTGCGCGTATCTGCTCGACGTAGTCTCTGAAGCCCGTCGGTGGCATGCGTGGTGTGACTGGAACTCACCGGGTGGCGCCAGTTCCCCCCTCCCGGTCAGTGAGACCAGCCCCGGGAGTGGTCACTTTTTCCCGTTGGCTAGCCCAGCCTTGTTCTCCTCGCCTCGAACGCTGACCCCGCACGGAGCGCGTGGCTCCGTATCCCCCGAGTGCGTCCAAGTCGTGTCAGCGAAAGGGTACGAACCCCCTCCCACCCAGATCGTGGCGCCGGACAGTCGATTCTGGGCACAAGTAGCCGAATGGTACTCCGCCGGCACTACGGACGCAAGGTATTCTCGATGATCGAGTTAGCTCCGCCCGCCCCGCGCAGTGAGGATCGCACGGGCCGCGCAAGCCGCACCGAAACCGTTGTCGATGTTGACCACGGTCAGCCCCTCCGCGCAGGAGGTCAGCATGCCCATCAGGGCCGTCTGACCGCCCGCCGCCACGCCGTAACCGACGCTGGTCGGCACGCCGATCACCGGCGCCTCGACAAGACCCGCAACCACCGACGGTAAGGCCCCCTCCATACCAGCCACGACGACCAATACTTTCGCTTTTCTTAGGACATCCACATGTCCCAACAAGCGGTGGAGCCCGGCGACGCCCACGTCGAAGATCCGCTCCGACTCGAGCCCGAACGCCTCCGCGCTGACCGCCGCTTCCTGGGCCACCGGCTGATCCGCGGTGCCGGCGCTGACGATGACGAGCCCCTTCTTGAGGCGCTTGCGCGGTGTACCGTGGAGCAGGAACGTGCGCGAGAGCGCGTCGTACTCGCCCTTCGGGTGCCTCTTCGCAAGCTCCTCGCCGACCGGCGCCGCGAGGCGGGTCACGAGGACGGTCGAGCGGCGCTCGGCCATGTGCTCGACGATCTTGAGGATCTGCTCGGGCGTCTTCCCCTCACCGAGAACCGCCTCGGCGAAACCCCGACGAAGAGGGCGATGGTGGTCGATACGCGCGAATCCGAGCTCGCCCGTTCCGAACGCCGCGAGCTTCTCGGCCGCTTCGTCGACGTCCCTCCGGCCATCACGCACATCCCGCAGCAGCTTTCGCACTTTCTTGGAGTCCATGGGCACCCTCTCCCACGCCCGCCCGAGCGGCGCGCGAGCGACGATGATAGCCCGAGCCGACCGATCGGCACGGGGTCGCCGGGTGAGTCGGCGGGCGGGTCGGCGCGCCGAACCCCCCGCCGGGCGCCAAGTTCCGTGCCTGCGTCTCATTGACCGCGTTCGACGGTGCATGGTAGACAGGTTCCAACAAGGGAGGACTTGTCCGGCCACACGGGCCGGATTCGTCATCACAAGGAATGGGTCGTGGGTTGTTTTCGAGGAGCGGCACCCGACTCCTCGCGCAGGCCCTACCAGGAGAGCCCATGAATAAGTCGGAGTTGATCGACAAGATCTCGGCCGATGCCGGCATCACCAAGGCGGCTGCCTCGAAGGCCATCGAATCGCTGATCGACGGCGTGGCCCACTCGCTCCGTTCGGGCGAGCGCACGACGCTGGTCGGCTTCGGGACCTTCACGGTTACCGAGCGCAAGGGCCGCACCGGGCGGAACCCGCAGACCGGCGCTGCCATCGAGATCAAAGCGAAGAACGTCGTGCGCTTCCGCGCCGGCAAGGAGCTCGAAGAGCTCGTCAACCGCTGATTCCATCGCCTCCGGGCGGACTATCAGCGAGAATCGCAGCGGTCGCGGCTGCCCCGGTGTGGGGGTGGCCGCGTCAGCATCTGCCGTCCACGTTTCCCGCCGATCACTCCTTCGCCACCGGCGCGCCGGGACTCGCTGCTCCGCGGCCGGCTTTGCGCGCTCTTGCGGAGTGACCCGTGACCCAAGCTCGACTCAACGATGACGCCAGGCTCTCCCGCACGGTCGTCGAGACCGTCGTCGACGGCGAGAAGCGTCTCTACGACACCTTGACCCGGCGTTCGTTGCCGCTCGACGCGAACGAAGCGGCGCTGACGGAAGCGCTCTTCCTCGCCGGCCAGGAGGAGGAGGCCCTCGTCGCTCGACTCTTCGAGCCGCGCCGCACCCTGGTGCTCACGGTGATCGTCACCTGGGAGTGCAATCTCCGCTGCAACCACTGCACGGTGCTCGGTCGCCTCGAGGACCGCCGCTCCGCGCGGCTCGACGTCGCCGCGTTCGAGGACTTCGTGCGCCGATTCCGCGAGCAGGCGCCGGAGATCGAGCGGCTCAAGCTCAGCTTCCTCGGCGGCGAGCCACTCCTCGACCCCGAGCTCTGCCTGGATCTGATCGACTCCGCTCGAAAGCTCACACCCGAAGCCGCCTTCGACACGACGACGAACCTCGCGGTACCACTCGAAGAGGCGGAGCTCGCGCTACTCGGGCAGCTCGACGACATCGTCGTCAGCCTCGACGGGCTCGAAGCCGCCCACAACAAGCAGCGGCGCCCATACAAAGCCTCCTTCAACCCCTTCGAGCGCACGATCGCTAACCTCGAGCGGCTCGTCGCCGAGGGCCTGGCCGAGCGCATCCTCGTACAAGGAGCGATCCGAGACGAGTTCGCCTCACTGCCAGCGTTCCAGGACTTCCAGCGCACGTTGATGAAGATCGGGGTCCGCTACGACCGCATCGTCTTCGACACGATCCACCCGACGGCGCACCGGCCGAATCCGCAGCAGAGCTTCCTCGACGCCCTCGCCCAGCCGACGCTCCGCGTCGAGCCCTGCTGCAAGTACCGCGGCGCCCGCAAGCTCGTGCTCGACCAGGACGGCACGCTCTACTCCGACTATTACGACTGGAGGCGGCTCGGCACGCTCGACACGGAGATCCCGGAGCTGCTCGCGCGGCACCGCGCGCTCGTCTTCGAAGAGATGCCCGCGCTCCACGACGAGACCTGCCGCCGCTGCCCGGCCCTCGGCCTGTGCTGGGGCGGATGCACGAACGTCCACGGCCTGACCGAGGGCAAACCCAGCCGCTTCTGTGGCCAGGACCGCCTGATCGCGCGGATCCGGGAGCTCGCATCGAAGAACGAGCTCGTCGGTATCACCGGAGGGGGCTGCGAACCCGGGCCGACCCTCTAGGAGCCCGAGCGGTAGGAA
>NPIG01000572.1_pt1 | contig 16040 bp, 16 predicted proteins | sample 8637441 | NCBI WGS metagenome assembly NPIG01 (sample SAMN07420675, study PRJNA396082) | bioreactor metagenome | isolation source: sample BR6 brine-fed electro-methanogenic bioreactor BR | place: Japan: Kochi | collected 2016-06-14 | reverse complement strand
TTCAGGTCGATTTGGATCCATCCCAGGATCTTCATGCACGAGAGGAACAAGGCCCAAAACGCCTTTTCTCTGAAATACGGGGATCACCTGGATCCCCATGCCCATCTTTGGGAACGCTGCGCAGAGGTGCTCTCCCGAAGGGATATGATGAAAATCTTGCGAAAACCCTGGTGATAGCGGGTACGAGAGATCTCTCGTATTAAGAACATACATTTTTAGAGAGGAGCCTGCACATATGGCCTATATGATTCCCCGGTTTGTCAAATTGCGCAGCAAAAACCCAGCAAGTAACCCTACAAGTAACCCAGCAAGTAAACCCTGCAAGCAGGAAAATTGTGGGCATTTTTTGTGGGTTGGTAAAGCCGGTGGGCTAGCTTTTCATTGACGAGCCTGTTTCTGTTTGTGGTGAAGTAGAGGTGGCTGCGCAGCTTGTTGATGTTTAGGGCAAAGATTGCAGGTGAAAGGAGTCCTGGCGTGATTGTTCAGCAATATTCGGTGAATCAAAATCCTATTCAAACACTCCTGAGCTGGGTGCAGTCCGAAGAGGTAGCGATTCCGGAGATTCAGCGTCCCTTCGTATGGGATGCCAGCAAGGTGCGCGATTTGATGGATTCTCTCTACCGGGGATATCCCATCGGATATCTTATTACATGGAGAAATCCTAATGTGAAGCTCAAAGATGGTTCCATCTCTGCGGGAAAGCGTATCGTTATAGATGGGCAGCAACGAATAACCGCTCTCATGGCGGCCCTGCTGGGAGTACGTATCGTCAATAAAGATTACCGAAAAGATCGGATAACCATCGCCTTTCATCCGGTGGAGCGTAAGTTTGAGGTTTCCAATCCGGCGATTCGGAAAGATAAAGCCTGGATACCGGATATTTCTTCTGTTTTTTCCCCGGAATTCAGAATGCTGAAAGCCATGGAGGAGTACTGCCTTCGCAACGATATTGAGAACCGGGATGCCATCCATGAAAGCCTGGAATCCCTCAAAGGAATCATCAATAATCATGTGGGGCTCATTGAGCTTAATGCGAATCTCGATATCGAAACTGTTTCAGAGATTTTTATTCGTATCAATTCCACCGGAGCAGTGCTCAGCCAGGCGGATTTTGCCATGTCGAAAATTGCTGTGAATGAAAGCTATGGAGGAAATACGCTCCGTAAGGCTATTGATTATTTTTGCCATCTTACGGTAAATTCCGAATTTTACGATCAGTTAGTCGATGTGGATAACCCTTTTACAAAAACGGACTATTTCCAAAGGATGAGCTGGCTCCGGAAGGAAAATGGTGATCTCTACAATCCCTCGTATACGGATATGCTGCGGGTGGCTTTTACCTCGGAGTTTAAGCGGGGGCGTTTACAGGATCTTGTGGCGCTGCTTTCGGGAAGAAATTTTGAAACCCGAGAGTATGAGGAAGAGATTGCGGGGGATTCCTTCGCAAAACTTCGTGCGGGTATCTTGAACTACATAAACGAGACACATTTCAAGCGCTTCCTCATGATTTTACGTTCTGCCGGTTTTGTGGATAGTTCCATGATAGGCTCGCAAAATGCCATTAACTTTGCGTACATCCTCTATTTGGTTTTACGGAATCATTCGGAAAATGCGGCGCATATTGAGTCGTTGGTGCGAAAATGGTTTGTCCTTTCGCTTCTCACGGGACGTTATTCCGGTTCTCCCGAAACGAAGTTTGATACCGATATCCGACGTATTCACGACCTTGGTGCAGCTGAATATATCCAAAATGTTATTGATGCGGAGCTTTCCGAAACTTTTTGGGAATTTGGTTTGCCTCAGCAGCTGGAAACATCTCTTTCTACGAATCCCTCATTTCAGGTCTTTCTGGCAGCTCAGGTTAATTTAAAGGACAGAGGGTTTTTCTCGAAGGATATCACCGTTTGCGATTTGATTGTCCACAGGGGAGATAAACATCATATCTTCCCAAAAAAATATTTGAAAAAGCTAGGATTTAACAGATCTCGCTATAATCAGGTAGCCAATTACGTGATGACCCAGAGTGAGATTAATATAGCTATCGGAGCAAAGCCCCCCTCTCAGTATTTTAAGGAAGTTCTTGCTCAGTGTAACGGGGGAGATCTGCGCTACGGAGGCATTGTCGATAGAGAACAGCTTCTGGAAAATTTCCGTATGAACTGTATTCCCGAGGGGATTGAGGAAATGGAAGAGGCCGACTATGAGGGGTTCCTGAAAGAGCGTCGCAAATTAATGTCGAGGAAGGTGGAGAAGTATTTCGCCGTCCTGTGAGGATCCACTTTTTTGTTTTCCTCTGGGAGGCGGGTTCTGCTTCCATGGGTTGTGCCGATATCACTATGTGCGATACCGGTGAATACGCACAAGGTGCAGTCAGNNGAGGCACAAGTCGAGGCACAAGTGGAGGCACAAGTCGAGGCACAAGTTGATATGACAATTTTGCAGGCTTGTGTCGGAGGCCCCCTTTCATCGGCGGAAATTGCTGCCGTACTGGGGCATAAAACCCTGAGCGGTAATCTCCGTAAGGCTTTGCCGACACTTCGAGAAGCGGGATTGCTGGAATACACCCTCCCGGACAAACCCAACAGCCGTTTTCAGAAATACCGGCTGACCCAAAAAGGCAAAGGTGTGCTGGAGACGCAAAGACGCACATAAGGAGTTTTTCAAGGCTCCGGGAATTTCCGTTGACGGAACTCCCGGAGCTTTCTATACTTGGGGGCGTTTCAAAGGGGTTTTTCCTCAGGAAAGGCTCAGAAAAGTCTCAAGAAAATCTGAGGAGAGGCCCGGAAAAGGCTTTTCATAACTGTTTTTTCGGTTGCCCAGAGGGAGGCAGGAAGCCGGTGCAAATCCGGCACAGCCCCGCTACGGTGAGAAGGACAAGGTGCACAACAAACCCACTGGCTTGCAAAGGTCGGGAAGGGGTGCACTGCGGAAGATTTCGAGTCCGGATACTGCGCTCTTTGGGAAAGGCGGACCCGCGCGGGCGGGGAAGCACAAAAGATCCTTCCGATGGTGTTTCTGCCTTCGGAATGAGATGGCGTGCCTACGGGTCCTTGAGGGGGCCCTTTTTTTGTGCCTCCGGGAAAGGAGAGAGTGGTATGACGTGCAGGAACATGAGGCGGTATGAACAGTATGGCCAGCCTGGAGGAAAAAGGTTTTTTCCGGTGGCTTCAGGGGTTTCTGGCTTTCTCGGTTTTCTCGGGCTCTTGGGATTGGGGATTCTGCTGCTTGGGGTTCCTTCGGCTGTCTGGGCGGATCCCGGTGCGGTCTTCGTTACTGTGGGGGTGGATTTCGCCTCCGGGGCGGTAGGGACGGCGGATCTTGGGGAGGGCGGAGGAGTAACGGCTCCGGTGCTTTCCGGTCTGGGAGGTGATTCCGCCCTCTTTGCCAACGATCTGGGGCTTTTCGTGGTGGAGCGCGGATCCTCGGGAACCCTGGATACCATCTCCCTCTATGACGGCATCTCCTGGGAGGCCCCCCGCTGGAACGTGCAGAAGGGGAGCATTATCTACGGTGTGGAGTATCTTCAGGGTGCTCTTTATCTGGGGAGCTACGGCACCAACCGGATTACCCGGCATACTCTCGACGAGAGCCTTACCGAAACGGGGTCGCTCTCCCTGGATCGGGATAACGGCGAAGGATTTGAAGAACATCTTTCCGCCCTCAAGGCTTACGATAACAAGCTCTACGCCCTGGTGTTGAGCTACAACCTCAATGCCTGGCCTCCGGAGCATCAGGAGGGGTTTTTGGTGGTGGTGGATCCCCAGACGCTGGAGATTATCGCCGAGGTGGGGATGGGGCAGAACCCCGTGGCTCTGGAGATATGGAACAACAAGCTCTACGTGGCCTCCTTCGGGGGGCCCATCGGGAGCCTGGAAGGAGAGCCCCGGCTCTACCGTGTGGACCCCGCTACTCTGGAGAAGGAGCTTCTGGATGACGGCTCCGCCTTGGGGGAGGGGTATGGCTACAGCACCATGGGGGTTGACGATGAGGGAACGCTCTTCGTGGTGGCCTACAAGAACGGTCTGGAGTGGCCGGAGCAGGAGAACCGCGTTCTGGCGGGAAGCCTTGCGGGGGCTACCCCTCTCGGCGGTGCCGCCCCTCTTTCGTTCCGGCAGCTCGGAAGCGCACAAAGTTTCGGCAATTCGGGGCTTTCGGCTCAGGCGGTGGCGTTGAACCCTCTGGAAATCTCCTCGGGGTGGCTCAATGCGGCGGCGGTGGATGGAGAAAACGCTCTCTTCTGGATCTGCAACCGGGGAACCGGTGCAGGAGATGCGGCGCTGGAGGTCTTTAGTGCCACCGAAAAGCTTTGTTCCTTCGGGGAGAGTCAGTTGAAAAGCCTCCCCTACGGAGTCGTTCCCTTCTCCTTTGCTCCCCCCGCTCCGGCTTCTTCCGGTGGGGGCGGCGGTTGCGCTCTGGGAAGTTCGTTGTCGGGTTCGGGGATCTTTCTCATGCTGCTTCCCCTGCTCTTTTGTGCGTGGAGAAAGTAAGAGGATTTTTGATGCCTTTGACGATCTCCTTCCAGCTCTCTTTCAATATGCACTGTTTTTCCCCTTCTCCCTGCTTTCGGGTGATGGTTCTCCTGGGGGTCCTTTTCGGGGGGATGCTCTTCCCCCCCCGGGGGCTCCCGGGAGCGGCCTCGGAGACACTCCCCCAGGTGCTCGTTACCGCCTCTCCTCTTGAGGAGGAGGTGCTGGAGCTTCCGGGATCTCTGGAGGTGCTCTACCCGGAAAAGAACGCCGGGGAGGGGAAGAGTCTGGGGGATCTTCTGGAGGAGGCGGTGGGGCTACAGGTGGTGCGAAGCTACGGACGAGGGGGGTATACGGTGGCCTCCGTCCGGGGGAGCACCTCCTCTCAGGTGATAGTCTATCTGGACGGCCTGCGGATGAATCTGGAGAGCGACGCCGGGTTTAATCTCGAAGAGATCGGGGCGGATTCGGTGGCGCGTATCGAAATCTACCGGGGGCACGTCCCCGCCATGTTCGGCATCTCCGGCATGGGGGCAGTGATCAACGTGATCACCAAGGCCCCCACTAGGGAATCCCAGGGCTCTGCGGGGCTTCGTCTCGGTTCTCTGGGGGAGCGGGGCTTCTCCGGAAGCTGGAGTGCTCCTCTTGGGGAGGGGCGTTTTCGCGGGAGCCTTGCTCTGGAGGGGTACCGGGGGGATTTCTCCTACTGGAACGACAACAGCACCCCCTACAACCCCCGGGACGACTACCAGGCCACCCGACAGCATAACGGATACAGCATGGAAAACCTGCTTCTCCGCTGGGAAGATGACCTCTGGAAGGTCTCTTTCCGTGCCCAGGCCCGGGATCAGGATCTTCCCCTCCCCGCTCCGGGAAACGACAAGGGGCCCTGGGATGCTTTGGGGAATCCTCTGGCTGCCCGGGTGAAATCCTCCCGGATGGATCTGGGAGTAGAGACGGAACGCCTCTGGGGGGAGGTGCTTGCCACCTGGCGCGTGGAGTACCTCTCCCAGGTGCGGGAGTTCTTCGATCCCTGGGATCAGATGGGGATGTATAACCAGCGCTACAACCGCTACGATACCGAGCGTACCGCCCTCTCGGGAGCCTTCAAGGCCCTGGCGGGGGATCGGCATGCTCTGGAGTTTCGCATGGACTGGAGCTCCGAGAATCTGGATATGAAGGGGGATGGGGTTGCCACTCTCTCCCACTCCCGGGGCTCCTACAGCCGTAGTCGTGGGAACTACGTGCTTCAGGACAGCATCTTTCTGCTTCCGGATCAGAGTCTGGTGGTGGAGCCTCTGTTGCGTTGGAACCAGGTGGATGGGGAGGGACATCTCTCCTGGTCTCTGGGAGCCTCCTGGAACTTTCGGGAGAACTGGTATCTCAAGGGTTCCGGAGGGTACTCCCACCGGGCGCCGAATCTCTACGAGATGTACGGAGACGGCAGCATGATCGTCCCCAATCCGGGGCTTGACTGGGAAGAGGGTTTTCAGTGGGATCTTGGGCTCTACTGGGCTCGGGAGGGGGAGGGGTGGTCCTCCCGGGTGGGGCTTACCTCCTTTGTGCTGGATATGGACAACCTCATCGAATTCGTGATGATCAATCCCCGGTACGGGGTCTACCAGAACATGGGAAAGGCCTTCATTTCCGGCATGGAGCTGGAGAGCGCCTTCTCCTGGGATGACTGGAGCCTGGCTCTCTCCTATACCTGGATGGAGGGGGAAAACCGCAGCCCCGGCTACCGTTACGGCCAGCCCCTCCCCAACCGACCGGAGCATGCCCTCTACGGCAGGCTCTCCCGGGCTCTCTCCTCGGAGCTTCTTGCCTTTGGAGAGGTGATTCATACAGGGGAAAACTACTTCGACGATGCCGGGAGCATCCTCTACGGAGATTGTACCCAGTGGAATCTGGGGCTCAAATGGCAGTTCCGGGAAGATGCCACCCTGGGGGTGGGGGTGCGGGATCTTCTGGATACCACCTCGGAGATAACCTTTCAGCCCGTGGGATACGGCCCGGAACGGCTCGCCTGGTATCCTCTGCCGGGGCGTACCTGGTATCTATCCCTCTCATGGCGTTTTTGATGGGTTTTTTTCGGAGCGTTTTCGCATTTCTTCTGCTGGGGGCGTTTTTCCTGTTCGCTCCCAGCAGCTTCGGAGAAGGTCGGAGTACCTATATTCCCCGCTATGCCAGGGGATTTTCTGCGGAGCCCCTGGGAGAGGGGTGGCATCTTGCGGTAAGAGACCCCGAAGATTCCACAAGAGAATGGAACTATCTTCTTGTTCCCCGAGAGCAGCGGGGCAAGGCCCGGATCTCCCCGGACTGGAAGGAAATACCGATCCCTCTGGAGCGGACGGTGCTTCTTGCTACTCCCTACGTCTCCGGGCTGGAGGATCTGGGGGTGCTGGATTCCGTGGTGGGGGTGGGAAATGCCTCCTATCTGCACTCTCCGGGGTTGCGGCGCCGCCTGAAAGAGGGAAACGCCCGGGAGGTGGGGGACGATCTGGCCCTGGATCTGGAGCGTCTGGTGGCTCTGGGTTCTGATGCCATCTTCTGGTATGCCCCCTATCAGGAGGTGCAGGGGGAATATCAGAGGCTTCAACGATTAGGGCTTCCTCTGGTGGTGACCACGGAGCACCGGGAGGCTCACCCTCTGGGGCGGGGGGAGTGGCTGGTCTTTCTGGGGTTTTTCTTCGGTAAGGAGGAGGAGGCCCGAAGGATGTTCGAAGAGCGGGAAGAGCGGTATAGGGAGCTTGTATCTCTGGCAGCTTCCGCACCCCTGCGCCCGAAAGTTTTCGGGGGCTTTCCCTTCGGAGATACCTGGTACATGCCCGGAGGAGAGAACTTCCAGGCCCGGTATGTGGAGGACGCGCATGGGGAGTATCTCTGGAAGGATCTTCCGGGATCGGGCACCTGGCCTCTGGATTTCGAGACGGTGCTGCACCGGGGGGCGGGGGGAGACTTCTGGGTCAACGCTCCCGATTGGAGCAGCCTTGAGGAGGCTCTTGGAGAGAACCCCCGGTACCGTCATTTCCGAGCCTTCCGGGAGGGAGCGGTCTACAGCAACGCCGCCCGAACAAACCCCCAGGGGGGGAACGACTATCACGAGAGTGGGGTGCTCCACCCCGAGCGCATTCTGGGGGATCTGCTTCACATTCTGCATCCGGAACTGTTGGAAGAGCATGAACTCTACTACTACCGAAAGATTCCCCTCAAGGATCCTGAGAAGTCTAAGGAGAAACATTCATGACTCCCCAAAGCCCTCGCATGGGACGAAATCTTTGCCTTCTGGGGCTTCTCGCCCTTCTCGGTATGGTCCTTTTGGGGGGAGAGCTTTTCTTCGGCTCCGTAAGGATCTCTCCTCGCGGAACCCTGGAGTACCTTCTCAAAGGGGAGGGGCTCTCTCCGGAGGAGGCGGTGATCCTGCGGGAGCTTCGCTTTCCCCGTGGCTGTGCCGCCTGGCTTGGAGGGGCCAGCCTTGGGGTAGCGGGGCTTCTCATGCAGACCTGGTTCCGCAATCCCCTGGGGGGGCCCTTTCTTCTCGGTACAAGCTCCGGTGCCAGTCTGGGAGTGGCCTTGGTGCTTCTGGGGCTCCCCCTGGCGGGAAGAACCCCCGCCCTCGGCTCCGCTCTTCTTCTGGGGGCCTCCTTTGGGGGTGCTTTGGGGGCGCTACTCGTCATCCTTCTCGGAAGCCGGAGCATCCGGGGGAACACGGGGATTCTGCTTCTGGGGCTCATGCTCGGCTATCTTGCCAATGCGGGGGTGACGGTGCTTCTCGCCTTCGGCAGCCTCTCGGGGATGCGCTCCTACCTCTCCTGGAGCTTCGGTACCTTCGGGGGGATCTCTCCGGGGGATCTGCCTCTCTTCGCTCTGGTCTGCGCCTCCTCCCTGGGGATCTCCCTGGGGCTGGGAAAGTCTCTTAACGCTCTTCTTCTGGGGGAGAGCTACGCCGCCAGCCTGGGGATCTCCCTCGGGAGAGTCCGCTTTCTGGTCTTTCTTGCCACCGCCCTCGCTGCGGGGGGAGTTACTGCCTTCTGCGGCCCCGTGGCCTTTCTGGGGGTGGCGGTGCCCCATCTCTGCCGGGGGCTCTTCCAAAGCTGGGATCACCGGCTGCTCCTCCCCGCCTGTATCTTCGGAGGGGGAGCCCTCGCCCTGGGGGCGGATCTTCTTACCCGACTGGGGCCCGGAGGGACTCTGCTGCCTCTGAATGCGGTAACCGCCCTTCTGGGGGTTCCCGTGGTGCTCTGGGTGCTCTTTCGCTACCGCTCCGGAGAGGATGATCTGTGATGTCCCCTTCGCTTCCTCTGCTTCGGACGGAAAATCTTACCACGGGGTATGCGGGGGGCCGGGGTTCCTCCGGGGAGGGATGCAGGATCACCCGCAACTTTTCCGGGCAGATCTTTCCGGGAGAGGTTATCTGTCTTCTCGGCTCCAACGGCTCGGGAAAATCCACCCTTTTGCGCACCCTGGGGGGCTTTCTTCCCCCTCTTGAGGGGGGGCTCTTTCTGGAGGGAAAACCTCTGGAGGGGTATGCTCCCTCGGAGCGGGCGAAAAAGATCGGGGTGGTGCATACGGTTAATCCTTCGGTGCCCTACATGACTGTGGAGGATCTGGTGCTCACCGGGCGGCACCCCCACACCCCCTGGCACGGAGGGCTCTCCGAGAGGGATCGGGAGAGGGGAGCCCGGATTCTCCGCTTTCTGGGGCTGGAAGCTCTGCAAAAGCGCCTTCTGGAGAAGGTGAGCGACGGGGAGCGCCGCCGGGCCTGGCTGGGGCGGGCCCTCGCCCAGGAGACCCCCCTGCTGCTGCTGGATGAACCCCTTGCATTTATCGACCTCCCCGGGGGTGCCGCCATTCTGGATCTGCTTCGTCGGCTGGCGGCGGAGGAGGGGCGGGGAATTCTCTTCTCCTCCCACCAGATTCAGGGGGCCCTCAGCATGGCGGACCGCATATGGCTTCTCACCCCCTCCGGGGAGTGCCTTCAGGGGGTGGGGGAGGATCTGCTCCTCCGGGGGGATCTGGAGCGGGCCTATCTGGGGGATAGAGAAAATTCTGGAGAGGTACGCTTCTCCCAAGAGGAGGCACTCTTTTTTGCCCCCCCCTCTCGGAAGCCCTTGGGAGAGATGGTGCTCTCGGGGCCCTCCGGAGGGGCCCTCAAATGGACCCGCAGCGCTCTGGAGCGCCGGGGGTTCTGCCTCGTCTCCTCAGGATCTTCGGAGCTTCCCCAGGTGGAGCTGCGGCAGGGTTCCCCGGAGGAGCCTCCGGTATGGTACTGTACCTGGGGGGAGCAGGAGAAGTGTTGTACCTCTTTGGAGGAGGTGCTGGGGTTTGTGGAGCCCAGTGCACGAAGGAAGGAGAAGGACTCTTTATAATGGAAAATTTTCGGGAAGTGATCCAGGAATTTTTCGCCCTGGGGGGATGGAGCATGTATGCCATCGGAGGGTGCAGCGTTCTCGGGGGGGCTCTCTTTCTGGAGCGCCTCTGGTTTCTCTGGGGGGAGCATCGTTTTCTTTCCACCATACTCCGGGAGTGGCGTAGAACCCCCCCTTCTCTGGAGGCTCTGGGGCAACTGGAAAAGGGGACTTCCAAAGGCCCCCGGTGGTTTGGGGAGATTCTGGGGGCGGGGCTGGAGGAGTGGCGCTATCTCTCCCCCGAGGCCCTTCGGGAGCATCTGGATCAGTTCCGATCCGGAGCGTTGTATTCCTGGGAGCGAGGGGTGGGGTTTCTCGGCACCCTGGCCCGGATAACCCCCCTGCTGGGACTTCTCGGCACGGTGCTCGGAATGATCCAGATCTTTCAGAAGCTCCCGGGTTCCGGAGGGGGGGATTTCGGCGTTCTTGCGGAAGGAATATGGAAGGCCCTCTTTACCACCGCCGCAGGGCTCTCGGTGGCGGTTCCCCTGGTGCTGGCCCAGGCCCTCCTCTTTTCTCGGGTGGATGCTCTGGAGAAGGAGCTTCAGGAGCTTCTTCGGCTTCTCCGGGGGGGGCTTCTGCGGGCCTCCCGAACCCCCCGAATTGTTGGAACCCGTAAGGGGGAGTAATGCGACGCTCCCGAAGAAACGCCCTGCCGGACCTCACCCCCCTGGTGGATATCCTCTTTCTGCTCATCCTCTTTTTTGTGCTCACCACCACCTTTCTGCGTCAGGGGCTCTCGGTGGATCTCCCCTCGGGGGAGGGGGAGAGCCGGGAGAACTCCCCGGTTCGGGTGCTGCTCACCACCCAGGGGGATCTCTACTGGGATGAGGAGCCTCTTTCCGAGGAGGAACTCCGGGGGCGGCTTTCGAGAGAAGCTCCGGAAAGCATCTCTCTGGAGGCGGATCGCCGGGTGCCCTACGGCGGGGTAGTGCGGATCTTCTCCCTTCTCCGCTCTTCCGGGGTGGAGCATGTACTCCTTGTGGTGGAGGAGGAGGGGGAGTAGCGTGCGGTCTCTGGGTTTTGTTCTCCTCTCTCTTGGATTGCACGGGGTGCTTCTGGGGATTCTTCTTCAGGCTTTTCCCCTGATTCCTTCTCCGCAGAGCAGCGCCTCCTTTCGGGGGGAGGTGCTCTTTCGTACGGGGGGCGCTTCGGAGGCCTCAAAATCTTCGGAAACCCCGAAACCTCTGGCGGCTCAAGAGCCTTCGGAACCCCGGAACGTTCAGGAATCTTCCGGGGCTCCTGGAGCTTCTCTCCCCTCGCAGTCAACGGTCGCCCAGAGACCCCCCATAGCCCAGGCATCCCAGACCTTTGAGGCTTCTCAAAATCCTCAAGCTACTCAAGTTTCTCACGTTGCTCAAGTTTCTCAAAAATCCGAATCTCCCCCGCCTCCGCCTGCCCCGGAGCCCGCAGTGGAGAAAAAAACATCTCCTCCGGTGAAAACGCCTGAACTGGAAACGCCTGAACCGAAAGAGAGGATGGAGCCTGAAGCGAGATCTGAGCCGGAGAAAAAGCCGGAACCGGAGAAAAAACCCGAGAATCTTCCTTCCCTACCTTCTTCCGTGCCCGAGAACTCGGAGGGATCCTCTGCCTTGCCGAAAGAAGAGGTTCCCCATCTCCCCTCCTCTTCGAAATCTTCTCGAGAATCTTCCTCGGAATCACCTTTAGGATCTTCTCCCGAGACTTCCTCCGCATCTTCTTCCGGCTCTCCTTCCACGAGCTCCCGGAGCATGGCAGAATCCGAGGAGCCCGCTTCCTCCGCTCTGGAGGAAAACACGTCCTGGAATGCTACCCCCCTCCGAGCCCCGGAGCCGGAATATCCCAAAATTGCCCGCAAGCTCCGCCGGGAGGGAAAGGTGCTTCTGGAGATTTCGGTAGCCCCTTCGGGAAAGGTGGAAACCGTAAAAATCCTTGAACCCTGCAGGTGGAAGGAACTTAACCAAGCGGCCCAAGAAGGAATTGCCCGATGGGAGTTTGCCCCCCCGGGAAAGGCGGTGACGCTTCAGGTGCCGGTGGTTTTTTCCTTGGAGTAGAAAGGGTGTTTTCCTCCTCTTGCTGGGGGCTCTCGAAAAGGTGATCCGGGAAAGGCAAGAACGGTACTACGAAGTTCTTTCTCTGGCAGATCCGCAGGGGGATGCGGCTCCCTTCGTCGGGTTTATCCTGGGGGCTGGGGATGCTCTTCGGGAGGCCGTGGCAAAGAGCCAGGGAAACCGCCTGGGCAGCGATCAAGTAAGCGATCAAGCTGGCGACCATGTTGCGAGGCTTTTTTACCTCCTCGCAGAAGGAGAGATGAGTGCGGCCTCTCTTGTGCAGAAACTTCATCTCTCGCATCGCCCGAGTTTCCGAAAGAACTATCTGAATCCTGCTCTGACAGGGGGGTTTGTGGAGCGTACCGTTCCTCATGCTCCCCGAAGCCCCGCCCAACGCTACCGCCTTACCAGGGCGGGAAAGCGGCGGTTGGAAAAATCGTAAGCGTCATAACGTTGCAGCATTATCGCATCAGAGCATCACTCCTCATGCTGGCTGATCCCCCCCACAGTACCAGATCCCCCCGCAAAGGCTGCCCCTCTGCCCCTGTCCCTGTACACCCTCCGGGAGTATCCTTGAGGGAAAAGTTTCAGGGATATAAACCCGCACACCAGGAATTCTCATACTTTCGTGTCCCTGAATTTCCAAGGAGGTTTTCTCATGCATATCTTCGGTCCCGTACCGTCCCGGAGGCTGGGGCGCAGTTTGGGGGTTAACCACATCCCCCCAAAAATCTGTACCTACGCCTGTCGTTACTGCCAGTTGGGAAACGCTATAAACATGACCGTCCAGCGGCGTCCCTTTTTCGACCCCCCCGCCATAGAGGAAGAGGCGGCCCGGAAGATGGAGGAGCTTGCCGCATCGGGGAAGAGCGTGGACTACATGGCCTTCGTCCCCGACGGTGAGCCCACCCTGGATCTCCGGTTGGGGGAGATGGCAAAACGCCTCAAGCGCTTCGGCGTTCCTCTGGCTATCATCTCCAACGCCTCTCTTATAGGGCTGCCTTCGGTACGGGAGGAGCTTGCTCTCTTTGACTGGGTTTCTCTCAAGATGGATGCGGTACGTCGGGATATCTGGCATGCTCTGGATCGTCCTCACAAGGATCTCTCTCTGGAGAACATTCTTGGAGGGGTGCAGGAGTTTGCCCGAAGCTACTCGGGGCATCTGGAGACGGAGACCATGCTCGTAAAGGGGGATAACGACGGAGAGGACCATCTGGAGGAGTTGGCGGTCTTTCTGGAGCCCCTGGCTCCTGCGGTCTGCCGACTCTCCTCTCCCACCCGTCCCCCCGCATGTTCCGATGTCACTTGGGTGGATGAACAGCGTCTCGCCGCCGCCACTGCCATTTTTCAGGAGCATCATCTCAATGTACGGATTCTCAACGCCTACGAGGGGAACGACTTTACCCGCACCGGGGATCTTCGGGAGGCTCTGCTCTCCATCCTCTCGGTGCATCCCATGAAGGAAATCGCGGTGGCGCATTTCCTGGAAGATCACGAAGAGTCCTTCGGGGATGGGCGGGTTCTTCTGGAGGAGCTGCTCCAGGAAGAGGAGATTATCACCACCCTCTGGAGAGAGGAACGCTTCTACGCCCGGAATCTCCGTAAGGCCTCCCGGGAGGAAAAGGTCTGATGTCCAAGTTTTCTCGGGATGCCATGGAGAAGGCGGTCTATGTTCCTCTCGCCCGGCAGGGGGAGGATCCTTCGGTGCTTATGGGGAGCCTCTTCGGAGAGGATATCGCTCTGGTGGATACGGGGTCCGGGCTTCTTGCCTCCCATGTGGATCCCATCGTGGGAGCCGCCGAGGGGTTGGGACGTCTGGCGGTACATGTGGCCTGCAACGACCTCGCCGCCAGCGGGGTGCCTCCTCGGTGGCTTCAGATTCTGGTGTTGGTGCCTTCGGCGGAGAATACGGAACAGCTCCGGGGGATCATGGAAGAGGCGGTGGAGGCGGCCCGGCAGGCGGGGGCGGTTATCGTGGGGGGGCATAGCGGCTACTCCTCGGGGCTTTCCCGTCCTCTTGCGGCGGTAACCGCTTTCGGCAGCGCCTGTAAAGAGACGCTGGTGCGCACCTCCGGCGCTCGGGTGGGGGATGTGGTCTGCCTCACCCGAGGGATGGGGTTGGAGGGTACCGCCATTCTCGCCTGGGACTATCCCGGGGAATGCCGCCGCCGGGGCCTCTCGGAGGAGGATATCCGAGAGGCAAAAAAGCTTGCGGATGCTCTCTCGGTGGTGCCCGAGGCTCTCCGGCTGGCGGAGCTGGGAGCCACTGCCATGCACGACCCCACCCGGGGCGGGGTGCTGGAGGCCTTTCTCGAAATGGCCTGGGGGGCAAAAAAATCCTTTCGGATTCAAAAGGAAAAACTCCCCCTTCTTCCGGTGGTGCAGCACTTTGCCCGGACCTTCGACTTTGATCCCCTTCGGATGATCTCCTCGGGAGCCCTGGCGGTAACCCTCCCTGGGGAGAAACTCCCCGAGGCTACCAGGGCCATCGCCCCCTGGGCCTCTCTCTATCCTGTGGGAGTGGTGGAGGAGGGGGCGGGGGTTTGGATCTCTTCTTCCTCCGAAGATTGCCACCATGCGGAGTCCGAGCCCGAAAAGGATGAACTTGCCCGGCTGCAAACGCTTCTGGGGGTTCCGGGGTAGGGGGGGACAGAAGAAGATATATTCCATAATCCCTCTCCCAAGCCTTTTACCGGTGGGAAAATAAACCTTCTTGAGGTACGCTGATCTCATGCGGGGGCAAAAAGGGCGAAAATTTTCCGCAATTCCTGTGTTTTTTGTCTCCGGGTGTCTTTTGCGGCCTCTGCCGGGAAAGATCTACAAATAAGAGAAGATCGGGGAGGAAAGAAGGCATGAAAAGAACTCTGGTGGTAATGGTGACGGCAACGCTTTGCTTTTTCTATTCCGGCATGGCTTTCGGTATGGAGGCGGTTCCCCTGGAGAAGCTGAAGCCCGCATTTCTCTACTTCGGCCCCCTGGGGGATGGAGGATGGACCTTCATGCACGAAAAGGGGCGTCTGGAGATGGAGGCGGCCTTTCCGGGATTGAAGAGCAGCATGGCGGAGGGAATTCTCGAAGGCCCCGATTCCGTTCGGGTAATGAACACCTTTATTCGGAACGGCTCCAGGCTCATTTTTGCCACCTCCTTCGGATGCATGGATGCCGTTCAGGAAGTTGCCAGGCGTCACAAGGATGTGTACTTCATGCACTGCTCGGGGTATAAACGAGCCGAGAATGTGGGTACCTACTTCGGCCGCATGTACCAGGCCCGGTATCTTGCGGGGCTCGTGGCGGGGAGCATGACCGAGAGCCATGTGATCGGCTATGTGGCGGCTCACCCCTTTCCCGAGGTTATTCAGGAGATCAACGGCTTCGCTCTGGGAGTACGGAAGGTGAACCCCCAGGCCAGAATAAAGGTGGTATGGCTCTTCTCCTGGTTCGATCCGGGAAAGGAAAAGGAGGCTGCCCGGGCCCTTATTGATGCGGGGGCGGACGTTCTCGCCATGCATGCGGATTCCGGAGCGGTTCCTCAGGTGGCGGAAGAGATGGGGGTCTACGTGGTGGGATACAACAACGACATGAGCCGTTATGCTCCCACAAAGCAGCTTACCGCTCCCATCTGGAACTGGGGAGCCATCTATATCCATACGGTAAAAAATATTCTGGAAGGTACCTGGACGAGCGAGGATATCTGGTGGGGTCTCCGGGAAGGGGTGGTGCAGCTTGCCCCCTTCGGCGGGGATGTGCCGGACTCCCTGAAGGCTCTGGTGAAGGCGGAAGAGGAGAGAATTGTCTCCGGTGCCTGGGATGTTTTCACCGGTCCCATCAGAGATCAGGAGGGGGAGCTGCGAGTTCCCGAGGGAGAGAGCCTCTCGGATGAAGAGATCCTCTTCATGCATTGGTTCGTGGAGGGTGTGGAGGGGAAGATCCCGCAGTAGACGCTCCCTAGAGAGCCATTTTACCTAGTGGGCCGTTCCACGTTATAGTGTGCCCTTGGATGGGAGCCGGAGCTTGTGTGTCCCCTCGGCTCCCGAGTGGTCGAACCGCTCCCTTGCTTTGCTGTTCCGGCCCGTCGCCCCAGATGCGCCGTCCGTGGCGCAGCTGGGGCTTGTCGGCACGTCCTGTGCCGACACCGG
>NPIG01000533.1_pt1 | contig 16089 bp, 19 predicted proteins | sample 8637441 | NCBI WGS metagenome assembly NPIG01 (sample SAMN07420675, study PRJNA396082) | bioreactor metagenome | isolation source: sample BR6 brine-fed electro-methanogenic bioreactor BR | place: Japan: Kochi | collected 2016-06-14 | reverse complement strand
AGCTCAAATTCAAGGTGAAAAAGCCATTTTAAACTGGCAAGCAGGCGACAACAGAGCGCAATCGTTTGTTGTGTATAAAACGGTTAAAGAGGGATTTATGAACTCAAAAACCACTAAAATCAATGGCATTACTGACCTACGATACGAAGATCGAGATATTGTGCGAGGCGTTGAGTATCAATATACGTTGCAATCCATTGACCAATACGGTATTGCTTCTGAACAAACCAAAGAGGTCTCATTGACCTTACCAAAATTAAGTGAGAAATAATCTATAAATGCCGCATATTGTATTTAATCAACATCATGAACTTAAGACTCCAACTTCTTGCGATGGAGTCTTATTTACCTTTATTGCCCAATCGTATAACTTTACCCCAACTTTACGCAAAACCGAATACAAAGTGGGAGTTAAGAGTGATGAAAAAGAGTTTTTGCTCACGTTAAAACGCAAAGAAGAGAACTGGATGCTCAAAGCNNCCCACCAGAGTGACTCCTATTTCTATTGTAAAACATGCTCTTAATACCTATGCAAAAACCACTTCTGCCAATGTTATTTTTTCCAATACTAATAACGATTCACAAAAAGTTGAACCGCAAAAAGAGTATTTAAAAGAGATTGAATATTTTGTCAATGAATTTGAAACAACCAAAGAGATACAAATCGAAATTGGATTTGGCAGTGGACGACACTTAATTCATCAAGCCAAAACCCATCCTGAGGTTCAATTTATTGGACTTGAGATTCACACACCTTCTATTGAGCAGATGTTAAAACAAGTTAAACTGCAAAATATCACCAATATTTTAGCTGTAAATTACGATGCTCGACTTTTTATGGAGTTTATTAAATCCAACAGTGTGAGTAAAATATTTGTTCACTTTCCTGTTCCTTGGGACAAAAAACCTCACAGACGAATTTACAGCAGTGAATTTATCAATGAAGCGTTACGAATTTTGAAAATTGAAGGCACTTTAGAGTTACGAACAGACAGTCGGAAATATTTTGATTATTGTGTTGATTTATTAACACACTTACCCAAAGGCAAAATCACCATTGATATTAACAAAGATTTAAACGTCTCCAGTAAATATGAGGATCGTTGGAAAAAACAAGGAAAAGATATTTATGATGTTATTTTACAATGTCAACAAAATGATGAAGCCATTGATTTAGATAAAGATTTCTCTTTTCCTCATACCATAAATTTCGATAAATTCAAGACAAACTTTCCACAAAAAGCACTGGTGGAAGAGGATTTTGTAGTACATATTGAAGATATTTTTGATATTGAACCCAACAGCGGTTTGATTCAATTAACCTTTGGAAGTTTTAATAAACCGTTAAATAAATATCTTTATGTTAATCAAGGGAATATCAGCTATTTTCAAGGCAATCCTATTCCTACAAGTGCTAACATAAAAGCACATCAAAAACTCAAAGAGATTTTATGCCATGATTAAAGCCAAAGAAATTTACCTCNNCTCTTACGATGAAAATCGTTTTATCATCAAAAAAGGAAACTTTCAAATTAAACCTCGTGAGTTTGTATTTATTGGAGGGGCAAGTGGAAGTGGAAAATCAACACTTTTAAAATCGTTTTACGGTGATATTACCTTAAAACATGGTCAACTGCTTATTGACAATCAAGATATGTCTAGCCCTTCAAATCGTACATTAAGAGATGTTCGGAAAAATATTGGGGTCATTTTTCAAGATTATAAACTTGTTAAAGAGTGGACCATTGAAGAGAATATTATGTTGCCTTTAAAAATCAATGGCTACTCCAATGACATTTCAAAACAACAAGCCATTAAACTGCTTTCTCATGTCAAACTTTCACACAGAGAAGGGTTTTATCCCAGCCAATTAAGTGGGGGCGAACAACAACGAGTTGCTGTTGCAAGGGCATTGGCTTATAATCCTAAAATTATCATTGCCGATGAACCTACGGGAAACTTAGATGACTCATCGGCGGATTTGGTTTGGAATTTGCTTAAAAATGCCAATGAACAACTGGGCATTACCATTGTAGTAGTAACACACCGCGTACCCAGAAACTTTGGTATTGCTTTTAGACAACTCTCAATTGAAGATGGAATTATTTATGAAGTCTGTTAAAAATATCTTTTCGTTTGTTATTCCTTTATGCGTCATGTTAATTACTTTTTCAATGTATATGTTCACGCAAGAGATTATTGCCAATTATAAAACCAAAATATCAGATGACTACTCTATTGTGGTCATTACCAACACTCCCTTAATCAAAGATGACATCAATTCACTTGCAGGCATTGCAGTTAAAAAAATTGTTACACTGGACAAAGAGGAGATTATTCAAAAAGTCAAAGACTCTTTATCGGAAAACTCGATTTTTTTACTTAAGCAACGTTTGCCATTTTTTTACACCTTACATTTGGAAACTTTTCCTACCACCTCTCAACTTGAAATCATACGCAACGAATTGGGCAAAATTCCCAATATCAATAAAATAGAGATTTTTTCAAAAGATCATAATAAAATTTTCTCACTCTTAATGCTCAATCAAAATATTATTATTGTCTTTTTTATTATCTCTTTATTGTTTTCCATTATTTTGTTTTCAAAGCAAATTCAAATTTGGTTTTATGAACATGAAGAGAAAATTGCCATTATGCAACTGCATGGCGCTTCCATTTTATACAGTGCATCAATGGTCATACGCCATGCTTTAATTGGAGCATTTATTGCTTTTTTAATTGTCAGTGGTTTATTGTTTTTTATTTTCGAAAATTTAACCATGATTTTTCCACCTGAGTTGCATTCAATAATAGAGATTGACACCTCATTAAACATTGAGTTTGTCTATTTGTTTTTATTGTCCATGTCAATTTCCATTACCACCATTATTGGGGTTTTATTTAAATATAAAATACGAAAATATGGTTAAAATAGTATTTATAACGGTTTTCCTACTTACAAGCCTTGCATTTGCTTCAACAAAAGCCATTGAAAGTAAAATCAATTCCAATAAAAAAATACTCGAACAAAACAAACGTTTAAATCAACAAACCCAAGCCAAAATCGATAATTTATCCAAAGAGATTAAAACACAAACGACAGAACTCAATAAAATTAACAGCAAAATTAAAATCTTAAATCAAGTGATTTCAACCCAAAAAGACAAACTGCAACTCACTCAAAAACGTTTAGAAGAGCTTGAAGCCAAGGCATTAAGTATTCAAAAAGCCAAAGAGCAAAGCGAATACGATATTGTCAATATTATCATTGAAAATTTTTCTTGGGCATTTGCTTTAAATTTGGCGTCAAAAAAATCGCTTCAAGAGATTATTGACAGTGAAATGTATGCGGTTTTATCTTCTAATACCAAAGATGAAATCAATCGTTTAAACAAACAGTATCTTATTATCAGCCAAAATAAAATCCAAAATGAAGAAGAGATTGTTAAACTAAAAAAGTTTATTCAAGTTGAAACCAAACGAAAAGAGAGTTTGGCATCATTGCAAAAAAAACAAGAAAAAACCATTGGTTCACTACACAAAAAACATCTTGCGTATCAAGATGAATTAAAAAGTGTGGTAAACAAACAGAAATCTCTTTCAACCTTGCTTTCAAAACTCAATATTTTAAAAGAGGATGAACTCAAAAAAGAGCAAGAACGACAAGCAAAGTTGGCTTTAGAAAAAAAGCAAAGAGAACAAAAGCTTAAACAACCTAAAGCCACCACGCAAGAGAAACTTGCCAATAATATCGATATAGAAGTGAGAATGTTGGGTTCATCTACTTCTGGTATTAAAATAGGAAGATACAAAGGAGTTAAAACCATTGCGCCTTTAAAATCGTATCAAATTACCAAAAAATTTGGAAAATATTTTGACCCCGTTTATAAAATCGAACTCTTTAATGAATCGGTTGTTTTAAAATCCAATGAAGAGAAAGCCAAAGTATTTAATGTTTTAAATGGAAAAGTGGTTTATGCTAAAAAAGATTCGGGTATGCTTGAAAATGTGGTGATTATCCAACATGCCGATGGTTTGCATACTATTTACTCGCACTTAGATCAAATTTCACCCACCATTAAAGTGGGCAAATGGGTACAAAAAGGGTATGTTGTAGGACGAGTCAATGAGCTATTGACATTCCAAGCCACTAAAAACAGCACACATATCAATCCTCAAGACCTTTTTAACTGATGAAAGTCAGTGTTATTATTCCTACGTATAATCGGGCTTTATTGCTTCAAAATGCCATTAAAAGTGTTTTAAATCAAACATACAAAGTCGATGAAATTATTGTAGTAGATGATGGTTCTACCGACAACACACAAGAGGTTTTAAAATCTTTTAATGTGACCTATTTTTATCAAGAAAATCAAGGTGTTTCAGCAGCGCGTAACAGGGGAATTCAACACGCCAAAAATAAGTGGCTGGCTTTTTTAGACAGTGATGATATTTGGCATGAAAAAAAGATTGAACACCACATTACTTTTCATGCTCAACACCAGACTCTTTTAGCTTCATATACCGATGAGACGTGGGTACGTAATCAAAAAATTATCTCATTGAAAAATCATCAGCAAAAAGTTCAACCAACGTTTTTAAACTCAATGAAACTTTGCAAAATTGGGGCTTCGACCTTTTTTTGTCATCAAAGCATTTTTGATGCTATTGGCACCTTTGATGAAAGCTTAAAAGCATGTGAAGATTATGATTTGTGNNTTCCCATCTATTTTATCAATGAGAAACTCACCACAAAATATGCAGGGCATCCAAACCAACTCTCTTTTGAGACCAAACTCATTGATTTATATCGAATCAAGGCATTAAAAAAACATTTGAACACGGTTTATAAAAATGAAGTGGTTGATGAATTGATTTACAAAACCATGTTGGTCTTAAAAGGGGCAAAAAAGCATGGAAATGAGGCACTCATAAAAGAATTGCAAAAAGAGTTAAACTATTTTTTAGGTTTAAAATAGTTTAATCGATCTTTTTAAAATTGATTTTTGTTTTTGGTTTTTTTTGCTTTTTTCTTAGCTTGTTTCTTTTTTTCGTCTTTATGTTTTTTAGCCGCTTTTTTTAGCACCAATCGAGCTTTTTTCTTCTTTGAAAGTTTGGGTCTTTTTTCATCGGCTTTTTTAACTCGCTTTTTTTTGACAACTCGAATTTCACTGAGTTGTTCTTCTTTAATCTCTTCTGTCATTGTATATCCTTTAATAAAGAGAGGAATTATACCGTTTTTATGAGAAATATGGATAAATAACAGTATAATTTTTAAAAATTAACAGCAAATGAGATAATGACTTTATATATTGATGGCGACGCCTTTCCCAATTTACTCAAACCCATTGTTCATAAAGCCATAGAAAAACGAGGCATAAAAACCATTGTGATTGCCAATAAAAAAATCAATGTGGGTGCTTGTGTTCATATTTCTTATATGATTGTCGAATCAAAAGAGAATGAAGCCGATGACAAAATTGTGGAACTCTTAAAAGAGAATGATTTGGTCATCACAGCAGACCTTCCATTGGCAAACAGAGTATTAGAAAAAAAGGCTCATGCCATTGATCATCGAGGAACCATGTATACCCAAGATAATATAAAACACTATTTGGCAATGAGAAATTTAATGCAAGAGATACGAGACAGCGGAGAAATGACCAAAGGACCCGCCGCATTTACACAAAAAGATGCTCAAAAATTTGCCAATGCTTTGAATAATTTTTTACAAAAATACCCCATTTAAAAGGATAACCCATTATTTCAATTGATTTATCAACAAAAAACCAGTTTAAAAATTTTTGCCAACAAAACCATTTTACCGATATGGAAAAAGCCATTGAATATTTCACCGTTTTTGGCGGACTAAACATTAAAATTGACAGTTCTAAACCGTTGATTGAACTCATCGAAACACACATTTTAAATGAGTATAAAAATCTTCGAACACCCATTAATACGCTTACTGGTGGCTATAAAATTGATCATGCCATTTTAACAGGTGCCGCATTGGGTGACAGACGGACGCAAACAGCATTTAAAAAAGCTCATGTCAGTTTAGAAGAAGGGATGAAATGCGTTGAAAACTTATGTGAAAAAGGCATAGTTGAACTTGAATCTTCACAACATTTTATTACCAATCAACGAGGCGATGCCAAAATTGCCAAAAAATTGCTCTTTACTGCTCCTTTTTTACGATTTTGGTTTGCATTTATTTCCCCCATTTACAAAGGCATTAAAGAGGGAAATTATCAAGAGTTTAAGGAACTGTACGAAAACCGAAAAGCGCAATTTTGCGATTTTGTTTTTGAAGAGTTGGCATTGGAATTTTTGATTGATTTTTACAAAGAAGATGCCTTAAAGCAAATGGGAAAATATTGGGACGATAAAATCACCATTGATTTAATTGCCAAAACCACTTCAGGAAAAATTATTGTTGGAACATGTAAATATATTGATGGAAAAATCAAAAAAAGTGAACTGAGCAAACTTAAAAATGAGTGTGAAAGCTTAGGAATCACACCCGATGTTTTTGTCTTTTTTGCCAAAAAAGGCTACAGCAACGAACTTAAAGCTCTTAAGAGTGAAAATATTAGGCTGTTTACTGCGAAAAGTTTTAAACTTTTAATTGACTAACATGTAACAAGTGACGAGTAATAAAAGAGTAAATACTCGTTACTTTTCACTCGTCATTCAAAAAATTAACTAAGTTCTTCTAACTTCTTCTCAAATTGGGCATTTAACTCATCGAGTTTTGTCTGTTTTAAAGCCAATGCTTCAAATTTTTCTTCAATGTGTTTTTCATATTTGGCAATATTTTTTGACACTTCTGTAAGTGTATGATTGTCCCCTTTTGAGGTTAATCGTGCCAATTCATTTTGTGCTTCATCTAAAAGTGTTTCAAGTTTTAAAATCTCTTCTTCTTGGGCTTGCACCTCTTTTTTCAAAGGAGCAGTGGCTTTACTTTTTTCTTGAACAACCACAGCTCGCAGTTTTTTAATCTCTTTTTTATTGACATTGGGCTTTTTTACTTTTTTAACTTCAACGACATCATCATCCCAACCAATTTTTTCTAAAAATTCATCGTAGGTTCCGTTAAAATAAGTCGCTTCATCATTAGCAAAAATAATGAGTCTGTCACACACTTCTCGCAAAAGCTCTTCACTGTGTGTTACAATAATACTTGAACCCTCAAATGCTTTTATGGCTTTGGTTAAAGCAGCAATTGAGTCCATATCTAAGTGGTTCGTAGGCTCATCAAGGAAAAGTAAGTTCACATCTTTGGCAATTATTTTTCCCAGCATTACCCTACTCTTTTCTCCTCCTGAAAGCAATGATATTTTCTTTTTAGCATTGTCGCCTGAAAACATCATCAAACCACAAATACTTCGAATAACCGATTCGGGAAGTTTTACATTGGTTGAGTGAATCTCATCCATAATGGTATTGTTCAAATTCAAATGTGAAATATTGGTTTGTCCAAAGTGTCCAAAAACAGTACTGGTATGATAATCAACGGTTCCACTTAAGGCTTTAAGTTCTCCTGCTATCACATTGAGTAACGTTGATTTTCCTTTTCCATTTTTTCCAATAATTCCCAGCGTTTCACCCTTTTGGAGGGCAAAAGAGATGTCTTTAAATAAAATATTCTCTTTGGTATATCCAAAACTGACATCTTTAACTTCAAGTAAAAATTTAGCCGAGGTATCTTTGTAGTTAAAATCGAATTTCAAGGTTGCGTCGTACCCAATATCTTCTAAAATATCCATTTTTTCTAAGATTTTAACTTTTGATTGTGCCAATGCCGCCGTTGAAGCACGTGCTTTATTTTTGGCAATAAACTCTTCGAGTTCTTTTATTTTTTTATCTTGGGCTATTTTTTGTTTTTCATGATGTTCTTCGTTGCTGGCGAGTTGCTCATAAAATTTTTGCGTTCCACCTGCAATCATATAGGCATTTCTTCTGATAATTCCCATGGTGTGAGTACACACGCTGTCCATAAAATCTCTGTCGTGGGTAATTAAAATCACTTCCCCTTCAAACGATTTTAAAAAGGCTTTTAGCCAACGAATCGATAAAATATCCAAGTAGTTGGTAGGCTCATCCAAAAGCAACATGTTGGGTTCAGTCAACAATAATTTGGCAAGATTAATTCGTATTTGATACCCACCAGAAAATGATTTGGGCTCTTTTTCTAAATCTTCTTGCGAAAATCCCAAACCAAATAAAATCTTCTCCACTTTGTAAATACTAAATTTATCATCTTCAGCTAAAGCCAATGCCGTTTCATCGACCAATGTTTTTTCAGTAAAGTCAAAATATTGTTTTAATGCTCCAATTTTATAGTTTTTAGGAATCATTATCTCACCACTATCAGCTTGTTCTTCACCCAAAATGAGTTTAAATAAAGTCGATTTCCCGCTACCATTTCTCCCAACAAGTCCAATTTTATTGCCTGCATTAAGTCTTAAATTCAGTTCACTAAAAAGCTCATTTGAAGCATAGCTTTTTGATACATTTGAAAGTTCTATCATTTTTCTTCTTTTGTTATTTAAAATTATCTTTTCATAAAAAAAGGCAAGAAGAAAACCTCTTGCCTTTCAACGTTTTAAGTTCATTACAATTAGTGTAAATCTTCGTTGAGTTTTACTTCTCTTGTACTTCTCATTGCAATCGTTTGTCCTGTTGATGAGTTCACTCTGAAGTGTACTCCATTAACACCAATAAAGTCACTTCCTTTCATTGTAGTTGAAATCTCTTTATCGGGGTTAATCTCTTTTAACTGTGCGACTGCTTTTTCCGATAACGCAATTTTTGTTCCTGGTAAAATCGTCACACCTGCGTCTAAAATACACCCATCACCAATAGCTGTACCCGTACAAGAGTTTGCTCCAAGAAGGGTGTTTTTTCCAATAGAAACAGGTACACCATCTGTACCACTTAATACACCAAGAATAGATGCTCCACCACCAACATCTGAACCAGCTCCAACTACAGCAGAAGAAGAGATTCTTCCTTCAACCATAACCACACCTTCAGTTCCTGCATTAAAGTTAACATAAGCAGCACCAGGCATAACTGTTGTTCCTGCTGCTAATTGTGCTCCAAATCTTACTTTTGAAGTTTCTAAAATTCTTGTGTTATCTGCAGGAATTACATGAGATAAGAATCTTGGGAATTTGTCCACCATAATAATTTCTGGATATTTGTTGGCTAATTTTAAGGCAATTTCATTTTCTCTTAACCAGTCAAGTTCGATTGGAGTAGAACCTGTTGTCCAAGCACAATTGTGTAATTTACCAAATGCTCCATTTAAGTTAAGGCTTCTTAATTTTGCTTTTCCTGTTGAAAGAGCATAAAGTTTTAAATAAACTCCCTCAGTTGTTAAAGGCGCGGCATCTTCAAAAATAAATACCACTTTAAAATCATCGGCACCCAAACCTGATTCCAACGGCAATGAAGCCAATTGAGAAACCACTTGGACGTTTCGGTGTTCATTTCCTTTGGCTTCTGGAATATAAGGTCTAAATGACTCTATACACGCCGTTAAAAAAGTATCACTTACATTACAAACCAACTCTGAAGCCGTTGTATCCACATTTTCACCCGCTTGTTTTAAAGCATCTAAAAAAATAGCGGCACTTCCATTGTTCTCTTCCCAGTTGATTACAGGGAAAGTTGCTTGAAGGATTTTGTCTTTATTGATTTGTCCTCGATCAACTCGAGCAATTCCAAATCCCATTGGATTTCTGTACCAGCTTTGAGCTTGTATTTCTTCCACTTTTGCTTTGAACTCTTCTTTCGTAAATATCATAACTTTCCTTTTTCAATTTTGCGAATTTTACCCAATTCTCTTTTAAGAGAATATAAATTTTATTTAATAGTATCCATATCAATGGTAACCATAGGTGAGTGAATGCTGTGTAAGACTTGTATAAGTTTTTTGATATTGTTTGAACGCAACAAAATCTCATAGCGATATTTGTTGGCGATTTTAAACACCCCACTCTCTCCAAAGCCCACCATTTCAATTTTCTCTAAATCTTTTAAAATATTGACATATTTGTTCATCTCTTCTTGGGCTTTTATGCCATTGGTGTGGGCAAAGACTATTTTTGCCATTTTATAAAAAGGCGGATACAAATCTTCTCGAAATGGCAATTCATCTTTTAAAAAATCTTCATAGTCACTGTGCACTAAATAGTGTTCAAAAAACTCTTTGTTTTTGGTTTGCACAATCACTTCTCCAAACCCTTTTCTCCCACTTCGTCCTGCAATTTGAATCAACAACGACAACGCTTTTTCGCGTGATTTATACGAATTCATATTTAACACTGAATCAATGCCTAACACCACGGCTAAGGTCACATTGTGATAGTCATGCCCTTTGGAAAGCATTTGAGTTCCCACTAAAATATCGATTTTTTCATTGTTAAAATCATTTAACACTTCTTTTAATTTGGTGTTAGTCGTAATGGAATCTCGGTCAAATCGAACAATATTTTTAGTAGGGAAAAGTGTTTTCAGCTCCTCTTCAACTTGAGCAGTGCCAATTCTAAAATTTTGAATAATACCCGTTTTGCAACTGGGACACAACTGAGGAATTTGTTGTGCATAACCACAATAATGGCACTTTAATGCCAAGGCATTTTTGTGTAAACTCATAGAAACAGAACAATAAGGACATTCAACACTTTTTCCACAACTTGAACATACCTGATATTTAAAATTGGCACGGGTAGGTAAAAAGATAATTACTTGTTTTTTCTCTTCTAAAGTGCGTTTAATTTTATTTCGAATATCAATACTTAAGACCGTTTGGCTGTCATAAAAGGTAATGGTTTTACTCGTTTGAAAAAAACTTTTAGCCACTCGAATATAAGGAATTTTATGAAAAGAAGAGATAGAGGGCGTTGCACTGCCTAAAATGAGTTGAATCTTGTGCTGTTTTGCCATGTAAATGGATAAATCTTTAACATTCAGCCGTGGTTTTTGATCAGATTTATATGAATCATCATGCTCTTCATCAACAATAATAAGTCCCAAATGGCTAAAAGGCAAAAATAAAGCCGACCTAGCTCCTGCAATGAGTTGAATTTTTCCCGATAAAAGCCCTTGAATAATCACCTCTTTTTTCTTTTTGGTAATTTTTGAGTGCCAAATGGCGATACTTTCACCAAACACTTTTTCAAGCCGTTTTTGCATTTGTGGAGTTAAAGAGATTTCAGGCATGAGCAAAATGGCTTGTTGGTTTTGATTCAAATGCGTTTCGATGGCTTTGATGTAAATTTCGGTTTTACCACTTCCTGTATTGGCAAACAACAAAGCTTGTTGTTGCTTTTTTAAAAATTCATACGCCTCTTCTTGCTCTTTGGATAATACAATATTGCTGTGAAAAGAAGAGGTTTCAACTCTTTGTATGGCTTCATCAAATGGGGTATACAAACTCAGTGCTTCTCCCAAAGAACAGACGTAATACGAGGCAATAAATTTGGCAATGCCCAACATTTTGGCATCATAATAGTACGGCGTAACTTCTTGAATCTCCAAACATTTAAAAGAGGGTTTGCTCACTTCTTTAATCACCACAGCAGGGTTTGATGTTTTACGATTGCCCAAATTTACTTTGACCAAAGCTCCAACCTTTACAGCTTCTTGGCTTTTATAGGTTAAACCATCCAGCGGTGATTTTAAAAGTGCCAGTTCATAAAAGTATTCTTGACTCAATCGAGTTCCTTGCATAATTCATGCTCATAATTGCAATGAAATGTTCCTTCATTTTTGTTATAACTAAACTCCACATAATCATCTTTACTGATATACGCATAATATTTTGTAGCGGAAACTTTGGCAAATTTTCCCACCTCTTTTTGTATCGTTGTGGTTGCTAAAATAGGATGAGTCAGCAGTTTTTCTTCTTGGGTTCCTGCAAATAACGGTTCATTGGAACGGTTGAGTTGTGCGGTGTCTAAAACCAAAGGATATTCACTTAATCCTTTACGAATGCGTTGATTTTTATTGATGTTTAACGCATTACGAATTAAAGCAACTTCTGCTTTAAGCGTGGTAATATGAGCTTGTTCTAAAAATCCATAACTGTTTTTAAGCATAAAAGAGCCCAACAACGCAACCACGGTAATAACAAAAATAATTTCAAGAAGTGAAAACGCTTTTTTCATCAAACTTTGGGCAATTTGTTGGAAATTTCTTCAATTTCTTTTTTAAAGTTATGAAATTCTTGTGTTCGTCGTATGTATGCCAAAAGAAGATCTTGGGTGTTAATGTGCTGTTCAAGTGATAAAAACTTACTAATATCTGGTTCTAACTCTTCATCGACATTAATGGTATATGCCATGTTATTAATATAAAATGTCATCTTCTTTTTCAATTCCTACCCTTACTTTTAAGTGCAAGTGTGCTGTCTATTTTCAAAAGCAAATCTTGACTATTTCGTAATAATTTATCATTTTGTGTGGTCAATTCTTCAATTTTTAATTTCAAAGAATCGTTTTCAAATTTTAATAATTCGTATTGTTTATTCGCTTTTTCGACTTGAGCGTTCAATTTTTGTATTAAATCCATTGGATATTCTATCCAAATTAGTATAAATCAATACATAATTTTTTAAAAAAAACTATAATAACCCTTAAAGAGGATTTGGATAAAATCCATAATAAATAAAAGAGGTCTTTTTGAAAATCGTACTACTTTGCAGCAGTTTTAACAGTTTATCCCAAAAATTCTTTGAACATTTACGCCAATTAAATTATGAAATTCATGTTGAAATTGCACATCCCTCTTCACATATGGTTGACTCTATTACCGCAATTAACCCCGATTTAATCCTTTGTCCTTTTTTAAAGCACAAAATTCCAACAACTCTTTGGCAAAACTTTAAGTGCATTGTCATTCACCCAGGCATTGTAGGGGACAAAGGCGCATACTCTTTAGATTGGGCTATTTTTAATGAAGAAAAAACATGGGGTGTTACTGCCCTTGAAGCCATAGAAGAACTCGATGCAGGCGATATTTGGGCAACAAAACATTTTGCAATGAGAGAAGCCACAAAAGCCTCTTTGTACAAAGAAGAGGTGAGTTTTTGTGCATTAACTCTGCTTGATGAAATTTTAGAAAAGTTCCATGACCCTTTATTTCAACCTACGCCACTAAATTACAATGATGTCAATGTCAAAGGAAGATTGCACCATCCCTTAAGCCAAAGTTTACGAAAAATTAATTGGCAAGAAGATACCACACAAACCATTATCAAAAAAATAAACAGTGCCGATTCATATCCTGGGGTTTTAGAAACACTTTTTGAAGAAGAGTACTATATGTTTGGAGCGTATAAAGAGGCAACCCTTAAAGGTGAAAAAATAGGCGAAGTCTTTGCCAGACGACACGGAGCAATATGTATTACCACCCTTGATGGTGCGGTGTGGATTAGCCATTTAAAACCCCATTTACCCAACAGCTATAAACTGCCATGTACTGTTGTTTTAAAAGAGAAACTCAAAGGCATTTATGAGAGTCGTATTCCTCTTTTGCTTGAAGAAAAACTTGAAACCTTTAAAGAGATTTATTATGAAGAAAAAAATGAAGTGGGCTATTTGTATTTTGATTTTCACAATGGTGCTATGAGTATTGAACAGTGTGTACGACTAAAATATGCCTACGAATTAGCGGCTCAAAAAGAGATAAAAGTGCTAGTTCTCATGGGTGGAGAAGAGTTTTTTTCCAATGGCATTCACTTAAATATTATGGAAGATTCCAAAAAACAAGCCGAAGATGGTTGGTCGAATATTCATGCCATGAACGATATTGTAAGAGATGTGATTTTAACCTCTCATATCATCACGGTGGCAAGTTTGGGTGCAAATGCAGGAGCAGGTGGAGCTATTTTACCTCTTGCATGCGATTTTGTAATTGCACGCGATGGCATTATTTTAAACCCTCATTACAAAACGTTGGGTCTTCATGGCAGTGAATATTGGACTTATCTTTTACCTAAAAAAGTAGGCAAAGATAAAGCTGATGAACTCACCCAATCGTGTTTACCTTTGGGAACAAAAAGAGCTAAAACCATGGGCTATGTGGATGAAGTGTTTGATAGAAACAAAGCAACATATCAACAACAACTTGAAGCATTTTGTGAGAGTCTGGCTCATTGTGATGACTATTATGAGCTACTGGATAAAAAAGAGGCTCAACGAAATCAAGATGAATCTTGCAAACCATTGCAAAATTATCGCACTGAAGAGTTGGCGTTTATGTATGAATCTTTTTACACTGAAAACTCCCCGTTTAATCGTCTAAGAAAAGAGTTTGTCTATAAAAGGTCTTCAAAAAACGAGTCTGTTTCTTTGTCGTTTAAACCTACCTTGAAAAGTTAAATTATTCCATTTCGAGGCTCATTAAATACATATCTTCACCCTCTTTGACCTCAATGTTAATGCTTTGACACTTAGGGCAAGTAAACTCACGCTTTTTAAGAGTTGATGTTGTTTGACAATCCAAACACTCAATAACCACATCTTGAATATTCATCACAAACAAAGCATTGTGGCAAATGGTTTGTTCTTTGAAGGTATCAAACGCCGTTTTTAATAGTTCTGGTTCTACCCCACTTAACACCCCGATTTTTACCACCACTTTTTTTACTTCATTGGCGTCATTTTGTTGGGCGTGTTCTTCACAACTCTCTAATAATGATTGAACAATACTGTACTCGTGCATAAAATTTCCTTTTAAAGGTACCCCTTTAAAAGGCACCCATTAATTAATATGTCTTCTTTTTTAGCGCAGAAATAAATTCTGCTAAAAAGAAGCAAAAATCCTAAAGAAGGCAACAAGTTGCCTTTAGCAAATCCTTGGCAAAAGTTCACCCGTAGGGGTTTCTAAAAATCGTTTTGTTCCCCAAGGTGTGTTTAAAATCACTTTTTTTTCATACTGTTGGCTGACTTTTCCTATGAGTTTTGCCTCTTTTGAAACCTCACAAGCGTGCAAGACTTCTAAAGCTTTTTGGGCATAGTCTTCATTGATGGCTAAAACAAACGTACCTTCATTGGCTAAGCTTAACGCTTCAAAGCCAAGCAGTTCACAAATGCCTTGTACCTCATCGCAAATGGGAACGTCTTTTTCTTCTATTTCAATACACACATTACTTTGTTTTGCCCACTCATTTAAAACCGCACTCACGCCACCTCGCGTGGCATCTCGCAATGCCGTTAAAGGAATGTCATTTTGGATAAGTTTTTCAACCACAGGCCAAAGTGAAGCACAATCAGATTGTAAAGTCGTACTTAAATCAATCCCTTCTCTTGCCGCAAAAATCGTCGCACCATGTTTTCCTATGGAGTTTGAAACAATTATGACATCGTTAGTTGTAATATTATTTGAGGATATGCCTTTTTGCTGAATCTCACCAATACCCGAAGTGTTAATAAAAATCTGATCCACACTGCCTTTGGGCACAACTTTGGTATCGCCACTGACAATAATAGCACCATTTTGTTCAAGCTCTTTTTGCATGGATTTAACGATTCGCTCCAAAGTGCGTATTTCAAACCCCTCTTCTAAAATCACTGAACAGGTCAAATACTTAGGCTTCGCTCCCATCATGGCTAAGTCATTACACGTACCACACACAGCAAGTTTCCCAATATCCGCCCCAGGAAAAATAATGGGACTTACAGTAAAACTGTCCGTACTAAACGCCAAAGCCCCATGGTGAATCACCGCCGCATCTTCGCTTTTTTCTAATATCTCATTTTTAAAGGCTTTATAAAAAACTTTAGAAATAAGCTCATTGTTCTCTTCTCCCCCATTTCCATGGGCTAGGGTTATTGTTTTAGTCATATTCTTCCTATTCTTAAATTTTTGATTTATATATCTCTTCTTCAATTTCATTCAAACACTTTTGTAAATCTTCTCTTATTTGATTTAACAAAGATATTTGTATTAGATGCTCAGTTGTTTCTGCTTTATATAATATTAAATTTGAAGTAGCAATATTAATGAAGTAAGAAGCTAATTCACAAGGAACTTCTATTCCTAAATCACTTGCACCCATAAGAATATTATGTG
>NPIG01001073.1_pt1 | contig 16110 bp, 9 predicted proteins | sample 8637441 | NCBI WGS metagenome assembly NPIG01 (sample SAMN07420675, study PRJNA396082) | bioreactor metagenome | isolation source: sample BR6 brine-fed electro-methanogenic bioreactor BR | place: Japan: Kochi | collected 2016-06-14 | reverse complement strand
CCCGGGTGGCTATCGTAAGCACGCCGCTTCTCGGGTTCCCCACGCGGTTGTGCAATCAGGTCTGCCTTCGGGTTACGGGGGTGGAACCCTCAAACGTGCTTATCGGCGCCACGCACTGCCACAGCGGCCCGGACCTCTACGGGTTCCCCAACGAGAACGGGGAATACGATATCGACATTGATTACGCCGACGTCGTGTGCGAGAAGATTGCATCGGCCATTAACGAGGCCGCGGACGCGCTCGAACCGGCCGGCCTCCGAATCAACACCGGCGAGGCGCAGGGCAAAATCGCCTACAACTACTACGCACCGGAACTCTATGACCCGCGCTGCCACGTTATTCAGGCCGTGCGGCCGGACGGCTCGGTGCTGGCCACCCTGGTCAACTATGCGATTCACCCCGAAATCCTGATTGAGCAGAACGTGTGCAGCCCCGACCTGGTCGGCCCACTGTACGACCGCATCGAGGCGTCCGGCGGCGGCATGGGTCTGTTCATGAACAGCGCCCAGGGCGGCATGATCACGCCGGACATCCGCACCCCCGAAGGGGGCGAAAAGGGCGACTGGGAGGAATGCGAACGGATTGGCGGGCTGCTGGCGGACGAGGCGCTGCGCATCGTGGGCCCGGCCCCGGTGCAGGTGGAGCCCGGCCTGTGGTGCGGCGCACAGCGGCTCACGTTCCCCGTTCAGATGCCCATGAGCCAGATGCTGCTGTTCCTGCACCCCAGCTCGCGCGTGGTGACCCCGCCGCCCCACGAACTGACCGACGTGTTCCACGATTTCCCCGCGAACGAACTGCTCGGACAACACGCCCGCACCGTGCTCGAAGAGGCCGGCACGCTTGTGGAACAGCCCATCACCGAGATGGTGGCGATGCAGAACATTGTCAATGTGGGCAACGCGCAGATTCTGACTATTCCCGGCGAGGCTCTGCCGAACATCGGCTACTATCTCAAGCGGAAAATGCGCGGCGAGCACAATTTCCTTTTCGGCCTGACCAATGACGCGCTCGGCTACATCATGTCCCGCGTCGACTACGACAGCTTCAAAATCTACGAGTACATCACGGCCACCTGCATGCACGAAGACATGGGGGAGATCCTGGTCGAGGAGAGCCTCCGCTTCGTAGAGGAAAGCCCCGCGCCCGGCGAATGAGCACGCCGACAGAACGCGCCCGCATGGCGCCGGGCCGACGCCCCGACTCAGGCCTTGGCGCGGATGGGCCGAACCTGCTGGGACAGATTGAGCGCGCGGCAGATGAGCGCCGCGGCCCGTGATTTGTTGAGCACATACAGGTGCACGCCGGGCACGCCCTGCTCGACCAGTTCCTCCACCTGCCGCGTGGCGTAGTAGACGCCCACGCTGTACTGGCCTTCCTCATCGTCCCCGTGCGCTTCGAGCCGCGCCAGCAGTTTCTTGGTCAGTCTCGCGCCGCACAAGTCGGTAATCCGGCGAATCTGCGCAAGGCTGGTGACCGGCAGCACGCCGGGTATGATGGGGGTGTCGATGTGGGCCTTCTCGCAGGCTTCCTGAAAACGGAAAAAGTCGTCGTTGTTGTAGAAAAGCTGGGTGATCACCGCGTCCGCGCCGGCGTCCACCTTCCGTTTGAGGTTCTCAATGTCCGCGCCGAAAGAAGGCGCCTCCGGATGCTTCTCTGGGTAGCCCGCCACGATTACGTTCAACTCCGGAAACTCCGCGCGAATCATGGCGACCAGTTCGTTGGCGTAGCGGTAGCCGCCCGCCACCGGCTCGTAAGGGCCTTTGCCGCCGGGCAGGTCGCCGCGCAGCGCCACGATGCCCATGATGCCGAGATCTTTGGCCTGCTCGATGTACGCCCGCAACTGGGCGGCGCTGCGACCCACGCAGGTCAGGTGCGAGGCCAGCGGCACCTGCGGGTAGTCCCCCCGGATCAGCCGCAACACCTCGAGTGTGCGGCCTTCGCCGCTGCTCCCGCCCGCCGCGCCATAGGTGCACGTCACGAAAGCAGGCCCGCAACTCACCAACTCGTCGAAATTCTCGAACAGCCGGGCCATGCCTTTCCACGATTTGGGCGGGAATAGCTCGAATGAAATCGCGGGTTTGTCTTTCTGATATACTTCCGATAACCGCACGGTGCTCCTTTCCATCATGGGTAGTCCTGTGGTCCGGCTCATTCGGGCCACAGGGGCGCGCAACCCCTAATCGCACGCTTGAATACGGCGCCGAACCGGACCAATCCATGATGGTAACATATGAGGCCGGGCATGTCACGAAGGGCGCCCGCGGCGCCGAAGAATCGTCTGGAAGCATATGACTTTTCTTGAACATATAGAGCAGCAGGTGCTTGTCATCGACGGCGCCACCGGCACCATGATCCAAGACCTGGGCCTGGGTGATGAACACTTCGGCGGCGCGGACTACCGCATGCTGTCCGACCTGCTCACCTTTTCCCAGCCGGAGGCGATGAAGGGTATCCACCGCGGCTTCCTCGAGGCCGGCGCGAGCGCGGTCGAGACCAACACCTTTGGCGCGTCGGCCCTCCGGCTGTCGGAGTACGATTTTGCCGGCCTCGACCTCTCGCGCTTCGAGGGCGTTCCCGACCGCATCGACCCGCGGCTCCTCAGCTACGACGAGTTGAGCTATCACCTGAGCCGGCGCGGCGCCGAGGTGGCCTGCGAGGCCATTGCCGAATACCGCCAGTCGGGCGCGCATGACGGCCGCCCCCTCTTCGTGCTGGGTTCGCTCGGGCCTTCCAACCGGGTGCTCTCCCACACCCAGGCCGCGCTGCCGGAGTCGACTTTCGAGGAAATCTATCAGAATTTCTACAACCAGGCCCGCGGCCTGCTCGACGGCGGCGCCGATGCGCTGCTTTTCGAAACGCAACAGGACATCCTCGAACTGAAAGCGGGCGTGCTCGGCGCCCGCGCCGCCGTCAAGAACCGGCACAAGCGCGTTCCCATCATGGCGCAGATCAGTGTCGACCAGTTCGGCAAGATGCAGATATTCAACACGGACGCGCACGCCGCGCTGGTCAGCGTCCAGGGTATCGGCATCGACGTGTTCGGGTTCAACTGCTCCATCGGACCCGACCTGATGGAAAAGACCATCGAACGCATCGCGCGCGTCTCGACCCTGCCCATCTCCGTGGTTCCCAACGCGGGACTGCCCGTGTCGGAAGGGGGAAAGACCGTCTTCAAGTTTCCGCCGGAGGAATTCGCCGAATACCAGCGGCGCTTCGTGGAACAGTACGGCGTCAACGTGGTCGGCGGCTGCTGCGGCACCACGCCCGAGCACATCCGGCAGACGGTCGAGGCGCTTCGCGGCGTCAGCCCCCGCAAGCGCACTCCGGAGCCGGGTCTCTACGTCGCAGGACTCGAGGACGCCGTGTTGCTTGACGGGCGCGAGACACTCATCCGCTTTGGTGAGCGCCTCAACGTGCGCGGCTCGCAGAAGGTGCGCAATGCGGTGGAGAATGATATCGGTATCGACCACGACGTGCTGGAGGAGGTGGCGCACGAGCAGATCGACGGCCTCGGCTGCGAAGTCATCGACGTGTGCATGGACTCGAACCAGATCAACACCGTCGAAGCGCTGAAAGAAGTGGTGCACATCCAGAGCGCCGGGTTGTCGGGCGCCATGTGTCTCGACTCGTTCCAGGTGGACGCCCTGGCCGAAGCGGTCAAAATTTACCCCGGCCGCCCAATCATCAACTCGATCAGTCTCGAAGAGACCGTGTCCGGAAAAATGAAGCTCGACGCGGTCATCGAGGCCACCCAGGATTTCGACCCGCTCTACGTGGGTCTCTGCACGGGGCCCGCCGGTCCGGCCGCCACCGCTCCCGACAAGCTTGAACTCGCCACGCAACTCATCGAACGGGCGCGCGACCGCCACCATGTGCCGCCCGGCAGGCTCTTTGTCGATGTCAATGTGTTTCCAGTCGGCTCAGAAGCCGACGAGCGGCAGAATTTCGCCATGGAAACACTGGAGGGCGTGCGCCTGGTGAAGGAGCGCTTCCCCGAGACCCACACCATTCTCGGGGTCGGGAATCTGACCAACGGGCTCGCGAAGAAACCCTACATGCGCCGGGTGCTCACGTCGGTGTTCCTCGACGAGGCGCGCAAGCGCGGGCTCGACGCCGCCATCATCAACCCCAACCATTACGTGTTCGTTCAAGACCTGGAGCCGGAAGACTACCGGCGCGGGCTGCGGGTCGTCTTGGACCGCGACATGGACGCGTTCGCGGAACTCGAGGAAATCGCCGAGCGCAAGAGCGGTGTCGAGGTCGCCCGGCGTACCAACTACGATGACCTCCCGCTCGAACAGGCCATCATGCAGAAGATTATCGACGGCCACAAGGACCGCGTTCACGGGGAACTGGCTTGCAAGGGCCACACCTACGCCTACATCGACAAGATTGTGCTGCAGGTTTCCGAAGCGATGGAAGAGCACGCGCCCCTGGACTTCATCAACAACTACCTGATGGCGGCCATGAAGGAACTGGGGGATGGTTTTGGCCGGGGCGAGGTGTCGCTGCCGCACCTGCTGAAATCGGCGGACGTGATGCGCCAGGCGATGGCGTTTCTCGAGGCGTACATGCGCAACGAGGCCGGCCTCGACCTGCACGACGAAATCCAGTACAAGGGCACCGTCGTCCTCGGCACGGTCTACCAGGACGTGCACTCCATCGGCAAGGACCTCGCCAAGACCCTGCTGGAGAACTACGGATACCGCGTGGTCGATTTGGGCACGATGACGCCCCTGCAGCAGTTTATTGATGCCGCCAGGGAGCACCGCGCCGACGCCATCGGCATGTCCGCGCTGCTGGTGCAGACTTCAAACCACATGATCACCGTGTCCAGGATGATGGAGGAACAGGGGCTCGACATTCCGGTGCTCATCGGCGGTGCGCCCGTAAGCTACCGCCACGCGGCATACGTGGCGTTGCGCGGCAGCCAGGACACGGCCCAGATGCGTTCCGACGTGTTTTATTGCCGCACCGCCATGGACGGCGTCAATGTGATGAACGCCTTGATGTCGAAAGACGGCTGCGCGCAGTTGCTCGCGGAGAACCGCGAGAAGCTGCTCAAGCGCCACGAACGGGCTGAACAACGCGCGGCGACGGAAGAGCACCATCTCGCCACACTGCCGCGACGCGAAATCGCTTTCGATGGCCACCGCCTGCCCGCGCATCCGCGCTTCGCGCGCAGGCGCTACGTCTATGAACTGCGCGAGTTCAGCGCCCACATCGACCGGGAAACCCTGTTCTCCCTGAACTGGCGCTTTGGCGGGGCGTCGTCGCGCAAGCGCAGCGGCCACACACCCGAGCAACTCAACGCGCTTTTCGAGCAATGGGTGGCCCGCTGCACGGCGAACGGCTGGCTCCGCCCCCAGGGCGTGATGGGCATCTTCCCCTGCCAGTCGGACGGTGACGAAGTGCTGGTCTACGACCCGGGCGACCTCGAACGCGAGCTGGCCCGCCTCGATTTCACCGTCGTCATCGGCGCCGAGCGCAAAGACGTGGTCAGCGCCGCCCAGTATTTCCTGCCCCGCGAGTCGGGCGAGTACGACGCCATCGGGGTGCAGGTGACGACAAGCGGACCCCAGGTTGACGAGGTCCTCGAGCGCATGCGCGCGGAGGGCGATTCGGAGAGCAATCTCTTCCTGCAAGGACTGTCCGACCGTATCGCGGAAGACATGGCGGAACACCTGCACCGCGAACAGCGCCGATTGCTCGGCCTCGAGCCCGGCGCCGGGCAGCGCTGGTCGCCCGGCTACCCGGGCATGCGGAACATGGAAAACAACCGACGCATCCTCGAACTGCTCGACGCCACCCAACTCGTCGGCGTTCGGGTGACCGAAGCCTGCGAGTTCTACCCCACCGGAACAACCGGCGCCGCCGTCAGTTTCCACCCCGATGCCCGGTACACCTGAGCAGGTGTGGGCCAAAGTGAACTAGGCGCAAGGCCTACCGGCTCTGTTGTCAGGCGGGTCACCACGAAACTGCCAAGACAACGTTCCAGCCATCCAATCCTCCCTTGACGTTTAGGGACTGCGGGTGTATAAAGCAGTTGATTGGGCGGTATCAACTGCCAGCCAGGGACAGAGTGGCGAACAGCGGCGCAGATGGTTCCCAGAAGGGTGGGGGACACACAAACGGAAGGGGATTCTCCATGCACAAGGTTATTCTTTCCGCGTTTCTTGTCGTGTTCTTAGGACAACCAGATCTTGCGACACTTGAGAGGGAAATCGCATTAGAAAAAGATGTCCTGCAAACTGAGAGGCCATTAGGAAGTATGAACAACTATGACCGGCGCGCGGTCATTTCTAGCTCACTGACAGAAAACCTTCCCGAGATTCTTTGGTCGCATTGTTACGGGAGCCCGGGTGACGACAATCTTGGCCCATGTGCGGCGACCACCGATGGTGGAGCGCTTCTATTGGGGCGTGCAAGCACGGATGGCGGGGATGTAACCGGGTGGCATGGAGGCTACGACCTTTGGGCGGTTAAGGTCGACTATTCAGGAAGAATTGAGTGGCAACGCTGCTTGGGGGGCACGGCAAGCGACGAACCCTGCGGCGTTTCCACTGCAGCCGATGGCAGCTATTTCGTCTCAGGTTGGGCAGGAACAAATGATGGGGATATTTCCGGAAATCACGGCCCGCGCGATGGATGGGTGGTAAAACTTGATAGTACAGGAGGGATTCTCTGGCAATGCTGTATTGGCGGAACGGGCGACGACGTCTGCTTTGACGTCGCCGCATCTGCTGACGGTGGGTGTTTCGCCTACGGTACTACCGAATCAAGCGATGGTGATTTCACGGAAAACCATGGTGTGGAGGATATGTGGATCGCAAGATTGGACAACACTGGCTCCGTGGCTTGGGCCAACTCTTGGGGCAGTTCCGGCAATGACGGCTTGTATGGCGGGATTGTAGCTACATCCGATGGCGGCTGTATTGCTGCGGCGGAGGCAGCAGGAAACGACGGCGATGTTACCGGCAATCACGGCGATAAAGACTATTGGGTGATCAAGACAACATCTGACGGCACCCTTGAGTGGATGAACTGCTACGGAGGAAGCTTGGAAGACATCGCCGATGACGTGGTGGAATTGCCCGGTGGAGGCTATGTGGTTGTAGGTCATGCTAAGTCAAATGACGGACAGGTAACCGGGAATCACGCAAATGGCATAAATGAAGCTTGGGTTATTAGTCTCGATGTGTCTGGTGGACTCGTCTGGCAGAAATGTATAGGTGGCTCCAATCAGGACATCGCCGATTGTGTAGTTGCGACAAATGATGGTGGGTGCATTTTTGCCGGGATGACGATGTCTAATGATGGAGACATTAGTGGGCATCATGGTGGAACGAAAGACGGGCTTCTGGCCCGTCTTGATAACGCGGGCAACCTGCTATGGACCCTCTGCGTAGGTGGCAGTGCTACAGACGCTCTAGGTGGCATTTGCATTACCACTGATGGGAATGTGCTAACCTCAGGCTACACTGGTTCCAGTGACGGTGATATATATGATTTCATTGGGTCCTACGATCTATGGGCGGTGAAGCTTGCCGTGAATGGATTTCAGGGTGAGGGCGAGGGCGAGTGCTTGTATGGAGCGCTCTTCGAAACGGAGTGGCCATTGATTGCTGCGGACCTGGACCTCCAAAATGATGTGGCACACACACCAGGAAAACAAATTCCCGAACGGTGGGGATTGGCAATGGTGCGAATGGTTCTATGCAACTCTGAGCATCCGCATCACAATGCAGCAATGATAGCCTATTTGTCGAACTTGGGAGCACTACAGAGAGAAGTACCCGCCATCGCGGCACGAGTGGAGCCATACAAGCATGCACTCGCGGCGCTGCTACTGGTCAACGAGCAAAGGCAGGACCATTTGAGAGGCCTATTGGGGCTGGAAACCGAGTATGAGGTTGTGCGGTCACCCGGCAAAAGCATATATGAGCCGTTTTCAGAGGAGGGGGACTTAGACGGAGACTATGCATCAAACCTCACCGAGTACGAAAGCCTTGTGGCCAGTGGGGGAAATATCGAGGATTTCGCAGCACTAGTTACCAATCCCTTAGTGGGTGGGCCACCTGTTCCCGCGCTCAGTCTGGTGGGGCTTGCTCTTCTCAGTCTCGCGTTCTTGGCAATGTTCACCATTCAAGCTTGGCACCTCGAGAGGCGCTACATTCCCTGATGGGTACCAGGTAGTGCTCACATTGTCGATCAAAGGAAGACGCGGTGACGGGCTGTTCACTAAACGGCATGGCATGCATTGGCGCGCATCTTGCACCTTTCTGAGAGCTTCGGCACCAGTGGGGCTTGCGCCGGTTGACCCCGCACCGGCTTGCCGCTATGTTGTTGCCCGGGCTGGCCGACATCGGCGGCTGCGCCATCTTCCGAAGGCAACTGCGATTGGGAGGCAACCTGAATGGTACGCAAGGTCTTGTTGACGATGCTGCTCGGTGTGCTGGTGGCTGCCGCGGCGGGGCTCGGTGTGAAGCTCCATGCGGACCGGCATTTCTTTGACGGCTATGACTCCGCGGCCCCATTGAACGCGGAGGTGGTGGCAAAGAAGACTGTGGAAGGGACCGTAGAGGCCTTTGATATCGAAACCCCGGCGCGGTACCGGCTCGAAGAGGTGCGATTCGAGGCGCGGCCGGGCGAACCCGTGCCGACGCTGGTCACGTTGCCGCTCGACGGCGAGGGCCCGTTCCCCGTGGTCGTGTTCCTGCACGGCAGCCACCAGGAGAAGGAGTTCCTCGAGGAAATCTGCCCCCCCTTCTGCGAGGCGGGCTTCGCCATGGCCTGTTTCGACCAGTACATGCAGGGCGAACGCAAAGTGAAAGGCGGGCCGCTCGCACAGGCGAAAGCGTTCCGGGCGCGGCCGCGCAAGACCATCAACGAGGCGCGGCGGCTCATTGATTATCTGCAGCAGCACCCCGAAATCGACAAAGAACGCATCTACCTGGTCGGCGCGAGCTACGGCGCCATCACCGGCACCACGGTGGCGGCCTTCGATGAGCGGGTGCGCGGCACCATCCTCATCTACGGCGGCGCCAATATCAACACCCTGCTCGAGGCGCCGATGATACGCGACGAAGTCGGCGCGTTCTGGCTCACGCTGCTCAAGCCCGTGGTCGCCTATATCATGGACCCCGCCGACCCGAAGCACTACGCGGAGGGCACCTCGCCGCGGCCGGTCTTCCTGCAGGCGGGCGACCACGACACGCTGGTGCATCCGCCCGCTGCGCAGACCCTGATCGACGCGGTCGGCGAGCCGAAGAAAGTGCAGTGGTACAACTCCGACCACATCGGCATGCTCAAAGAAGAGCGCCACGTCGTCGAAGAGGTCCTCGAGGACGCGCTGGAGTGGCTGCTTCAGCTTGACGCGCCGTTCCGTGACGAGCCCGTGCCCGAGGAAGTCGAGGTCAACGCCGAGGTCTAAGCCGGGATATTCCACAAGCGCGCAAGGACAAGGTGTGGAAAGCAAGCCAGGCTGGTCCATTGAACCGCGCAGGCCGGGAAGCCGCTAACGACGGCTTGTGAAACATTCTTCGTCACTTCGAATGCCCATGCCACTGTGTCGCCGTGCCCCGGCCAGGCGACCCGGGCGCGGCACCGAGGCTGAGCTTCCTCCGGCCTGCAGAGTTCTTATTACTTAAGCGAGCCGGCCTTGAATTCGATGGCGAAAGCCGTGGCCACGGGGTCCGCCGCGCCTTCGGGCACCTCCACGCACAGCGCGCGCTTCCGGTGTTCCCAGGTGACCGCGCCGTCCCAGCCGAGCACGCGCACCGCGGCCACCTCGGCATCGGGCAATTCTGCGGCGGCCAGCGAGTCCATGACTACCTGCCCGCCGGGCGCGCCCAGCGCAATCGCGTAGACGGTGTCGCCCTTGCGTGTGAAGCGGATGTCCTCGGGGGTGTAGTGCACTGTGCCGACGAAATGCCCCGCCTTGCGCATTTCCGTCGGGCCTTCGCCATAGCGGAAGAACGGGCGCGTGCCGTAGATGGCCTCGCCGTTGCGCTCGAGCCAGCGGCCCAGGCCCAGCAGCACCCCGCGCTGGTCCTCCGGTATGACGCCTTTCGCAGTGGGCGAAATGTTCAGCAGGAGCTGGCCGTTCTTGCTCACGATGTCGATGAAGTCGTGCACCACCTGCTCCAGCGGCTTGATGCGCAGGTTCTCCGTGTGGCACCAGCTGCCGAAGCTGATGGTGTCGTCGGTGAGGAAGGGCTGCTCTGTAATGTCGGCGGCGCGGCCCTTCTCGAAGTCTTCGACAGCCACGTCGAGCGGCAGGTCGCGCTGCTTGCACGTGACCACGACACTCTTGTTCCACTCGGCCGCACGGTTGAGGTAATGCGCGAGAAAGGCGGTCTGGTAGGTCTCGGGGATTTCGTCGAGCCATGAATCGAACCAGATCAGGTCGGGCTGATAGGCGTCGATGACTTCCTTCAACTTGCCCAGCCACAGGTCCAGGAACGCGTTGCGCGGCAGATTCCCGTAGAGCATGCGCAGTTCGGGGTCTTCCGAGACCGTCGGCCAGCCCTCGACGCGCGGATAATGCCCGTCCCATTCCAGCACGCCGTTGTGGTTCTCGAGGTGCTGGTTGTTGCGCGCGTGGTGGAACGTGGCGACGAACCGCATGCCGTGCGCCCGCACCGCCTTCGCCAGTTCACCGGTGATGTCGCGTTTCGGCCCCCGGTCCGCCGCGTTCCACGGGGTCAGTGCACTGTCCCACAGCGCGAAGCCGTCGTGGTGCTCCGCGACCAGCCCGGCGTATTGCGCGCCCGACCGGGCAAACAGCGCCGCCCATTCATCGGGGTCAAACTGCTCCGCGGTGAACATGGGCACAAAATCGTGGTATCCGAATTCCGAGGGGTCGCCGTAAGTATCCACATGGTGTCTGTACTCGGGATTCTCCTTGATATGCATGTTGCGCGGGTACCACTCACTCCCGAATGCCGGCACCGCGTAGACGCCCCAGTGCATATAGATGCCGTACTTGGCGTCGCGGAACCAGTCCGGCGCGGCATCGTGGTGGCGCAGCGAGGTCCAGTCAGGCGCATAGGGTCCGTCCGCGCTGTCCGGCGCGGCGGCCGCAGCGGGACACAGGCCCGCAACGACGAAGGCGCATGACACCAATGCAAGCGTGATGAGACCGTGCCTCATGAATCCGTCCTCCCAGGTTCGCCCGCCGACCAGCCGGTAATATCGCGGCCATTCTATACGCCTGGCGGCGCGCTGCGCCAACTGAAGGCCGGAACCGCGTGGCTCTTGCGCGCTTTTGCACTATCCCGGCTTTGGGGGAGCAGACATGCCTTCGGCGGCTCGAAGTCAAGGGGCTCGCGCACCTTTCCCCTTCCGCGGGCGCGCGGGCGAAACTGGGGTATTAATCGATTTTCGGCTTCTTCGCGATTGACTTACCGTATTCTGAGGCGTATGCTTGAGCCTTTCGTGTGCCGTTTGTATACGGCACCGCTGTGTGTATCGAGATGGGTGAGGCGTATGGGCACCGCCGTGGGCGCCGGGACCCGCCGAACGTATTCGATATTACGTTGACAGAACAGGCTACGTGTTTTTTCAGGAGGATTGAAGGATGAGCAAGCATCAAGTAACACGCCGGGCTTTTCTGGCGGCCACCACGACCAGCGCGGTCATCGCCGCGACCGCCCGCAAGTACAAGGTGAACGCGGCGGAAGTGGTACCCGGCAAGAAGTCGCCGAACGAGAAACTGAACGTTGCGGGCATCGGCGTGGGCGGCATGGGCAAGGGCGACATTTTCAATTGCATGAGCGAGAATGTCGTTGCCCTGTGCGACGTTGACTGGAAGCAGGCGGAGGAAGCCTTTGTCCGGATGCCGGACGCGAAGCAGTACAAAGACTACCGCAAGATGCTCGAGGAAATGGGCGACGAGATTGACGCCTGCACGGTGTCGACGCCCGACCACACGCACGCGCCGGCGGCCTACATGGCGATGAAGATGGGCAAGCACGTGCGCGTGCAGAAGCCGCTGACACACACCATTGCCGAGGCGCGGCTGCTCGCGAAGACGGCGAAGGAAATGAAGGTGGTCACCCAGATGGGCAACCAGGGTCACGCGGGCCACGGCGTGCGGGAGATGTGTGAGATGCTCTGGAGCGGGGCCATCGGCGATGTGACCGAGGCGCACATCTGGACGAACCGGCCCATCTGGCCGCAGGGCATAGACCGCAAAATGCGCGCCGAAGAGCCGCCCGAAACGATGGCCTGGGACCTCTGGATTGGCTCGGCGCCGTTCCGCGAGTACAACAAGGCGTACGCCCCGTTCAAGTGGCGCGGCTGGTGGGACTTCGGCTGCGGCGCCATCGGCGACATGGCCTGCCACATCATGGACCCCGCTTTCTGGGCGCTTAAACTCGGCGAGGCGCCGACTTTCACCTGCGAGGTGCTTAAAGAGGAGGGCATGAACGACCAGACCGCGCCCAAGAAGTCGGTGATCAAGTACGAATTCCCCGCGCGGCTGGGCATGCCGGCCGTCGATGTGTATTGGTATGACGGCGGGCTGCTTCCCGAGCGGCCGGCGGAGATTCCGGAGAACGAGCAGCTGGGCGAAGGCGACAACGGTTCGCTGTTCATCGGCACCACCGGCTACGCGACGACGGGCTGCTACGGCGGCGGTACGCGCATTCTGCCCGAAGCGCGCATGCAGGACTACAAGAAGCCGACGCCGTTCCTGCCGCGCGTGCCCGATGAGAATCCGTATCTTAACTGGCTGGGCTGCTGCAAGTCGGGCGAGCAGGCGGTCAGCGACTTCAGCTATGCCGGTCCGCTGACCGAGGTGGCCAACATGGGCAACGTGGCCCTGTTCGCGGGCAAGAAGCTGGAGTACGACGTGGCCTCGATGAGCTTCACCAACGCGCCCGAGGCGAACAAGTACCTCACGAAGGAATACCGCGCGGGTTGGGAACTGCCCTGCTAGGGAGCGGTTCACGACGACAAAACAGAATACCGGCCCCGCAGCGATTGTCGTTGCGGGGCCGGTTGTCTTCTGTCCCGGGTATCAGGCCTTCACTTCGACCAGCTCGATATCGAAGATGAGGTCTTTGCCGGCGAGGGGGTGGTTGCCGTCAAAGGTCACATGCTGCTCGTCGCTTCCCACCACCTTGACCACCATGGTCGAGTCACCGCGCTGAATCTGGAAATGGCGTCCGTCTTCAAACTCCATATCGTCGGGCAGCGAATCGCGCGGCACCGATTCCACCAGCTCGTTATCGTGTTCGCCGTAGGCTTGCTCTGAGGAGATGTGCGCGGTCTTGGTCTCCCCCTCGCTCATGCCCTGGACGGCGGCTTCGAAACCGGGGATGATACGGCCCTCGCCCAGCGTGAATTCGAGCGGCTCCCGTTCTTCGGTGGAATCGAAGACGGTGCCGTCTTCGAGACGGCCCGTGTACTTCACGCGTACTGTATTGCCCTGTGTGGCTGTGCTCATGATGTTTGCTCCTCTCTTGGGAAAGGTGTTGTGCGCGCAGGCCGGCAGGCGCTGTCACGCAGGGTTACGCCGCTGGAAACAGGAAGCCGGCCCCGCAATACCAGTGAACTGAGGGCCGGCATAGCATCGTCGGAGATGTCCAGCGGAATCCGCCGTACTGCTCGTATTCTTGTGGTGCAGTATACCGGTTGCGTCATGATTTGTAAAACACCGGGCTCTCTACCGTGTTTCCGAAGCCGGATTTTCGGGATTTCTGGCGCATTCGCATGTCCTGTGGTACACTTACGCGGGCAGCCGGGAACCGGCATTGTTGCCGCAAGCAGCGGGGGCTACATAGAGACAGAGAGGGCGGATGAACGAAGAAATCCACTTTGATGTCAACGCTTTTGCGAAGCTGACGGACAACGACCCGGAGTTCCAGCGGGAACTGGTCGGGTTGTTCCGCACGGACACGCGGGAGCGAATCGACAGTCTGCGCGCGCTGGTGGCCGACCGTGAGAGCGAGCGGGCCATGCGCCAGGCGCACACGGTGAAGGGGTCGGCAGGCAACCTTTGCGCGGTGCGCCTGCACGCGCTGGCGCTGGAACTGGAGCGCACGGACCCCGCCGCGGAACCGCGCAAGGCGGAGCGGCTTGTGGACGAGCTCGATCGGGAATACGAGACGCTGATGGCGATTTTCGCGGAACACGGCATGGCCATGGAGGAGGGAGGGTATGCCGGCGCGTGAGGCCGTGCATGTGCGCTACGAACGCATGACGCCGCGCGAGTTCCGCGCGCGGCTCGCCGAGGCGCCCATCGCCTACCTGCCGCTCGGCACGCTCGAATGGCACGGGGAACATCTGCCGCTCGGCTCGGACGGCCTGCAATCGCGGGGCTTCTTCGAGGCGCTCGCGCGGGAGGCCGGCGGCATTGTCTTGCCCATGCTTTTCCTGGCGCCCGACATGAAGTTCGACGTGGGCGGCGAAATTTACTACGGCATGGACTTTTTCGGGTTTCCGGGCGACGAGGCGCAACGCCTGGACGGCAGCGCGTACTGGGTGCCGGATGATTTTTTCAAGACGCTGCTAGAACACTGCCTGGGTCAACTGAGCCGCGCCGGATTCAAGGTCGTGGTGGCCCACGGGCACGCGCCTTCGACGCAGGCCGTCTACGCCAACCGCGCCGAGTGGGAGGCGCGCTTCGGCCTGCGCATCCTGTCGTGCTGGCGCGAGGACGAAAGCGACGGGCTGGGCATCCAGACGGACCACGCGGCCGCGAACGAGACCTCCCTGATGATGGCGCTCCATCCCGAACTGGTCCATCTCGAGTACCTCGACCCCGACCCGCAGCGCCCTCCGCTTGCGGTGGACGGGGAAGACCCGCGCACGCACGCCTCGGCCGCGCGCGGCGCGGAAGCCATCCGCATCAACGTGGACCGCATGGCGGCGCTGCTGCGCGACGCCCTCCGCACGCCCGCCTGATTCTCATCTTCGGTCGCATCGTTGGCCGCTTGGTTCGGGCATGCGCCTGTGCTATTCTTCAAGTTGCTTTTTGCTATGTGCGCGTGAAGGGAGGCCGGCCCGGCGTGCCGCACGCCGCCGAAGCAATACCTTTGGGACAACCTACGCGGGGAGTGTGCAAATGAAAAAAGGTGACACGATTTATCTCATCTCGAACGGCGACTTTCGCGACTCGGCGGACCGTGAATGCTGGCCCATGCAGGACGTGACGCTCAAGGAAGTGCAGAAGGCCTTGCGCAAACTCGGATTCAAGACCAAGGTCTTTCCGCAGTATGACGCCAAGCGCAAGCACGGTTTCATCGCGAAGCAGTGCGAAGGGGCGGAGGTGTTCGCGAAGATTGACCCGAAAGCCCCCGTGGTCATCGTGCTCAGTTGCTGGGCCTATGCGCACCATGTGTGCGGCCCGCTGATGACCCACGAAGGGCCGAAACTGCTGCTGGCGAATTTCGACGGCACGTGGCCGGGCCTGGTGGCGCTGCTCAACCACGCCGGGACGCTCGACCGCCTGAATGTCAAGCACTCGCGGCTGTGGACCGACGCGTTCACCAAGGACGAGTACTTCATGCAGAAGCTGCAGGAATGGTGCAGCAAGGGGGTTATCCGCCACAGCACCGCGCACGTGACCGACGCGTCCCGGCTGAAGGTCAGCCCGAAGGCGAACAAGTTCGGCCGGGAGCTGGCCGCTATTATCAAGCGCGAGCGCCGGATCATGGGGCAGCTTGACCCGGGCTGCATGGGCATGCTCAATGCGGTGATGGACCCGGCCAAGCTCGGGGCGCTGGGCATGCCGATCGAGTACCTGAACCAGTCCGACCTGATAGCGGAGATGAATCTGGTTTCCGATGAGGAGGCCCAGAAGCACCTCGACTGGCTGGTGCGCAAGGGCGCGTGGTTTGACTGGGGGACGAACCAGTACAACGACCTGGTGCATTCGCAGGTGCTGTCGCAGATGAAGATGTACTCGGCGGCCGCGCGCATGGTGCAACGCTATGGTCTGGCGTCTATCGGCATCCCGTACCAGTACGGCCTGGTGCGCTCGGTGCCGGCGTCCGACCTCGTGGAGGGCATGCTGAACAACGCCGACCGCCCGAACGTGCGCGACCCCGAGACGGGCCAGGTCGTGGAGAAGGGCAAGCCCATCCCCCATTTTAATGAGGG
>NPIG01000608.1_pt2 | contig 16132 bp, 11 predicted proteins | sample 8637441 | NCBI WGS metagenome assembly NPIG01 (sample SAMN07420675, study PRJNA396082) | bioreactor metagenome | isolation source: sample BR6 brine-fed electro-methanogenic bioreactor BR | place: Japan: Kochi | collected 2016-06-14 | reverse complement strand
GAGACCACCGGGACCTGTTCGGAGCGGGACGTGATATGATCCTTGATCGGGTCGGTCATTTGAACAAACTCCTCCTGTTGCGCCGCGGCGGGTATCTGGCCCGGGGCGCGATTTCCTGTTTGAATTCTGCCGGTTAACCTACCAGCGGACGATCCAGCGCTCGGCCAGCGAGACCAGGGCGAACATCAGCACCGAAAGCCCCGAGGACATGAAGACGGTCGCGTAGAGCAGCGGCGAGTTGAAATTGAAGGTGGCGTCGATGATCAGCGCCCCCAGCCCCAGATCGGCGCCCACCCATTCGCCGACAATCGCGCCGATGACCGAGGTGGTGGCCGAGATCTTGAGCGCCGAGAACAGGAACGGCAGCGAAGACGGCAGGCGCATCTTCCAGAACACCTCGGCCTTGGAGGCCGACAGGATCCGGGCCAGTTCCAGCGCCTGCGGGCTGACCGATTTCAGGCCGCGCACCATGTTCACCAGCGTCGGGAAGAAGCAGATCAGCGCCGCGATCACCACCTTGGCGGTGAGGCCTGGGCCGAAGATCAGCACCAGGATCGGGGCGATGGCCAGGATCGGGATGGTGTTGATGAAGACCGCGATGGGGAAGAAGGCGCGCTCGACATTCCGCGAATGCACGAAGGCGACGGCGATCAGGATCGCGGCGAGATTGCCCACGGCGAAGCCCGCGACGCTTTCGAACAGGGTCGGCCAGAAGTTCTGCATCAGCAGCGGAAACTTGTCGATCAGGGTGGCGGCCACATCCGACGGCGCCGGCGCGATATAGGTGGGCACGCCGAAGCCCTTGACGCCCAGCTGCCACAGCAGGATCAGCCCGGCGGCGGTTGCCAGCGGCACCGCGCCGGCGACCAGTTTGCGGCGGCGGGCCTCGGCGCGCGCCTCGGCTTCCAGATCGGGGGCGGGCATGTTTTCGGCAATGGCCATCAGCAGGTCTCCAACAGGTCGCGCAGGTAACCGCAGTACTGGGTGAATTGGGGCGTATCGCGCAGCTTGGTCGTGCGCGGTTCGGGCAGGTCGATCTCGACCACCTCGCGCAGGCGGCCGGGGTTGGCTTGCAGCATCACCACCTTCTGGCCGAGGAACACCGCCTCGGAAATCGAATGGGTCACGAAGAGGATCGTCGTCCCGGTCTCGCGCCAGATGTCGAGCAGCTGCAGGTTCAGCCGGTCGCGCGTCATCTCGTCCAGCGCACCGAAGGGTTCGTCCATCAGCAGAAGTTTGGGCTGGCAGACCAGCGCGCGGGCAATCGCCACCCGCTGGCGCATGCCGCCCGACAGCTCATGCGGCAGCGCGTCCTCGCGGCCCTTGAGGCCGACCAGTTCCAGCAGTTCCCTGGGGCTGCGGTTGCCGACGGGGATATCGACACCGCGGCTGCGGCCGATTTCCAGCGGCAGTTCCACGTTCCGCAGGGCCGAGCGCCAGGGCAGCAGCGCCGCATCCTGGAACACGAAGGCGAACTCGCGCGCCAGCCGCGCCGCCTCGGTCGTCTTGCCGAAGATCGTCACCTCGCCCGCAGCCGCCGGGATCAGGTCGGAGACCAGCCGCAGCATCGTCGATTTGCCACAGCCCGACGGCCCGAGGATGGTGTAGAACGACCCCGCCTCGAGATCGAGATCCAGCCGGTCGATGGCGGTGAAACGGCCAAAGCGGACCGAGGCCCCCTTCAACGATGCGGCGAGCGCCCCTTGCGGGGCGGTCACCGGGTCGCCGACGATGGTGTCTTGTGCGGCCATCATCGCGGTCATCCGTAGGTCGGGCGCGATGCGGCGATCTGGTCCAGAACCGAGAGCGTCATCACGTCGTCGAGCTTGGGCGCGGCGGTCTCGAACTGGCCGAGCTGGTCGTAGGTGTCGATCTGCGCCTGCCAGTTCTCGCGCGTCATGGTGCCCCAGCCGCGCGCCTTGGTGGCATCGTTGAAGCTGTAGTCCAGCACCATGCCGACGGTCTTGAGCTCGTTCTCGCGGTTCAGGTTGGGATAGCGTTTGACCAGGATCTCCACCGCCTCTTCCGGGTTGTCATGCACCCAGCCCCAGCCGCGCGCGATGGCCCGCAGCATGCCGCGCACCTGATCCGGGCTCTCGGCCAGGGTCTGGTCGGTGACGTAATAGGGGTTGGCGTAAAGCTGGATGCCCGCATCCCAGAGCGTCATGTCGACCCGCGCATCGCCCAGCACCTCCAGCGCGCTGGTATTGGTCTTCCAGCCGGTGACCACATCGACCTGCCCAGTCATCAGCGGCGACATGTCGGAGCCCATCACCAGCACCTCGACATCGTCCTCCGAGATGCCGTTTTTCGCCAGCAGCGCCTGCAGCAGGATGCGCGCGGTGCCGTTGGTGGCGACCGTCTTGCCGATCAGATCCTTGGGTTCGCGCACCGGGTTGCGGTCGAGCGAGAAATAGGTGAACGGATGCTGCTGGTAACCGGCGGCGATGCATTTGACCGGCAGCCCCTGCGAGCGGGCCAGCATCAGCGAGGGGCTCGACGAGATCGAGCCGATGTTGGCGCGGCCGGAGGCGACCGAGGCGACGCCGTCCACGTTGGGGCCGCCCGGCACCACATCGAGCGTCAGCCCCTCTTCGGCAAAGAAGCCCTGGGCATCGGCGGCGACCTCGCCCAGGATGCCGTTGCTGGCCAGCCAGCCAAGCTGCAGCGTCACCGTTTGGGTCGCGCCGGCGCGGGCCGGGGCGATGGAGATCAGATTTCCGGCACAGGCCGCGCCGGCGGCAACGCCAAGAGATTTCAGCAGGGCGCGCCGCGAGACGCCGCCGGTCATATCATGTGTCATATCGTTCCTCTCCTGTCGGGATATCGACGGTAAATCGACGGTGCGGTCGTTTGTCCGACCTTGTGGCATTGACTGTAGATCCGGGGCGGGCGATGCAGGTAGAATAAAGATCCGCCAACAGTGGTGCAGTTTTTGCATCACCCCTTCCCCCGCTTGCAGGGACCGCCCCGATGCACTCGATCTTTCTGAAGTATTTCGACGAGGTGGCGCGGCAGGGCTCGATCCGAAAGGCGGCGCTGATCCTCAATGTCTCCTCCACCTCGGTGAACCGGAAGATCCTGAGCGTCGAGAGCCGCCTGGGCGTGTCGCTGTTCGACCGCACGCCCGAGGGGGTCGAGCTGACCTCGGTCGGCGCGCTGCTGTTGGAGCATTGCCGCAAGGTGCTGCACGATTACGAGCGCACCCGCGTGCTGATCGACGACATGCGCGATCTGCGCACCGGGCACCTCAATATCGTCACCATCGATTCCATCGCCGTCGGCGGTCTGCCGCGCGCGATCAACGAGTTTTCCAAGGTCTATCCCGACATCTCGATCTCGGTCACCACGGCGCAGCCCGAGGATGTGGTGGAGGCGGTGGCCTCCAGCGAAGCCGAGATCGGCATCGCCTTCACCTTCATGCCGCATCCGGATGTGCGGGTGCTGTCCGAGAAATCGGCCCCCTTCGGCGCCCTGGTGCGCCCCGACCACCCGCTGGCGGGGCGGGCCAGCGTCACGGTCGACGATCTGGCCGGCTACCGGCTGGTGCGCACCATCGACGCGCGCGGCCGCAAATCGATCATCGACCAGGCGATGTCGACGCTGGTGACGCCGCTGTCGACCCATATTTTCACCAATACGCTGTTCCTGGCGAAGGATATGATCCTGTCGAACCACGGCATCGGCCTTTATACCAAGATCGGCTTTTACGACGAGGTGCAGCGCGGAGATTTGGCCTTCATCCCGCTGATCGAGGAAACCTTGGGCAATATCCGGATCGGCGTGATGGTCTCGGCCTCGATGGCGATCGGTCCGGCGAAACGGCTGATGTGCGACATCCTCAGCCGCGAGATGGGCGGCATGCGGCTCGATTCCTGACCGGCACTGCCCGTTGGGACCTCTGGCGTCATTCGACCTCCACGAGGAGGTCTTTAGCGTCGATCTGGGTTCCTGGGGTGACGTGGACGGCTTTGACGGTTGCGTCATGTTCGGCGTGGATGCCGGTTTCCATTTTCATCGCCTCGATGGTCAGGAGCAGGTCGCCCTGTTTGACCTTCTGGCCGGGCTGCACGGCGACGGTGGCGACGACGCCGGGCATCGGGGCGCCGATCTGGGCGGGGTTGCCGGGGTCCGCCTTGGGGCGGGCCTGGGTGGTGGATTTGACCAGCCGGTTGGGCACCCGCACGGTGCGCGGCTGGCCGTTGAGTTCGAAGAACACCTTGACCTCGCCCTGCTCGTCGGTCTCGCCCACCGCCTGGCAGCGGATCTCCAGCGTCTTGCCGGGGTCGATCTCGGCCGAGATCTCCTCGCCCGGCTCCATGCCGTAGAAGAAGGTGGTGGTCGGCAGCGTGCGCACCGGGCCATAGAGCCGGTGCCGGCCCATGTAATCGAGGTAGACCTTGGGATACATCAGGTAGCCCATCAGATCCTCGTCGTCGACGCGCTTGCCCTCCAGCGCGGCGCTGAGATCGGCGCGCGCCTGTTCCAGCTCGACCGGCGCCAGGTGCTTGCCGGGCCGCTCAAGGTTGGGCGCCTCCTCCTTCAGCACCTTCTTCACGATGGCCTCGGGAAAGCCGCCCGGCGGCTGGCCCAGGTTGCCGCGCATCATGTCGACCACCGACTCCGGGAAGGCGACCTCGGTGCCCGGATCCTCCACCTGCGCCCGGCTGAGCCCCTGGGAAACCATCATCAGCGCCATGTCGCCCACCACCTTGGAGCTGGGGGTGACCTTGACGATATCGCCGAACATCCGGTTCACATCCGCATAGGTCTGCGCCACCTCGTGCCAGCGGTCCTCCAGCCCGAGCGAGCGCGCCTGCGCCTTGAGGTTGGTGAACTGCCCGCCCGGCATCTCGTGCAGATAGACCTCCGAGGCCGGCGCCTGCAGGCCGGACTCAAACGCCGCGTATTGGCCGCGCACCGCCTCGAAGTAATCGCTGATCGCGCGGATCGCCGCGATGTCGAGCCCGGTGTCGCGCTCGGTGTGGCGCAGCGCCTCGACCACCGAGCCCAGGGTGGCCTGGGAGGTATTGCCCGAGAAGCTGTCCATCGCGCAGTCGACCGCGTCGACCCCGGCCTCGGCGGCGGCCAGGATCGAGGCGATGGCGACGCCGGCGGTGTCATGGGTGTGGAAGTGAATGGGCAGCCCCACCTCCTGCTTCAGCGCGCCGACCAGGGCGCGGGCGGCGGCCGGCTTCAACAGCCCCGCCATGTCCTTCAGCCCCAGCACATGGGCGCCGGCGGCCTCCAGCTCGCGCGCCATGCCGACATAGTACTTCAGGTCGTATTTGGCGCGGTCGGGGTCGAGGATATCGCCGGTATAGCAGATCGTGCCCTCGCAGATCTTGTTCTCGGCGATCACCGCATCCATCGCCACCCGCATGTTCTCGACCCAGTTCAGGCTGTCGAAGACGCGGAAGACGTCGATGTTTTTCGCCGCCTCGCGCACGAAGGCCTGCACCACATTGTCGGGGTAATTGGTGTAGCCGACGCCGTTGGAGCCGCGCAAAAGCATCTGCGTCATCAGGTTCGGCATCGCCTCGCGCAGGTCGCGCAGCCGCTGCCAGGGGCATTCCTGCAAGAAGCGGTAGGCGACGTCGAAGGTCGCCCCGCCCCAGCACTCGACGCTGAACAGGCCGGGAAGGTTGGCGGCGTAAGCCGGCGCCACCCGGATCATGTCGATCGAGCGCATCCGGGTCGCGAGCAGCGACTGATGCCCGTCGCGCATGGTGGTGTCGGTGATCAGGAGCTGCTTTTGCGCCCGCATCCAGTCGGCCACCGCCTTGGGCCCCTTCTGCTCCAGCAGGTTGCGGGTGCCCATCTGCGGCTCGCCCCGCCGGGCGGGGGGCTTCGGCAGCTTGATGTCGGCACGGGGCCTGGGGCGGTCCTTGGTCTCGGGATGGCCGTTCACGGTGATGTCGGCGATATAGGTCAGCACCTTGGTGCCGCGGTCGCGCCGGGTCGGGAAGCGGAACAGCTCCGGCGTCTCGTCGATGAACTTGGTGGTGTAGCTGTTGTTCAGGAACACCGGGTGCTTCAGCAGGTTCTCGACGAAGGCGATATTGGTCGACACGCCCCGGATGCGGAACTCCCTGAGCGCCCGGTCCATCCGCGCGATCGCCTGCTCCGGGGTCTGGGCGTGCGCGGTGACCTTGACCAGCAGGCTGTCGTAATAGCGCGTGATCACGCCCCCGGCGTAAGCCGTGCCGCCGTCGAGCCGGATGCCCATGCCGGTGGCGCTGCGATAGGCGGTGATGCGGCCGTAATCGGGGATGAAGTTGTTCTGCGGGTCCTCGGTGGTGATCCTGGTCTGCAGCGCATGGCCGTTCAGCCGGATCTCCGCCTGGCTGGCCTTGCCGGTGGCCTCGGCGATGGGGGCGCCCTCGGCGATGCGGATCTGCGCCTGCACGATGTCGATGCCGGTCACCTCCTCGGTCACCGTATGCTCCACCTGCACCCGCGGGTTGACCTCGATGAAGTAGAACTTGTCGGTCTCCATATCCATCAGGAACTCGACGGTGCCGGCACATTCGTAATCGACGTGCTTGCAGATCTTGTAGCCCAGCGCGCAGATCTCGTCGCGCTGCGCCTCGGTCAGATAGGGCGCGGGGGCGCGTTCGACCACCTTCTGGTTGCGCCGCTGCACCGAGCAGTCGCGCTCGTAGAGGTGGTAGATTGCCCCGTGCTTGTCGCCGAGGATCTGCACCTCGACGTGGCGGGCGCGGGTGATCATCTTCTCCAGATAGCCCTCGCCGTTGCCGAAGGCGGCCTCGGCCTCGCGCCGGCCCTCCATCACCTTCTCGGCCAGTTCCTCCTCGGACAGGATCGGACGCATGCCGCGGCCGCCGCCGCCCCAGGAGGCCTTGAGCATCAGCGGATAGCCGATCGCGGCCGCCTCGGCCTTGATCCGGCCCATGTCGTCGCCCAGCACCTCGGTCGCCGGGATCACCGGAACCCCGGCGGCGATCGCCACCTTGCGCGCGCTGGCCTTGTCGCCGAGCGCCCGCATGGTCTCCGCCTTCGGCCCGATGAAGGCGATGCCGGCCTGGGCGCAGGCATCGACGAAATCGGGGTTCTCGCTCAACAGCCCGTAGCCCGGGTGGATCGCATCCGCCCCGCTCTCGCGCGCCACCCGGATGATCTCCGCGATGCTGAGATAGGCCGCCACCGGCCCCAGCCCCTCGCCGATCTTATAGGCCTCGTCCGCCTTGAACCGGTGAAGGCTCAGCTTGTCCTCCTCCGCATAGACCGCGACCGTGCGCTTGCCCATCTCATTCGCCGCCCGCATCACGCGGATCGCTATCTCGCCGCGGTTGGCTATCAGGATCTTCCGGAAATCGGTCATGGCATCCTCGGGGTTGGTGAAAAGTTGCCGCCTTTTAAGGCCATTTCCGAGCCGGGTATAGCAGTAGAACTGGGTAGGTGGCGCATGTTTGCGCCACCATCGGCCGCGGCACCGACATCGCGCCGCGACGAGTTCGCGTCAGGCCGGCGAGATCGGGATCGGCGCCGGCAGATCGGCCAGCCGCTGCACGCCGATCTGGCCCAGGTTGGCCTCCATGTCGCGGGCCAGGATGTCGATCAGATGCGCCGGCCCCCGTGCGCCAAGAGCGGCCAGCGCGAAGTGGAAGGCGCGGCCCAGCATGACGAAGTCGGCGCCAAGCGCCAGGGCGCGCAGGATGTCGAGGCCGCCCTCGATGCCGCTGTCGAACAGGAGCGGCAGCCGCGTGGCCGCGCGCAGGGCGGGCAGCGCCTCGATCGCGCCGGGGGCGCCGTCGAACTGGCGGCCGGCGTGGTTGGAGATCCACAGCCCGTCGACGCCCGCCCGCTCAAGCGGGTCTGCGTCCTCGGGGCGCAGCACCCCTTTGATCAGGAACGGGCCCTCCCAATGATCGCGCAGCCATTTGACATACTCCATGTCGGGGGAGGTGCGCAGGATATACCCAATATGTGCCGTGGGCGGCAGGTTGGTATTGGCCTCGATGTATTTGTCCAGCGTGCGCATCCGGGGCATCCCCCGCCGCGCCGCCATGCCCAGCGCCCAGGCTGGGCGGGCGGCGATTTGTGCCAGAATCCGGGGGGTTACGCGCGGCGGTTGGGTCAGGCCGGAGCGGGTCTGGCGTTCGCGGCGCGAGGCGACGGGAACGTCGGCGGTGAGCACCAGCGTGGTGAAGCCAGCACGTCGGGCGCGGTCCAGGAGATCGGTGCGAATCTCGGGCTTTTTTGGCGGATATAGTTGGAACCACGCATTTTCCCCAAGATGTTGTGCCATGTCCTCGGGGCTTTGGGCGGCGACGGTGGACAGGGTGTAGGGGATTTTCGCCTGGGCGGCGGCGCGGGCGAGCAGGGCCTCGGCGCCGGGCCAGATCAGGCCGGACATGCCGATGGGGGCCACGCCGAAGGGCAGCGGGAAGGTCCGGCCCAAGAGCGTTGTGGTGAGGTCAGGCGCCTGCGGCCCCTGCAGGATGGCGGGCATGAATCCCAGCGAATCCAAGGCGTTACGGTTGCGCGCCTTGGTCGCCTCGGTGCCCGTGCCGCTGTCGAGATATTCCCAGACGAAGGCCGGCAAACGCCGCTTCGCCCGCCACTTGAGGTCCATGACCCCGGGATAGGTGCTGTGCAGATCCATGGGGCTATTAGCCGGAGGGCGGGCAGGCTTGTCCAGATGCGACGCGTGGGTTTGAGGGCGAATTGGGGAGTTTCGGGGGCGTTTTGTACGGGCCGCGCGGCTGGGGCGGCGGCGTGAGGGCTGGGATTGGGGAGTTTGGGGCGGATTTTGTACGGTTTGTGCAGAGGGCGGTGGCGACATGCGACGAGGAGGGGGCGGCGGCCTTGAGAGCAGGCATCGCTTGGTTGGAGAGCGGGCGTTCGCCGAGGCCGGCATCAAGGTCGGCCAGCCGGAGCTGGCCGCAATCCGGTGCACCTGGCCGGTCGGCAGGTCAGCCCATACCCGCCGGTCGCACGAGGTGCGCAATCGGGCCCCGGGCCGCCCGAAGAAGACAGTCGCTGCCCCGGTTCTCGATCCGTTACGACTGTCGGAAAGTGGCGCGATGCGGACAATTCGCCCTATGTGAGCGGCCAACGATTGAAGCCAATCTCTCCGTTCAACATTCGCGACCATATCTGTTCGAGGCGAGAGATTTGATCCGCGGCGATTTCTTGCACGTGATGTCGCGTATCCGGTAGCCGGGACGGATCTCGCAGCCGCACCTTGATATCCGTTGCCTGGGGCTCTTTGATGGGCCTGCCGATTTCGCTGACCAGGAAACACTGTGCCTCGATGACATCCGGTATCTCCGTTACAAGGGCCTGCGCGATCAGCCCGGCGACAAGATTGTAGAGTTTCCCGACATGCGTGATCGGGTTCTTGCCTGCGATCGATTCCATGGTCATCGGGCGATAGGGCGTGATCAATCCGTTCGCCCGGTTTCCGCGCCCGGCCTCGCCATCGTCGCCGGCTTCCGCGGACGTTCCGGTCACGGTCAGAAAAACGGTCCCGGCGGTCACATCGTCGGCTGCGTTGACGTTGACCACGACCTCTCTGTCGGTAACCTGTCCTGCAATTTGCCGTGCCATCACGGCGATACGCGTCTTCGCCGCGCAATACTCATGCATTCCTGCCAAGAAACGATCCACGAACGCACAACCGATCGTCAGATGTATGATGCCGGCCTTTCGGACGCCCATGATCTTAATGTCCTCGCCGATCTCTGGATGGGCTTCTTTAACAGGAGGCGAGTTCAAATGCTGCTCCACCCGCAGCACGACCAATTCCAGTTCGCTCAGCGGCGCGTAGCCGACGCCCACGGATGTGTCATTCGCCAACGCAGCTCCCCGTGTGAGTTGGCGTTGGAACAGATCGACCAGGTCGGGTGAACCGGGTCTCGTCAATGTATGGAAGACCGCATTCGTCTTCGGATCGAGCGCATGCATGTGCTGTCGCAGCCAGGTCGTCGCGGCCTCATGGAACAGTTCCTCGACCGGCACCTTGATCCCCTTGAACTCCGAGGTGGCGCGACCGGCGACAAAGAATTCGAAAGGTTGTTTTACCTCGCCGCCTCCGAAGGCCGGGCTCGCGCAGCCGCCCCACAACAACGCCTTGTCAACGTTATGGTGTAACACGAGGCCGAACCGATCCAGATAGAAACGGCAAAGCGACAGGCTAAACTGTTCGGCGATGGCATCGCAAATGCTGTCGGGGTGCCCGAGTCCCTTGCGCTCGACGATTTCCACGTCGAGCGTTTCCACGTCTGGCGTATCAAGCGTTGTGACCGTCGGTTTCATGTCTCTTGTTCACTCCAACAACCGACATGACCATGAAGGTGTTTCGGCAAGGTCTACAGCTCTCGGGGCGCGATCGCCTTGATGATACGATTGCCGACTGGCGCCGCGACCGCAACAATTCGGGAGGATGACAATCCAGCTTTGGAGACCGTCACAGCATCAACAGCCGGGAAAGATACCATCGCGCCTTCTCAGTAAATCCCGGGAATCAACCGATAGCGCACGCGACGCGCATAGTCCCGATAGCCGGGCAACTCTTGCTGCAACGTCCGGTCTTCCAGCGCCGTTCTGATTACCGAGATGATCGATGCAGCCGCCGCGGGTATCAAGGTCCAGACCGAGCCGAGCGCAAGCACAATGCCGAATAGCGGCAAAAGGTTTCCGGCATAGCCCGGATGCCGCACGAACCGGTACGGTCCGCTTTCACAAACCACGTGGCCCAGATCCGTCCGAATGATCGTCGTGGTGAAGAAAAAGCGGTTCTCTGCCAAGGCCCATGACGCGAAAGCGTAACCGAACGCGATCAGGGCAAAGCCAACCGCATTCAGCCACAGCGGAAATTCCGGGGACCAGCCATAGCGATGGTCCAGACCCGCCACGATGACCAGAGGGTATCCGATGCTCACCGCCATCAATGGCGCGAGCACCTTGTCCCATGCCTTTGCATTCCTGAAGTTCTCGGTATCTTGCCGTGCGGCTGTCAATCCTGGATGCCGCCGTTCCGCCCAAATGCGCCCCCCGATGCCGGCGGCAATGATCAGAGGAGAAAAAAGCCACGCCTGCCACCAGCTGAGGTCCCCGCCGCAGAGCAACAGGATCAGGGGGATCAGGAGATAGACGGCACCCACCCCGAGCCAATGGCGCCCGGATGCTGTTTGATAGTCTCTTTCCCTGCCGCCCTTCGCTGACATGGCATTCGTCCTTAAATTGACAATCGCCAGTGTATGACCAGCCATCGTGGCACTCAACCATTCAGGGTTTCTTTACAGCCTTGCGCCGGGTCGAGGCCAATCGACCGCAATTTCAATTTCTGCCCTGCGGGCGCCAGCCCTTGGCCGCCGAACGTCCGCGTTTCAGGCTTTGGTGCGCAAAGCGGCGCGCGGCCCGGGTTCGAGGCCGGCTTTCGCGGCGCCGGCAACCGAGGCCGGTTGTGAGCCGTTCCCCCAATGCCCCAATCACCCGACCGCGCTGCGCGCCGTGAGTTCGGGCTGGTCCGGTGCGTCTGGATCTGTGTCCTCCGACCGCCCGGTGATGACAGGAGCATCGGGGGGGGCTTGTGCCGGTGGCGTCCGTCCTCGCGGGTGTCGGGTGTCGATGCGCCGTCAGGCGGACGCCGGAGGGGGGATCCGCATCATCATCCGCCAGGCGGGCGGTCATGTCATCCGCAGCAGCTGTCCCCAAGTTGAATGGGCGGGCAGGGACGGGTCCCATAGGAGCAATAGACACAGCAATCGCCCTCCAGCGGTTTCAGGACCGCCTTGCACGATTTGCACTCATAGAACCACTGACAGGCGTCTGCGGGCATCGTTTCGGTCTCGGCATGGCCGCAGTTTGGGCAGGTGAGGGTGCTTTCCAGTATGACGGTTCGATCTGTCATCGGTCACATCTGCAGTATCAGGAAGTCATTGATGCGGGCCTCATTGGTCACGATGACCCACGCCAGAAGGGTCAACGCGGTTGTTCCCCCAAGCCACCACTTGAACCGCATCAGCGCGCCGCGCCGATACAGCATCACCCATGCGGCAAGAACCGCGACGGATGAAAGGGCAATCACATAGTAGCTGGCAGCCGCGATTTTCCCGAATATGGCGATCCAACTTCCACCCAACCCCAGCAGCATCATCGCCATGGGCAGGACACAACACGTTGCGACCGTGACCGCGCCGAGTGAGGCCAAGTAACTGAAACCAAGATATTTCTTCATTGCGTCATTTCCGATTGCCGGCTGTGACCGCTTGCCACGGCCTGTTGCGCCTTCGTATACTTCCTGTAGTGGCTACAGGATCAAGACGGGGTTGCTCACATGTTTGCGATTGGAGAGGCCTCCCGCCAAAGCGGCGTCGGCATCGAGACAATCCGGTATTACGAGCGCGAGGGGATCGTGCCAAAGCCGGAGCGCGGGGCGAACAACCGGCGGCAATACACAAGCCGCGACATCGGCAGGCTTCGCTTTTTGAAGCAGTGCCGCGATCTGGGCTTTGCCTTGCCGGATGCCCGGGCGCTTCTTGATCTTTCGGATCAGCAGCAGTCCGACTGCCAATCCGCAAAACGCATCGCCGAACGGCACCGGAGGAGTGTGCGCCAGAAGATCGACGAGCTGAAATTGCTTGATGCGGCGCTCGGGGAGCTTATGGCCAATTGCTCACGGGGGGAGTTGGATTGTCCTATGCTCACGAAACTCAGGGCGGCTTAACGGCCGTTTTGGCTTGGCGGTGGCACTCGGCGCGGAGGGGGTGAAGGCCGGAGGTGGAGCCCTGAGGGGAGCGGGGGACGGTCAGGGAACACCGGCTGCGCCCCCCGGAACATCCTGCCGAAACCTGTGGAACAGAATGCGAACGAACCTTTAACTGCGGTGCGATCCGGGTTAAGTTCCGTCCATGAGCAGTTACGACGAAATGGACGCTTTCGAAAGCGCCTCGCTGGCGGCCCGCGCGATGGCGGCGCGGCCGGCGCCCTATCTGGACGATCTCAATCCCGCGCAGCGCGAGGCGGTGGAGCGGATGGACGGGCCTGTGCTGATGCTGGCGGGGGCCGGCACCGGCAAGACCAAGGCGCTGACGGCGCGGATCGTGCATCTGCTGATGACCGGGCGGGCGCGGCCGAACGAGATCCTGGCGGTGACCTTTACCAACAAGGCGGCGCGCGAGATGAAGGAGCGGGTCGGGCGCCTTCTGGGCCAGAGCATCGAGGGGATGCCCTGGCTGGGCACCTTCCATTCGATCTGCGTCAAGCTGCTGCGGCGGCATGCGGAACTGGTCGACCTCAAATCGAACTTCACCATCCTCGACACCGACGATCAGATCCGGCTGCTGAAACAGCTGGTGCAGGCGGCGGGGATCGACGACAAGCGCTGGCCGGCGCGGCAACTGGCCAATATCATCGACGGCTGGAAGAACCGCGCGCTGACGCCCGACCGGGTACCGGCGGCGGATGCGGGGGCCTATAACCGCCGGGGCGTCGAGCTTTACGCGCAATATCAGACCCGTCTGCGGGAGCTGAACGCGGTCGATTTCGGCGATCTGCTGCTGCATATGGTGGTGATCTTCCAGAAACACCCGGACGTGCTGGAACAATATCAGCGCTGGTTCCGCTATATCCTGGTGGACGAATATCAGGATACCAACGTGGCGCAGTATCTGTGGCTGCGGCTGCTGGCGGGCGGGCACAAGAACATCTGTTGCGTCGGCGACGACGACCAGTCGATCTATGGCTGGCGCGGGGCCGAGGTGGGCAACATCCTGCGGTTCGAGAAGGATTTCGAAGGCGCCCATGTGGTGCGGCTGGAGCAGAATTACCGCTCGACCCCGCATATCCTTTCGGCGGCCTCCAACGTGATCCGTGGCAATGCCGGGCGGCTGGGCAAGGAGCTTTGGACCGAGGCGGATGAGGGCGAGAAGGTGCGCCTGATCGGCCATTGGGACGGCGAGGAAGAGGCGCGCTGGATCGGCGAGGAGATCGAGTCGATGCAGCGCGGCACGCGGGGGATGCGGCCGTTCAATTTGAACGAGGTGGCGATCCTGGTGCGGGCCTCGCATCAGATGCGGGCGTTCGAGGACCGCTTCCTGACCATCGGCCTGCCGTACCGGGTGATCGGCGGGCCGCGATTCTATGAGCGGATGGAGATCCGCGACGCGATGGCCTATTTCCGGCTGGTGGTCAGCGCGGACGACGACCTGGCGTTCGAGCGCATCGTCAACACGCCCAAGCGGGGGCTGGGCGACAAGGCGCAGCAGACCATTCAGACCGTGGCGCGCGCCAATGGCGTCAGCCTGCTGGAAGGGGCGCGGATCGCGGTCGAGGACGGGCTGATCAAGGGCAAGGGCGGTGCGGCGCTGCGCGTTCTGGTCGAGGATCTGCGCCGCTGGGGCCGGATGACGGGCGATGCCGACATGACCCATATGGAACTGGCCGAGATCGTGCTGGACGAAAGCGGCTACACCACCATGTGGCAGAACGACAAGACGCCGGAGGCGCCGGGACGGCTGGAAAACCTCAAGGAATTGGTCAAGGCGCTGGAAAACTTCGACAATCTGCAGGGCTTCCTGGAGCATGTCAGCCTGGTGATGGACAACGACAAGCAGGATGCGGAGCAGAAGATCAGCATCATGACGCTGCACGCGGCCAAGGGGCTGGAGTTTCCCGCGGTGTTCCTGCCGGGGTGGGAGGACGGCCTTTTCCCGTCGCAGCGCAGCATGGACGAGAGCGGTTTGAAGGGCCTGGAGGAGGAGCGGCGGCTGGCCTATGTCGGCATCACCCGCGCCGAGGAGCTCTGCACGATTTCCTTTGCCGGCAACCGGCGGGTGTTCGGGCAATGGCAGTCGCAACTGCCGTCGCGGTTCATCGACGAGTTGCCGGAGGAGCATGTGGAGGTGCTGACGCCGCCGGGGCTTTATGGTGGCGGGTACGGGGCCGCGGCGACGGCTGCGCCGGTGCAAAGCAATATCGAGGCGCGCATGGCGGCGGCCGACGGTTATAACTCGCCCGGCTGGAAGCGGATGCAGGCGCGGTCGGGTCAGCGCGGCATGGCGCAGCCGAAGGAAAGCCGCAGCACGGTGATCGACCTCGACGCGGTGTCGAGCTTTACCGTGGGCGAGCGAGTGTTCCACCAGAAGTTCGGCTATGGCGCGGTGACCGGCATCGAGGGCGACAAGCTGGAGGTCGACTTCGAGAAGGCGGGGCCGAAGAAGGTGGTCGCGCGCTATGTCTCGGCCAGCGACGACATCCCGTTCTGACCCCCGGTTGCCCGCACATCTTGGGGGCGGCCGTCCCGGCGGAAATCGGCCGGGCGGGACGTTTTTGGTCATGCATCGCGCGGCGAATCCTGTAATGTGGTCGCCGCAGGGTGCCCCCGCGCAGGGGGAGAATTGGGAAGCCGGTGAGAGGCCGGCGCTGCCCCCGCAACGGTAAGGATTGGGAAATCCCGGCAAGACCACTGAGGCGCAGGCCTCGGGAAGGGCCGGGGCAGGGTTTTCCCCACCATCCAAGCCCGGAAACCAGCCTTGCAGTGACGACGTGGATCGCGGGCGGCGGTCGGGCGCGCGCGTGCAAGGGGCCGGTTCGGGCCGTCTTGCCCGGCGATGGCCTGATCTTTTGTCCGCAAATTGGCAATCGCCGCGGGGCGCGGCGGGAAGGATGACGGATGAGTTCACCGATGGACGGGCAGGGCCGGGCATGAGGCTGGCCGGGATATTGCGGGCGCTTCGCGATCTGCCGGAGGCCAGTTGCGCCGAGCGCGCGGCGCGGATGGGATTCATGGAATGGCTGATGGCGCTGCCGGCGCACTGCCCGCCGGCGGCGGCAGCGCGGATGGCCGAACGCCGCGCGGCGCCGATGGCGCGCGACTGCCCGGCGGTGGCGCGGTTTTGCGCCCATCTGCGGGCGCTGCAGCGGGCAGAGCGCGACCCGGCCGGGCCGCAGCGCCGCGGCGGATCGCGGGCGCGGCGGGCGATGCGGGGTGGTTGCTGAGCGGAGCGGGCGAATTGGCCGGCAAACAAGCGTGACAGAGGGCAGCGCCCGTCAAGCCGCAGGCGTGCCAACTATGGGGGGGCGCACCTTTGGTACGACGGGTGGCGCACCTTTGGTGCGACGGAGCGGACTCTCGGGCATTGCCCGGCGGCGCTGCGCGCCT
>NPIG01001067.1_pt1 | contig 16150 bp, 10 predicted proteins | sample 8637441 | NCBI WGS metagenome assembly NPIG01 (sample SAMN07420675, study PRJNA396082) | bioreactor metagenome | isolation source: sample BR6 brine-fed electro-methanogenic bioreactor BR | place: Japan: Kochi | collected 2016-06-14 | reverse complement strand
GTCAGATACACCAGGCAGCAGGGGGTTATGCCCTGTTTTTCAACCAGTTCGAACACCGGACGAAAGTCAGTGCCGCCTCCGCCTTTGGGTTTCAAGGTCAAGGGCAGGTCTGCCTTAGTGAAGGTCTCCTGGCCCCGGACCTTTCTGTCCGCGTAAATCACCTCCAGTGTGGTGTCGTAGGTTTCCAGTATGGCCGATATTTCCGCAGCAAATTGGGTAAGCTGGTCCTGGGAAACGGATCCCGATGTGTCCAGGGCCACCACCAGCGTGCCCATGGTCTGGGCATACAGTCCGGGCAGATATATCCCCTGGGTGATGTACCTGGGGTTTGGATGCATCCAGGCATAGTCCGAACGGGTGGCCTGGGAAACAAACTCCTGTAGAATTACCCGCCAGTCCACCCGGGCCAGCACCTGTTTTTTCAGCTGCCGCTCAAAGCCGGGGCCATAGGATTTCCCCATCGCTTTTGCCTGCTGGTTGGCCTGGAATACCGCCACCTTCCAGCGTTGTTCTTCCAGCTTCTTTTGCGAAGGCGACGGGTTACCGGGGAACGGTCTGACTTCGCCGGGACCAGGCGGGCCTTCGCCCCGGGCTGTATCCAGCAGCTGATCATAAATCGCTTCAGCACTCATGCCGGTAAACCGGGGTTCCAGCAGTACATTCAGGGGCAAATCGAATCCGGCACCTTGAAGCAGATGGTTGATGGCATGGTCTGCCGCCCTGTTCCATTTATCGTGGTCCCTTTTGCCTTGCCGGGTGTGGTGGCACAAGGCCAGGTGCATGACTTCGTGAGCAATAAGCCCAGTGAGCTGGGACATGGGTAGATGCTTGATGTATTCCGGATTGTAGCCAAGACATATGCCGTCAGTCCATGCTGTGGGTGTTGCCGGGTCCGGCAGCAGCCTCAGCTTCAGGGCCAGGCTTCCGAAAAACGGCGCTTCCATCAGCAGACTTGTCCGGGCACCGGGTGATGCAGTCGGTGACCAGCATGACGCAGAATTCTTCAGGCAGGCGGTTGCCGTATTTCACAATGGCATCGAAGGTGAACGGGTCTGCTTTCTTGCTCAGGGCACCGCACAGGGCAAACAGCGTGGCAGGATCAGGTGGTACCTCTGCCCCCTGGGGGTCCGTCAATATCCGGTCCGGTTCCGGCAGTGTCTGGAATATTTTCAGAAAGCCGATCAACTCCAGGGCAAAGCCTTCTCCAGCAGCCCCTGTGAAGGCATCGTAGTGCAGTTCCTGGGGCAGATCCGCCTGCATCAGTCTGGCCACGTTATGGACGGTTCTGGGACAGGGGGAGTTGTCCATGTCGGTGGAGGGTTTGAAGTCGTGCAGCAGGNNTGGCCCATCTCACCCAGTCGTCTACGTCGGGTTCCAGCTCGATAATGGCGGCAAACCGGGATTTAACCGGTTCTAAAATGCCGGTCACCCCGGCCCGGTCGGTCTTTCGATTGGTGGCAGCCAGAAACGTGACCTGGTCGGACACCCGGTGGCCGTTGATGCGACGTTCCAGTATCAACTGCATGGCAGCGGCCTGCACTGTGGCCGGAGCCTGTCCCAGATCGTCCATGAAATACGCAGTGGGAGCCTGGGCGGTGATCAGCTGGTTCAGGTCCCCGAAGGGCAGAAAGTGGGCTTCGTTGTCAATCACAAACGGAAAGCCTTTGTAATCGACCGGATCTGACACCACGGGGTGGGAAATAATCAACCGGGTGCTGGTGTTTGTGCAGGCTTGCTTGACAATATCTGTTTTGCCGATGCCCGGAGCGCCTTTGATGAGAATGGGCAGACGGGCGTGGATGGTTTTTTGCAGCAGGGTGGATAGTTCTGAGGGTTTCATTTTGTTTTCTCTCCTTTTTACCGCTTGTCTTTTTTAAATGGGAATGCCCATGCGGAGGCCTGTTGGTTTCCACATGGGCATCGATGTTCGGGGAATACTACGTTTGTCTTTGGTTACCAGGTCCCGCAGGCATCGGCATAAGCACAGTCCGCACAAAGCCAGCTCTTGCAGGGAATAAACACCTGGTGCTCGATGCCTGCCAGTACCGCCTGCATCAACTTTTCCAGGCGAGGCATGTGGGCCTGGGTCCGAAAAGTGGCGACAGTTTCCAGCTTGGGGGTTTTGAGTTTGCGCAGCACCTGAAACCGGCACTCCAGGGGGTGGGACAGATCAGCATAGCCTGCTTGGCCCATCAGGTAGGCATACATGCTCAGCTGTATGTCTTCGTCGGCAGCTGCCTGGGATTTAGCTTGTTTGGCGGTTTTAAAGTCCACCACAACGGGGGTCATGGTGGTGGTGTCCATCAATACCAGGTCCAGTATGCCGTTGCCTTCGGGGTTTCTGACCGGGGCAGCCAGGGGCATTTCTACGCCGGCTATCACCAGGGTGGGGTCGGGTTGCAGGTTCGGGTAAACCTGTTGCAGCATGTGGCAGCCCTGGGCAATGACCTGGTCTTTGTCCGGGGTGTCTTTCTTGTAGAGGATCGGCACTTTTGTATCGGTCGTGCCCTGGTCTATGCTGTCGGTGAATATGTCCTGGAGCGTGGCCAGGTCTGTGGGGCCTTTGTCACGCATAATGTCTAGGTAGTAGCGCTCCAGGGCCTTGTGCATGGCTTTGCCGAATATCAAGGCAATGCTGGTGCGCTCTCTGGGCAGGCCCTTCACGTACTGAAACCAGTAGCGAAGACTGCAATTGAGATACGCCCAGACCTGGCTGTGGCTGATGTGCAGGTGGTTCTGGGTGATGTCCGATATTTTGAGGTTCATGGGGTTGTTGTCTCCTTTCTCTGATAAGCCGCGCTCAGGCAGCGGTTTTGTCCTGTTGCAGTTCCGTGATCAGCTCACTGGCCTGCCGGCTGGACAGAAAGTCCAGGGTACAGCCGAACTTGTTGGTGGTCAGTTGTGTGAGTTCCTGGGACGACATGGCCTTGTCAGATGCCAGCTGCTTCAGGTACTGGTATTGCTTGGATGACAGGCGCTTGGGGGTTTGGATGTTCTGGTCGGTGGGGTGACCTACGGGGTTCTGCCGGTTATTTCGGGGATCTGGTGGGTATCCCTGGTGTTGACCATTGGCAAGGGGATGTGTCTGGTGCTGGGTTCCTTGGGGATGTCCGGGGTCGTGGTAGCCATTCACCGGCGGGTGGTGTGCATTGTTGGGTGGATATCCAGGGTTGTCGGGATAGCCATGCTGACCAGACTTATCGGGGTAGCCGAGGTTTGCATGATAGCCTTGGCCATTCACGGGCTTCTGGGGCGAAGCTTCGTTCTCGTACAAGTGCAGCCCCACACCCAACAAAGTGGCGGCTTTCTTCAATGCATCCGTAGCAGCAGCCTTTAGGTCGTCGCCCAGGGAAATGATCTCTCCTGTGTCTTTCTTCCGGGTGATCTGGCTGCTGCCGAATTGGGTCTTGACAATGCCCTCAGCTGTCAGTCTGCCCAGCACCAGTACTTCGTCCTGGAGAATGTGGTGCTCTTTGATTTCAAAGCTCCAGACAGCGTCAAATGCGTCGTTGAGACGGGTAATGACGGCTGGGGCTTCGACATAGGCCAGGGTTCTGTTGAAATTGCCCTTCCGTTGCTTGATTTGGGCCGGGGTAAAGGGGCTTTCAAGTGATTGTCTGTTCATTGGGATTTTTCTCCTTGTGGTTGAGTTGTTTTTTTTTGAGGTGGGTTGCCGAGGCTGCCGGGGCTGTGGGTGTGAGAAATGGCAGAGAAATTAGTCGAGATGCAGTCAGGGCAAAGGTTTTAGTATTGTCTTCTTATAACAATCAAGGGCGGGGATTTTTGAAAACGGGCACGAAACTAGGTATTTTTACCTATAAAAATATAGGGGTTTCCCCTAATTGACAGGTCTGGATCTTTTTGATACGGCAATTAAATGATAACTTGGAAAGGACCGATCTTCTAAAGTTTTCCCAGAATGATTTTTACACGATTTTGATGTGAAATGATTTTTTTGAGATTATTGGCTGACACTCAAAAAAGGATTATGTAATGAAAACACATATAGAGACTTTTGTCTTTTTAATGATTCTTCTGATGACACCTTTTTTGTGTCAGGCATCCATAACGGTTCTTACCAGCTCTTCTCCTGATTATACCGTCACCTCAGGCAGTGATGAACAGGTTTACGGTACAGCAACATCCAATCAAATTACCATTGAAAGTGGTGCCAGGGCTGAACTGATCAATTTCGCAGGTTCAAACAGTATTCTTATTCAATCTGATTCAAGTTTGTTTACAGTATCCAGATCCGGGTCTATTGTTACCTTTGAAGGTGCTGACGGAACGGTTCTAAAAATGCCTAGCACACAGTCCATTCAGACCGTTACCTTTTCGAACAGCGCGCCGTTGACCTTGAGTCTTTACCAGGGCAAGGTGATGCTGGATGATCAGATGATTACCACAACCGCCGTTCCAATTGATGGTAGTTCTGCCGACCCTGGCGAGTGTGGAGCTTACGTGGCCCCGGGCGTATGGAAAGAATTCGACTGCTACAACCTCGCGGCCATAGGCAAAACCACCGATGACGACCCATTCACCCCGTCCTGGCGGTTGATTGGTGGTTACTGGCAGTGGGGGCGAAAAGGGCCGTCTTCCAGTCAGTGGTATGATACCAATACCGAACATTTTGCTCATGGCCCCTCAGGGAATGGCGACCCAGGAAAATCCCAGGCCATCTATTTCCTGCTGGATCAGAATGCAGACCTTTTTGATGTTGACGTGGATGGGGATGGAGTGGTCGATCTGCTTGCTAACATAAATTGTAATGGCCTGCGGCTTAAAGTTGATGACGTTAATAGGTTTGATATAGAGTTTGAGCCATCTTTGCTGACAAATGGAGTTATCAAAAACCATGCTGATTTTGTAAACGCCCTTCAGGAGCCGTTGCGTCAGTTAATTACTCAAGGTAAGCTGCCTGCTGATACTACCCTGGCGGTGGATTATACCACAACCGACTACACATATCTGGATGACGGTTCCCGATCAAGCGACATTCCGGCAATGATTTTTGAAACTACAACTTCCCACATCTTAGAAACCGTAGGTTTTAAATGGGTAGAGGATTTGATTGGAGAATATAACATATTTGGCCGTATTACGGATTTAATATATCCCCCGACAAGCCCGGATGATAGTGAGGTCAATAGTGGTTCAATCACCGGATGGGATCAAAATTATGCATCAGACGGAGCTTGGACCGATGAATATAAAACAATCAATGATCCCTGTCCGTTAGGTTTTCGAGTCCCCACCCAAAGCCAGTGGGAAGGGGTTTTGGATAATAATACCGAGAGCACTTTAGGAACGTGGGATTTTGATGATACCAATTACAGCAGTGCTCGTTTTTTTGGCAGCTACTTGATGTTGCCGTCCGCTGGCCGCCGTGATTACGGTAGTGGTGTGTTATTCGGTCGCGGTTACTACGGCCACTACTGGAGTAGCTCGGAGTACATAAACGGGGATGCACAGTCCCTCTATTTTCACAGCAACTACGCCGACGCAAGCAGCTATGGGGAGCGCAGGTACGGATTCTCGGTACGCTGTATCGCAGAAGATTCCGATGCCGGTTTTTATGCTGGGATTATTGAAATGACCATCGGTAATGAAAATAACGTGATTTCCAGTTTTTCTGGGAAATCGATTGAATCCGGAATACATCTTGTAAGCGACGATCCAGACAACCAATTTTCTTTTGAAATCAAAGAAGGACCTTCCGGAATGGCGGTTGACAGTGATGGGATCGTCACATATTTAATACCAGAATCTGCCGAAACAGGGACATCCATACCATTTAAAGTGAACATCATGAATACCACCTCCAATGAGAACGTCGTGCTTGAGGCTTCCATTTATATCATGCAGGCGGTAGAGATCGCCAGTGGCATAGTAACATCCGATGGCGGCAGTGTATCCGATCAAACAGGAGATATCGTTCTAGAAGTGCCAGCGGGATCTGTTTCCCAGGACGTCGAAATCAAGATCATTCAGGGGAGGGATGCAGACAACAACCCAGCCATAGATCTGTTAATCGACGGGGACATTGAGGGCTCTTTTGAATTATATCTCCCTGACCCGGATTCGTATGGAAGCCAGGATTATTATGAAAGTCTTGATTTTAATAAGGAGTCCCAATCCCTGCAAAGTTCAGGTCAGTATCCATTAAAATATTCATGGGTTGAAAACAACAGAAGGTATTTTACTTACGGTGGTTATCGGCTTCCGCTTGCCTCCAAACCGGGGCTTGCAACGCAATTTGTGTTTAACTTAAGCAAGGTTATTACAATGACAATGTTCCCGATAGGCATAAAAGATGCCTATCTCTTAGATTCAACTCAACCCCTGCCGACATCCGGTACAACCCTTACAGGTGAACCGGTGCTTTTTGTACATGGTTATTTATTAGACATATTTGGTTTTGGAGGCGGCGAAGGAACCTGGGGGAATTTTCCTTTATTAATCGGAAATTTAAACAATGGAGAGTTTATTCCATTTGAATTCCGCTGGCGAACCAATGCCAGGTTCCAAGATGTTGCTGATGACTTGGGAGAATGCCTTGCTTTGATTGAATCCAAAACGGGCAAAAAGGTACACATAGTCGCGCATTCTTTTGGCGGTGTCCTTACCCGGACACTTCTGCAAAACCTAAATGAGAATGGAGATGATTACGCCCGGTATGTGGCTTCGGTAACTACATTGGGAACGCCTCATTCAGGAATTTTTGATGACGAGGAAACAGCACATGCTGTGATGTTTCCTAAAGGCCAGGACTCATGGACACATTCATTCGGTGCTCAAATTTCGACTCATCAAATGGGAGAACCGAATTTTATAGACACAGCCTTTCTCCCATTTCTTGGAGTCGAGATAGAAAAAGGCAAGATTGCCGCCGACTTGGCAAATACGGCAGATTCAACACCTCCAAGCATTCCTATTCAAGTAGGAATTGGGTTGACTACGGACAGAGACGACCCTTTAATAATAGACGAAGGAGACAAATTAATCACATATGAAGGACAACGGTTCCATCCGAATTTAACTCTTTTTGGAACAGAACCCTTGTTGAAGAATTCGGAAGTATACGGTGGGATGGTAACCGAAAAATTACTGGGATTTGGTGATCGTGATGCGGTTCCTGGAGACGATAGTTATTTTATTGATGGATATGCCCACACAGATATAATTGTCTCCTTTTTTTCCCGACTTTCAGAAGCAAAGGTGACATGTTCAGACAACGAAACATGCCAGCATGCCTCATACATCGCTGTCAAGGATTGGCTTGAAACGCATGGACAAGACGACGATGAGCCAATTCATGGTGAATGCGGCGCCTACATCGCCCCCGGTGTGTGGAAGGAGTTCGATTGCTATAACCTGGCCGCCATCGGCAAGACCACCAACGATGACCCCTTCACCCCGTCGTGGCGTCTGATTGGCGGCTACTGGCAGTGGGGTCGAAAAGGGCCGGATTCCAGCCAGTGGTATGATACCAACACCGAGCATTTTGCCCATGGCCCTACCGGTCTCGGAGAAGATGAGGCGAACGAAAGTGAAATCAATGGATGGGATAATAATTATTCGTCTGAAAATGCATGGTCCGACAATGAGAAAACCGCCTATGAGCCCTGTCCTTCGGGATACCGGGTGCCGACCCGAAGCCAGTGGGAGGGGACGGATGATAACAATGACCAGAGTATCGTTGGGACATGGGATTCGAACGATACCAATTATTCCAGCGGCCGGTTTTTTGGCAATGATCTGATGTTGCCGGCCGCCGGCTACCGCTATCCCACCCACTTCCATGGCAGCGGGGCGTTGTACGCCCGTGGCTACTACGGCTACTACTGGAGCAGTTCGGAGTACAGCAGCTGGAACGCTTATCGTTTGAAAGTCTCCAGCAGCCGCACCGACTCGGGCTGGTACAGCTCTCGCCTGAGCGGTCATTCCGTCCGCTGCATCGCAGAATGATTCGACTATTTGCGCAGTCATACCCTGTCTGGGAAAGCAAATTATGGTAGGGTATCACTAAGGATTTGCAGCTGAGCGACCGAAAATTTTTTAAAAGGTGGCGGTTTTGAGAAAAATTCGTGAAAAACTGGACCGGGAAGCCGGGCAGAGAATATATCTATACAAGCAGAAGGGGTTCTCGATGATGTATGAACAGAGTACGCTGATTCTTATTGATCACAAATCAAAAAAACAAAGCCATATAAGACAACCTATGGGTGTACAAGGCCTCTTGATGTCTTCAGCTGAAGCTGAGTTTGGGTTTTGAAGGGATATAGAATGAAATACTTGACCGCTGCAGCCTCTATCCTCTTTGTGTGGTCAGCCTCTTTAATCCAAGCCAATGAAATCCACCTCCACTTCCCCTACTTCGCCGGCCATGCCTATGAATGGAACATCTTCCAAGGCAAAGACCAGATCACTGTCCGATCAGGTGAGATCCCTTCGGACGGCCGGGTGACCCTGATCATGCCTGAAACGTATCAGGACTACCAGGGCATGACCCGGTGGTTGCTTAAGAAAGGGGGCGGTCTCGACATGATCTATACCGGCAAAGGCTTTTCCGTGGAATGCCTGTCAGAGCAACCTGGACCCGATAACATCATCTACACAGGCAACCCGGAAAACGATTATCTGAAATCCCAGCACCAGCGCCAGCAGACCATCCTGGACAAACTCGGGGCTATCAACCACCTGTTGCAGATATATGGACCGGAGGAAGATCTCCACAAAACAGCCCTGGTGGAACAGGCAAATCTGCGCCAGTCTTTTGAACAGGTCCAAGCGGACAGAGCCGAAAGTCCTTTGTATGCCGCCCGGTTCGGGGAGATCGTGGACTTTACCAGAGGCATTGCAGATAAGATTTATGAAGACCAGGAAGATCACATGGCGTATTTCAACGACTTTGTGACCCAAACCCTGGATTTCAAAGACCTATACACCAGCGGCCACTGGGACCAGGTTCTGCATCACTGGGTGATGATGAATATCCGGTCCGGCAAGGGAGACGAGGCTTTTGCTGAAAGGCTGGATCAAGCCATGTCCCGCATGGACCGGGATGACATACTGACGGGGTTTGCGGAAAAAGCCTTCCCGCTGCTGGTGGAAAAAGGCAAGGATGCCCTGCTGCCGGCTATTGCTGACCACATAAAGAATCGGCCTGCTGCCCAAGCAGCCTTATCCGGCGATGTCAAAAACATGATTTCATCGGTGAAAATACTGACAGGGCATAAAGCCCCGGACCTGATATTTCATGCCCCGGTGCGGACCCAGACCGGTACCAGTGATCAGGATATCGCCATCGAAACCGGCAAGCTGGACGCGGCCTATACCATTTTGCTGTTTTACAAGGCTCAATGCCCCGCGTGTGAAGATGCCCTGATTGACCTGGCAAACAAATACAAAGGCCTGGCAGAGCAGAATGTCCGGGTGATCGCTATCAGCGCGGATATGACCGAACAGGGCTTTCAAAAAAAGCTGGCTTATCACCAGTGGCCGGATAATTTTTGTGACTTCAGTGGCATGGCCGGGGAGAATTTTACCAATTACGGGGTACTGGGAGTGCCGACGTTGTTTCTGCTGGATCAGGAAGGGGTGGTTTTGAAAAAGACAGCTATGGTGGATGATCTGCTGGCATCAGCACTCATCCCGAACTGGTAAAACGATGCTCCTGAATTAAAGGAGCTGTCTTTTCCTTTGGTCAGGAAATTGAAATAACCAAGAAAGGAGTAAATTATGTCGGAAAAAAAAGTGGCATATATCACTGCATATATGCAAACATTGGCGGGAGAGGAGATTGAACTTAATGATAGGCTGCTTGATACCTTCTCCGGTGTGTTGATGAGACAACTGGAGGAAGATGCGGACGGAAGTATTGACCCGAAATCAAGCTATGAAATGCTTGCCAAGGTTTTCACTTTTGTGGCGACTCCTGGCAATGAACGTCCTGTTTCACCAAATCATTATTCTGAAGAACAGATTGCTCAGGCTGAGGCTGCCGCCAACGATGCCGTTTCTTCATTTGATCCCAATGAAGATACGATTGATGTTGATATTGATACAGCCGCCTTTCCAACTGAGGCAAATTTCGATGCCAGCGGCGATGCGTATAATTTCATAGATGATGCAGCGGTTTCCAATTATGCGGTTATCGCCAATTTCACAGAAGACGACACCATTTCATTTCTAAATGCTGATGTGAACGATTATTCATTTTCCAACGAAGGCGAAGATGTGACGCTGTCATACAATTACAACGATGAAGGCACTATGAATGTGATCAAACTGACAGGCGTTGTCAGCAGTGATGCCCTGGTGTATGACCTGGCAAGTTTTACGGCTGCTTTGGGTTTTGACCCTTTTGGGTGAGAAAAAGTCTTTAAAATCAGAAAAATTGAATTTTTCTGGTAGTTCCCTCTTGTATAGGCTGGATTGGTGGGTCGGTGCTAAAAGATTGTTATCATAGTGTATAATTTCTTGATGCTGTCAAAGGCAATATGATTATGAGAGGTAGAATGCCGTTAAAGAATCTCTAATTGCATTTAGGTAAACCCCCGGCTTTGCCGGGCGACGCACCAGTGTTTGACATTTACGGGAATATATGAAAGCCCTTCCAGAAGTGAACCGCTCAAATTCACAAAGGAAAGGCTTTCATGAACAACGATTCGAGTTTATCCCATAGCAGGTGGGAATGCAAATACCATGTGGTNNGTATGGTGAACTTAGAAGGTACTTTGGACAAATTTTCAAGGATTTGGCCCGGAACAGAGAAAGTGAGATTATTGAAGGGCATATGATGCCGGATCATGTGCACATGCTTATATCGATACCTCCAAAATATTCGGTGGCACAGGTTATCGGATTCATCAATGGTAAAAGTGCAATCCATATAGCACGTAATTACCTGGGGCATCGAAGGAATTTTACTGGTCAGCAGTTTTGGGCCAGAGGCTATCACGTTTCAACCGTTGGTCGAGACGAGGACACTGTTCGAGAAGACATCCGCTCTCAGGAGAAATAGGATAGACGCTTAGAGCAGCTGAGCTTGTTTAAATAAGGTGCGCCACCTTTGAGGTGGCCCAATAAATAACCGCTTTGAGCGATTCACCAAATCAAGCCTCCGGCTTTGCCGAAGGTACTTGACTTCCCAAACAATGGTGTACTGCTGAAAATAAACAAATTTAATACAGGAGGCTCAGCCATGGTAAGGATATTGTTCGTTTCGTTCTTTACTTTTGTTGCACTATCACTTTCGATTTCTGGAGAAGCCATCCCGGCAAAAAAGCTCTATGACGATTTTTCAACAGGATATCTCAGTAGTGACAAATGGTTTCCCAGGGAATACGTCAAGGAAATCAGTGACGGAAAGCTGGTGCTCAAGCTCGGCAATTCTTCCGGGATGGGCGTTGAATATTGGCCGGGGATGTTTAGAAACAATCTCGGAGTAGCGAGCCCGGAGCCGGAAACGATAACAGCCTTTGAGAGCGAGATCACAATCATGGAGGCGACACCTGACAGTGCACCGAACTCCAGAAGTTTTGCCCGAATAGCCGGCCAGTTTTACAATTCAAATGAATCTGACGGGCAGTCCGGTGAGATCACATTCGAAATTATGATAGGGGACAGAGGAAACGGTGGGCTTGAGGCTTTCTGGGAAGCATCCAGAGTGATGGAAAATGATCCTTCCGATTTTGAGCAAATCGAAAGTGGTACGTTGATCGGCCCCGGAACGCTGGATACCGGAGTCCCTTACAGTGTTAAACTTGTTTATGACAATGACCGAACGCTGACATTTACTGTAAACGGTGTCACAGATGAATACACAGGACCTGAGAAAAAGCGTCCCGCAGTCAATCCTGTTAGAAGCATTGGCGCCTGCATAGATGCTGCGAATGGATCTAACGATGGATTCATTCACACTACTTTTGATAATGTGGTATTGAACAATGCGGCAGAGATCCATGAGGATTTTTCATCACCGCTGATCGATCTATCCAAATGGGATCAAACCGAATGGGTAAGGGAATGTTCAAACCAACACCTGCGCGCAAACGTCCGAAGTATCGGCGGTTCTTCAAATGCCTCCACATATCTTACAACAGGAAGAGATACCCCCTATCTTGAAGCAAAAGTTCGAATTGAAAGTGATACCCAGTTGTCAGTAGGTGCTTCTGGAATCGCCCGCCTGGGCGGCTATTATTACAATGAAACCAGGGGCACTGGAAGCGGGGTTGATTATAACAGGTATGAAGGCGACGTTTTTGCTCAGATCAGGTTATGGTATGACAGCGAAGGAAGTACCCAGGCACAAGCATGGATAGGACGATCCGATGATGCCGATGAAAACAATTTCACAGAGCTTTTCTGGCATACTTTTTCTACACCTGTTCAATTGGATACATATTATGTTCTTTCCATTACATACGAAAATGACCAGATCATTTTTCAGTGCGAGGATGAACTGGCTGTTTTCAATATCCAGACGAATGCGTATCCACCATATGGCATGCATCGGCAACTCAGGACATGGCTGTTTGCGGATTCTGGAGAATCAGGCAATTTCAAGGCAAGTTATGATGATATCTATATTGCCGATCCTCCTGTTGTTACAAGCATCCTTTCCCATGCATCTCCAGATCATACAATAACATCGGGCAGTAATGAACAGGTGTATGGTACATCAGCGTCCAATGTAATTACCGTTGAGAGCGGTGCCATGGCTGAACTGATCAACTTTCCGGGGCAAAATAGCATACAGATTCTATCAAGCTCAGACTTATTTACTGTGTCCCGGTCAGGAACCCTTGTCACTTTTCAAGGATCTGACGGGACAAATTTAAAGATTCCGGCCACCGAGACTCCTCAAATCATCTATTTTACCGATAGACCATCATTGACATTGAGTATTTATAATGGGCAGGTGATGCTGGATGATCAGGTTGTTACCACAACAGCTGCTGCAATTGACGGTAGCACTGAAGTTGTCTACAATCTGCCCGCCATCGATTTTGATGGAACTGGAATATACTTTTTTCATACATCAGAGTTTGACGAAATAGGCGCGTGGATTAAAGTTATTGACCATGATGGTATTTCATCCGATGGCTCATCTCATCAAGTAACCGTTTCGGTTGGAAATCAGACCTATAGGCTTGAGTATCAATACAATAATTCTCCGACCAGTGCTTATTATGCATTTTCAGTTGATGGACTTGGAGAAACTGGAGATTACATTTTTGAAGTAATTGACCCTGAGGGTAATATCGGAACGAGGACAGATCGTGCAGAGGTGCTCCAAATCCCTCCTCCCGAAAATATATCATGTGTTGTTAATGGTACTTCTCCAATCTTTGATTGGGATTTATCCAGTGGAGCAAATCAATACGCTGTGACAATTCGAACCCTGGATGGTGATTTTTATTATTCCTTGGGGGTAGGGACAGATGCCCCTCCTTTTATTTTCCCTCCTGGAATATTAGAACCCAACACCACATATACATACGAAATTTATGCATTGGACGGTCATAGCTGGATTTTTGATTGGGATAATCAATCAAAAACGCCGGCATTGACATATGATAACCCGACGTTTACGACATCTGAGGCAACGCAAGTACCATTTACATTCAATCATGGTGATTGTGTACATACCTTTAAAGATGGTGAAAACCCACCTGGTATTTCTGTGTATATCAACGTTTACGATGCTCAGGGAGTACCAGACAACATAGATTCTGTGAGCGTTGTACTTCCAGATGGGAGTACATTTCCTCTTGAATTACAAAATAGTGAAAGTCAAAATGAAGGAGGTTATTCGACTTGGATAGATAATCCAATTGAAACCGGCAACTATACAATCCACATTCAGGATAAGGATGGAAATGAATTTTCTTATACAGACTACGTTAATGCTCAACCATTAGATCCACCTGGCTCTATCAATCTTTCGATAAACGGAACTGAAGCGAACTTTTCCTGGGGTTCGGTAGACAGGGGGGTTTACTATGAAGTAAAAATTTATGATATGGAAAATGAAGAGGTATACGCGTGCAAAACTTCAGATACCAGTCATATGATCCCAAAAGGCATTCTGGAAACAAATAAAATGTATAAATACAGATTAACCGCCCATGATGAATTCCCGGAAAATGATATGGATAACAGTTCTGCCTCAGCAGATTATGATAATTTAGAAATTTTTTCTACCAATTCTGATTTATAATTATAGAGAGGATCCTAAATGAGAAAATATGGCATAATACTGGGTGGCATAACTCTACTTCTTTTGATTTTTGGACAACCAATTCAGGTAGAATCATCAGAACAAGTTCTGCTTGATTCTTCTAATAGCGCATATCGTTATTACGGAATGTATTCAGAGCACCATGTTGCAGCTTCATTCACTTTAACAAACACCACCTATATATCCTCAATTGAAGTGATACTGAGAACCGCTATAGATGCAGTTATTGCAGATTTTAACTTTACTGTTCAGGACTCATTGGAAAATCCAACAACAGTTTACGTAGACGACTCCTTTGCTGTACCAATAGGTATGAACCAATATGTTAAAATTATTGATATTAATCAGATGTTTAATGCGGGAACTTATTATTTATTAGGCATTATGCCTGATTACTTTGGGACTGATGTGACTGCGGGTGATGTAAACGGTTGGTATCACTCAAATGGAGTCTATATTGAATCTGCAGGACAAATAGAAGATGGTTTGTGGAGCAATAATGGCGGTGAATGGTATTTTTTAACCGGCGACTATTTTGATACTGGGACGATATATCATGCCCCATGTTTCAGAGTGAATGGATATCTTTTGGATGAAACTAATCCAAACTCTCTTATTCTAACTCAAGACTCTCCCGATGTTACAGTGTCATCTGGAGAGTCAGTCACGATATATGGCACGTCAAACGTCAATCTTGTGACAATTGAAAGTGGCGCAAATGCTGAACTTGTGAATTTTCCAGGTGGCAACATGATCAACATTGTGGCGAGTCCGGAAGGGTTTTCGGTATATAGGTCCGGTGCCACTGTTACCTTTCAAGGGTCCGACGGAACACTTTTAAAGATTCCGGCCACCGAGACTCCTCAAATCATCAATTTTACCGATAGACCATCATTGACATTGAGTATTTACCAGGGCCAGGTAATGCTGGATGACCAGGTTGTCACTGCCAGCCCAACCTCAATTGAAGACAACCAGAATGCGCCGGATACCTGCGGCGCCTATGTGGCCCCCGGCGTATGGAAAGAATTTGACTGTTACAATTTGGCAGCCATCGGTAAGACTACCAACGACGACCCATTCACCCCGTCCTGGCGACTGATTGGCGGTTACTGGCAATGGGGTCGGAAAGGACCTGATGAAAGCCAGTGGTACGATACCAACACCGAGCATTTTGCTCATGGGCCGACTGGCCCTGATGCTGAAGAGGCCAATGAAGGAGAAATCAGCAACTGGGATGGTAGTTATGCCCCAGATGGAGCATGGTCTGACAGTGAGAAAACTGCCAACGATCCTTGCCCTGCCGGTTACCGGGTGCCCAGTGTAAGTCAGTGGGAAGGGGTTCTTGACAACAACACCCAGAGTACGGTGGGGACGTGGAACTTTGACGACACCAATTACAGTTCGGCCCGGTTTTTCGGTGATGCCCTGATGCTGCCGGCCGCCGGCTACCGCTACTACGGCCACGGCGGGGCGTTGGGCATTCGTGGCTTCTACGGCGCCTACTGGAGCAGTTCGGAGGACACTGGCAGCGCCAGCTACCTGACCTTCACCAGCAATGGCGCCGGCGCGCACGGTGGCGACCACGGCCGACTGGACGGATTTTCCGTTCGTTGCGTCGCAGAATAATTTGACTATTTGTCCATTGAATATTTGCGCAGTGACACCCTACCTGGGAAAGCAAACAATGGTAGGGTACCACCCCGAATTAGCTGCGCAGCGGCGAAAATTTTTATGGAATGCTGAGATTCAAATAGTGTAACGCTTTTCATTCTGTCCGATTCAGCCATTTTCTGTAATTTTAATAATAAATTCATTAACTTATGTTTAAATTGTTGTGCCGTTCAACAATCAAAATAGTGTAACGCCGCCAAGATTTTTCCAATATTACAACAAATTGCA
>NPIG01000636.1_pt2 | contig 16178 bp, 25 predicted proteins | sample 8637441 | NCBI WGS metagenome assembly NPIG01 (sample SAMN07420675, study PRJNA396082) | bioreactor metagenome | isolation source: sample BR6 brine-fed electro-methanogenic bioreactor BR | place: Japan: Kochi | collected 2016-06-14 | reverse complement strand
CGCCGGTGCGGGACGCGATGCGGAACCTGGCCCAGCAGCAGCAGCAGCAGACGCGGACGCTGGCGGGCAAGCTGGACAATCTCACCGCGGTAGTGGAGCGCAACGGGCGGCGCAATCAGGGGGCAGGGATCGGGCTATGAGTACGGTTTTGGAAATCACCAAGCCGTGGAGCTTTCCGACGTCGGAATCGGACGTGTCCGGCCGGCGGGCGACCGAGGTCTACGACGTCCTGTTCGACGAGCCCGGCGTCAACCTGGAGAGCATCGCCAAGACGGCGACAGGGATCCCGCGCGTCCAGGTCGACACGCACCCGGAAGACGATTACATCGTCGCGACGCGGGTTTCTACAACCATGGTTTCCCCGTTCCTCGTGCGCGTCATGGTCGAATATGGGCTTCCCGAGGTCGCCGGGTTTCGGACCATCCCCAGCGCGGTCGGCGGTGACTATATTGACTGGCGCCCCGAGGTTTCCTGGGACGTCATCGAGTCCGAGGAAGAGGTCGACCACGACGTCGACGGGGACATCATCACCAACACCAATGGGGAAATCCTGCGCGTCGTGCGGCGCTTTGCCGACCCCGTGCTGACCGTAGTGCGAAACATGCCATCATTCAGCGCGGGCACGATGGTGACCTACACTGGCGAGGGCGGCGCGACAAACTCCGATGTGTTCAACGGCACACTGCCCGGGCAGGCCTGCATCCGCAGGATTCGCCCGACGCAGGTCTATCACGGCCCCTATGAGTACGTCCGCGTCGAATTCCAGATTGCGTTTCGCAAGGGCCTTCCCGGATACGAAGACAAGGCGTGGTATCGCCGGCATGCCAACCGCGGCTTCCTCGTGCGCCCAAGCGCCGGGGCGAGCCTCGAACGCGCCAAGGTTATTGCGAGCGAGGACTACGAGCCGCAGCCGATCTTGTTGGCAGAGAACGGAACGCGCGTGGAAAACCCGGCAAACACGCACTGGCTTTACACACAGGTTTTTCCGTCGTTGCCGTTTGCTGCATTGGGGATTTTGTAATGATCCCAACCGACCGGGAATGGGAAGTCATCAAGCGGGCGGTTCGCGAGGTGGACGCCAACGCGGCCAAGTGGAATCGTACTCGCCTGCCGGATCCAGCCCCGCGGGACAGGGCAGGCGGCGATGCGTCGTTCTGGGCGAAAATCGTCACGGCCGGGCCCGATTCGGAAGCGGACTACTCGGACGCACGGTATTGGGTTCGAGAAGTGGAAAACACGGGCGGCACAGATCCGACGGACCCGTTAACCCTTGCGTTCCTGGACGGGGGGCGATGGGTGACGGCCCACAACCTGGTCGAGCTTGGCATCGGCACCAGCGACGCCGGAACACACGCGATCGTGAAATCGCTTACAGGGATCACCGTTCCCGATAGGTTCGTCTTGGTGCGGTCAGTGTCCGGCCGATACGTCTTTGAAAGCTACCCCGGGCAGATGCAGGAAACGGATTACGCATTTGCCGCAGACGGCGGGTCGGGCGGCTGCCCGACCGGGACGTGGTACAAGATGGCCGGTCCTGGCTACGTCGAACAATCCTCGCCGGGGGGTATCTGATGCTTGGGAATTCCGGCCTGTTCATCGAGGATTGCGGGTGTTGCGGTGGGGCAATCGCGCCGATAAGCCCATGCCCTCCGGGGTCGTCAAGCGTCACAGTGCTGACCGGCGGAACGCCTACGCTGATCGACGTCGCGAGCAAATTTCCCGACCGCCTGCGCGTGACCTGGCCCGCGACGCTGGACCTGACCTGGAGCTGCACCCCCGACTTTTACGGTGGGGCACCTGCCGTGCCGCTGCAACTTTGCCCGACCGTTCCAGGCTCAGGCATCTTTGCGGGTTTTTGCAACATCCGCGAGCGTGACTGGGCCACTGAAATACCAGCAATCAGCGACGATCCATACTGGGGTGTGTACGGCGTCGAGGCTACGTATCGGCTGGATGCCTGCGCCGATGGCCCCGTGCTTTGGCTGTGGTATGGCGCTGATGCTTCATTCGTTGACGGCGCCTGGGTTGTTCGCCTGCACCAGGTGGCGCGGCTGCGCATCAAGTCCATCATCGGTAGCGTCATTGGCGCGCCGCGAAGATTCCACTACCTGCATTGGTATAAGCATGGTTCTGGGTGGGCGCTCCCGACGGGGACATCACCGCAGAACGAGACGGGCTGGAAGGCTGGCGACTGGCTGGGCAATTGGAATTTTGACAGCCTGGCATACCTTTACCCCGGGTTCCTGGCCTATTCCCACTACTATTACAGCGTATACAACGACCTGGAGCACGAAGACCCGGCGTGCGGATATTCCGTAAACCCCGCATACGCGAATGCGTGGTATCCCGGACTGTGGCCTGGAGACGATCCCAACTTCGCCGGCCGAACCAACTACGGTTTCCCATTCGAGGTCGAGGAAACAGACGCCGCTGTGCCGTCCCCGTCACCGGCCGCCCCGGTCTACATCTCGCCCGCACTGATCACCGGAACGGACATCTGCGACGAGGACGGTTGCGGCGACGGGTGCTTGGTCGATAGCGTGCAGGTGGACGCATTCCCCGATTACGCCATCGTCGATTGGATCGACCAATTTTCGGCGGGCATGCCGATATGGGGCTTCGAGGGCGCGGGGACCACGCTTGAGCTGATGGGCGTCAACCGGGCCACGCTGGGCATTGCCTGCGATCAGGCGCTGCACAATGACACGTTCGGCTATACCAGCGATTCGTGGTTCCTCAGCAACCAATCGACGGTTGACTTTTACCGCGTGCCGTACGCGGTCCAGACTGCCGGGTTCGGCCTGAACAAGACGCCATTCGAATTGTTCTGCGGCTACGTGCGCGTCACGGCGGACGGCGACAGCGATGAATGGTATCAGCTATTCACCGAGGCCGCGCTGACGGTCTACGACCGCAACGGCATACTCAGCAGTGTAGGGTTTTACGCGATCAACCTCGGGCCGCGGTTCCGCAAGTCTAACTTCACGGCGGCGGAAATCGCGACCTATCCCAAGGTCGACAACGCTTTCGGCTGGCTGCATGACTGGGATTTCACCCACCACACGTGGCGTCTGAACCGCATCGGCCCAGACGATCCGTCGACCAAAGAGTACAGCTTTGACCCGGCCAAATTCCGCATGACGCTGGGGGCACTACTCAACGACATTGACGACGTGGCCGACTACTGCGTCCCGACGGGGACCGGGGACTACGACGGTTACTGCGCCCGCGGCGACAACTGGGGATACCAGTTCAGCGCGTTGGGGCTCAACGGCGATCTTACCGTATCGTCGCCGGACCTGAGCACGTTCGACACGTACGAGGTGCCGTGATGCTCAAGTACGCGCCGGCAACGCAGGACCACGGCAACCGCATGGCCGCCCGTCGCAACGTCTGCACTGATTGCGCGCACTTCCGCGACGACGTGGCGACATGCGAGCCGACGTCGGCGCCGTGCGCCCTGGCCCCGCAGTGGACGACGTGCAAGTGGCGAGCTTTTTTGCGTGATGGTACAATGCACCCAAGCGGGAAATGCCCGCTGAACAAGGAGAACATCTGATGGGAAATCCTACACGAATCGACGGCGAGCTTGCGGTGCTCGTGGCTGGCACTACGGAAAAAAGCGTTGCGCTGAATGTCAAGCGAGAATACACGCTTGCGCACGACAGTGAGGACGCGGCCGGCGATGCGGCAACGAACACGATCTACCTTGCGACTGACGACGGCAGCACCGTGGCCGACGCGACGGCAGGAAAAAACAAGTTCAAGTTGCTTGCCGGTCGGTCCGTCGTCATTGGTCCCGACGTGTCCGCGATCAAGTTCCGCACCGCGGCCGGNNCGCCGACGTTCAGCGTGTCGCCTTCGCCCGCCGTAAACCGCTAGCGCTATCGGGGTAAACCATGGCAAAGCCAAGCAACCCGACAATCGACCAGACGCACGCGCTGTATGCTAACCTCTGCTGGGTGTTGCCGTTTGCCGAGTCCGGCGGCGATCACGCCGTGGACGGGGCCCATTATGGCGCGTGGTCAATCTATCCGACAGTCGGCACCGAGGACGTCAATCACGCCTGGGACGCAAGCAGCGAGGGCGGGCGAGCTTGGAGGCGAATTGCTGGCGCTGCAAGTCGCGTGATCGCGTCGCCGATACCGCACACGGCGCACCAGATGGACGACGGCACAATCGCCGGGGTGATGCAATTCCACGATTCCGACGGCGGGTACTTTTTCTTCACGCGCGAGGACACCACCGTCGACTTTAACGGGCTGAAACTGTGGATCGATGGCGGAACATATGGGCTCGGCTTCGATTGGCAAAAGGACGACGGAACGGTTGACCAGACCAACTACGAGGCATCGGCCAGCGCGTGGCCCGTGGACACGTGGATTCCGTTCGTGATCCGCTGGCGGTCCAGCGACAACAATATCTCGCTGTGGGCCAAGCATCCGACCTTGGGAAATATCCAGGTGCAGTCGTCGCCCGCGGGGTTCGCGGGAGTGACGCGCTACACGGATTCGCCGATGGGCTTCGGCGTCAAACCGGCAAGCCTGACGCACATGGTCGTGCTCGACACTGCGGTGAGCGACGTGCAAGCGGCGAGCCTGCTTTCAGATCCCTACCAGTTTCTTGCGGCCGGCACGGCGAGCGACTACCACACGCCCTACGCCAACCAGTGCCTGCCCGGGGCGACCAGCTACAGCTTTTTCCGCACGCTCAAGGCGGGCCGCGCCGGGGGGTGGACGCTGGACTACTGGCCGACGGGCAGCCCGGGCGAGGCGGTCACACTCACGCAGGCCGCAGTCACGCCGCCGACCAGGTACACCCGGCAGATCCTCACGGCCACGGGGCTTGATCCGAACACGGAATACACCTGTCAGGTGTCGGAGGACGGCACACCCCTGGACGGCGGAAGCACGCGGACGTTCCGGACGCTATCTAGCAGCAACGCCATCACGGCAAAGGGTGTGCTGTGGAGCGACACGCACGACACGCTCGGGTGGGATAGCGATAACCACGTTTACACGTCCGACCTCGACGCCGCGGCGGCCGCAGTGGCGAGCATCGCAGCGGACCACGGCGCCACCCTGGCGCTCCACGCCGGCGACTGGCATCACCCGGGCCGGGCCGACATCCGGCTGCGCTTCGACCGCGGTCGCCACTACGCCTACATTCAGTCGCTCTGGGCGACGCTGTTCGAGTCCGCAGCGGTGCTGTACGCCATCGGCAATCACGACGGGACCAAGCGCGACGATTACGGCGATTCCGGAGCGGCGTACGGCGGAACCTATAACCAACTCTGGGCACAAGAGGCACTCACGGCATTTCTCTGCAATCCGGCGACCGATACAGGTGAGGCGCACAGCGAATCGGCCGAGGCAGCGGACATCTCCGCAGACGCGCCGTGGGTGCAGGCGCCGAACGCGCCGCCCTACGAAAACTGCTGGCGGGTGCGGCACGGTCCGGTTGAGTTTTTCTGCGCCGACGTGTACCGGTACTCTGACTCCACGGCTACGGACGCGACGGCCGCGCGCTTCAAGCTCGGAACGTCTCAAGAGGCGTGGCTGAAGGCGGCGATTCTCGACAGCGCGGCAACGTGGAAGGTTGTCATTTTCCACAACCCGACGGGCGGCCGCAACGCAACAACGCCCAGCGAAGAAGCGTACGCCCGAGGATCAGCTACGGGCATTTCGGAAAAAACGGAATACCATTTCCATGACCTGCACGCCTGGATGAAGGCGAACGGCGTCGACGTGTTCACCTCTGGGCACGATCACGTTTTCAGTGTCAACACGGGGGCCGACGGCAGCCTGCCGTGCGTCTCGCTTTCCAGCCCGATCACGACATTCGGGCTGACCTACGCGCTGGGTTACAACGCGACGGGCGCTGCGGACCAGAACGATACGGAAAACGAGCACTACGACGCCGACATCGTGTCCGCCCTGGCCCGCGACGACGTGGCATCGGTGGTGACGTACGAGGCGACGGCGACGCAGTTGGTTATCCGCAACGTGTCGGTGGCCACGGAGGAAGTCTTGGATACCTACACGCTGGCGAAGGCCGGCGATGCCACAACGATCACGCGCAGCATCGGCCGTTCGCGCGTCAATCGCGGTGATCCGCGGTCGCGGATAGGAGCATGATATGAGTGTTGAGGTTTCCCACCAGATCCGATTCGACGTCAAGGAAACGCTTGCTACGGGCGGATCGCTGCGGTCCGGTCACACGGAATCGCAGGACGGGTTAAGCGCGACCACTACGCCGGCGGTCACGAAGCAGGCTGGCGGCGCGCACCAGCTCACCGCCGGCGCGGAAACGCTGGACCTGACGGCGATGGCGAACGATGCCGGCGGCGCGGTCGACATGACTGGGCTGAAGGTCCAGGCGGTCTACATCCGCATCACGACGGCCACGGCGCCGGTGGTTTTCGCAAAGGGCGCCACGAACGGATATGCATTATTCGCGGCATCATCGGGCCAGATCGGCCTGGCAGCGGGCGAAGACGTGCTGTTGCGGTTCAACGAGTCGCGGCCCGACGTCGCCGCTGGCGCAAAGACAATCGACGTATCCAGCGCCGACGCGGATGCGGAATACGAGATTTACCTGGTTGCGGGTTGACCCGCTGCATTGCAGGAGGTAGAGGGCATGACGAACGGGCAGGCTAAGACCATCGACCTGGCGAAGATCGGCGCGATCATTTCCGCGGCGGCGGTCGCCGTCGGCATTGTGTTTTCGATAGGGCTGGCGTTCGGAACACTGCAAGAGCACGGGTCCGACATCGAGGAAACCAAGGCGAGGATAACCGCTATCGAAATCAGCAACGCAGGCGTAGCTGCGGACCTGCGCGAAATCAAGACTATCCTGAAGGAAAGGACGGACAGATGAAAAGTTGGAAAACAACCATCCTCGGAATCTGTGCCCTGCTTGTTGCCCTCGGCACGGCCGGAACGGCCATCCTCGACGGCGACCCGGCGACGTCACTGGACTGGGAGCAGATCATCGCGGCCCTGGCCGGCCTCGGCCTGCTGGCTGCACGCGACAACAGCAAGCGGTCCGAAAGCGTGGGCGCGAAATGAACTGGCTGTGGTCATGGATGGGTACGGGTGCGCAGCGGATTGGGGCAGCAATCGCCGCAATCCTGGGCGTCGCCGTGTCCGCACTCCGCGACCATCTCACCAGCGAAAAGGAGGTCCACATCCATGGACCCGATCCGAAGCTACAGGACGATTGGCAAAATCAGTGGGATGCTGGCGCTGATCGCGCTCGCCGGGTGTCGCCCGATCCAGGTGGTACAGCCGGGGACGCAACTGCTGACGACGCAGGAGGAGGTGATCCACCGGCCGGCAGTGCGTGACCGCGCGACCGGGACGTGGGTACAGATCGAGCACGACGTGCGCGTGCCGCTAGGATACGGCGTTTTCCTGCCCGACCTGCATGACGACGAATAACCCAACCGGCGCGGCCGACTGCGCGGGCAGTCCATCCGCGACGGTCTCGCAGAAAGGAATGGTGATCATGGGAATCTTCACGGCCATCGTGGCGTTTCTGACGGCGCTTCTGGCGCTGCCGGAGTTCGCCAACCTGCTCGCACTGTTCGGTCCGGGAGTGGCCGGGTAGCGCGACGGGCTCATAGATGGTGGGCAGGGCCCCGGTTACCGTGCTGGCGACCGGGGCTTTTTTCTACCCGTGATTCCACCACGCCATGCCGAGCCCGACGCCCAGCACAACGAGCCCCGCGACGGCGCCGGCGATGCCCATACGGGTGATTTCCTGACCAGTCGTCTGCGTCGCGTAGTTGGCCACGCCGGCCACCAGGGGCGAGCCCACGAGGATGGCGGCGCCGATCGCCTGGATTGCCTTGTGGCGTTTCGGGGTCTGCTCTCGATAATCTGCCATGACGGCCTCCTTTTATTTTCTCGATTTTCCTTTGCCGGTTTCCGCGTCGAATCCGTTTGTAGAGGTGGGCAATTTATGTCACCTTTCACCTTCTGGGGGAATTTATGGATTCCACACCGCAGAACGATAGGCCCGCGGTCGACATCGACACCGAACTTTTCACGGCAATACTCATGCTCACCCCTGACGAGCGCCGCCGCCTGCTCAACGGCCTTCGCCTCCGGGTGCTATGTCATCCACTGCCCCGTCGACCCCATCGAGACGATTAGCGAACGTCTCATTGAGCGACAGGCCAAGCGCGTCGCACAGATCCCGCGCCAGCTCGACGTTCGGCGCTGTGCGCCCACTGAACCAGTTGCGCACCGTGCCGAGCGTCGTCGTGCCCATTTGACGTGCGAGATCCTCGTGTGTCCAGCCGAGTTCATCCATGCGGGCTCTTGCAATTTTGCGCCAGTTTTTCATCTGTGTTCCTTTCGTCACAAGTCCCTACCAGACAACTTCTTAAAGCCTACCACGTAAACCATTAGTACGCAAATCTTGACGCCAATTTTTGCGCAATGCCCATTTCCCGCTTGACTGCGATGGCACCCACCCAGCAGCGAGCATTACCGGACTACATCTCTCGCCTGAACACCGCGAGGCGCCGCGCCGGCCACACGCAGGAATCACTGGCGCAGGTGCTCGGCATCACCCTCGGATCCATGCGGAACTATCTCGCCGGCCGCACGGCCATGCGGATCGATTTATTCGTCCGCGCCTGTGAAGCGTGCGGCGTGGATGCCGAGCGGATCATTCGCGGGGGGCGGCGAAAGCGGGCCGTGTCTGCGGACACGGTTCGGCGGCGCACGGGGGTTCGGAAATGAGACAGGTCTGCGGAGTCGAGGCCGGTGCATTCGCCGTCGGCGTCATCGCCGGCGGGTGCCTGGTGGCCCTGGCCGTGTTCATGGTCCTCGTGATCGGAGGTGTGCTGTGAAACGCAAAGCCGCGGTTTTACTCATGACGCTGGGCATCTTCGGCGTGTTCCTCGACACGCTGGATCGCTGGTGCCCCTGGCTTTACGCATGGTGGGATGCCCCGATGTGTCGCACCGACTGGGGCGGCGCCGGGGCGGAGGGCTGATCGATGCGGCTACTATGGCGGCGGACGTTCGGCAGGTTCGCGTGCATGCTTTGCGGCCACATGTGGAGCCGGTGGCGTCATGCTCGCGTCTATCGGCACGAGTATCTGAGTCGCACGTGCTGGCGATGCGGCCGGCACGAGTCGAGGTCAAAGGGGATGGCCTAGTCGCAGTACGGGTGCGCCGTGAGTGCCCTGGGGATCCCTGTTTTACCCGCCGGTGGCCACGCACCGGTCCCCGAACCACGGCCGTGGGGTGAGTCTTCATTGCAGGAGTGCATCCAGGTGGCTACCGAGGATTGAGTTCTTCCGGTCAGGCGGGTTCAAGTCCCGCAATGCACTGTGTGGGAAACCGCAATAGATGCAACGAGAAGGCCCCAAAGGCAGGTGCAACCTGCACGCCAGGCCATAGCGTCCCGGACTACCCGTGCGACTCCGGGACCAAGAGCGCCAGCGAGAGCTGGCGTGCTAGATGCTGCGAGCACGGGGCGTAGGGGCCGACACGACCAGGGGCTGGCCCGGCGGGTCGATGTGGCTCGCCGGGCAGCAGCCCCGCATTTCGGAGGATCGACATGCAAACCACGGCGAAAATCTGCCGCGAATGCGGCAACGTCATCGAGGGCGAACCTGCCTGCGACTGCATCGGCAACGACGGCGAGCGCTGGGCGTGGTGTCACGCCTGCATGCTGGACTCAGAGACGTTTGCGACCGTCGACGCATGCGATTTCCACTACCCGTTTTCCGCGGCCGACGGTCGGCTGCGGCTGGCATAGATCCCCTCCNNTGCCCCATGACCCCAAGCTGGCCCGCCCCTCCCCATTTGGATTTCGACGGATGCGACATGGCGACATGGCGCGGCAAGGCCTGGCAATGCGGAACTTGGCAAGGCGGGGCAGATCAGGCAAGGCCCAGCGCGGCGCGGCATGGCAGGGCGAGGCCCGGCGAGGCGGATCAGGCAAGGCGAGGCCCGGCGGGGCAGGGCAAGGCAAGGCGTGGCCTGGCGAGGCAGGCAAGGAAGCAACGTGACGTAAATACTACACTCTCACTCGTAAAGGAAAAACCAATGGCAGCAACGAAAGCACCCAAACAAAAAGCGAAGGCGGCACCACGATCAAGCAGGCCCGAGGTCATGGGCGTGGTGGTCGAGCCGCTCAACACCGGAAAGGTGACGTTCAAGCTGGAGGGCACAAGCCCGCTGGTGATGCACAACTTCTCGGAGAAGTCCCGCAAGCAGATGCTGGATTCCCAGACCGGCGTCAAGCGGGCGTCGAAGAAGCCCCCGCGATGCCCAGTCGAAGAGTTCCTTCAGTCGTTCTACTGGGTCGAGGGCTCCGCGCCGAAGCCGGACGGCAACGACGAGGGGATCCCCACATTCTCGAAAAAGACCGTCGATGCCGCGATCAAGAAGGGCGTGTTCGGCATGCCCGCGACGGCGTTCAAGAATGCGATGATCAGCGCGTGCCGGAACATCGACCTGAAAATGACGGCGATGCGGCAGGCCCTGTTTGTCCGCGGCGCGGCCTACCCGGAATGGGCGATCATTGACGGAACGCCCAGTATGCGGGCCGACATCGTGCGGATCGGGCAGAAAAAGCCGATGGAGGTTTTCCGCCCCGAGTTCTCGCGGTGGTCAACGCGGATCTCGATTGAGTATGACCGCAACATAATGACGGCGGACGCGGTGGCCAACCTGCTGGCGGTCGCCGGGTTCTACGTCGGCGTCGGCGAGGGCCGGCCGGAGAAGTCGGCGCTCGGCTGGGGCCGCTGGGTTCTGAAGTAGGCGTAGCAGGCGAGGCCTGGCGCGGCAAGGCCAGGCAGGGCCTGGCAGGGCTTGGCACGGCGGATCAGGCGAGGCGAGGCCGGGCACGGCGAGGCCGGGCGAGGCGCGGCAAGGCAGGCAAGGCGAATCAGGCGCGGCACGGCGCGGCGAGGCGAGGCATGGCATGGCGCAGCAGGCACGGCCGGCCTGGCAAGGCGAGGCAAGGCGAGGCATGGCGCGGCAGGGCATGGCCTGGCGAGGCAGGCATGGAAACCCTTACAAGGAGAATCACGGATGGCCAAGAAGACGAAGAAAACCAAGGCAGCAAAACCCGAATCGAACGTCTCGTGGAGCGAGCAAGCACGGTTCAACGGCACGCGCGGCGTAAGCCTCAACGCAAGGGTCGATGCGTCCGTCGTCATGGGCGTCATCTCCAAGATCCAGGAACGGCGCAACGGCGTTGCCCGGCCCGAGGACTACGTGGAGGAATCCCGCAGCACGCGGTCGCCCACCCACAAGACGCTCGAATGGGACGACACCGTGGCAGGCGAGCGATACCGGCTCGAACAGGCCCGCATGGCCATGCGCTGCATCGTCGTCCACTACGCCAGTGACGACAGCGAGCCGCGGCAGGTGCGGGCCTTGTCAAGCGTCGTGCGTGACGACGTGACCGGATACGCGCGGACGCTCGATGCCATGCAGGATGAGGTCGACAAGGAATACATTCTTGATCACGCACTGTCCGGGCTCAAGGCGTGGCGCAAGCGGTGGGCGGAGCTGAACGAAGTTCCCGAGGCCCGCGCTGCAATGCGCAAAATCGACGCCGGGATTTCCGACATGCGCAGCGCGATTGCAAGCATGCAGTAGACGTAGCAGGCGAGGCATGGCCTGGCCGGGCGAGGCAAGGCGCGGCGAGGCGAGGCCGGGCGGATCAGGCGCGGCACGGCAGGGCCCAGCAAGGCAAGGCCAGGCAAGGCAGATCAGGCGCGGCACAGCAGGCGAGGCGGGCCCCGGCGCGGCGTGGCTAGGCCGAACACGGCATGGCAGGCATGGCGAGGCCGGGCAGGGCGAGGCTTGGCCTGGCTTGGCACGGCAGATCAGGCAGGGCGTAGCGCGGCTTGGCAGGGCATGGCGAGGCGAGGCCAGGCGGTGCAGGCAGAGGAACGACGCATGCGAAGCTCATGGCGAGCGACTGATTGGCTGTCAGGGGGTTCCGGGTTCGATTCCCGGCGCATGCTTTTGAGACAAGGCCCGGCAAGGCGCGGCACTGCGCGGTGTGGCAAGGCATGGCGAGGCAGGCAGAGCAACCATTAAGGAATCCCAAACGGTTGGGTAAGACATGGTAGACAAAGCGGACATCATCACGTCCCACATCATGCACGCCATACGCGACGTGCTGGACGCATGGGACATCGAGGACGAGAGCATCATCGACGAGATCAAACCAGCGGTGGAGGCGGCGTTACAAAATGCTGACATTTGACGCGGAAAAGCACGAATACCGCCACGGCGGCGCCCTGGTCCCGAGTGTGACGCAGATCATCGATTCGCACAAGCTGATCGATTCGACGTGGTTCACCGACGATTCGCGCGACCTCGGGACGTACGTCCACCAGGCCACCGAACTGGACGACCGGCCCGACGTGGATCTTGACGAGGCCACCATTCACGAGCGGATCAGGCCCTACCTGGAGGCATGGCGGCAGTTTCGGCAGGATGCCCGAATCCCCGCACGCTGCATCTACGCGATTGAGGAAAAGGCGTACAGTGAAATCTACCGATTCGCCGGGACCATCGACCGCGTGGTCATGCTGGGATGCCAGGAAACCGTCATCGACATCAAGACTGGCCAGCCGGCGAAATGGCACCGCCTGCAAACCGCGGCGTACAACATCCTGCGGCCGGCGGCGACGCGGCGTGCGTGCGTGTATCTCGCTGGCGACGGGCGCTATCATGTGCGGGTCCATGCGGACACGGAGCGAGACACGGCCGCATTTGTGGCGGCGGTGAAATCATACCACGCGGCCGAGGCGCTGCGGAACTGGAGGACATCACAATGACACGGATGCAGGTGGAAACCCCGGACACCACGGCCGTCGCGGAAGAGGCGACGCAGGTGACGGTGCGGGCCAAGCAGACGCAGATCACGACGCAGGCCGAGTATGAGTCTGCCGGGGAATTCGCCCGCGAGATCAAGCGGCGCATGAAGGCTGTGAGCGAACTGATGGACCCGCCGATTGCCAAGGCCCACGCCCTGCACCGCGACCTGACCGGCCGGCGCAAGGCGCTGCTAATGCCTTTGGAGCAGGCCGAGCGCCACGTCAAGGGGCTCATGTCCAGCTACCTGGCGGAAGAGGATCGCAAGCGCCGCGAAGAAGAGGCGCGGCTGCGGGAAGAGGCACGGCGCAAGGCCGAGGCCGAAGCCGCCGAACGTCGCCGGGCCGAGGAAGAGCGGCGGCTGGCCGAGGCGTCGCGGCTCGAAGCGGAGGGCAAAGCGGCCGAGGCCGACCGGCTCGTGTCGGAAGAGATCGTGACCGCACCGGCAGAGCCCGAGCCGATCGTCCTGGCCACCCCGAAGCCCAGCGCGGACGGCGTGAGTGCTCGCGAGACGTGGAAGGTCCGCATCGTGGACGCAACGAAAGTGCCGCGGCAATACCTGGTCCCCGACGAGGCGGCGCTGCGGAGGCTGGCGACGTCGCTGAAGGGTGCGGCGCAGTCGGTGGTCGGTCCGGTTGCGGAAACCGGGATCGAGTTTTACCCCGAGAAGTCCGTCAGCGTGCGGGCGTTTTGAAAGGTGGAGTGATGACGGAAAACGGTGTTGAAATCATGCCGGCCGTAGTCCAGCGGGTGGACCGCGCAGAGATCGACGTGCAGATCGAAACGGCAAAGCGCTACCCGCGTGACCTGAAGTCGTTTAAGCGCCGCGCCACCGAGATGGCGACCATGGACCAAGAGACGGCCGAAAGCTGTTTCTACGTGCTGAAACGCACGGATAAGTACGGGCAAATCAAATACATCGAGGGGCCTTCCGTCCGCCTTGCCGAGATCGTCGTGAGCACGTGGGGCAACATCCGCGCGGCGTGTCGGTTTGTCGGCGACGACGGAAAGTCCGTGACGTGCCAGGCCACATGCCACGACCTGGAGAGCAACGTCGCCATTTGCGTCGAGGTTCAGCGGAGCGTCACAGGGAAAAACAAGAAGCGGTTTTCTCAGGACGTGGTTACGCTTACCGTCAATTCGGCCAACAGTGTGGCGCTACGAAACGCCGTCTTCAAGGCGGTGCCAATGGCGTTCGTCAAGGAGATCTACGCCATGGCGCGAGCAGTTGCTGTTGGGGACACGAAGACACTTGACCAGCGCCGCACGAAGTGCCTTGAGACGTTCGCCAAGATCGGCGTCACGGCGCAGCAGGTCTGCGAGTTTGCCGAGGTCGCGAGCGTCGACGCTATCGGGCTTGACGAACTGGCAAAGCTGATCGGCTTATTCACCGCAATCAAGAACGGCGACACGACAGTCGAAGAGGCGTTTCCCAAGCCCGACCTTACACCCCCGGCCGCAAGGCCGAAGCAGCCAGGGCCGCAGCCCGAGGCCCCACAAGATCAACCTGCGTCCTCCACCGAGCCGCCGGCGGGGCAGTCCACGGACGGACTGTTCCCCGGCGGCGAGGGCGTGGACGAAGACAAGGCCGCAGAGATCGCCGCCATTCTGGCGCACCCGATGGTCAAAAAGCCAAGCGAGGAACGGAGGCAGCTCGCCGACCGCTACCAGCTCAAGGGATGGACCCCGGACTGGCTGGCGGAACTGGGGCTGCCGGACCTGCTCAATCTGAAAAGCGAATTGCCCAGCGGCGGAAAGGAGGTGTCCGCGTAACAGGCGTCCGAACACAGCGTCCCGCCGGCCGCCGCGTGAGGTCTAACCCGGGTCGGCGGGCCGTGTTTTTTCCAACGGATTCGATGAATGTCATACAACTACGGAAACGGATTTCTGCACATCGCCTGCGACCTTTGCGGGCTTGTGCTCGGCGACTACTTTTCCCATGATGACCAGTTCGTGCCCATCAAGTTCACTGACGAAGAGACCGCACGGCGCCGTGCCCGCGGCCGGGGCTGGCACGTCCCGACCTGCGGCGAGGTTTCGCGCGAACTGTCGGAGCGGTGCAGATGCGCTGAGCACTACGAGACCGAGGTTATCCACTGCTGCTACTGTCGAACGGTTGGGCTCCGCAAGGTGCCGGTGCAGTGTTTCCATGAGGATGGGACTCCGGCCCTGGACCGCGACCATAACCAGGTCTGGCGGTGGGCCTGGCTCCCGGCATCGGATCAGCCGCCGGCGGACGTCCGGGCCGGCGTGGTGGGCGGTCAGCCGACCGGGCAGAGCGGCGAGCTGTTCGGCGGGGGGGCGGGCTGAGATGGCAGGGGAATGGATCAAGTGGTGTGTCGGCCTGCCCAACAAGACCGAGGTTCTGGCGATGGCCGACCTGCTGGGGATGGACAGATACGCCATTGCCGGAAGGCTGATCAACGAGGTCTGGGCGTGGGCCAGGGAGCAGACGCCGGACGGAATTTTGCGTCACGCACAGAGCGTGACAGTGCGAGCGCACATTGATGCGCTCGCGGGCGCAAAAGGGTTCGCCGATGCGATGGAAAAGGTAGGCTGGCTATGCATCGAAGATGGTATAGTCTGGTTCCCGAACTGGGAGGACCATCTTTCTAACTCCGCTAAGCAGCGGGCTTTAGCGAGTCGTCGTGCGGCGCGGTCGCGGTCGCGAAAAAGTAACGCGCGCAGCGTGACGAAAGCGCACCAGAGAAGAGAAGAGAAGAGTATAGACGGAGACGGTACTCGCTGCGCTCGTACCGTACGGGCGCCAGCCGTCGCTGCGCAGCAGCGCCCGTCACCGTCTACACCCAGCGCGCAACCAAAACCCGTCGGGGAAACTAAACAGTTTAGTAACACGGTGTCACCGGCGAGCGAAAGGCGGAGTGCGCGCGCGGATGTAGACGGGGACGGCGCGGGCTGCGCCCGCGACGGACGGGCACTGCTCAACGAGCTGGCCCGCATCTTCGGCGCGTCGATCCTCAGCATGAGCGAGAAGCAGGAACGGCTCACCCGCCGGCTGTGTGACCGGATCGTCCACGAAGGCGAGCAGGTGCCCGCGCTGGAGGACGCGCGGGCGAAGGTCGCGGATTCGACATTGAGGAAACCATGGGCTGCCTGGCTGGCGGCATGGAAAGGCGGTGCGTGATGCCGGTCGACTGGTCCAAATACCCGCCAGACTGGGGGCGGATCCGGGCCCGCATCATCACGCGGAGCCGCGGCCGGTGCGAGTGTGAGGGCGAATGCGGTCTGCATCACGGACGCCGGTGCATCGAGACCGACCGGGCCAAGGCGGTCTTCGCCAACGGCGTGGCGATCC